>WNFR01000170.1_pt1 | contig 155410 bp, 141 predicted proteins | sample 5400221 | NCBI WGS metagenome assembly WNFR01 (sample SAMN13153357, study PRJNA577476) | soil metagenome | isolation source: 40 cm soil under Madrone tree | place: USA:California | collected 2016-06-14
TTACTTTAGGACGGCGTGGCGATCAGCGCTCTGCGACGGTCTATGATGACCAGGACGCGATCGATCTACCACGCCGAGCTTGTTGACACTGGAGTTCACTATCAAACACTTACTGAACATACAAGGGCGCCGAGGACGCAGAGGACTGCCTCGACGGCCAACACGCGAATCCACCACTACCAAAATCATCTCCGCGCGCGGCTACGAATTCGGGATCCACCAACACACCTTCACTAAGGCACATTGTAAAAACTTCCAGGCGTGAATGTACTTTGCACTTTAGCTGAAGAGATGGCAGCCCGTGTTGATACGATAATACAAGCACTTCAGAGAATCTCGCGTCGGGCACGCTCATTGCCATCAATCGTCGTTTGTCCTGAATCGCGAGCGATGATGCTCCAGGTCAAAGGCGGATCAGGTTGAGAAAAGCGGGTTTGGGCATTACTTCAAACAGAGAATCAACTCAGGCTGATCATTCTTCTGTTTAACCCCACAACAACATTCGAACGGAGGACTCATGAAAGCGTTTTGCACGACGGCTCTGATAATCATGATTGCAGGTACAACCTGCCTTGCGGCGCAAAGCCAAAAGCAATCCACCGCAACCGCAAAATCGAGCTCCAGCGTCAACGCTAACGATCACGCCAAAGCTGGTCCAGGCGCGATCAGTCTCGATTCAGGCACTCAGATAGATGCTGAAATCACCTCGGCGCTCGACCTAAGGAAGGCGAAGCCTGGCGACTCGTTCAAGATGAAGACCACCAGGCCCATTAAGAATCAGGGCAAAGAAGTCATCAGCAAAGGCTCGACGATCATCGGTCACGTTCAGCAATCGACTACCGCTGACAAAACGACGCGAGCTACGCTTGTCTTCGATCAGCTTCTTGATAACAAGACGCACCTGACCTCTTCGCTGTCGGCCGTTGTAACCGCGATCGCAAAACCTGTACGCACGACGGCTATGACCCAGGACGACACGATGGCGACCGTGTCGCCGAACGGAGGCTCCACGCAGCAGCGCAGTTCGCAAAGCGGCGGGTTGCTTGGCGGCGTCACGCAGACAGTCGGCGGCGTCACCCAAACCGTTGGCGGAGTGACCCAAACTGCTGGCGGCGTAGCGGGTCAATCGGGGTCGACGATCAGCTCGGCTACCAATGCGACCCTTGGAACGACCACCGGAGCTGCAGGAGCTGTCGGAGGACTGACTCGCGGGACAATTCAGATCGCGAACGAGACGACCGCAAACGCGGCTTCCGGCAGCACGCTCAGCATGGCGAAGGGCAATGCGAAGCTTGAAAGCGGAACGCAGTTCATGTTGCAAACGACTTCCGCGCTAATTCTTACAAAAGAACCAAAGCAGAAGTGAATTGTGGCAGGCGGGGTTCATGTAGGGGCGGCTCTCCGTGGCCGCCCCTCTGAGCAAAACTAATTAGGGGAGCCACGGAGAGCCGCACCTTACATGAACCGCAGTGTCAGTCTGCGGTTTGCCGAATCCGGTAGAGGTCGCGAGTGGTTACCGGTACTCCAAGCAGCTTCAGATAGAAGAAGAGCTGATGCTTGTGATTGATCAAGTGCTCGAGGTTGCCTAACAGGACAGTCATCAACGCTTCGCCTTCAGGAACAAAGATGGTCGGAACGCGCTGCACAAGATCATCATCGCGAAGCAGACCGAAGCCTTGTCTGATGTGGCTCGAGTAATCACCTATTCGGTCGCGAGCTTCGTCAATTCCACAACAGTGATTGACCCGTAGCCCGCGCAGACTTCCAAAATGAGCCAGGCTATCCGGCTTGATCGCATAGAGTGAGGCGCAAAACCCGGCCAGGCATTCGAGAAGATGCCCAAGCAGGTCGCACACTCGAAGCGAATCAGGCAGAGGTTTGTACTGCAACGTTTCCGGTGGAATAAGAGTAATCAAACGACTAGCCAGCTCGATCTGTTCTTCGAGCTTTGAAAGCAGCGCGGCAGTGAGTGCGTTTGATTCGCCCATCACTATTTCGAGATCCGATCTTTTATCTTGGCCGTCCAGCCCTGGACGGTTGATGCTAATGAGAGGTCGCCATCAATGGCTGTTCTGATCCTCGGATTGAACGGGGGAAAGATTGGAAGTGTGAACTCGGTTTCCAATTCGTAATGAAGCTCGAACCCGCCGGCGACAATTCCCCACGCGATGCCCGGCACGACTGACAGGTCAACGCTGCAGGGCAGATCAAACGTTATGCTTGACCGGGCTGGAACCGAGATCTCCTGCTCGTACTTTCCCTCCCCGGTCTGCTTGTCGTTGAGCTTGAGGCGATAGCTCAGGTCCTTAAGCTTGAAGGCAGGGCCGGTGTTTTCGACCTCGATCGAAAGCTTTGTTTCAGCAGTGCGCTTTCCCAAGTCAACGCCTTCTACGGAGACACCTTTCAGATGAACTTCAGGCTTCTTGTACTCTTCGCTTTGGGCTCTAACGGAGGGAACCAGCGCCAACAGCAGCATAACGACAGCGAGCGGGTTCAGAGGCCTGATCAATTTACAGCACAGGCAAAAAAACGCAGACATCATAGTCTGCGTTTTTTGGCCTGGAAGTTTCGAAAAATTAAACATCGAAGTACATCTGAAACTCGAGGGGGTGTGGCCGCATTCGAATCGGATCAACCTCTTTTGTCCGCTTGTAACTTATCCAACGCTCGATCATCCCTTCAGTGAAGACGTCACCCTTGAGCATAAACTCGTGATCGGCTTCGAGCGCATCGAGCGCGACGTCAAGCGAGCCGGGCAACGTCGGCACGTCTTTCAGCTCCTCGGGCGAGAGATCGTAGATGTCCTTGTCCAGCGGCTCGCCCGGATCGATTTGATTCTGAACCCCATCGAGTCCCGCCATCATCATCGCGGCGAACGCAAGGTACGGATTGCAGGACGGATCGGGAAAGCGGATCTCGAGCCGTTTTGCTCCCGGCGATTGGGAGTACATCGGAATGCGAATCGCCGCCGAGCGATTCCGGCGCGAATAGGCGAGGTTCACAGGCGCTTCGTAACCCGGCACGAGGCGTTTGTAGCTGTTCGTCGTCGGAGCCGCAAGCGCCGCGATCGCCGCGGCGTGTTTCAAGATCCCACCGGCGTAGTGCAACGCCATCTCCGAAATACCGGCGTACTTGTCACCGGCAAAAAGCGGCTTATCGCCTTTCCAGAAACTCTGGTGACAGTGCATGCCGCTGCCGTTGTCGCCGAACATCGGTTTGGGCATGAACGTCGCGGCCTTGCCGTAATAATAAGCCGTGTTCTTGACTATATATTTGAACAGCATCACGTTGTCGGCGGTTCCCAGCAGGGTCGAAAACCTGAAATCGATTTCGCACTGGCCGCCGCTGGCAACTTCGTGATGATGCATTTCCGGTTCGATGCCGACCGACTGCAGGTTCTGCACGATGTCCGAACGCAGGTCGTGCAGCGAATCGACCGGCGGCACCGGCACGTAGCCTTCCTTGGTTCGCACTCGATAGCCGAGATTGTCTTCCTCGCGGCCGGAGTTCCATATTCCTTCGGAGGAGTCGAATTTGTAGCCCGCGCTGTTGACGTCGTTGTGATAGCTTACGTTGTCGAAAATGAAGAACTCGGCTTCCGGACCGAAGTAGCAGCCATCGGCGATGCCGGTGAACCGAAGGTAACTCTCGGCTCGCTGGGCCACCGCGCGAGGATCCATTTCGTAACCTTCTTTGGTCAGTGGATCAACAGCGTTGGCGAACATGCACAGCGTCGGTTCCTCGAAAAACGGGTCGACCCAGAAGCGGCTCGCGTCCGGTATCAAGAGCATGTCTGATTCGTTGATCGAGGCCCAACCGCGCAGGCTCGACGCGTCAAACCCGATGCCTGATTCAAAAGTATCCTCGTTGAATTGATTGATCGGCACGGTGACATGATGCCAACCACCCGGCAAGTCGGTGAATCTGATATCGACGAATTTGACCTGCTCGTCCACCGCGAACTGCAAAACCCTTTTCCGGTCCATTGCCTGGAATCCTCCTGGTGTCTTTGGCCTAATTGGCTAATGAGAATGACTGCTGGGAAATCCTAAGTACAGCGGCCTTAGAATATAGACGGGTCATGGCGGTGTCAAGGAAACGCGTTCGCGCTCAACAGATCCGATGAATGATAGATTACACAAATAAACGAGGTGTTACTAATCCACAATCTTTATTTTGATCGGAACCTGGAGGCGATTGCCTCCATCCGTCTCGATTAGCAAAGCCCCATCGTACGCTCCGGCTTTCAACGGCTTGGCAGGATCAATCGTGAGTTTAACGAGGTAATTGGTGTTCTCGACTATCGTCGTTTGCTCGAGCTTCAGGAAAGGCAGACTCGAGGACAATGCTTTTATGTGAAACGTTCCAACCAGCTTTCGGATGCCCACTCTTTGAAAAGAGTTCCTGGCTTTAGCTATCGAAACCTCCCCGAAGTCCAGCGACTTGGGAGTCACGATCAGATTCTCAGCCAGAACGTTCACTGTAAGCCGTACTCGCATCTCTCGCGTACGGCCGTCACCTGGATCGGCAACGAGCATGGCGGTGCGCGCTCCGGACCCGCTCGCTGCATCGATTTGCATGTCCATCCAATAGTCGCCGGTCTTTGGCTCGCGCCGCAGCTTCCAGGTGTCGGGCGCGTCGGGCGCAAGCGTGAGAGTCGCTCCCTGCTGTCCGATGGCCCGGATCCTGAGAGCCATCGTCAGTCGCTCGCCCGCTTCGACGCTAACAAGAGGCCGCGCGGTTGGCCACACCTGGAACGCTCCGATCACATCGCCGTGTCCGACGTCGGCAGTCGTAATGCGCTTGACGTAATCGGGGAGCGCCTTGACTGTAGCCGCGAGCGTAACCTTGATGACCGGATGATTTGGGTCATTGGTCTTGACCTCATAGCTGCGCTCGACCGGTCCCTGCTGTTCCGCGGTGTGCATCCTTATCACGATGGCTCCAACCTGACCAGGCTGGATGACTTTGTCGAAGTAAAAGTCAGAAGGAGGGCATCAGCTGGGCGCCGCTCGCGTGGCGGCGACAGGCCGACCGAAAAGCCGATCCCGAGCGAAGCGCTGATCAGCAGCGCGCCACATGGCAATCGACGGGGCGTGTTCGGTTCCTGCCGATCTGGAGGAAACTGAAGTCTTCTCCGCAAGCTCAAGGGGTTTCGTCCCCGCATTACGCACGATGAATGCGTACTCGAGTTCTTCACCCACGAACACCTCGCCTAGATCGCGCCTTGTAATTTCGACAACGGCCTCTGGAGCATCGGGGCGTAAGCCCGAAACGTTCGATCCGAGGGCAAATGTGCCGTTAACCAAACAAACGAAAACCAGCAGCAGCATTCCACGCAGCAGGCATGCGTGCGGTTTGTGCTTTCCAGCTGGGTCAGTTTGATATCTTGTTTGTTGTTGCGTCACGAAGAGGTAAGAATACTAATTGCGCAGAGCGCGCATTTCAAGCGCCGCCGATTTGGGTAGTGACGGAAATATGTGTTGCGAAGATCTCTCCACCAAGCCACCAGGACTCAAAAGGACCACAAAACTTTTCTTTTGAGCTTCGTGACTTCGTGCCTTTGTGGCGAGACAGACCTCAACACACTTTTGCACCACTACCTTGATTTGCCTCACATAGCCACCAGTGTATAATTCCGTTGATTCCACGGACCTCTATGGAACGTGAAGAAACACAGATCTTTCACGAGCACCTCAAGCGCGCGGGGCTAAAGCGGACCACTCAGCGCGATCTGATACTCGATGTGTTTTTGGACACCGAAGGCCACGTGTCGAGTGAGGACCTTTACTCGATCGTCAAAGCCAAAGACCCCTCCGTGGGTTCCACTACGGTATATCGCACGTTGAAGCTGCTCAAGGAATGCGGGCTCGCTCGCGAGCTCGAGTTTCACGATGGACGCACGCTCTACGAACACGAGTACAAACACACCCATCACGATCACCTGATTTGCACCGGATGCGGTGCGTTGATCGAGTTTTACAGCGAGGAGATCGAACAACTGCAGGACGAGATAGTCCGTCGCCACCATTTCAAACCGCTTCACCACAGCCATCGCATCTTCGGCATTTGCGCCGACTGCCAAAAGGCGCAGAAGTCCGCCGCCGCAAAGGCCAAAGCTGTTTCGAAGTAGGCCGTTCAAAGTAGACTGGTTGCTTGCCTCGCCGGGCGAATCTATTATCAAGTCAGCCGTGAAAATGCCGATGCCCGCATTCGATGATCCTCAGTCAGAAGTGCGTACTTCAAGGCCGCTGATCATCGGGCATCGTGGAGCTTCAGGGCTCGCCCCCGAAAACACTCTGGCAGCGTTCAGCCTGGCTGTTGCGCTTGGCTCGGACGGAGTCGAAATGGACGTTCAGTTGTCGCGCGATGGGCGTCCGGTGGTAATGCACGACACGCGCGTAAGTCGCACGACAAACGGAAGAGGAAGCGTGTCGCGATTGACACTCGCTCAACTTCAACGGCTCGATGCAGGCAGCTGGTTCGAGAGGCGCCTGTCAAGGCGGCCTCGGGTGAGGGCGATGGTCCGGCGCATATCAGCAGAAGCCGGCGCCGAGATTCCGCGCTACTCAGGCGAGCCGGTGCCTTCGCTTGAAGATGTGCTCTCGCTCTTGAAGCCCGCAGGGCTCGAGCGAATCTATATTGAATTGAAAGGCAACACGCGAACCCAACAAGAACTCCTCCAATCAGTTCTCGCCCTGGTGCGCGAGCATCCAGTTGAGCGCTCGACAACACTTCTGTCATTCGATCACGCGCTCATTCGACGAGCGAAAGAACTCGCGACCGGCGTGCGCTCCGCAGCCTTGTTTCCGGCGCGCGGGCGCAGACTTGTCTCAATGCGTTCCATAATTCGATTCGCCGAGAGTGCGGGCGTTGACGAGGTTGCGCTGCATTTCGGGCTTGCGACGCAACGCAGCGTCGAGGCGTTTCACGAGCGCGGGCTCTCGGTTTCGGTTGGGACCGCTAACAGCAAGCTTTCGATGCGCCGGATCGTGAGTTGCGGAGCCGACTCGATTATGACGAACTTCCCAAACCGTATGCGCGACGTTCTCGAATTACGCGAAGCGCGGCGCTCGGTGAGGGGACGATGAAGAGCATGGCAGCGCTGGACAAGATCGACGCACCCACTCCGATGTTGGGTGAGAAACCGGATTCGCGCTCCGCGGCCGAGGTTCAGCGGTTCGTTTCACGGTCTCAATTCACGGTTCGTCATACCGCAACCGAATCTTGTGAGTTCGAGACACACGCTCATGCCGCTTACACGGTTACCGCGGTCCTTGCCGGACAACTAATCGCGACGATCGGCGAAGAGATGTTTGAGGTCTCGGACGATGAAGCTGTGTTGACCAACGTCGGGCAGAATCATTCGGCGCGCGGCAAGCAAGTAGAGTTCGTGTCGATCGGCGTGAGTCCGGCACTGGTGAACGAGATGGTGACGGAAGTCGGCGTGACTCGCACGACTTCGAACATTGTGTTTCGCCAGACCACGATTGCCGATCCAATTATTATCAAAATGGCTCGCGAGATCGCGGAAGAAGTTTCCGCTGAACAGTTGGGTCGCACGGCAATGCTGGACACGCTGGTTCGCGGACTTGTGATTCATCTTTTGCGCTGTCACCTGACAGTGAGACAAACGGACCAGATCGAACTTTCGCGAGCCGGGCCTGTGGACCGTCGGCTCCGGCGAGCGATCGAATTCATGCATGATAATTTCGGCCGCGAGCTTGCGTTGGAGGAAATCGCCTCGGCGGCGTACCTGTCCGAATATCATTTCGCGCGGCTGTTCAAACAAATCACCGGAGTCACACCTCACGTTTACCTGGCAAACGTGCGTTTGGAGCGCGCCCGCAAGCTGCTCGCCGATACGGCGCTGCCAATAAGCGAGATCGCGTCGATGGTTGGCTATCAGAGTCAAAGCCATTTCTCGAAGATGTTCAGATCGGTAACGGGTATCACACCTCGTGCTTATCGTGAAGCCGCCCGACAATTGTGAGCGGGCACATCAACTCGGCGCGGTCTTACAGTTCGTGGAGGAACTGCTTGAGGAGATCAAATGCCGGACTGTCCCAATCCCAATAGCCTGCAAGTGCTGCTTCGCCTAACCGCTTGTCGGGCACTATGTGCGACGCAAGCCAGGCATGAACCCGAGCCTTAGCAAGGTTGTCTGGCTGCCGCCCTGTGTTCTCAACACAGCGAATGAAGGCGTCAACACACGGCATCGCCAGGTCGGCAGTGACGGACGCCAGGCAGAGGTCTTCAAGCATTCCACTATTCTGACAATCGGGCAGAATGAACACTCCTACTTTCGGGTTTCCTGCGCCAAATGATCCACTGGTTTGCGGTGTGATCAGTTGGGCGTTCTCCAATGCCGTACACACGCTTTGGAACGCCGCGTCGGCATCATGGTCTGCATCACGCGTGATCGCGATAGCCGTTAGGTTCGCGAAGCCGGGGCGCTTTGGGAGAGTAGCGACGTAATTGGACAGCCTTGTCTTGCCTCCGCATTGTTCAAGTTGAACGTCGGAGACATTGCTGTGTCGCAGAAGGGCTTCGAAAAAGTTAACCTCTTCTTTTCCCTCACCAACCAAGAGCTTTGCCTTAATGAGCGCCTGAGGTTCTACCGGCGAAAGCGGGTTCGCTACGTCCGGAATGCGCTTCGGATCAGCTGTCATCTCACCTCCAGGTTCATTTCAAAGGAAGTCTCAAGAGTGGATTTATCATAGGTAACAACTCTTACTTCATCTTTGACTCGCTCTAGTCTGTGTAACGCGAGATCGTAGCTACCTTCAGATGAGAAGGCCTCGTGTGCCGAGCGGATGCATTCATAACTGTGAGTTGTTACGAAGTATTGCAAATCCTCCTCACGAGCCATAGCTGCGATTCCTTTCCAGACTTTCTGCATCGCCAGGTAGTGGATGCCGTTTTCTATTTCGTCAATTAAGACGACCTTGGACTTCGAGAGGAGTATCTCGGTAAACAATCGCAGGAGCCGAGTAAACGCTTGACCAAGCTGGGTTGTGGGAATCAAGTCTTCCATGCCGACATCGGCGTAGACCAGCGCCTGACTGCCCAGCTTAAGATACTTGAGGTCCTGAAGCCGCGGCTCAATTACCTGGAGAAGCTCGATAACTCTCCTTTCCCCTCCCCGCTTCGCAGCGATCCGATTGAAATACTCTGCATCTTCAATGGGGCTGGAAGGGAGCGCCGAAAACACGCGGAGGTCAGGCCAATCTGCGCGGGCGGTGTTTCGGCTGTCAAATCCCCTGTCCTTCGAGACGCTCTGAGAGAATTGATGGTGCCCATGTTTGAAAAAATCGAAATTCAAGACAGTTGTAGAATCGCGAACGGTCTGCTGATTCTGTCTGACAGCATAGGAGGTTCCTTCATGGTCCGTGACTTCGATCTCAATGGGCTTTCTCAGTTTCCTCTGATAGGACAGCCACATCCAGAAGCTATCAAAGTCATCAGAGCCTTGATTGCTCCGAAAAGCTGAAGCGAAACCAATGAAGTCCTTCGAGTCTCCAAGAAGCAGGTACAGAGCCTCTAGCATTGCCGTCTTGCCGGTGTTATTTCCGCCTGCTATGAGATTTACTCTGTTCAGAGTATCAAGCTTCAAGCTTCGAAACAGGCGGAAGTTGCTAATCGAAAGAGATTTCAACATCGCTTCGCTCCCTCCATCAGGGGCTTAGTTCAAGCTCAGGACCACCGTGACCTGCGAGCCAGTAGACATCACTTTAGCGCTAGATGCCTCTGCTCGCCAGCTTTGCGCGATGCCGTACAGCGTCTGGTTTCGAACCGTCGTTCTGTGCGCTATACTGGCGCTCGACACGACGTCGGATTCTCAGCATTATTTCTGTGTAAGACGCTCGACAGATGATTCCGGCCATAGGCTACACGTTGGAAATGTTTCTTTCTACAACCTTATTTCAGATTGAAAGGGGCGCAGCTTCGAAATGATGATTCGTCCATTCGATTACTCAGACATTACCCGCGACTCCGACGGCATAGCGCATTACAACAGTCTTCCGAACTCGCTGGTCGAGATGTTGCGGGCTACGGTCGACAAGTCTCCCGATCACGAAGCCATCGTCGAGCTTGGCGGTCCGCGAGTTACCTATAGCCAACTATGGGACGGCTCTTCGCGTGTCGCCGGAGGCTTAAAACGGGCCGGCATAAACCGCGGCGATCGCGTAGCAATTCGATTGGGCAATGGACTCGATTGGTGTTTTGCGTTTTTCGGAGCGCAGATGGCGGGCGCCGTAGCGGTGCCGGTAAACACTCGCTTCAGCGAACCCGAAGTCGAGTATGTCGTGACCGATTCGGGCTCACGATTTGTTTTTCTGCCTGGCGAAGCGCTCCCACACGGCGAACCGTACGTCGTCGACGATCTGAACAAGAGCGACGTCGCGGCGATCTTCTACACCAGCGGGACCACCGGCTTTCCAAAAGGCGCGATGACCACGCATGAGAACTTCCTCTCTAACATAGAGAATTGCCGGCGCGTGGTGAAACTTCCGGACGACGGCAGCGTGCGCAATCTTGTTTCCGTTCCGTTATTCCATGTGACCGGTTGCAACAGCCAGTTGCTGCCGACTTGCCAGTACGGCGACACGCTGGTTGTTATGCCGGCGTTTGAAGTGCAGGCCTTCATCAGCGCGATTCGAGACGAACGCATCAATCTGTTGACTTCGGTTCCCGCGGTTTACTGGCTCGCGATCAATCAGGCGAGCTTCAAGGAGTTGGACACAGCAAACATTGGCTGGATCTCCTACGGCGGCGCTCCGATCGCGCCCGAACTCGTAGCGCGAATCATGGAAGCGTTTCCGAATGCGCGCGTCGGGAATGGATTCGGTCTGACGGAAACATCTTCGGTGGCGACTTTTCTTCCTCACGAATACGCCCACGAGCGGCCCGAGACTGTAGGGTTTGCGGCGCCGGTTGTCGATCTTGATCTTTTTGAAAAGGATTCAGCGACCGGCGCTGGTGAGTTACTCGTGCGAGGACCGAACGTAGTTGCGGGTTACTGGAACAAACCGGAAGCTACGGCGGAGGCATTCGTCAACGGCTGGCTGCACACTGGCGACATGGCCCGGATCGATGAACAGGGCTTCGTGCAGATTGTCGATAGGAAGAAGGACATGATCTGCCGAGGCGGCGAGAACGTTTACTGCGTCGAAGTAGAGAACGCGCTTGCGGCGCATCCGGCAGTGTTTGAAGTTGCGGTGATGGGCGTGCCTGATTCGATGATGGGTGAAAAGGTCGGAGCAGTGGTTGTGGCTCGTCCCGGGAAGACTATTGATTTAGATGATCTAATCGCGTTCGCGAAAGAACACCTGGCGGATTTTAAGGTGCCTCAGTTCATCGCCATTCGTACAGACCCTATGCCTCGCAATCCTGGCGGCAAGATGCTCAAGCCGGTGTTGAGAAGAGAGACTGAATGGGGCAAGCCGCTTCGGTGAAGGAGACAATCGCAAAACCGTGAGAGTCGTATTCGACACAAACATCCTGGTCGCCGCCGCGCGTTCGCGACAGGGCGCGAGTTTCGCGCTTATCAGTTCGATTCCCGCGACGGAATTCCAGTTGTGCCTATCAGTCGGGCTTTACGTAGAATGGCAAGCCGTGCTGACAAGAGATGAGAATTTGCCACCGGAACGAACTGCCGAGGACGCGCTTGGGTTTCTTCGCTATCTCGCCAGCCAGTCGCACTTGCAGGAGATTTATTTCTTGTGGCGGCCGTTTCTTCCCGATGCTGATGATGACATGGTATTGGAATTGGCTTTCGCCGCCGGTTGCCACTATATTGTTACGCACAATGTGAAAGACTTTCATGGCTCGGAGGAACTCGGCGTGACTGGCATAACTCCACGTGATTTCCTGAGCTTGATTCGGAGCCAATCATGAGCACGCTTACGATAGAACTACCGGATTCGCTGAAGCAGAGTATCGAGGACCTCGCTGCCAAAGAGGGCTATTCAGTGAGCCAGTTTCTAGCCAGCGCCGCCGGTGAGAAGCTATCGGTGATGATGACGATGGACTATCTGCGGCGCGAAGCGGCCTCCGGGCGCCGCAAAGATTTCGAGCATTACCTGAAAGCCGTACCAGACGTCGTCCCATCTGAAGACGACCAGCTCAACTAGTGATGAATCAACTCTAAGATGGCCCGGTCACTTCAAATCCAACGCCATTATGTTCCTGCGATCGCGAACATAGAGCGTAGTGCCGGCCAGCGCCGGCGGCGTCCACGAGAGTCCGCTTAGCAGATCGACTCTTGAATCAACCTTGAGTCCTTCCGGGGTGAGCGAAGCGAGCGCGAGATGACCGTCTTCATCAAGCACGATGAAGTGCCCATCGGCGAATACAAAGCTTGCGCGCGCGAAGCTCCGATCCCGCCAGCCGATCTTTCCCGTCTTAACGTTGACCGCCGTGAAGGGCGCGGGGCCGAAGTCTCCGCTCGAGCCATACACGTAGTCGCCGACGCGGATACAAGTTCCAAAATGCACTCGCATGAGCCGGTGACACCATAGCTCTTCAACGCTCGTCTTGCCGTTTGCTTGCGTCAGCTTCAGGACCCGGCTTCCGCCGTTGTAGCCAGATGAAACGAACAGCAAATTGTCTTCGCCCCAGACAGGAGTACTGGTGTTGAGCCCGAACTCGGTTTCGTGCGGATGACTCCACAGCAAATCGCCGTTGTTCGGATCTACGCCGACGATGTCGCCAAACATGAACGCCACCAGTTGAGTCTGACCATCCACATTAATGAGAATCGGCGACGAGGTGGAATTCTTGAAGTCCTGCTTCTTCCAGACGACTGAGCCGTCCTTCTGGTTGAAGGCAACCAAGGCATGGCCAGTTCCGCCAACCTGCATCACTACGGTGGTCTTCCAGGCCAGCGGGCTGCAGGAGTATCCATTCACCCGCAGTGTGCCGTCGAATTCTTTGATAAGGTCGTGGGACCAAACCAGCTTGCCGGTCTGTTTATTCAGGCAATGAAGTTTGCTTGTCGCGCCGGCAGCAAACACCAGTTCACCGGCGATCAGCGGCGTAGCGTGCGGACCCGGCCCATTCGACATATCGTATTCCTTCGAGAAGGGCGCAGCGTAAGCGTATTCCCAAAGGGTTTTGCCAGTAGCCGCATCAAGAGAAACAACAAACTCCTGCTCGCCTTTGCGATACATGGTGAACAGCTTGCCGCCTTCGATCGCGATGCCGGAGAAGCCTTCACCCAACTCCCGGCGCCACAATTTTCGTGGTCCGCCTGCCGGCCATGAAGACGCCAGCCCTGTGGCTGAAGATTTGAAGTTGCGGTTTGGGCCGCCCCATTGCGACCAATCAGCCGATTGACCTTTCGTAGCGCTGATGGGCAAGACAAGAAATGCGAGTAAGGGCAAGTGAGTCGCAGCGCAACTCGTCGTGGGCTTTGCCGGCCTTGCCGACGATCTGAATGCTTCATATCTGGATTTCTTTCACTGACTATATTACGTAGTGGTTCAGTTTGAGTTCAGAGTTCAAGCTTTAGCTTGCTGTCTTTAGATGCGCAAAGGCCAAGAGCAAGCTAAAGCTTGAACTCTGAACCTCAAAACGAACCAGATTGATTACTCAGTCTTGGCCTTTGGCTTTTCAAAGAGCGCCGGATCAACCTTCCCGTTGACGGCGATGGCCTCGACGGTTGGTGATTGTTCTTTCCATGGTTGGTTGTTGAAGGTGCACGTGATCTTGAACGGCAGGGTCAGGCCATCGACAGCGCGGAAGTCGGAGAACGTCTGTACGAACTGGCCGAAATTCCCTTCCGGCCCGCGTCGCCAGGCGGACAGGCTCAGGATTCGCCCGGTCGCCGGATCAATCCCGAGAGTATAGCTGGCGTGGTCTATCTCGATCGAAACCTGCTCGACGGGCGTCTCACCAATCTTGCCGCCTCCGATGGCAGCAGGGTTGAGGCTCTTTCTGGCGCGCAGAATTGAGAGGAGTCTGCGGTTAACCTCTTTCTCCTGGCCGTTCCGGGCTGAGTCCGGAAGTTGCCGCGCAACGCCACCCATGATGCCGAACACCTCGCCCGCGGATATTACCATTGTCACTTGTCTTACTTTTGACGGATCGTTCCAGTCAGGCATCACCTGCTCAAACCGAATGCGGTCCGGGAAAACAACAGTCAAATTGGTCTTGACCTCGACATCACCCTGACGTCGGGTTTGTGTCGCCGTGCTTTTTTCCTGATAGCTGGTCAGGTTATCAATGCGCGATGCCCCGCCGATCGCCGCAACCGCCGTTTCGAGGAGGGCAGTTGCTTTCTTCGCGGCTTCCCGAGTGACCGCCGGCTTAGATGCGGCTTCGTTTGCAGCTTCAAGATAGTTCCGCGGAGCGGCGTCGAATCTCTTCTTGCATTCTTCCGACCCAAAGATATAGATGCGGCCTTGATGGACGGTGTACAAGTCGGGGTTGCCGGTGACCGGCGCGCCCATCCTTGCGCAGGCGCCATCCATTTGAATCTCGTAGCGAGTTGGATCTTTCTCAAAACTAGCTTTGTTCTCCGCGTTCGCAAACAAATACTGGAACTTGCCGCGGGTGACGGAGATCTTCAGATCACCCTGGGCTTCTTTTCCTTGCACGAGCATGACTGGATCCAGGCCTTCGAGAACCGGCACGGCGTCTCGCGCGGATGATTGACCGTAGGCCGAGACGGCACTCAATAGAAGCACCATAGCGACAGTGGCAGTTGGCAATGATTTCCCTGGTCGTCCAAACCGGTTCTTCATGATCTCCTCCCGTTGTTGCGTATCATCGTGCTTCGACGCCGAAGCACGACGGTCCTTCGCGCGCGCACTTATCATTTTGTTGAGAGACCAACGACAGGCAATTCGCTTCTGCGGCTCCAATCTTCAAACGATCCGTCGTACAACCGCGCGTCGTAGCCGAGATACTTAGCGACAAAGTAGATCAAGCTCGCCTGCTGACCGATGTGGCAATAGCTAACTACTTCTTTGCCCGGCTTGATCCCGGCTTCCTCGAATAATTTTTTCAGAGCCGCCGAGTCTTTCAGTTTGTTTGCTTCATCGGCAAGACTCGAAAACGGAACGTTGACCGCGCTCGGGATGTGACCAGCTCGAGGCATACGGCCCGCGCTTGCGCCGGTGTAAAACTCAGGCGCCCGCGCGTCGACGATCGCAACCTTAGGCTTGCTTAGATTAGCCGACACCCAAGCCGCATCCACCACCAGCTCCGGCCTGGGATGCGGGGTGATCATTCCGTGCTTGTCTGCAGGTATGTCGGTCGTGACTGCCCTTCCCTCCGCGCGCCAGGCTTCAAAGCCTCCGTCGAGCAGCGACGTTTGTTTTCCAAGACCCAGATAATCGAGCGTGAAAAACACGCGAGTCGCCGGGGACACGTAGTTAGCCAGGAAGCAGATGACGATTCGCGAGTTGTCAGATACTCCGAGCTCCTCGAACGATGACTTCAGTTTTTCAACCGGCGGAAGCTCCAGCGTGAGCGGCTGGCCGGACGCAGCGATACTCGACATCTCGAGGAAGCGCGCGCCGGGAATGTGACCGGCGTCGTAACTCGCGCGCGGGCCAATGTTTATTATCACAACCGTACGATCGGCTAAATGCTCCGCAAGCCAGGAGGTTGAAACCAGCATTGAGTTTGAGTCGCTGTTTCCGGCTCGCGCGTCACCGCTACGGGAGAGAGCAAATTGCACCGCAAGCGTTAACGCGACAGCGCCGGCCACGACAAGCGATGCTTTTACAAACGCGGATTTCTTTGAGCTTGAATTGATTTGCATAACCGGTCGTTTCTTCTACTTTCGGAAACAGACCACGTTTGGACCTGTATGGGCGCCCCTCTTTTGTTGCTCTCTTAGTCCTCGCGAGGAAGGGCGGCCACGGAGGGCCGCCCTTACAGGTCATTCATTCGCTTCTTAGGGCCAGCATCGGGTCGATTGAAGTGACGCGAAGCGCAGGGACAAGACACGCCGCAGCCGCGACCGCAATAAGCACCGCGGAGACCGCTATGAACGTGATCGGATCAGTAGGTTCCACTGCAAACAACAACGCCGACATGAGCCTCCCGAGCAGAAGCGCGCCCGCAACGCCTATTGCCAGACCTGTCGCGACGTAATACATGCCCTGTCGCATCACCATTCCCAGCACTCGCGACGGCGTCGCTCCGAGAGCGAGCCTTACACCCAGCTCGTGTGTGCGCTGACTCACAGAGAGCGCCATTACACCGGCTATTCCGGCGGCAGTTATGACAAGCGCAAGCGCCGCAAACATCGCCATTAGAATTGCAGTCAGGCGAGGCGATGCAACTGCGTCCTCGCGCACGTGCTCCAGGGTCTGAACGCGATCAATCGCGGTCTCGGGATCAATCTGATACACCGCGTCTCGCATCAGGCTGGCGATGCTCATCGGGTCAGCCGCGGTGCGCACGAGAAGATTATTTGCAAACCCGCTCTGCGCAAGAGGAATATAAATCTCATCAGCAGGCTCGCGGTCCAAACCGTACTGCTTGACGTCGGCAACTATTCCGATGACGGTTGTCCAGGTCTGACCACGATCGAAGCTCACTCGTCTCCCGATCGGGTCCTCGTCATTCCAGCGATGGCGCGCGGTGGACTGATTGAGCACCGCAACCAGCGGCGCCTTTTCGTTGTCCTTGTCCTCGAAAGTCCGTCCCTTTACCAGAGGCACGCGAATGGTTTCGAAATAGCCCGGACTGGCGGATCGAAAATCAGCCTGGGGAGCCAGCTCACCCTCGGGGATTGGATGCCCCTCGATCTGAAACCCGCGATTGAAAGCCCCGTTGACGATGCCGAGTTGATTCAGAGGATACGTTGATGACAACGCAGCCGACTGGACCCCAGGTTCGGACCGAACCTTGTCAACAAGCCGCTGGAGCATCAACCGTGTCTGATCTGTACTGTTGTACTTCGACCAGTTTGGGCTGACTCTCATCGCCAGCACTTTCTCCGGATCGAACCCGGGACTCACACTCTGAAGCTTGATAAGGCTGCGAATCATCAGCCCGGCGCCGATCAGCAGCATGAAGGACACGGCTACCTGCGCGACGGTCAGAAGGTTTCGCGTGCGTTGGCGGCTTGCGCTCGCGCTGGTTCGGCCGCCGCCTTCCTTTAAGGAGTTGTTCAGATTTCGATCTGAAGAAAACACGGGGACCAATCCGAAGACCAGCCCCGTCACTACAGAAACCAGCACCGTAAACAGCAGGACCAGACCATCGATCCGGATCTCTTCGCTGCGTGTCGTGAACCTTGCAGCGAATGTTACCAGCAAGCGCAATCCTCCCGCGGCAAGCAGCAAGCCAAGCGCTCCACCGGCAAGCGACACCATCGTGCTCTCGGTAAGCAGCTGCCGAATCAACCGGCCTCGTCCTGCTCCCAGCGCGGACCGAATCGCCATCTCTCTTTCGCGGCGCATCAATCGAGCCAGTGTAAGATTAGCAACGTTGGCGCAGGCGATCAGCAAGACGAGCGCCGACGTGCCCAGCAGCACCAGGAAAGTCGGCCGCGCTCGCCGTGCCTTTGTCGTCATCGGTAGAAACAAAGGTCCTGCCGAGAATGGGAGTCACTCCAAGAACATCAAAGAAGTTTGCGGATACGACGCCGGTCTGAACGCGCTGAGGTTCAGATCCGCCCAGAAGCGTAAAGCTCATTGTATGGTGCTCGACCACCGCATCCAGCGTTTGACTCTGCTCGCGGTAGTCGGTCACCTCCTTGACGGAGAAGAACGTGTCGTTGACGTGAGCGAGCGGAGCTTGCTGATGAACGATTACCAGTTGGTTTCCCGCTTTGTATGGCAGCGGGCGCATCAGCACGCCGTAGATGACACTGAAGATCGCGGTGTTTGCGCCGATGCCGAGCGCCAGCGTCAGCACCGCAACGAGGGTAAAGCCGGGATTGCGCATGAGAATGCGCGCGCCATAGCGGGTGTCTTGCAGAAGCGCTTCGATCAGTCTTCCGCCCCGGACGTCGCGGCACTCTTCCTTAAACTTCTCCACGCCTCCGAAATCCCGCAAAGCGTGAACACGAGCGTCGGCGGGGCTCATGCCACGCTCGATGTTTCGCTTGATCTCCATCTCAACGTGGAAGCGCAGTTCCTCGTTCATATCCTGTTCCAGGTTGTCTTTGCGAATGAGCGAGCGCAGGGCGTCTGAGATTTTCCCGAACATTATTATCCTCCGGATCGGTTCACTGAAATTGTCAAATCAATCCGTGGCCGCCCCTCCCCGGAGTTGACTTGGATGTCGCAGTTTATGTCGTCTGCAAGATGCGATCGACCGCGGCCGACAATCGCTCCCAACTCTCGGTTTCCTCGGTGAGCTGTTTCCGTCCCTTGCGTGTCAGCTCGTAGTATTTCGCCTGCCGATTGTTGTCCGACTTGTCCCATTCGGATTTGATCAGGGCTTGCTGCTCCAGCCTGTACAACGCAGGGTAGAGCGAGCCTTGGTTGATTACCAGCACGTCCTCGGAAACCTGCTGGATGCGCTGTGATATTCCCCACCCGTGCATAGGTCCGAGCGCAAGCGTTTTCAGAATCAGCATATCCAGCGTGCCTTGTAAGAGGTCAGTTTGCTTAGCCATTTATCTCTCCTCGACGATCTACAGGAGGCGATGATAGGACCGCTCCTGTAGATTGTCAAGGGGAAGTTCATTCTTGAGCCGCGATGCGTGGCTTCTTTGCCGGCTGGACTACGCGATTGAACCTGAACTATTGTCTCCCGAACAGTGGATTAGTGCTTAGTGCGCTGACTGAGTGAAGAAGTAGCAGGCCGCTGAAAAGGGCGCTCGCCACTAAGACACAAAGACACGAAGCTGCACCAAGCCATTGAATGCTGTATGTAGTGGGCTTTGTGAGGTGCTGCTTCGTGTCTTCGCGTCTTAGTGGCGATGGACTAGTTTTTCAGCAGTCTGCCAGATCGGATTCAATGCTGACCTGATGGGGTGATCGTCATGAAGAACTTTCTCTTTCAACGTTCGAACGGCGTCGCTGTTTGGAAAAAGCTGTTTATTCTCTGCACGGTTGCGCTTCTGGTTTCATCCGCGTTTGCGCAGCAGGCTTCGACGACAAAGCGTCCCCTGAGCCACAGCGACTACGACAGCTGGCGCGCAATTCAGGGCCAGTCGCTTTCGCGAGACGGGAAGTTCGTTGCCTATGCGCTGGTGCCGCAAGATGGTGACGGCGAAGTGGTTGTTCGCAACATCACAACTGGCGTAGAGTGGCGCGCGCCGCGTGGCGCCGCGCCGGTCAATCCTCCTCAGCGATCGCCCGAAGCCGAGCCCGCTTCAGGCCCGCCGGCTTTCGCCGGAAAGCCGGTGTTCACTGCCGACACTCGCTTCCTTGTCTTCCAGATTCAAATTGCCAAAGCCGAAAGCGAAAAAGCAAAAAAGGAAAAGAAGAAGCCCGAAGAGATGCCCAAAAACGCGATGGGTATCATGAACCTGAGCAGCGGAGAAGTTACGCGCATCGATCGCGTGAAGAGCTTTCAGGTACCGGAAGAAGGTGCGGGCTTCATCGCGTACCTTCTCGAGCCAAAGCCCGAAGAAAAGAAGGCGGAGACCGGGAGTGCCGATAAGAATCCTGTTCCGTCCAGTCGAGGCCGCAAAGGAAAGAAGGAGTACGGCAGCGATCTGGTCGTTCGCAATCTGGCCGACAAAACCGAGCGCAGCTTCCCGGATGTTCTCGAGTACACAATAAGCAAAGATGCGAAACATGTCGTGTTCGCCGTGTCCTCGAAGAAGGATGAAACAAACGGCGCCTTCGCAATTGCAACTTCGCCGGCTGACACACCCGTATCGCTTCTCGCCGGCCAAGGCAAGTACACAAAGTTGACGTGGGATGAAAAGCAGAATCAGCTCGCGTTTATGAGTGATCACGATGATTCGGCCTCGCGCCAACCGCGACTCAAGTTATATCGCTGGGACCGCAAGACTGCGGCGGCGACTGAACTCGCTCAGAGCCTGAAGCCCGGCTACGCAATCAGCGATAAGGGAGCAATCGCTTTCTCTCAGGACGGCGATAAGGTCTTCTTCGGCGTCGCTCGACCGCCTGAACCGGACCCCGACACGGAAAAGGATGAAAACGAAGCGGCGTCTTCCGACGACAAGGTCTCCGTGGATCTTTGGCACTGGAAGGACGACTACATTCAGCCGATGCAGAAGGTGCGAGCCGAGCAGGACAGGAACCGTTCTTACCGTGCGGTGTTTCACATTAGCTCGGGCAAGAGTGTGCAGTTGGGTGATGAATCGATGGCTGGAATCATTCCCGCAAGCGACGGGCGCTGGGCGCTCGGAACTGACGACCGGCCTTATCGCATACTTGTCGGCTACGACGACGACGCGAATTCAGCAGATGTGTCGATCGTAAACACCCTCGATGGCACTCGGAAACCGATACTGAAGAAGCACCACTGGGGTTTCACGTTGTCGCCCGGCGGCAGCTACGCTCTGTTCTACGATGGTAAGGACTGGAACACGCTCTCGATCCCGGAAGGCCGCACCGTTAACTTAACTCAGGGCCTGCCGGTGAAATTCTGGCAGGAAGACCACGACTCGCCGAGCACTCCGCCGTCTTATGGAAATGCTGGATGGACCTCAGATGACAAGTACGTTTTGCTCTATGATCACTATGATATCTGGCGAATTGCACCGGACGGCTCGAACTCAAAGAACCTGACCGGCGGCCTCGGTAGAAAAGACAAGATTGTGTTTCGCTACGTCAAGCTGGACCCTCAAGAAAAAGGAGGCATAGACTCGGCGAAGCCGTTGTTGCTCAGGGCGGAGAGTGAGTGGACACGCGACTCGGGATTCTATCGGGGCCGAATCGACGGCGGCCCGCCGGACAAGTTGATTATGGCTAGCAAGTATTTCAGCGTTCCTTCCAAGGCTAAAGACGCCGACATATATCTGCTGTCCGCGTCGACGTTCAATGAGTTTCCGGATCTGCTGGTGACGTCACCCACCTTCAAAGACCCGAAGAAAATCAGCGATGCCAATCCGCAAAAGGCCCGGTTGCTATGGGCTACCTCTGAGCTCGTGCGATTCAAAAACACCGACGGCGTTCCGCTTTCGGCTATGCTGGTCAAACCCGAGAACTTCGATCCAACTAAGAAGTATCCGATGATCGTCTATCTATATGAGACGCTCTCAGAAAACCTGAATCGGTTCGTCGATCCGCGGCCGAGCCACAACATCAACGCGTCGTACTATGCCAGCAACGGCTACCTCGTGCTCGAGCCCGACATCGTCTATACGATCGGGCATCCCGGACAAAGCGCGCTCAAATGTGTGCTTCCCGCGATTCAGGCAGTGGTCGACAAAGGGTTCGTCGACGAAAAAGCGATTGGTATTCAAGGACACAGTTGGGGCGGCTACCAGACCGCCTACATGATCACGCAGACAACCCGATTCAGAGCTGCTTCGGCTGGAGCGCCGGTCGCAAATATGACCAGCGCGTACAGCGGGATTCGATGGGGCACTGGTCTTTCGCGGCAATTCCAATACGAGCACACGCAGAGCCGAATCGGCGCGAGTCTATGGGAGGCGCCGATGTTGTACCTGGAAAACTCGCCTGTGTTTAGAGCGAATCAAATACAGACTCCGCTACTGATGATTCAAAATGACGCGGACGACGCGGTGCCGTGGTATCAGGGCATCGAGCTCTACCTGGCGATGCGACGCCTGGGCAAAGAAGCGTATCTGTTTACTTACAACGGGGAACCTCACGGCTTGCGAAAGCGGCAAAACCAGAAGGATTACTCGATGCGGTTGCAGCAGTTCTTCGATCACTTCCTGAAGGGCGCGCCAGAGCCCGAGTGGATGGTGAAGGGGATACCTTATCTCGAGCGCGATAAGGAAAAAGAAAAGTACAAAGTGACTGCGGACACGAAAGAGAAGGCGGGGAAGTGAAACCTCCAGTCTTCTGGGTTTAGATGCAAAGTTTGTTTGCCGGCAAGAGCATCTCGGTTAGGACATTGAATCGCCACGTATCCGATGCTAGATTCAGCACAAGACTAATTCAGGAGTCTCAACAACAATGGCAATAAGTTTGACTGAAGACATTCGCCCAATGAGTGAGTTCAAGCGGAACACGCGGCGAGTCCTTAACCATATGCACAAGACCGGGCGGCCCGTGATTCTCACCGTTAACGGGAAAGCGGACGCAGTGCTCATCGACGCGAAAACATATGAAAAGCATCTGAAGGCGAGCAACCTGGGCAAGCTGCTCGCTGAAGGCGAAGCGGACATCGCCGCAGGTCGGACGCGCGAAATGGGTCAGGTTTTGCGAGAGTTCAAGCATGCCCATAAGATTCCAGGTTAGATTAACCCAACGAGCACACGCGGACATGGATGAGATCTGGACATTCATCGCTCACAACAGCATAGACGAGGCCAACAGGTTCATTCATAAACTTGAAAGGCAGCTCAAGACGCTAAGGCGTCTTCCCGGACGATGTCCGCTGATTCCAGAGAACGACCTTCCGGATAAGCAGTACCGCCATCTCATCTACGGCAACTATCGGACTGTTTTCAGAATCTCCGGCAGAAGAACAGTATATGTTGTAAGAATCATTCACGGAGCGCGGCTACTTGATACTTCTATGCTCGAATAGTCTCGCGCACGCCGAGTCTCGAGCCTTTGTGGAGAACATCATGACTAGTTTCATAAACGACGCAGTTGAGCAATTCGCTCACGATCACACTAAACCCGAATCAGATCTGTTCCTTCGTTTGCGTGACGAGACTTACGCAACGATGAGGAGCCCGCAGATGCAAGTCGGCCGCATCGAAGGGCGCTTTCTGAAAATGCTGGTTCGACTGACCGGCGCGCGCCGAATCCTCGAGATCGGAATGTTCACCGGATACAGCGCGCTGATGATGGCTGAAGGGCTTCCAGACGACGGCCACCTGATCACCTGCGACGTCAATCCCGAAGCCGAGGCGATTGCCCAACGTTACTTCAACGAGAGCCCCGACGCTCACAAGATAGAGATAAGAATGGGGCCGGCGCTCGACACAATCAAATCCTTAAGCGAACCGATTGATATCGTCTTCATCGACGCCGACAAGACCAACTACTCAAACTATTACGAAGCAATCATGCCGCTGGTGAAGCCGGGCGGGTTGATTGTCGCCGACAATGTTTTGTGGAGCGGGCGAGTGCTCGATCCGCAGAGCGAGGACGATCACGCAATCGTCGCCTTCGACAAACTGGTGCAATCGGACCCGCGACTCGAGAACGTGTGCTTGACCGTGCGCGATGGGATGATGCTGGCGTGGAAGCGCCCGTGAGAGCCGCCCGGCGGGCGATCACTGGCGCTCCTGGCTCTCTGCCTTGAAACTCGCTTGAAGCCTCCTCATCCCGCGAAGCCATCGATCATAGTCGGTGGCTTTTCTTCTGAAATACTCTGCGACTTCAGGGTGAGGCAAAATCAGAAAGCGCTCTTCGTCTAAGGCTTTCACAACCGCTTCGGCGACGTCTTCGGGTTCCAGCGCATTTGCTCGAAGAAATTCGCCCGGTCCTCCCGCGGACCGTCGCAAGAGATCCGTGTTCACGCCTTGAGGACACAAACAGGAAACCTTGATCCCCGCATCGCCGTGCGTGATCGAGAGCCATTCTGCAAACGATACCGCCGCGTGCTTGGTCACCGAATATGGCGCCGAGCCTATCTGGGTGAGCAGTCCCGCCGCCGACGCCGTAGCCACAATGTAGCCTTCACCACGCGCAAGCATCCCAGGCAACACGGCGCGTGCCGCATAGATGTGCGACATCACGTTGACTTCCCAAATGTGCTGCCAGACTTCGTTCGGCTCGTCGGCGCCGCCGGGAGTTCCAATACCGGCGTTGGAGCAGAACACATCGATTGCGCCATAAGCGTCTATCGCCTGATTGACCAGGTTGATGATGTCGGCTTCGACGCCAACGTTTGTGCGAACAGCGAGTCCGTCGATTTCCTTTGCTAGTTGCTCGGCGCGTTCCTGGTCGAAGTCTGCGATGACTACGCCTCTCGCGCCTTCCGCGGCAAAGCGCCGGCACATCGCCCGCCCTATGCCGTTAGCTCCGCCGGTTACTACCGCTACTTTGTCTTTAAGTTTCATGATCTCTCTAGATGTCAGGTAAGGGCGGCTCTCCGTGGCCGCCCCTTGTGCCGGTGTGGAACCTTGAAGGCAGAGAGGGGCGGCCACAGAGGACCGCCCCTACGTGGGTTCTACTCGTACTTTCGCAATTCGAGTTTCGCTATTGCTGCGCGATGGACTTCGTCGGGTCCGTCAGCCAAACGCAATGTGCGCACGCCCGCCCACGCCGCTGCAAGCTCGAAGTCTTGAGACACTCCGCCACCGCCGCATGCCTGGATGGCGCGATCGATGACCCGCAACGCCATGTTCGGAGCGATAACTTTTATCATTGCGATCTCTGCGCGAGCGGACTTGTTGCCAACCGTATCCATCATGTAAGCCGCCTTCAGCGTCAGCAGTCTCGACTGCTCGATTTCAATGCGAGACGTCGCTATATCGGCTTGAATGGTCCCTTGAGCGGCAATTGGTTTGCCGAACGCCACGCGCGACCGAACGCGCTTGCACATAGTCTCGAGTGAACGTTCCGCCAATCCCACCAGTCTCATGCAATGATGTATGCGGCCCGGCCCGAGCCTCCCCTGCGCGATCTCGAATCCGCGACCTTCACCCAACAAAATGTTTGAGGCCGGGACTCGCACGTTTTCATACAGCACTTCGCCGTGCCCGTGCGGCGCGTGATCGTAGCCGAACACCGTCAGCATTCGCTTGATCTTCACGCCGGGCGCGTCCATCGGAACCAGAATCATCGATTGCTGCTTGTGCAGCGCCGCACTTGGATCGGTCTTGCCCATGAAGATCGCGATCTTGCAGCGAGGATCGCCCGCTCCCGAGCTCCACCACTTTAGTCCGTTGATTACGTAGTCATTGCCGTCGCGCGCGATACTCGCTTGAATGTTAGTCGCATCCGACGATGCAACCGCCGGCTCGGTCATCGCGAAGCACGAACGAATCTCGCCGTCGAGCAACGGCTTGAGCCAGCGCTCCTTTTGTTCGTCACTGCCGTAGCGGGCCAGCACTTCCATATTGCCGGTGTCGGGCGCCGAGCAGTTGAACACCTCAGGCGCCATCTGCGAGCGGCCCATGATTTCGCACAGCGGAGCATATTCGAGATTGGAGAGCCCCTCGCCGTACGGGTTTTCGGGCAGGAAGAGATTCCACAGCCCAGCGGCGCGCGCTTTTGGCTTCAGTTCTTCGATGATTGCAGTCGGCTCCCAACGATCGCCGGCTTCGATTTGCCGTTGGAAGACTTTCTCGTTTGGATAGATGTATTCGTCCATGAATGCGAGGAGTCTTTTTTGAAGGTCTTTTACTTTGTCAGAGTATTCGAAGTGCATTGTGGTTCCTTTCAGTTTTGAGGAGGCCAGAAAGATAGTTGATGGCGCTTTAGAGTTCAACCGTAGCAGTCCGTAGTCCGTAGTCCGTAGCTCACGGACAACAAGCTACTGACTACTGACTATCCTTACCGTTTGCTTCGACCGCCTCGCGAACGTGAGCCAGATATTGTGCCTCCGGCAAGGCGCCTACGAACTCCGTAGTCTCGTTGATCACGATCTTCGGGACGCCGCGCACGCCGTAGCGTTGGGAAAGATCGGGGAACTCCATCGCTTCGATTACGTCCGCCGTCACGTGCTCGCTCTCGACTGCCATTTGGTGGGCCAACCTGGCCGCAGCCGGACAGTACGGTCAGTTGGGTGTCGTGAACACCTTGATGTTCACGTCCTCCGTTAGCGCGGACAGATACTCTCGCGTCGCTTCAGAAAGATCGGTCGAGCCGTTCGAGACGTCCACAAGATCGGCGATCAACGCAGAGAACTCGTAACCCGAAGGTATTCCGAAGAAGCGCACTCGGCCGCGCGCCGCGCCTTCAAATACAAAAGCCGGAACCCGATTGATCCCTAAGGCGAACGCCTGCTCTTTTGCCCCCGATATTTCATGCACAGTCAGGTTCAGCTTGTCGGAAAGCGAGGAGACTTCTTCGAGAATCTCCTGTGTTGGCTTGCATGTCTCACACGGCTGCTTTCCGGGGATGATGATCGGTGACTCATGCTCGGTGAACATGACTATTTCGACATCTCCGGTGAGACTCTCGGCAAAATGATTCCGGATCGTTTCTTTGTCGGCGTCGGATATGAATCCCATCGTGTCTCCTTAATTGTTTTTCTGATCCAGTGCGTCGATCTTCTCCGCAAGATCGAAGTCGTATTCGGTTATGCCGCCGGCGGCGTGCGTCCAGTTCAGCAAGGTGACTTCATTGTAGTTGATAAGGATGTCGGGGTGATGATCGAGCGACTCGGCCAGGTAAGCAACCGCGTTCACGAAGGACATAGCGCGAAGAAAATTCTTGAACTCGTATTTTTTCTGAATCCAGTCTTCACCCCGTGACCATCCGCTGAGCCTGGATAATCTCTCCTGGATCTGGTCTTCCGTGAGCCTCGGTGTATTCGCGCTGCAAGCCATATGTTTCCCGGCCCTTTAGTGAGTCGGTATTTTCCGGGTCTCATTCAATGAATTGAATCGATGCGTGATCGCGCCGTCTTCAAGCCGGGAAATCGCGAATGGCGGATCGCTTGCGGTCATCCCCTCGACATATGACTTGACAAGAACGCGGGCATATTCGCCCTTCTTGCTTGCGATGACGGACTCGACGATAGGCTTGACGTTGGCTTGAGTCGCCGGGCCTGAAACGCGAATCAACAAGGTCAACGTGCCGGCAGCCGCATCGGCTTGTTCTGAAATAACCGAGAACGGTTGAAGGTTGGAGCGAGTGGGAGCCGGGGCTCCGCCGCAGGCTGCAAAGGCACTCAATACGAAGGCCATGGTCACCACCCTGAGCATTCAAGCATCTCCGATCAGATCCGAAGAAGTATTGTGTTATCACGTCAGGTGGGCGTCAACTGCCGCAGACTTTGCGTGCTTTGCGGTCCATTGCGTCTTTGCGCTGAGAATACCTTTCACGCAAAGGATCACAAGGAAACAAAGTCTGCAACCTTTCGATTCAGCCAGTCACTCACTGGCGCAACATAACAAAACAGTTCCGGAGGAGTTGAATCAAATGAAACGAACAATATTCCAGGCAACAATGCTTGCGGTGGTGTTGGGTTTGGCGATGGCCAGCACGGCGGCGGCGCAGGACTTTCAAAAAACTTACCGTATCGGAGCGGGCGGACAAATTCGAGTCGGCAACATCTCAGGCGATGTGATCGTGACCGCTTACGACGGCGACGCAATAATGGTGAAAGCCACCAAGAACGGCAAGGATCGCGACCAGGTCGATGTCGAGGACCGAAGCGGTGGAAACGTCGTCGACATCGGAGTTCGCTATCCCAAGCACTGCAACTGCGACGCGAGCATTCTCTTCGAAGTCCAGGTTCCGCGTTCGATAAACTATGACTTCGATCACATCGCGTCGGTGAGCGGCGATGTGAAGGTAACGGGAGTGACCGGGCGCCTGCACGCCTCCACGGTCAGCGGCGACGCTCACGTCATTAACGTATCGGGCTCGGTCAGCGCGTCCTCGGTCAGCGGCGATGTCAAAGTCGAAATCAACCAGCTTCAGGGCGCCGACGACATGAAGTTCTCGACCGTAAGCGGCGACGTATCGGTGATGTTGCCCTCGAGCCTCGACGCCGACGTCGATCTCTCGAGCTTTAGCGGGTCGATCAAGACCGACTTTGGGATCGAAGTCAAAACTGAACGTTACGGCAATCACACATCCGCGCGTGGAAAGCTGGGCGAAGGTTCGCGTCGATTGAAGATGTCTTCTGTATCGGGAGACCTCAGCTTGCGTCACCCGTAGAGTGATGCGTGAAACGTGATGCGCGATTCGTGATAGGGGCCGGACCGTCTTGTCACGCATCACGCATCACGGCTCACCTTCCGATTCATTGACTCGGCCGCCTGCCGATTGATACCCTTCGCACCGTGACCGCCGAGAAAGACCCACAGCAAAAAAGCAGCGCACACAAGTTCAAAGGTCCGGGAGGCACGCCCGGCGGGCTTGGCCTGTTCGTCTTCGGATTCGCGCTGGCAATCGCCGGCGGCTACCTGATAATGAATCAGGTGCAGGTCACAAGTGGCTACTGGAGTTGGTGGGGGACGAACACGTTCGGGCTGACGCTTCTCCCGTTAGTGATTGGCTTGGGGCTTTTGTTCTTCGATGGCCGCTCGATCGCAGGATGGGTGCTGGCAGGTGGCGGCGCGGTCATCATCTTTGTAGGCATTCTCGCCAATCTTCAGATCTACTTTCAGCACACGACTCTCTTCAACGTCATTGTGATGCTGACGCTGTTTGCGGCCGGGCTCGGATTGATGGCCCGCGCGCTTAAGAGTTCCTGATACGATGCGAACCCATTACAGACTTAGACGAACTCTTCATCCTGGGCTACACCCTCCGATGAAACTTCTGGTTTTCGGAATCCTCGCGGCCCTGGCCTTCTCATTCGCGCGCTCGTGCTCTGTTGCTGCGTCGCCGCCGAACGATTTGGAAAAAAGGATCGGCGTGCTGATTCGAGCAAGTGGCGCAGAAACAGTCGCCGTAGCTTATTACGACCTAAGCACCGGCCGAGAACTCTTGATCAACCCCGACACAAACTTCCACGCTGCGAGCACGATGAAGGTGCCGGTGATGATGGAGATCTTTCGCCAGGTAGAGACAGGCAAGCTCTCACTCGATGCTCGCCTCGCGATCAACAATGACTTCAAGAGCATTGTCGACGGCAGTCACTATTCGCTAACCGCCGACAGCGATTCCGAATTGTCGCTTTACGGGCGGACCGGTCAAACAGAAACCGTTCGCGAACTGATGCGATTGATGATCACGGTCAGCAGCAACTTCGCTACGAACATGTTGATCGAACGAGTGACGCCCGAGCGTGTAATGGATTTAATGCACTCGATCGGGGCTAACAACATCCGGGTGCTAAGAGGAGTCGAAGACGGCAAGGCTTTCGAGAAAGGCTTGAACAACACGACTACGGCGCGCGATCTGATGATCATCCTTCGACGCATAGCCGAACGCCGCGCGGTTTCTGAAAAGGCTTCTGACGATATGATCAAGATCATGCTCGATCAGAAATTCAACGAAGGCATCCCCGCCGGTCTGCCCAAGGACGTGAGAGTCTCACACAAGACAGGCTCGATAACAAAGATCAACCACGACGCTGCGATTGTTTACCCGCCGAACAGAAAACCTTACGTGCTGGTTGTGCTGACTCGCGGACTTGAAGATGAGAAGCTCGCGCACAAGTTGATCGCTGACATTTCGCGAGTTGTGTATGAAGCAACCAGCGTCTTATCGGCAAAACGTCACTCGTCAGAGTGATACTCTTACCATTGAGCAAGAACCGAGTTCAGTTAATTTCAAAACTCATGGCTCGCATTCTTTGCGGGTTGGTTTAGGCGCTGATTCGCAACAGCTAGTTAGGCATTCAATTGCATCACTGGCGCTACAGCCAGAATAGCCACCGGTACATGAACCATCACAAGCCCTCCCGCAAGAGCAAGTACAAGCGGAAGGGGCTAAGGTTGCCGGGAACCATCTGTTTTGGGCTTGTTCCGCAAACGTATGTTTCGTTGCCTGAGATGGCTGCGTATAAGCCATTGGTAGAACGAATAGAGTGCTGACCAGACAAGCAAGAACCAAGTTCTTCATCAATAACCTTGAGTCGATAGTTTCTAATCGCTAAAGCTCTTTGATTGAGTTCTATTTGACTTCTTGTCTCAATCGCTTTTTCGCATTACGCCTTCAGCAAGCTTTCCTGCACGTGCAGGAGGTCAGTCTTTGCCTGAGTTCTTTTGTCCTCTAGTTCTTTGGTGATCTTACCAACACGCACAGCAAAATAGTAATCTAGTGTGCCCTCCGCGTAATTCTTAATGCTGTTGTATGCACCATCACCGAGCCAAAATCTGTTCTTATTCAAGAAATCCATTAGCTCTGCATACAAAGCTTCGCTCTGCTTATGCGCCGTCTCAAGATTATGCTCAGAAGTGATAGCGAGTTGCGCGTCCAGCCCAGAGTAGCTTTTGGAACTAACCTCAATTGGATGGTCGGTAAATACGACCTCGATCCAGCGATGAGAGCCGCGGAACTCGCCACTGTCGCCAACTGGGTGGATTTCTTCAACTGTCTCAACAACCTTTGCCTCATAGAGTGAAACTCTGCTCAATGCCTCAGCAAGCTTGGGCAATCTGGTTTCGTAAAGAAGGCTCCGCTCCCTTTCTAGGACCTGCCTAGTGGCATAATAAGAAATTAGATAAGTACCGACCACTGCGGTCACAAGAGCAGCCAGTATCACCGAAAGCATCGGATTCTTTGCAATGCGTTCCCAACGCGGAGTTTGCAATTGCGCATAGATCTCGCTGATGCGATTTCTGAGAATCTCATCACGTGTCACGCGCACTATCTGTGAAGCGACCGCCTCGATGTAATCGGCACTCTCCGTGTTGTGTTCTAGGGCAGTCGTTTCCTGCCCTCCTCTTAGGTGAAGGCTTTCCTCTTCCATATTAGTCCAGGACTTGGAGGGCTTCTTGGAAGTATCAGGAATATGATGGCGTCTTTAGCTGAGTTTCGTCTTTGGAGTCCAGTCCTATCCTGTCTATCAGATATTTGAGAGGCATACGATGTATAACAGCTAACACGTTCAGCGCCTCAGCTAAGCGAGAGTTGGCATCCTGTAGATCGTGATTTCGGGGAATAACTAGTTGCAGCGCTTCTCCTTCGTCGTCTGGCGGACCCTGAAAAAGGAAAACTTTATCGTTCGGATGGTTGACTCTTGTCCATCCAGTTCTTTGAAGATGAGCTACAAGGTTACTGATCGAAATGCTCTCGAGAACTGGATCACCTTCAGATATTCTGTTCACAACCATGCCCCCAATTCGACCCTTTCGAGCAAATCAACCACGGATGACGGAAACAGGCGCTGACTCCTTGGTATCCGTATCGTTATCTCGTCAACATTCTTGGTTAGGTCCCCCCTCAAACGCTCCCAGTAACAGCATTTTCTGAGGAGCAGTTGGTCCTCGCTGCTTTCCAGCCATTCCGTCGAGTCCTTTGGAAGGCACATGAGAATTAATATTTTCGGTACAGCACCGTTCTGATTATTGCGGTCAACTATCTTGTTGTATGATCTGACCTTCATATCATAGATAACATGATTGCTGTCATATCTCCAATTAGTCGAGGCTTTTACTTGGAAATCAAGAGGGAATCCGTTATCGACCAGCGTTCCCCGTAGCTTCTTGATCGAGTGGAAGGTCCCATCTACGCCATAGTCGAATTCTCGTACATTTTGCTCCAGTTTGAGATTCAGACCCGCTCGCCCTGCGACGGCTTGTAGGTTGGCCCGACTCAAGCTTTCCATTATGTGATTCTCAGTCAGCACAACAGCCCCCGTTGTTTGTCGCGGACGACTTCAAGCGTCAGCTCAGGGTACCATCATAACTAATCCCCACCCTCTGAAAGCTTTTCCCATCGAGCCTTCAGATCTTCAAGGATCTTCTTGAACCGCGGTTCGTCGCGCAGCCCTTCCCAGTTAGGATTCCCTGCGACCCACGGGTAATTCTCGTTACCCATCGAGATCGATCGTTCCAGCCAGTCGATCGCTTCATCAACTTTTTTCGCTAAGGCGTAGACAGTTGCTAGCCTGTACGCTATGTCCTGGTCCGCGCGCGCGGTTTCGAGCACTCGATCGTCGACTAACGCAAGCGCACGCTCGTTCTCGCCCCGCGCAAAGTAGCAATAAGCAAGAAACAGTTTCTGTGAGTGATGGTCGGGGTGCTTAGCTAATACGTCTTCCAGTTCCATCGTCGCTTTTTCGATCTGGCCTCGATAATAGTCAACCACCGCAACGTAAGCTCGCAGCAGCGGATGATGAGGCTCGAACGCAAGTCCCATCGCCAGCTCACCAGCCGCCCTGTCCCAGTCCAGTTGATAGATGTAGATTCGCGCGCGGTTCGACGTCGCGTAAACCATGTCGGTCGGAGAAATCTTCAGCAGCCGCTCCCACGACTGAAGCGCCCGGTCATACTGGCCTGACACACGATAAACATAAGCCGCTACCGAATGCACAGAAGGCTCGTTCGGCGCGCGGCGCACAAGACGGCGAATCTGCTGTCGCGCTTCTTCCGAACGCCCTTCGACCAGGTCTATGTGGATCATTCGCACGCGAGGCTCGATGAGATTTCCGTCCAGCTCGATCGCGCGATCGAAAGATTGCTTAGCTTTCGCGTAATGCTCCAAACCGCCCATGCCCTTAAGCACGTAGTTTGCCTCACACACGCCGAGCCCGCTGTGCGCCAGTGCGAAATTCGAATCAAGCTCGACCGCTTTGCTGAACATAGCGATTGCGGCTTCGAGGTCGGCAACTTCGAGAGTCTGAGTGACGAACTTGTAAAGACATGTGCGGGCTTTGAGATAGCATTCGTAAGCCTCCGGGCTTTCGGTCGGGGATTTGACCAGCCGCTCCTGTTCTTTGGTGCTGGTCTTGACCCGAAGCCCGTCGACAATCTGCCGCGAAATGGTGTCCTGAACGGTGATGATGTCTTTCGATTCGACGTCGATCTTCTCGGTCCACATGATCTCGCCGGACTTTGTGTCGACCAATTGCGGGGTAAGCCTGAAGCGATCCCCGGCTTTCAAGTAGCCGCCGATCAGCACCGCATCCACCGCCAGTTGAATACCTATCGCTCGCGGGTCGACGTCTTTGTTTTGATACTGTGCAACGTAGGAAGACGGGCGCACGACCAGATCGTGAAGCTGAGCCAGTTCGGTGATGACGCTGTCGGCGAGGCTGAATCCATAGAAGTCATTCTCGGGCGCGCCCGACAGGTTCTTGAACGGAAGAATGGCGATCGTCTTCTTGTCACTCGACTGCCACATCGACGGCGTGACATCGGGCGTCCCCGACGATCCTGCGCTCGATTCGTCTTTGGGTTGTGCGCCGGTAAAAGTCCGCGAAGCCCAGGTTGAAATGCGGCCCAGCAGGCCGCCGGGTTTCTGCGGCTGTCTCGAAGCGCGCAGCGAGGCGGCCTTGTCAGCGGGCACGACGCCACTTTGAGCGTAGTGGCTGCGGACCAGCGCGCGCAGGTCTTCGAGCAGCACCTCGCTTGACTGGTAGCGTGCTGAAGGATTCTTTGCCAGCGCTTTCGAGACTATCTGCTGAAGCCTGGGCGGAACGCTTTCGCCAAGCGGCGCGGGCTCGTCGTGCATCACCGAGTGCATCACATCCACCGATGTCTTGCCTTTGAAGGGCAGTCGTCCGGTGATCATTTCGTACATCACGATTCCGAGCGAGAAGATGTCCGATCTTGCATCGGCCGGCTCGCCTCTCGCCTGCTCGGGCGACATGTAGCTTGCAGTACCGAACGGTGAGCCAAGCGCGGTCAGCTCGGCGGTATGTTCAGAGTCCGCGCTGCCGGCAGGTTTGATGAGCTTTGCCAGCCCGAAGTCGAGGACCTTCAGTTGGTTGCGCTCATTGAGCATTATGTTCGAAGACTTGATGTCGCGATGAATGACATTGCGGCGGTGCGCTTCAGCAAGCGCGTCGACAATCTCCAGTGAGAACTCGAGCGCCTGATCGAGCGGAAGCGCGCGGCCTCCTACGAATTTCTTGAGCGTCTTGCCGTCGACGTACTGCATGACAAAGAACAGCACATCGTCGACTTCATTGACTTCGTAGACGGTGCAGATGTTCGGATGATCGATGGCTGACGCCGCGCGAGCTTCGCGCAGAAACCGTGTGCGGGCCTTCTCATCGCCGACCAGGTCAGCGGACAGCGCTTTGATTGCGACCGTGCGATGGAGCTTGGTGTCCTCGGCCTTGTAGACCACACCCATCCCGCCCTTTCCAATTTCCTTGGATATGCGGTAGTGGAGTATGGTTTTTCCAACCATCATTGAACCCGAGTCTGAGTCGATTATACACGCGCCCGGATGAGCGGCAATAGTGGCGGCGCTTGTAGGTAAGAGTATTAGCGTGTTGCCGGCAATGCAGTCCTCGGCGTCCTTATAGGTTTTCCTGATCAGTGCTGGGGAATCCAACCGCAAGGACGCTGAGGACGCTGAGAAGCAACAGAATTTTGAGCGAGCAACTGTCTAAGACCCCACTACCCGCACGTGCAGAACGTTCATTTGAGCACTCAATGAATAATTGACGTGTGCATGCTGGCGGACTAGAATCACGCTGAACTGAGTGCGTTGCGCTACGTTGTTGCCTTCCCAACGCCGCGACCCCAGATTCTCATCAAGTCGTTCAGAAGATATTGTTCAAATGCCAACAGCCAGTGAAAGTGGAATAAGCCATATTCTCGGCGAGATCGGACGCGGCGCAAGTCTCGAGAGCGCGCTCGGTTTGATTGCCGATCAGCTCGCCGCCGACGTGGGCGCGCCTACCTGCAAAATATGGGTCGTTAAGCGCGGCGACATTTGCGAAAGCTGCCCGCTCGCCTACACTTGCACAAACCGGCAGATGTGCATGCATCTGGTCGCAGCCAGCGGCGCCACAGAGCAAAACGAGTATCCGCGCATCCCGCTTTCGGTCTTCACCGCACCTCTGATTACTCGCGGAGGAACCGCGGACTTCAGCGACTCGAACGGAGCCGGCGACAAGTTGTTCGGAGTGCAACGCGACGCATCGCGTCAAGACTCCGACTCTTACGCGCTGTATCCGCTGAGAGGCGCTTCGGGCACAGTCGGGCTGATCGGCGTATTTAATCGAAGAAGATTCAGCGGCGATGATTTGCGCGCAATCGAAGAGCTGGCGCCGGCGGCGGTTGCCGCCATACGCGTTGCGGAGCTTGGGTCGCGTAACTCCGCTCTGCGCGCTCGATTGGAGGAGGACCTCGCGCCAATCGGCACGACTCCGCCCTCACAAACGCCTCGCGAGGACGAACTCGAGGACGCAGTCGCACAGCTCACAAGACAATCAGCACAGCTTCAGGTCGAGCGCGAATCGCTTCTCAAAATCATTTCACACCTTGAAGAAAATAATCGCGAGATCAGCGCGCGTTCGGAGACTTTGACGCAACAGTTGCGGCGGCAAGCGGCGGCTGAAGAAATTGAATCCTCGCGGAGCCGGCTGGAAGAACAGAACGCGCAACTCAGGAACAACCTCTCTGCGCTTGAAGCAACGACCGGCGAGCTTGCAAAGGACCGTGACAAACTGCGCGCTGAAGCGGGGGAGCGAACGCAGCAAGTCGAGCAGGTGAGGGCGCACCTGACAGCGCTTCAGGAACGCAACTCGGCGTTGGAAGTAACCAATGTGATGCTGCGCGGCGAGAACGCTTCGGTAGCCGACAGCACGCGTGATCTCGAGCACTCGCTGCGAATGGCTGAAGACAGGCGGTCACGGCTTGAAAAGGCCAACCTGACGCTTGAAGAACGGGTCGGCGCGTTGATCGCCGAACTCGAACAATTGCGCACCCAGAGCAACCGGACTTCAGGCGAGAACGAGCAGCTCGTCTCCGAGATTGAGCGCCTGAATAAGGAGATCGAACGGCTCCAGGGAGGCGGCACGCGAATCAGCGAAGACAACGCAAGGCTGCTTGTCTTGAACGCGGAACTCTCCCAGGCGCAAGCGCGCGCCGAAAGCCGCATCACTGAATTGCAGCTACAACACGCCGCGCTAAACCAACAGCTCGAAGAATCGCGCGCTCTGGTCGGAGGCCGTATGGTCCAGCTCGAGCAGGAGAACGCGCTGCTCGTCCAGACCCGGACTCAACTCGAGGGCGAGGTCGCGCGCCTGACGACACGAACTGGAATACTTGAACGGGAACACGCGGACGTGACTCAGGCAAACGCGCAGCTTCAGCAATCAGTCGCGCAGTTCGAATCAGTGTCGGCGCGATTGGAAGACAGCGCGCTGAAGCTCCGCAGCCGCGCCGAAGCCAGCGAGATGGCGCGCGCGGAACTCGAGCAGCGCAACCGAGTGCTTGCCGAGCAGAACCGGCGGCTTTCGCTCGAGGGACAAACCAAGGCGCGATTTCTCGCCAACATGTCGCACGAGCTTCGAACGCCGATGAACGCGATTATCGGGTTCACATCGCTGATGCTGGACGATCGTTCGCTTCAATTGAATGATCGTCATCGGCGCAGCCTCGAGCGCGTATCGCGCAACGCGCGCGATCTGCTCGAGCTGATCAACAACGTTCTGGATCTGTCGAAGATCGAAGCCGGGCGAATGGATGTCTACTCGGAACCAGCCGATCCTGCGGACTTGATCGAGCGCGCGCTTGCGGTAGTCGAATCGCTGAAGGAAGCGCGCCCGATCAAACTCAGCTATCACGTGGAAGACGGTTTGCCGGCGATGCGCACGGATCGGACGAAGCTCCAGCAGATCTTAATCAACCTGCTTTCCAATGCAATCAAGTTCACCGAACAAGGCGAGGTGAAAGTTACCGCCGAGTGCCTGGGTATCGATCGCGTTCGCATCGCCGTGAGCGATACGGGCGTGGGCATCGCCGACTCGGACCTCACCAGGATATTCGAAGAGTTTCGGCAAGCCGGGGCGACCGGCCGCGGTGCAAAGACCGGCACGGGTCTGGGGCTTGCGATAACGCAACGCCTGGTCGAACTTCTGGGCGGCGAGCTGAGCGTGTCCAGCAGGGAGGGCCAGGGCTCAGTATTCACCGTGACTTTGCCGCTACAAATAGAAGGCCGCATCGCGGCCACCGCCGAAGCTGAGACCCCGCTGACTGATCCGGATCGCACGGCGCTTGTTATCGACGGAGATCCCGGCTCGCTATATCTGACCAAGAAGTATCTCACTGAAGCGGGCTACTCGGTTGCCGCGACCGACGATGTTGGGCGTGGTGTCGAGATTGCGAGCAAGGCGAGGCCCGCGGTCATCACCATTGATCTCGATTCACTTGGCGAGGACACGGGCGTGATCGAGCGCATCGCGAGTAGTCATGAGGAAGGGACGATCATCGCTTTTGCCGCGGAAGACGGCGCCCAACAGCGCGCGCTGCAGGCCGGCGCTGGAGCGTTTCTGCGCAAGCCCGTCGAGCGCGCCGCGCTCATCGGGGCATTGGAGCGCGCCAACAGGGCCTCGCTCAGTCGCGTACTGGTCGTCGACGACGATCCGGACGCGCTCGATCTGGCGGTCGCGATGCTCGAGGGCGGCGGCTACGACATTCTGACCGCGACAAACGGCCGCGAAGCTCTGGAAACTATCGCCGGGCAAAAGCCCGACGCGATCATTCTGGATCTGATGCTGCCCGAGATGGACGGCTTCGAAGTAGTCCACCGAATGAGCCTTAACCCTGAGTGGCGAACGATCCCTGTAATCCTGCTTACGGCTCGTGACCTCTCGCACGAAGAACGCCGCGCGCTGGACATCGGCACAGCGCGAATCATTCAGAAGGGGAACTTCAGTAGAGATGAGCTGCTGGCTGAAGTGAAGACGGCGATTGGAGTGGGGAAGCCGGCCGGCGCTGATTAGACCTGTAGGCGCTGAATTAGACCTGTAGGGGCGGCCCTCCGTGGCCGCCCCTCGTTGCAAAAGGCTATCTACATTGTTGGCAAAAGGGGAGGCCACAGAGGGCCGCCCTTACAGGAACTTCTTCTTTCTTATCTGCGATTCCTATCGTGCTTTTGTCTGTAGATGCGCCGGCTCGTACGGTTCTCCCGGTGCTGAAGCCTGGCTCTTTCACGTCGCGTCACCTTGCCGTCGGCCTTCGCTTTCGCTTCCAGTCGCCGGGTGCGCGCCTGTTGTCTTTCCATCCGCGCGGCTTCGCGTCTCGAGAGCGAACCGCTCTTCACACCCTGATGAATACGTCTTTGCTGCCGGTGCTCGCGCCTATCTACGCCTGGCGTCTGCTGCGCCGACCCGGTGATCGCCAGCGCAAGTACAAACATCATCGATAACAGCGTGCTGACAATTCTCTGCATTGCTCCTCCTGATCTAAAAGGGTTGTTGGAAATTGCTGCCCGCATACTATAGGGCAAGCATAGAAAATGGTGAAGCGCGAAACATTAAGTTCCCGCTTCACCATCATTGAGGCTGGTTTTGCTTCTACGGCATTCGATCCTGACCGTCATGCTTCTGACGATAGATGGCGCGGCTCTCGCGGTTCATCTCACGTTCCAGCCGGGCTCGCTCGCGTGGGTTGATTCCCCCGCCGCTCATTCTTGCGAATCGCTCATCGGTCCTAATCCTTGCGAGTCCAGCCTCGAGCCTTCCAGCTTCACGGCGGGTCAGCTCGCCGCTCCGGATGCCCTGATTGATGCGTTGCTGTTCGCGGTATTCGCGGCGGTTGATTCCAGCCATTGAGACTGCACTCAAACCGAGAACGAATACCCCCGCTATCAACAAGCTTGCTATCTTTCTCATGCTCTCAAACCTCTTTTCATAGAATCGAGGCATCCGGTTTACATCAGATAAGACGAGGCAGTCAGAACGAAGGTCGGAAAATTATTCGAGTGTGCTTGAACAGCCGGCGTTGCAGTCCTCAGCGCGACTAAGGAAGAATTAACCGCTGATTTTCGCTGACTGCGTTTCGCTGATCTGCGCAGATCAGCGTACCGAAGGCGGCGCTAATCAGCGGTTAATTGCGCCGGCACGACAGACTGAATCATTACCAAGAGCCACGATGCAAGGCGTGAAGATCTCTCGCAAGTGCGCCTTCGCCTTTCGTTCTCAAGACAACGAACATCTCCAGGTTCTGATGTGCCCAATGAAGAGGAGTCGGTGATGCGCAGAATTTGGTGTGTTCTTTTGCTCTTCGTCAGCGCCTTGTTGCTTGCCGCGCAAATGTCCGAGGCAAGCGCAGGCTTACGAATCGATGAAGCCGGCACACGCTTGCTGTTCCATTCCGGCAGGGCAGAAACATTCCTCGCAGTACACAGTTCACTGCCCCGGCCGGTAAGGGCGCGAGTAGTGCTTGACCTGATCGACGAGTTGAACCGCCCGTTCGCGAAGGTCGCTCGCGAAGTAGTGCTCAAGCCCGGTTCCAACACCATCGCCGCCGAATTCCAATTGGAGCCGTCGAGGTACGTCTTATGGCGGCGGTTGCGATATCAAGTCATTACGAATCCACCGTCTGATAGCACCACCGCGAGCGGCGTCATCTCATTGTCCCAAATATGCCCGGATATTTTTCAGCTCAGCCTCGTCAAACCGGGAATCACCGCTGCTGGAGCCCGATGCCACATTCGAGTACGCGCCGAACATCCTGTCACCTTTCAACCGATTGAGGGTGTGAGGCTTTCGTGCGAACTTCTCTTTGAGAACCAGTCGCCCCAGACAGGATCGAGTACTACAGATTCGGAGGGCTACGCCGAGTTCAATTTCGATCTGCCCTCGACCGTCAAACGCGACGGCGAGATCAAACTTACCGGAACACGGAACGGTCTTTCCGCGGAGGTCGAAGGCGGCGTAAGGATTGACCGCACCACTCGAATATCGCTAAGCACGGACAAGAACATCTATCAGCCGGGACAAACGCTGCACGTTCGAGCGCTGGCGATTGATCCATCGAGGCGCGCGCTGAACGGGGCTGAATTAACGCTCAAGATCCTCGATCCGGAAGACACTATCGTGCATCGAGCGTCGCTCAAAACGTCGCGCTTCGGAATCGCGAGCGATGATTGGGCGGTTCCCGCAAACATTCGCCTTGGTGACTACCAGATCAAAATCGATCGCGACGAGTCCGATGAAGAAGACGTTTACACGCCCGGCTGCACAGTTCGGATCAGCCGGTACGAACTGCCCAACTTCGTCGTGAACGTAAAACCCGACCGTGGGTTTTATCTTCCCGGTCAGAACGCGGAGATCGAGGTCCATGGCGAGTACTTGTTCGGCCAGCCGGTTACGCGAGGCCATGTCCGGGTAGTCCGCGAAACCGGCCGCGAGTGGAACTATCGCGAACAGAAATGGGAAATCAGCGAAGACGAGAAGTACGAGGGCGAGCTCGACTCGACGGGTCGATTCGTCGCAGGCGTGAATCTGTCCAGACAACACGACGAACTCAGCGAACATGATTACGAGCGATTCAAAGATATTTCTTATGCCGCTTACATCACGGATCCAACCACGAACCGAACCGAGCATCGCCGCTTCGACCTGCGCGTAACCAGGGAGCCGATACACGTGTACGTGATCGACGACGGCAGCAAGGTTCGCGGCGAGCCGATCGATCTTTTCGTCTCGACTTCTTATGGCGACGGGACTCCCGCCGAATGCGAAGTCGAGATCAGCCAGGATCTTTCAACCGAGGCTGGAGGCGTTCGCATCAGCAGCTCACGACGGATCAGAACTGTCAGAACGAATCGCTATGGCGTCGCGCGCGCCACCGGCATTGTGATCGCCGACGTGCACGATAAGTCATCCTCGCGCGGGTTCCTGGATGCCAGCCTTGATTTTGTCGCGCGCGATCGAGATGGACGACAGGGACATGGATCACAAACAATCTGGTCGACTACGAGCGGCTTGATCCGCGTTCATACCGACAAGGCGCTCTATAAGCCTGGCGAACTGGCCGCAATCGAAGTAACCGCAAACGGCCACCCATCGACTCTCTTCATCGATGTTACACAGCGCTGGAAGATCCTTCAGTCACAAACGATCTCGCTGGTGAACGGCCGCGGAAGACTGACGCTGCCCTATCGAAAGGAGTTCACGGATGAGGTCTCGATCTCCGCATATGGTTACCCACTGGAGAGCGACTTCACCGTTGGGACTCGCACTGTGCTGTTCCCGCGCAGACATGATTTGAAGCTCGACGTAAAGATGAGTCAGTCACAGTATCGGCCAGGTGAGCAAGCATCAGTCGCATTTCAAGTCCTGACAGGGAACGGTCAGGCGGCTGAAAGCGCGGTTGGTGTGACTGTCGTCGATCGAGCGGTCGAGGAACGCGCCCGCACCGACGCCGAGTTTGGAGGGCGCTACGATTGGGCGAGGGAGTTCCGGCGGCTCTGGGGTCGCGAAGAGGAGATAGCAGGCATCACGCTGAAGAGTCTCGAGGAACTTGATCTGTCCAAGCCCATTTCGGCCGAGCTGCAACTGGCCGCCGAAATACTTCTGTTGCGGCGTGGGTACTCGATCGATCATGACGGCTCGGATATTGGCGATCCACAAAGCGAGCTAGAGCACGTCCTCACCGCGCAACTCAAGCCGGTTAAGAGCGCTCTAGACCTGCGCTATCAGAGAAGGAAGCAGTACCCGTCGAATGCCGCGATGCTGACTCGCGAGCTTGCCGATTTTGGCCTGGACTTTCCTCGAATGCTCGACCCCTGGGGTATTCCCTACCTCCCAAGATTTTCAGTTTCGAGAGATCGCGATCTTCTCAAGCTGATAAGCACCGGTCCCGACAAGCGGGCTGGGACACGAGACGACTTCACCGTCGCCGAAATGAGCTGGCCATACTTTCGAACGCCTGGCGAAGCGATCGATCGAGCGATTCTGCGTTATCACAACCGCACCGGCAGTTTTATTCGCGATCGCCGTTCGCTAAAACGCGAACTGTTGAGCGATGCGATCGACATCGACAAGTTGCGAGACCGATGGGGCAAGCCTTACAGATTCGGGTTCAGTGTCAGCGGCAATCACTTCATCGTTGAAGTGAAGAGCAGCGGAGAGGACCGGCGCTTCGAGGCGAGCGGCAATCCGAGCGTCGATGATTTCACGCTATGGACTTCGAAGATCGACTACTTTGCCGGCACGCGGGCAAAGATAGACGCGGCGCTTGCGAGCTACTTCAGAGAGACTGACCGGTTCCCTCAGCAGGAGTCTGAACTCAAAGAAGCACTGGGACGAGCGGCGATCGATTGGGACAACCTTCGCGATCCGTGGGGTAATCGTTACTACGCTACTTTCAAATCCGAATCACGCTACGCCGATCGAGTCAGGATCATCAGCGTCGCGCAATATCTCGGCGAGACCCGGCAGCGCACCGAAATTACGCCGGTCACCCGACAGATAAACTTTATCTACCTGCGAAGCGGCGGCGAGGACGGTCAAGAGGGAACCCACGATGATTTCGAAGCAGCCAACTATTCACGCATAGTGGCGGAGCAATCGGTGAAGGATCCGGTTCCGGAGCCTCCGTCAAATCCGGCGAGCTTCTCGGGAGCAACCGGCGCGATCCGGTGCACGGTCACCGATGCCTATGGCGCGATCATCCCGCACGCCAGGCTTAAAGCAACCAACAGACCTTCAGGCCAAATCTTCGAAGGCACGACGGGGGATGACGGCCAGTTCCTTCTCGCGAACCTGCCTGCCGGGCTCTACGATTTACAGATCGATGCATCCGGGTTCAAGCCGGCGATCATAGTCGATGTGCCGGTAAACTCATCAACTGTGACCGAGTTGAAAGCAACGCTTGAGGTCGGCGCTCTTACGGAGACGGTATGCGTTACAGCATCAGGCTCGGAGCTCCAAACCGAGTCAACCAGCGTCAGCTCCATTGTAAGAAATAACAAAACAACTCTCGCCACTGCGAAACTGCTTACGCAAACTTCAACGCCGCGGCTGCGGGAATACTTTCCCGAGACTCTGGTGTGGCAGCCTTCACTCGAGACTGACGCAGCCGGAGTCGCGAGACTGAACTTCAGGCTTGCCGACAACATCACCACGTGGAAGATGTCGGTGATTGCTTCCAACGAGCACGGCGAGATCGGCACCGCCGAGAAAGAGATCCTCGCGTTTCAGCCGTTCTTCATCGAGCACGATCCTCCGCGTGTGCTAACTCAAGGCGATGAGATAGCGCTCCCGGTCGTGTTACGGAACTATCTTGATAAGACTCTGGCCGTGGATCTCGAGATCAAGCCCGAGTCCTGGTTTAAGCTTCTGGGACCGGCGCGCAAACGCAGCCAAGTTGCCGCCGGAGACTCGGCGCGTGAAACCTTCGATCTGAGGGCGGTCGCTTCAGTTGATGATGGCAAACAACGGGTAACGGCGTCCGGCTTGGAAGCCAGTGATGCCATTGAGAAACCTGTCACGGTTCATCCTCACGGGCAGGAAATGACACAGACTGCGACTCAGGTGTTTTCGGATTCGGTGTTGATCCCGGTCACCGTCCCGGAAGCCGCCATACCCGGCAGCGCTCGGGCCGAGCTTAAGATCTATCCGAACCTGATGGCGCATGTGATCGAAAGCATCGAAGGAATCATGAAGCGGCCGTATGGCTGCGGTGAACAGACGATCTCTTCGGCTTACCCGAGCCTGCTGATGTTGCGCTATCTCAAATCGCAAGGGGACCAGTCGTCCGCGCTCGCGAAAAAGGCGCAGCGCTACGTTGAGGCGGCGTACGAGCGGCTCCTCAACTATCGCGATGAGGATGGCGGCTTCACCTATTGGGGTACAGGCAATGGCGACGCGGCACTAACCGCCTATGCTTTGCGATTCTTGAGCGACGCACGTGACGTTACGGCGGTGGACGACGACATCATCAAGAAGACGCGCAATTGGCTGATCAACCATCAACGGGTGGACGGCAGTTGGCCGGCGCGGTTTCCGACTGACGCCGATCGTTTGCCTGCAGCTTTGCGCACCGCTTTCATCGCTCGCGTGCTGGCGTCCAGTTCAAAGAACGACGATGACGCGCTCTACACCGCCGGGGCGCTCAAACGCGCGCTGAATCTTCTTCGTCAACGCATAGAAGAGATCGACGAGCCTTATCTGATTGCGTGCTACGCCGTGGCTGCAATGAACGCGGGAGAAAAGGATGGCGCGGCGCGAGCGATAGAAAAGCTCCGCGCGCTGGTCCATCACGAAAGTGATGCGAGCTACTGGGAGCTTCAGACGAACACACCGTTCTACGGCTGGGGAATCGCAGGACGGATCGAAGCGACGGCGATGACTGTGCAGGCTCTCGCCTCAATTGACGGCGGCGGTCCATCGCAACAAAGCGGCAACGCGGCGTCTCGCGCCTCTGCCGAGCTTGTTAATAGAGGCTTGCTCTTCCTTCTTCGCCAGAAGGACCGCGAGGGCTGTTGGTACTCGACGCAAGCCACGGTGGATGTGCTCGACTCGCTGATGATGGTGCTGGGCAAGCGCGAGCCGGCGACAACAGGCACAGATTCTCCAGCCGAGATCTTCGTCAACGATAAGCAAGTAGCATCGATTGCGATGCCGGCGCCGAGCCGCCTCAGCGAGCCAGTCCTTGCTGACATTTCACAATTCCTTGCGCCCGGACCCAATCGCGTTCAGATTCGCCGCCAGGCTGGTTCACCGCAATCGAGCGCGCAAGTGGTCGAGTCACATTACGAACTGTGGCCCGCAAAAACCAACGCCGAGAAAACTGACTCCGCGTCCGCGGGCGCTATGCGACTGCGAGTGAACTTCGATAAGACCGAAGCGAAGATCGGCGATGAGATCACCTGTACGGTTCACGCCGAACGCGTCGGATTTCGCGGCTACGGAATGCTGCTGGCCGAGATCGGATTGCCGCCCGGCGCTGATGTAGATCGCGCTTCGCTGGATCGAGCAGTGAAAGAGAGCGGCGTCGATCAATACGACATCCTGCCTGATCGGTTGATCGTTTATTTGTGGCCGGAGGCGGGTGGCACACGGTTCCAGTTCAAGTTGAAGGCGCGTTTCGGGCTGATCGCTCACAGCGCGCCGTCGGTGGTCTATGACTACTACAATCCTGAGGCGAGAGCAGTAGTCGCGCCGGCAAGGTTCATCGTCAAATGAAAGGAGCGGACAATGAAGAAAGTTCTCTTGTTGGTTTTGGTGATCGCTACATCTACGGTCGCCGGACAAATCAGGAACGCCAAGCCTGAGGGGTTCGGCAATGACAGAGAGGTCTTACTAAAGCTCACCGATGAAATTGTTCATGCCATCACAATCACTTCCCAGAATGCAAAGTGATGTGAGGCGATATGCTGCCCGCTCAAAAGGCCGCTTCGATAGCGCCCTACCGAACGAAGTCATCCTGATTAGCGTTGGCTATGCTGATCCGAGCAAACTCCTCCTGCAACTGCTGCCAGTCGGCATTCACTATTGATGACATCGTCAAGTGTGTGTCGCGCCTCATAATCCGCTCGAGCAGATGCGCTTGTCTCAACAATCCGCCAGCAGCTCCCTTGACTGCATCCGGGTCAGTAACCGCAGCGGTCAACTGATTGTAGAGTTCAGCCGCCGCTTGCAGGCTCGTTATCTGAAAGAGGACTTCGACCTCGCTCGGCCTGAAATCGCGCCGCGGATCAAAAATCACCTGACCGCGATTGCTTCGCATGTTCAACTCTCTCTGAAAGTCCTGCAGCAGGCGATTTGCAAGCAGAGCGATCTGGCGAGGATTGCCGATCGCTGTCGCGCCGAGAGTGCCGCCCCTGTCACCGGCCAACAAATCAGCCGCGAAGTCGCGTTGCGGACCGTGAATGACCACCCGTGCGACATTTGGCAGATCGTTGTACGTCTCCGTAAACGGATGATGATCAATCGCGGTGCCCGTCGAGTATCTCGGTGCGACCCCGCGCACATAAACGTGCAGAGTGTTACCGGACACAAACCGGTTGACAAAGATTTGCCAGCCGCTCCCCTGAGTGTGAACATCGGCGCTGATGCGAATTGAGCCTGCGCCGATCCGTTCCGCGCGCGCGTTCTGAATCTCAATCGCAGCGGATTCAAAGCCGGAATCGCTGGCGATCCCAAGCTCGCGAGCCGTTCGAAGATCAAGTTCACCATTCATGTCGAGATTGCGTTCCCGTTGAAGCTGGCGAATCGCGTTACGCGTCGTTTGATTCATTACTCCATTGATCGGGCCAGTGTAGTAGCCACGATCTCTAAGCGTCATCTGGGCAAATCGAATTGACTCCACGGATGTGAACATCGTCTGCGCCGGCGCCCCGGCCACTTCGACCGGTATCCCAAGCGCCCGCGCTGTCGGAATGTCCAGCTCACCGCTGATGGCGATGTTACGGTCATGCTGGAAGCGTTGAATCGCATCGCGCGTCGGCTGATTCATCACACCATTGACGGGACCATTGTAGTAGTTCCTGCTTCTTAGAGTGGCTTGAGCGGAGCGTATTGCATCCTGCGATGTCAACACATCTTGAGACTGGCCTCCATTGTCGCGATCACCTGCGACTCGATCACTCGCGATGATCGTCGTATCCCTATCGACGCTGAAAGGAGTTTCCACGATCATCCCGAACTCGAACCCAGGCTGTACATCCGCCCTCTCGGTGGGGCCCAGCAGCGTTCCGAGCACTGCTCCCACAGTTGTAGTCCCGGCACGGTCATTGGCAATTCCAATCGTCGCATTCGCTCCCCCGCCGACGCCCACAAATACTACCGCGCGCCTGGTCCTGTCTCTGCCGTCCTGAGAGCGGATGTCTTGATCGATGCGTCGTCTCCCTTCTTCGCTGAGCGGCGTCAGCGTCGCGTCGATCGGAACCGCAGCGCCATTGGCGAGAGCGATTCTGTCGAATGTTACGGCAATTGAGCCTTGTCCCCGGTTGCGCTCTCCTGTGCTGATTCCCGTGACGTGGCCTTCGACCGTCGCGCCCGCGGGTAGAGCCGTGCGACCGTCAATCAACACCGATCGGAAAACTGTCGCAGTAAAGCGGTCCCCCACTCGAGAGGAATTCGAGCTCAAGGCAGTTTCCATTCGCAGCGGTACGACAGTGCCAACCGGCACCGTTACGAGACGTTGTCCCAGGGCCGTAGCTCCTAATACACTGATCAGCGCGAGCGATAAAACTCCGCAGGCTGCCCTTTTTTGATGATTAAACATTAGATTACCCTCCACAGATTCAGAAATCAGACTACCATCACCCGGCGCACTGAATCCGAATCGGTCATACTCTCTTGATTAGTGCACCGGAACCGGCCAATAAAATCTCAAAAGCAGTCGTAGACACAAACATCGCAACAGTCGTGCCTAATCCTGTGATCGATTCAAACCAAGCCCCGGGCGACCGCTGATCAGGTTGAAGACCAGCACTTCTGTGCGAGGGACATTCTCGAAAATAAGTCCCACGCGAAGTTTATTTGGATTCGGCTCGGCAATTGTACTACCCAGCAGATTGAGGATCTGTTTCGCAAGAACCGCGAGGCTGTGATTGCATTCGAGAACGATCAAATGGTCGGGCTGCTATCGCTGTTCTGACGAGTTCGTAACACATTCTTCAAGAGCCTTCCGATGTCCCTCAAGTGACCCGTCCGCGCATCATTCACGCTGATGCAACTTGACTTCGACGTTTGCTCAAGTCAGCCTAGCTGATCACCAGCCAGTTTTGGGGGAGCAACATGCCTGACTACAAATCGATTCGATTGGAGAAGAACGACCGCGTAGCAGAAGTTGTGCTCATTGGACCCGGCAAGGGTAACGCGATGGGCCCGGACTTCTGGAAAGAGATGCCTGACGTGATGGCGGCGCTCGATCGTGACAACGAGGTTCGCGCAATCCTCGTTCGAGGCGAGGGCAACAGCTTTAGTTACGGGCTCGATCTGGCGGCGATGATGGGCGATCTCGGAAGTCACTTCGGCGCCGGTGAGAACCTCGCTGCCCAACGCACTCGCTTGCTCGACCTGGTTGGCGATATGCAGAAGGCGTTCGACAACGTAGCCGCTTGCCGCAAACCGGTCATCGCGGCAATAAGCGGCTGGTGCATAGGAGGCGGCCTCGATCTGATCGCCGCGTGCGATATTCGTTTGTGCTCGGCGGACGCCCGCTTCAGCCTAAGAGAAGTTAAGGTCGCGATAGTCGCGGACCTGGGCAGCCTTCAACGTTTGCCTCGGATCATCGGCGAAGGCGCAACGCGCGAACTCGCGTTCACCGGGAAAGACATCGCCGCGTCGCGAGCGTTGCAGATCGGCCTGGTGAGCGACGTGCAAGAGACGCAGGACGCGTTGCTTGAAGCCGTGCGAAAGCTCGCTCGTGAGATCGCCGACAATCCCCCGCTGGTTGTGCAAGGGATAAAGCGTGTGATGAATTACTGCGCGGATAAATCAGTGGCGGATGGCCTGGGTTACGTCGCGGTTTGGAACTCGGCGTTTCTGCAATCGGGGGATCTCATGGAAGCGATGACTGCGTTTCGAGAGCGGCGCGCTCCGCAGTTCAAAGGCGAGTGACATCAAGCAGCGCCCGCATGTAGGCGTAGTACGCATGTAGGGGCGGCCCTCCGTGGCCGCCCCTCTTCGGTACGCGAGGATCTTGCGCTTCGCAAGAGGGGCGGCCACGGAGGGCCGCCCCTACATGCTAGCGAATCGATCGTTACACTTGAGTGGAAGTCATCAATCGCCCGACGCGTTAACGTTTGACGCCGGCCTTCGGCACGCCCATGTACTTCGCAATGCGCCCACCTTCCCCAACGGCCCAACCGGCATCAACTCCCGCGACGCTGACGGCATGAAATCCACTGCTTCCCAGGCTAACCCAGCTCGCGCCCTCATCAAGTGAGTAGTCCGAACCTGATGGGCCTACCGCTACTAGCATCGGTCCGCGCGTTCCGGCAACATAAGCCACCGCCGATCTGAATCCCGAAGGGCGAGGACCCTTTGCCAGCGCCCACGTTGCACCGCCGTCAGTAGTAGTCGCTACGTTGTCACCGGGTTCATTCTCTTTTCTGTAGTCGCCCCCAACGATCACTCCATTTTTCTGATCCTTGAACGCGATCGAGAATATCCCCGACGAAGCATTGCCTGCAGTGATCGGCGTCGCCGCAGCTTTCCAGGTGTCGCCCGCATCGGTGGACCTGAACACACGAGCGACCGCGCCGCCGCCGGTTCCAAACCAGACGTTCTTTTTTCCCTGAACGGCTATGCAAGTGCCGCTGGCGGCAAACGCGCCGTCGCCTTGAATCGCCGGCGGAAGCTTCGCGTGAGTAAGCTCCCTCCACGTTGCGCCTCCGTCGGTTGTTTTGATCAAGATGAATTTGCCGTCCACCGGATCGCTGACGGCGATGCCCGCGCGCGAGTCCCAGAACGCACATGCATCGAAGAAGGCTTTCGGGTTGTGATTGGTGAACTGAAGAGTCCATCCGCGACCGCCATCGGTCGTCTTGTAGATTCTCGATGCTTCGCCGGGCCCGATACTGAGGAGATAAGCGGTGTTCGCGTCCACGGCTTGCACATCGCGGAAGTCGAGTTGAGATGCGCCGGGCATTACCGAGCTTTGCCAGGAAGCGCCACCATCGGTCGTTCTCGCATAAGTGCCGCCGCTGCCGCTGGCCCAGGCGACGGTGCTGCTCGCGGCGCTCACTCCACGCAGTCGCGCCGTAGTCCCGCTTTGCTGCTGCGACCATTGCGCGGCCGCACCGGCGCTTAGGGAAACGAACATTGCTAGTAAGGCTTTGATCTTCATTCTGTCCCGTATCGCTTTAGGATCATGACCCTGGCACGCTGCTGAGAAAAAGCGATAACACAGTAGCATTGATGGCGAATTCCACCAACGCAGAGGTTGTGTGAAAAGTCTTGCAAATCCCACCAACGCAGTTGATGGCTGGAGTTTGGACATTTCGCGCGCCATCCTCGAACAACGTAAAGAGAGGATAACCGCGTAGCGGTGTCCTATCGATAGCTTGCGCGATTGGCGATGTACGGGGCCGCACCTATGTTCCGCCAGAATCGATTTTACAAGGTCGATAGGTAACCGCTACGCGGCCCGGAGACTCCCGAACCACGTCAACTATCGATAGGACACCGCTACGCGGTTACAAACCTTCAACCACAACGTGGTTGCTCCACCAACGCAGTTGGGGGCTGGGCACTCCGTGGGAGTGACATGTCTATAGATGGGCAAATGACTCGAGTCCACCACTGCGTTGGTGGGATTCGGGATGGGAGTTCCGGCGCGCCTTATAGGCTGGTATCAACGATCCACGCCACGTGACCAGCAAACACGACACGAAGTTTGATAGCAAGATGCGGATAGAATGAATCCACGGCAACGCTTTACTATGCTTGCGGAGGTAGTAGAACATGAACACAGCGATGACTTCAGCCGGCAAACGAATCGATCAAAAAACAATGCAAACCGGCGACGATGCGTTCTGGCAGGCGGTGCTCAGCCGAGACGCGCGCTTTGATGGAAAAGTCTTTTTCGGCGTGCGATCCACCGGCATCTATTGCCGCCCTTCGTGCCCTGCAAGAAGGCCGCGCCGCGAGCAGGTTGTTTTCTTTCACATTCCCGAAGCCGCCGAGAGAGCGGGATTTCGATCGTGTCGACGCTGCCGTCCTCGCACCGCCTCCACGACCGATCCGCAAGTAGAGATGGTCCAACGAGCGTGTCGCTACATCGAAGATAACATCGATACGACGCCGACTCTGGAAGCCCTGAGCGCCCACACAGGCGTCAGCCCTTATCACCTGCAACGCGTGTTCAGGCGCGTAGCCGGCATTACACCCCGGCAGTACGCTGAGGCCTGCCGGCTTTCGAAATTCAAGACTCGCGTGAAGAAGGGAGAATCAGTGGCCGGAGCAATGTACGATGCCGGATACGGCTCGAGCAGCCGCTTGTATGAGCGAGCGCCCTCCGAACTCGGTATGACGCCCGCGGACTATCGCCGCGGCGGCAAAGGAACGCGCATAACATACACGATGGTTGGTTGCTCGCTGGGGCGTTTACTCGTGGCGGCGACAACGAAGGGCGTATGCGCGGTTCGACTCGGCGATTCGGATGCTGCGCTTGAAGCTGACCTCTTGAGTGAATACCCCGCCGCCGATGTTCAGCGCGACGATGAAGCTCTGACCAGTTGGGTCGAGCAACTCAGGAATCATCTCGAAGGCGCGCGTCCGCATCTGGATCTGCCGCTGGATGTGCAGGCGACGGCGTTTCAGTGGAGCGTGTGGGAGAAGCTGCGTGAGATTCCTTACGGCAGCACTCGTTCCTACAGCGAGGTCGCCAGAGAAATAGGAAGACCCACGGCGACGCGAGCAGTCGCTCACGCGATTGCGACAAACCCTGTCGCGCTGGTTGTTCCTTGCCATCGGGTGATTCGCGAAGACAAGAGTCTGGGCGGTTATCGCTGGGGCATCGAGCGAAAGAAGGCACTGTTGGAACGAGAAAGATCGGCCGCCGCAAAACGATGACGCATTTTCCGGTGATTGGTTGGCGCTCAGACAATCTGTAAGATAGCATTACCGTTCGATCATTTTGGTTAGCTGTCGCACGCATTATGGCTACCCAAAGGAGACCTCGATGCTATCAGACAGCCGCTTGACAATTCACCGCCTCGCCGAAGGCGGAGACTCCAATGCCTTCGCAAGCGACGTGCGCGCGGGACTCTCCGCTACCCCGAAGGCGCTCTCGCCGAAATACTTCTACGATGAACTCGGTTCCCGGCTGTTTGAAGCAATCTGCTTTCTGCCTGAGTACTACCTGACAAGGGCCGAGAGCGAGATACTGCGAACGCACAGCGATGAAATAGTTTCGTCTATCGAGGGACCTGTCCGATTGTTGGAGCTTGGAAGCGGGAGCGCGGAGAAGACCCGTTTCCTGATTGAAGCCCTGCTTTCCAAGCAGCCTGAGCTTCACTACCTTCCCGTCGACATCTCCGATTCGAGCCTGGAGCTTTCCAGCCAGCGATTGCTTCGCTTGTATCCCGGGCTTCGCATCACCGGCTTCGCGGCTGATTATTTCACCGCGCTGCAAGCGCTCGCAGAGCAAGTGCCGACCGACACCGGCAGCCGCACCGTTGCATTGTTCCTGGGGTCGAACATCGGAAATTTTGGGCGCGACGAGTCTCGCGAATTTTTGCACGCCGTCAGAAAGCTTCTGCGGCCCAGGGACGCGTTCCTCCTCGGAGCTGATTTGAAGAAGTCACCGAAGATTCTGATCCCGGCTTACGATGACGCGCTTGGCGTGACTGCCGCATTCAATCTAAACCTGCTTGCAAGAATCAATCGTGAGCTCGATGGAAACTTCGACGTGAAGAAGTTCCGGCATCGAGCTACGTTCAACGATGAACTCGGCAGGATAGAAATTCGCCTGGTGAGCCTCGAGCCGCAATTGGTGAGCGTCCGCGCGCTGGACCTGGAAGTCCAGTTCGACGAGGGTGAAACTATGCGAACCGAAAACTCCTACAAGTTTGACCTCAAGCAGCTCTCCGCTATCGCGCAAGACACGGGTTTCGCGCTCGCGAAAACCTGGTTCGATCGCGATCGCTTGTTCAGCTTCAATCTCTTCGTCGCCGAAGAGAATCCTTGAAAGGACAATGCGGTGGGCCAGACTGGAAACGAATCTCCAATCCTCAATTCGCAATCCGCCATCGAGTTCAGGGATGTTGCCCTCAGTGTCGGCGCGGGGCGCGCACTGGTCGAGCATCTGCACTTTGACGTGATGCGAGGCGAGACGCTGGTGCTACTGGGCCGGAGCGGGTCCGGAAAGACAACCACGCTCAAGCTGATCAATCGGTTGCTCGAGCCTACGAACGGCGAGGTTTTTGTAGAGGGCAAGCCTACGACTGAGTGGAACGCGATCGAGCTTCGGCGGCATATCGGCTACGTGATTCAGGAAAGCGGATTGTTTCCCCACTTCACCGTCGAGCGCAACGTATCAGTGGTGCCCCGCTTGAAGGGCTGGCGCGAAGAGAAGATCAGCCAACGCGTTCGTGAGCTTCTGGAGCTGGTAGGGCTTGAGCCGGAACAATTCGCTAATCGTTATCCGCGCGAGTTGTCGGGAGGGCAGCGCCAGCGCGTAGGTGTCGCACGCGCGCTTGCTGCGGATCCAACGATCGTGTTGATGGATGAGCCGTTCGGCGCGCTCGATCCGCTGACGCGCGCCGAGCTGCAGGGAGAGTTTGCCGCGCTTACCAAGAGGCTGAACAAGACGATTGTTTTTGTCACTCACGACATTCGCGAAGCGTTCAAGCTCGCTTCGCGAATCGGTTTGTTCAAAGACGGCCATCTCATCGAGCTTGCGACCGCTGAAGAGTTCGCGGCGTCAAGCGATCCGGAGGCAAGAGCTTTTAACGAATCGATGAAAGACTAGCGTGCAATGTAGGGGCGGCTCTCCGTGGCCGCCCCTCTTATCTTATGCGCGCCTTGGACGGAAGAGGGGCGGCCACGGAGGGCCGCCCTTACATGTCACGTCGGATTCGAGCATGAACCTGATTGACTTCTTCATTCGCAACCGAAGCGAGGTGCTCCAACTCACGTTCGAGCATTTGCTGCTTGTGTTGATAGCTACCGGCGCGGCGGCGGTAGTCGGCATACCGGTCGGCATAGTGCTCACCCGTCGGCCCCGCCTTGCCAAACCGGTGCTCGCAATCGCGAATGTGCTACAGACCATCCCGAGCCTCGCCCTGTTCGGATTCCTTATTCCGATACTGGGCTCGTACGGCATCGGTCGTCTGCCGGCGATCATTGCGCTGTTTCTCTACTCGCTTCTGCCAATCATTCGCAACACCTTCACCGGGATCAGCGGAGTCGATCCGGCAGTTCGAGAAGCCGCGCGCGGGATGGGCATGACCGATTGGCAGGTGCTGACCCAGGTCGAACTACCCCTGGCGCTGACCGTGATCATCGCAGGGCTGCGAGTGGCCACCGTCATTTCAGTCGGGACCGCAACCATTGCGGCTGCGATCGGCGCGGGCGGATTGGGGACCTACATTTTCCGCGGCCTCCGAACAGTGGACCGTACACTGATTTTGGCTGGAGCCGTGCCCGCCGCGGTAATGGCTCTGGGAGCCGATTTCACGTTAGGGTGGATCGAACGCGCGCTTTCGCCTGGCGCCGCGCGAGTCAGCAGATTTGGAAAATGGATTCTTCTGACTGCCGCGGCTCTGGCGCTTCTGGCGGTGACTTATTCATTAACAAGCGGGATGTTTTCCGATGGCGGAAAGCACATCGTAGTAGGCTCGAAAGACTTCACCGAATCGCGGATCCTTGCCGAGCTTGTCGCGCAGGTTGTCGAAGCGAACACCGGCATCAAGGTCGAGCAAGCTTCGGAATTAAGCGGCGACCTCTGTCACCGCAATCTGGTCAGCGGGCAAATCGATTGTTATGTCGAATACACGGGTACGGCATTCACGGCCATTCTGAAGAACAAGCCGATCAGCGATCCGCGTGAGGTCTACGAAAAGGTCAAACGCGACTACGAATCGCAATTCAATTGCGAATGGCTGAAACCGCTGGGCTTCAACAACACGTTTGCAATTCTGGTACGCGGAACAGAAGCCCAGCGTCTGGGACTCAAGACGATTTCCGACATTTCACGATACGCACCCACGTGGCGAGCGGGGTTTGGGCAGGATTTCATGTCGCGGGAAGACGGCTATCCCGGCTTCGCTCGCACCTATGGTTTGAAGTTTTCTGAGCCGCCGCGGGAGATGGATTTATCGTTGAGCTATCAGGCACTCGCGAGCAGACAGGTTGATGTGATTGCCGGCAATTCCACCGATGGGCTTATAGATAAGCTGGGTTTGTTTCAGCTCGAAGACGACCGGCACTACTTCCCGCCTTATGAAGCAGCGCCGGTTGTTCGCCGCGACACGCTCGAACGTTTCCCTGAACTTCGCGAGGCTATGAACAACCTGGCCGGGAAGATAACGAACGAGCAGATGCGAAAGCTGAACTATGCCGTTGACGGAGAAAAGCGCGACGTGAAAGAGGTAGTGCGAGAGTTCCTGACCGGGTTGTAGAACTTCGTGCCGCGTGAGTGTTCGCGCGGTCGGGGGCGTGTTATCAGCTCACTTCTTCGCGGCTCTAAGCTTTCCGATCGCTTCGCGAATTGCTGCGCCGTTTTTTGCGTCGGGTTCGGCTTTTAAGAAGCTCTCCAGGTCGCGTGCGGCGGCTTCTCTGTCACCGCGGGATTCATGAATCCTTGCGCGCTGCAGATAGACCATAGTCAAACGCTTGTTGCTGTTGTCCCACGCGCGGTTCAGTTCCAGATCCGCAGCCTCCAGATCGGCGGCGCGCTGGCGCTGATCGGTCTCTCGCACCGCAAGCTCGATCAAAGACTGGGCGTGATAAAAGTGAGAGCCCGCGCTCGTTGCATTCAACCGGGTAGCCTCGCCGAAAGCATACTCAGCCACTGCGTACTTTCGTTCCTTCATCATTACCAACCCGAACATGTAATACACTGCGTCCTGACGATCATTGATCTGTCGCGCTCGCTCGAACGCCTCGAGAGCTTCGCTGTCTTTGCCGGCGCGAAACATCTCCTTGCCCAACGCGAAGTGCGCATCGAAATAATCGTTGAAGCCGGCGATCGCTTCTCGCAGAGCGGCGACCCCTTCATCGGACTTTCCTTCGCGAAGCCGCGCGATACCTCGCTCGTAAGCAGAACGCGCAGGTTTGGGAACGTCTTGAGCGAAGCTTGTCCCGGGAGTAAACAGCGCGGGCTCTCGCCTGGGTCTAATCAGGACTTCAATGTTTACGACTTCAGAAAAGTTCATCCTGTCGCTCTCATAGAACCGCGCGACCTGCACCGTAGGCTCGTACCCGGCCACGGTAACGGCCACCTCATATTCGCCGGATGCAAGGTTGCCAAAGAGGAAGTCGCCATCGTTTCGAGTTACGGTTTGAGAGATCATCGCCCCGCCCCCGAGTCTCAACTCGACTATCGCGTTGTTGACGGTTACGCCATCGATTGAACGCACTTTGCCGCGAAGCGTGTTGGTCGGCACGTTGGTCTGTGGGCTGGTCGGCGTGCCGTTCTGTGCGAACACGGTAGTCTCGACTAAGAAAACGAATACGAGCAGGGATAGAAATGTTCGCCATATCATCGTCTTAGCCTCCGCGACCCTGTTTGCCGCATTATAAACCAAAACAACATAAGTGAAGAGCCAGAAGTGGCGGCCGAGCGTCAAGGCAGAGGTCAGAAGTCAGAAGGCAGAAGGCGGAAGGCAAGGTTTGGACGTCAAAGTTCATGTCCTGAGAATTCCGCCTCCGTCTACTGCTGCCTTCTGCCTTCCCCCTTCCGCCTTCTGCCTTCCGCCTTCTGCCTTCCGCCTTCTGCCTCTGCCTTCCGCCTTCTGCCTTCTGCCTTCCGCCTTCCGCCTTCTGACCTCGGGCCTTGTCAGCTTAGTTCCGTGCCAGTAGCATTAGCTGCTTTAGATCGGAAATGGAGGTCTCAATGTTTTGTCCCAAGTGCGGCGCCGAAGCGGGCACCTCGAAGTTCTGCAGATCGTGCGGGACCAATCTCGAGATTGTGTCGGACTTGCTCGGGGAAGCCGGGCCCTCGGCGATGCATACCTCGCCGATGGGCAATCGCACGACCCTGAGCCTGTTCCACTCGTCTTATCTATCGAGTGAACAAGATCTGAATGGGCACACCGCAGTCGCGGTCTTTGGCGCAACTGAAATCGACCTGGCCGCGGCGCCGCTCGCCGCTGGCGAAACAAAGATCAACATCGTTTCAGTATTTGGCGGGACAGACATTGTGGTCCCCGACGATGTAGCAATACGGGTGACCGGCTTTTCCATGTTCGGCGGAGTCAACGTGCGGGGCCGCGAGGTCAGCAGCGGTATCGTATCCGTCAATCAGTACGAGTCTCCCGGCTACTCCGCGGCCTCGCGACGTTTGCACATCGATGCGACCTCCATCTTTGGGGGAGTGAAGATCAGAACACCTTAAATTTTGACCGCAATATCGGATTATTATATTGACACCATTGAGCTTCACGAGTATGGTACTCGCCGGGATGCAGTAGCGATTTGTCTCCTTCGGTGATTGGATTCGAACTCCCATCGGTCCCCCGACGCTATTGAAGTTCCCTCTAACTGCAGGTTGTATTCAGACGTAGCTCCTCTCGTCGGTGACTTCTCAGCGACGCCCCCTGATGTGAGGAAACATGACAGTATCCGGGAAAGCCGGCTCAAGACTGCTGGCGATTTGCATTCTGCTTTGCCTTGCCACATCCGTCCGCGCATCCACATTCGTCATGCCAACCGATGACGAGATGGTCATCAGGGCGCGAGCGATCGTGCGCGGGAAAGTGCTCGCGATTGAAAGTGGTCTGGATGAAAAACGAGACGCCATATATACCTACATAACACTCAAGGTTCAGGAAGTACTCAAAGGACAATTAACCCAGCACAAAATAGTGATCAAGCAACCCGGAGGGGAATACGGGAGCAGAGGCTCGGTGGTGTTCGGCTCACCGGCATTTTCCACCGGCGAGAATGTCATTCTTTATCTTGATACCTGGCGCGACGGAAGTCTTCGCGTTCATCAAATGCTCCTGGGCAAGTTCGCCGTCATCACCGATCCCAATAGCGGAAAGTTGTTTGCCGTTCGAAACGTTGCGGAGACCGGCGTACGAGTCCTCGATCAATCGGGCAGAGGGCCAATTACAAACCGCATGGAGTTATCAGCCTACACCGAAATGGTTCGGCAAAGGCTCGGAGCGAATCGCACCTCTGCGCGGCAGTTCGACCGCGATGCCTACGGCAATACTCCAATTCTGGATCAACCCGTCGGTTACTCCAGAAGCGCTGAAAGAGGCGACCTCGAGCCTCAATTCCACTTATGGAATCCTCCCGCCCGCTGGTTCGAAGCCGATAATGGCCAGTCGGTGGTGTTCAGGGTAAATACCGAGAATGCGCCTCCTCAGGTCGAGAACGACGTCGTGGCTGCGACGAATGCCTGGTCGAGCGTTCAGGGGTGCTCGCTGCGCGTGACCGATGGGGGCACGACGCACGGCTGCGGCCTATTCGGGCTTGATGGCGAGAACACAATATCCTTCAATAACTGCGATGGCTACTTCAGTGGCTCCGGAGCTTGCAGCTCGGGAATTCTAGCGGTCACCAGTATTGCAAACTACGACCGATTCCAAACCAGAGTGGTGAACGGCGTAACCTTCTACAAAGCGATCGAAGCCAATCTCTCTTTCAATCCTTTTGCGTCCTGCTATTTCAGCAATCATGTAGAGCTACAGGAGATCATGACCCACGAGATGGGTCATGCGTTGGGATTGCATCATTCATGGGATTCGACTTTTCCGGGTACGCCCTCGCCCAGCGATCAGGTGGCGACCATGTATTGGGTCGCTCATTTTGATAACCGTGGTGCGTCGCTTCGGCAGGACGACATAGACGGAATAACTTTTATCTATCCTTCGCAGGGTGGAGGGCCCGGCCCGCTAACAATTGTCAGCTCATCGCCGCTGGGAACCGCTACGGTCGGAAGCGCGTTCACAAGGCAGCTGATCGCATCGGGGGGTACGCAGCCTTACACATGGGGGCTCGCGGCCGGAGCGCTGCCCGTTGGGCTTGTGATGTCAGCCAACGGCCTAATCGGCGGAACGCCGACGGCGGCAGGCACTTCGAACTTCACGGTTAGGGTGACCGATGCTCAAAGCGCGCCGGTGCAAAAAGATCTTCAGGTCATCGTCATAACCCCGGCCACGGGCTACGACTCACACTTCATATCGCAGGAGGTTCAGGCGACGCTCCAACCCGGCCAGTCTTTCTTAGCTACGGTCAGATGGATCAATACCGGCTCGTCTACATGGAACGGCTTGGGCGGATTCGCGATCATGTCTCAGAATCCTGCCAACAATCTGACGTGGGGCGGCAACCAGGTACCCTGGGTTAACGGCCCGGTACCGCCGGGCGAACAAATGGAGCTGTTGTTCATCGCCTACGCTCCAACGCGTTCGGGTACTTACGATTTTCAATGGCAGCTCTTCCAGCAGGGCGTTGGATTCTTCGGTGAGATGTCGGCAAATATCACCATCGTAGTTGGAGATGGCGGCCCGCCACCGAATCAACCTCCCACCATTAACGGTCCGTCGAGTCTGGCGGCAGTGACGGGAACCCCACTGAGCGCGACATTCACAGCAACGGGCGGCACGCCGCCATACACCTGGCAGCTTCCATCGGGCGCGCTTCCAGCGGGAGTCACCATGAATCCGGGCACGGGCGCGATCACCGGAACACCCACCGCGGCCGGCAACTATACCGTAATGGTGCAGGTCACCGATTCGGCTGCAAAGACGGCGCAGAAGTCGTTGGCGATCACCGTAGCAGCGCCACCTGTCACAATCACCACAGGGTCGATCTCGGCGGCTACAAGGGGATCGTCGTTTAGTCAGCAGTTGACCGCGATGGGCGGTAAGCCACCTTACACGTGGACGGTTACTACCGGGGCATTGCCGGCCGGGTTGGGCCTCGCCGCGTCTAACGGGCTCATTTCTGGAAACCCAACCGCGATCGGAGATTTCGGGTTCACGGTGACGGCGACCGACACCGAATCTCATACCGCCAGCAAGGCTCTCACAATAACGGTTGCTCCGCAGCCTCTGGCTATGGGAAATGTGCCCGCGCTCAATGGACTGATGGGGTCATCGTTCAGCTTCCAACTGACCGCAAACGGCGGTATTCCCGCATACATTTGGTCGGTCACGTCGGGAGCGTTTCCCGCCGGCTTGAGTCTTAATCCATCCTCCGGATTGATTTCTGGTGTGCCCGCAGTCGCCGGACTATTCACATTCACCGTAGCCGTTCGCGACCAGGGCGCTGGTAGTTCCGCCGCCAATATTGAGATAAGTCTGGTCGATCCGGCAACGATTCCGGCGATCACACGAGCGAAATACAAAGGCGCAAAGAAGCTCATGGTGACCGGGCAAAGAGTAAATCCGGCGGCAATCCTGTTTGTGGACGGCAATCCGATGTCTGCAGTGCCCGACGATGGTTCGTTTCTTGTAAAGCCCATCGTGCTGGTACGCGGAACTCACGAAATCAAGATAGTAAATCCCGGTAACAAGGCTTCGCCGCCATTCATGCTGACCGTCGAGTGAAGGAATTTTCTGAACTCCAGCTGGAGAAGGCTTCAGATCGTAAGCAGGTTCGCGCCGTAGTTCGCATCGAACCGGCGCGACACCTCGCCCTCAAAAACTCGCATGAAGATTTCGACCGTGACCGACGTGGTTGCTTCGAACAAATGCCCGCCGAATGTCCGAAACTCTCGGTCTCCCAAAACAACATGGCAATGAGCAACAGGGTCGCCTTCCAGCCTCGCCATGTTACCAAGAAGCGACACAAGCTCCATTGACTCTGGGCCGAATTGCCGCTTGAGATACTGCGTCTGATCGAGGTCGAGATAACCGAGAACTGCGTCGCGCACGGCGCCGATTCCCTGAATCGACGCCAGGCCTATGCGCTCCGACACAGCGATGCGTTTTAGAGAAGAGATGATCTCATCTCCCGCATCCAGCGCGGCAAGGAAGCCTGTTTCAGTTCGTTTGACTTTCATGGCAATTGGTCACTGGTCCTTAGTCATGGGTCATCGGTCCTCAGTCATTGGTCATTAGTTCTTGGTCATTGGTCAGCAAATCCTACGAAGGACTAATGACCAAGGACTAATGACCAAGGACTAATGACCAAGGACTAATGACCAAGGACTAATGACCAAGGACTAATGACCAAGGACTAATGACCAAGGACTAATGACCAAGGACTAATGACTATTGAAAGTAATCATCATCGCTGCGTGCGCGCTTGCCGCGCTTGCGCGCGCCCTGCCCTCCGCCCAGTTGCGAGAACTGGTCCGTGCCGTAGCTTCCGAGGCCCGCGAGTGAGAAGGTGAACGACCAGGCGCTCTCGCTGCGCAGCCCGGCTTTGAACGTGTTGTAGTTAAACTGAACTCCGCAGCAATCCCACCCGTAGCCGATGTAGCTCCGCGAGTTCATGAGCCGCCCCTGTGAAACCTGCGTATCGGTGACAAAGCGGTTTGTGAAGTCGTAGTTGATCCGCGCGCCGCCATAAAGACCTCGCAGCTCGTCGCCGAGCTGAATCGTTGTGCCCACCTGATCTCCCGGAAACGTGCCGGCTTCGAATGCGTTTGGCTGGACCTTGATCTGACGCGACAGATAATAGTCCGCAGAGACCGACAGCTTGTCGGTGCGAACTCCGCCGCCAATCGTAATATCTCTCACAATCCCACTGTCCGTTCCAACGTCCATTCGCAGATCGGCAAAGACGGATGACAATGGCCGGTACTTTGCCGCAACGTTTATCGGCGAGAAGCTTCGAGCGACTCCACCGAACGTGAACCCGGACAGCGTGTTTACCGGATAAAACTGATTGCGTTGCCCTGGAATTAACGCGCCGCCAAAGTTACGATCGAAGAAATATTTCTGTGCGACCCGTACGGTCAACACTTCATAAGCTTGTGTTGTAGCGTTATCGTCTTCAGCGGCCGGAGCATCGATGGCATCGATCTGCCGTTTACCTTTGCGTCCCCGTGCATTGGCGTCCTCCCGCTCGCGCTTCGCGGCCCGGTCCCTGGAATTCATCTCGGCTTGCTGGCCAGTCTCGAGCTTTGGTTTCGCTTCGGTAGTCTGGGGCTCGACAGGTTTTGGTTTCGTTTCGGTAGTTTGGGGCTCGCCGGTTTTAGTCGGCTCCTTTTGGCCGTCCGCTGAAGCATCAGCCGGCGCGGGCGGCTGGACTTTACCGCCGGCGCTCTCATCGAGCGACGCGTTCTCACCGGGAACTCTGTCCTTATCGCTCGGCTTGACGAGCTTCATATCAGATGGCAAGGGTCGGCCCTTCCTGCGCCTCCGCGTCAGGTCAGAAGAAAGCTGTCTGGTGAAGAATCGATTTACAATCGCGTATTCGAACTCGTTGGTGTCGGCAACCGTGTCCGTGTCATCAAAACGGATAATCTTGTTGAACTGATCGCCGATGCCGCTTATCAATCGGTATGTAATGTAAGGCTCAATCACGTGCTTGAATCGCTCGGCGCCATCTTCGTTCGTGTAGGTCTTCTCGAGCGACGGCGGTCTTATGTCAACCGCGAGCTCGGCGTAGTGACGCGAGCGGTCTCTAGTACTTATCGGATCGAGCGCGTTGCGGTCGAACAACTTTAGTCCAGGCTGAAACTCGGTCCGGCTTGGGTCCAGTCGCGGGTCCGCGGGATCAAACGTGAACTTGTCCGCATCAAACGCGGTAACGTTTGGATCGAAGCTCGCGTTATAAAACGTCTCGCGCAAAGCAAGGCTCGGCGTAATCGCGATCCCGGCGATTGTCGCGAGAGGGACGGTGATCTTAGGTTGAAAGTCGAAGCGCTGAACCGCCGCCGGAGTAACGAGCACCACGTTCGTGTCGACTGCCGCCTCTTTCTTTAGCGCTGCGACACTGGAATCAAACGAAAAATAGATCGGCGTGTTATCGAACAGACGGCGCGGGTACATGCTTACGTTGATCTCCGGCGCCTGGCGAACCTTGATGTCGATATTTGTGCCGGTGCTCGGCGTCACCGGGTTGTGACTTGGAGTGAACAGCGTAGTAGTCTCGTTTGAAGCCAGGAAATTAAAACTGAATCCGTTTGTGTTGTTGTTCGCATAGAAGGTTGACTCGCGTCGCGGATCGATGACCTGAGAGATGTCATCGGAAAAGACCTGCCGAAACGCGAGGCTTGTGACCAATGAAACATTTCCCACCGCAAGCCAACCGTGCCCCAGATGCTGTACGCCTTCTCCGATAAAGGCGGTACCGCCCTGGCTCTCGCCCGGCGGCCCGAAGAGCCTGTCCTTCACCGAGAACACCCCGAGCCTTAAGTATGATTTCTCGTCGGTCTGCGCCCGAAACTCCGCCCCCATCCCTAATCCGCGTTGTGTGTAGATGTCTCCTCGAAACGTAATGTCAGCCGATTGACCAAGCGTCTGGTAATAAGCAAGCTTCAGGGTCCGCCCTTTTTGATTCGAGTTGCCGGTGCTTGGCAGCAGGAACCCGGACTTGCGCTCTCTACGAGTCGCTGGGATCCACAGATACGGAAGCACAAAGGCAGGAAGCGTCTTTACGTGGAACACCGCGTTGCGCATGACCATTCGATCGCCCATCTTCAACTCCGCGCGTTTGGTCTTGAAGCTCCATTTCGGAATCACATCTTCACAAGCGGTGACGTCCGCGTTGTACAACTCATAGATGTCCGGTCCTGTCTTCTCGACGCGCGCGGCGGTGAAAAAAACATAGTCACCGGTCTGTGTGCGATTAGTAAAACCTGTCGTGTCCCAAAAAATCCCCTTCTTAGTCACCCAGTTGATCTCGGCTCGACGCGCGGTGACGCGCTGATCGGCGCCCTGATCGAAGATCACGTTGCCTTCGGCGATCATATCGTGGGTCGTGCTGTTAAAGGTCACATGATCTGCCTGTAAGCGCATCTCCCCCTGCGTTGCGTTGACGTAACCTTCGTAGATTTCCAGATCGCCGTTTTTGCTTTGTTTGTCGGCTATAACTTCAACGGTTTCTTCCGAAGTCGCAGAACTCGTTTCCTGGGTGGGTGTCGCTTTTTCCGGCTCCTGCTTCTTTTGCGCGGCTTTTTGCTCAGCCCTTCGAGCGCGCTTCTGCTTCTTGCTCTCGGGCGCTTGTGAAGGAGTTTGATCCTGTTGCGGCTGTACCCTGACTGCCTGATGAGCGAGGGTTGGCGCTGAGTTCAGCGCGATTAAAAGCAAAAGAGAAAGGGTAGTGGACAGCAGTTGCGGAAAGCGAACCATTGGGTTAAACCGGACCTCCGCACGGGTAGAAGATACTAGCACGCAGGTTTTGAGAACGGCAACGGCAGCGACTTTGAACCCGGCCGCGACTTTGCAATGTCGCCGCGCGCAGTGGATTCCAAATCACTTTTGTTATAGCATCGGGCAGAATTTGGAACTGTCAATTCCTTTGGCGGCTGATGCCTCGAGACGACTCGATCGTTTGGGCAATAGCAAGACGGGACATCGCACATGCGAAATTTCTCAACTCCGGAATCGGCCTTGAAACTGGAGATCACCAAGCTCGCGATCGTCGAGTGTGTCATCGCGGCGCCTCGACTGTCTCCTTCGTGCGAGCAGTCCTAAGCATCGCAATCATTTCGCATTTCTTCTTCATAGCTCTCGACTCGATAGCCCCGGCCTCGTTGCACCGCTTTTTGGGCGGCTGATGTTCGAGCACACGTGCTAGCGCACAGCGGTTGTTGTCGTAGAATGTAGCCAAGCCCCGGCGGGCTTATGCCGGCTGTGAGATATCGATGAGGGTGCTCGAAACAAAACAAGCAGGGTACATAGCCGCGGTGGCCGGGACTGCCGCGGTGACGTTCGTGCTCCGGCTCCTGGGTGAACGCTTTAACGCGACCACAATAGCGCTCTCGATGTTATTGGTAGTCCTTTTTGTCGCCGCTTATTGGGGCGCACGTCCTGCAATTGTTGCTTCGGTGCTCGGCGTATTCTGTTTTAACTTTTTCTTCCTGCCTCCCATCCACACACTGACCATAGCCGATCCGGACAATTGGATTGCACTGATAGCTTTTCTAATTACCGCCGTCACCGCCGGACAACTTTCGGCTCGCGCCAAGCGCCGCGCCGAAGAGGCCGAAGCTGGAAAGCGAGAGATAGGACGCCTGTATGATGAACTACGATCGGCATTCGAGCGCGCGAGCCACGCCGAAGCCCTGCGAGAGGGTGAGCGTCTGAAGTCCGCGCTGCTCGACGCGGTGACTCACGATCTGCGGACCCCGCTTACATCAATGAAGGCTTCGGTCACCACTCTGCTCGACGACGTGAACTCCGGACCGGGCGATCCCTCGCCTGCGGGGCTCAACGACGAAGGCCGCAGAGAAATGCTCGATGTGATAAACGAAGAATGCGACCGGCTCAACCGCTTCATTGAGGCGCTTGTGGAACTTGCGCGGATCGAGGCCGGCGAGTTGAGGCTCGGGCGCAGATGGGGAACAATTGAAGAGATGATCGAAGCGGCACTCGCACGCGCCAGGAAAATCACAAATCAATACGAAGTCGAGGTTGAGATAGAAAAAGATCTCCCGGTTGTCCTGGTTGATGCGCGAGCGGTAAGCGAAGTCATATACCTGATCGTCGACAACGCCGCGAAGTACTCCGCTCCAGGGTCCCCGATTCGAGTAACTGCCGCGCAGGGAGACGCGGATATGATAAGAGTAACCATTGACGACGATGGACCGGGCATTCCCGTTGAGCTGCGCGAGCGTGTCTTTGATAAGTTCTTTCGAGCGTCAATCGAACGCGAAGCCGGCCGGACCCGGCCGTCTGGAATGGGAATGGGGCTGTCGATTGCGCGCGGGATAGTCGAAGCTCACGGCGGACGCATATGGATCGAAGGCGGCGAGCGCTCCGGGGCTCGCGTTCTCTTCACCCTTCCTATCGGCGATGAAGAGGCGCCCATCGAAAAGCTCTCTGCTCTTTCAAATGAATCATCGGACGACGGCGCAACGATTGGCGCCGCCGGCGCGAAGCCAGTTCAGAAGCCAGTCACGAGGTGAGAGGATGGGCCAGAAACATCGCATTCTTATCGCGGATGATGAGCCGCAGATCTCGCGCGTGCTACGGACTAGCTTGAGCACGCGCGGCTACAATGTGCGAGTCGCCGCCGATGGGGAGAGCGCGCTCGACACCTTCAACGACTGGCATCCGGAACTGGTAGTCACGGATCTCGCGATGCCGAACATGGACGGGCTGGAGTTGTGCAAGCGGCTTCGTTTGGTGTCGCAAGTTCCGATCATCGTGCTGTCGGTGAAGGGCGAGGAGAAGACGAAGGTGGAGGCGCTGGACGCCGGCGCCGACGATTTCGTGACAAAGCCATTCAGCATGGAGGAGCTTCTCGCGCGCGTGCGAGCCACGCTGCGGCGCGCTCCGGCTTCTTCAACTGAAGATGCCTCGACCGTTTTGGAAGCAGGCGATTTCCGTCTCGATGTAGAAACTCGAAAAGTGAATGTGCTGGGCAAAGAAATCCATCTCACTCCGAAGGAGTTCGAACTCCTCGCCCACCTTATGCGGCACGCGGGTAAGGTTTTGACTCACCGCAAACTTCTCGCGGCAATCTGGGGAGCAAACTACGGCGAGCAAACCGAGTACCTGCGAGTGTTCATCGGGCAACTCAGGAAGAAGATCGAGCCCGACCCCGCCGCTCCACGCTACATTCTGACAGAGCCATGGATTGGCTATCGTTTTGACCCCGGCGTCTAGCCCGCTGAAATTATCAGTAATCCGTAACACGCAGGCGTTCGGAGTACCGACTTTAGTCGGGTAGTGCGTCACAAGACCAATGCCCTCGATTAACAAGACACTGCCCGACTAAAGTCGGTACTCTGACGCCAGCAGGCAAAGTTGTAGATTGAGAACTCATTCACTTAGTCGGGTAATGCGTCACAAGACCAATGCCCTCGATTAACAAGGCACTGCCCGACTAAAGTCGGTACTCTGAACGCCTGCGCCAAAGTTGTGGATTGAGAAGTCATTCACTATGATGTGGCACCGTGTCAGTAACACCAGGGCAGCCGAATCTCGAGGATATCTTCCGCTCGCGCGACTTTGGCGCGTTGCGGGATAATCTGTCGCGTTTGACTCCTCGCGACCTGGCGGAGTTGATCGGCGACGCGCCCCCTCACGAGCAGGCCGTGTTCTTTCGCATCCTCCCTCGCAAGCTGGCAGCCGCGACTTTTGAATACTTGCCCACTGAAAAGCAGAGCCATCTTTTGTCGTCCATGACTCAAGGCGACACCGCGGCGATCCTGAATGAAATGTCACCCGATGACCGGACGATGTTGCTGGAAGAGCTCCCGGCCGAGGTGACCAAAGAACTGCTCACGATGCTCCCGGCCGACGAACGCGCAATAGCGCTCACGCTGCTCGGTTATCCTGAAAACAGCGTGGGGAGGCTGATGACTCCCGATTATGTGGCCGTGCGTCCGGAATGGACGATTCGCTACGTACTCGAATACATCCGTGAGCACGGCGCCGACAGTGAGACCCTCAGCAACATCTACGTAGTCGATGAGCACGGCGTGTTGATAGACGATCTTCGGATCCGAAGGTTCCTGCTGGCGCCGCTCGACGAATCGGTTCACGAATTGATGGACCGTCGCTTCGTGGCGCTCAAGGCGACCGATGATCAGGAAACAGCGGTCGCGGTCTTCCGTCGTGAAGATCGCACGGCGCTTCCGGTAACCGATACTATAGGGATCCTGATCGGGATCGTCACGATCGACGACGTCCTGGATGTAGCTGAGATAGAGGCCACGGAGGACATTCAAAAGATCGGCGGTATGGAGGCGTTGGACGAGCCCTACATGCAAGTCGCTCTCGGAAGAATGGTTCGCAAGCGCGCCGGATGGCTGGTGATTCTCTTCCTTGGGGAGATGCTCACCGCGACCGCGATGGGCTACTTTGAAGCGGAGATAAAACGAGCGGTGGTGTTGGCGTTGTTCGTGCCCTTGATCATATCGAGCGGCGGTAACTCGGGATCGCAAGCGGCGACGCTCGTGATTAGAGCGCTTGCACTGGGCGAAGTCGGTGTGCGCGACTGGTGGCGAGTAATACGCCGCGAGCTTCTGTCCGGACTCGCGCTCGGATCCATTCTAGGTACGATAGGATTTTTGAGAATTGCGCTCTGGGCTACATTCACAAACCTCTACGGTCCGCACTGGTTTCTTGTAGCGTTGACGGTTGGCGTGGCTCTGGTCGGCATCGTTCTGTGGGGCACGTTAACAGGTTCGATGTTGCCGCTGATACTTCGAAGATTGGGATTTGATCCGGCGGCTTCGTCGGCGCCTTTCGTCGCGACGCTCGTTGACGTAACCGGCCTGTTGATCTACTTCAGCGTGGCGGCGATTATCCTGCACGGCACTCTGCTTTGAATTGCCCGCGGCAAGCTTCCTTTGTGATTGTGCGCGCGCACAACCGAACCTTCGCGGGTCATTTCCGGAGAATTCCTCCACAGAACCACTTAGGCGAATGAGTCGTCCGAATCGCTCGCCTTCACCGACGCGTCCTTTTTACTGCGTCCGCTCAAGATGGGGTTCGTGCCGCACGCACCAAGCCAACCATCCACTACGACTCATCCCCAAAGAGGGATCGCTGCTGAGTCTGTGCGCGTTTGCTCGTGGGTGGGGAGACAACCGATCGAGAAGGCCGTGCGTTACCCTCAGCATTCCCCATCCTATTTAGAAGCTGGTCGAGGAACGGTGCCTGGCCCTTCAGGATCTTCCGCCTAGCGGACTCGAGTCCAAACCACGCCGCCCTATCGACCTCCGGAAACTGCTCTTGCTTCCCCGACTTCGGAGGCCATTCCATGGAAAACATGTTGCTCTCTAGCCTGGCAGGATCGAAGTCAGAGCATACGGCCCACGCAAACACTAGTTTGCCGCTTGGCTGCTTAAGCGGCTCCAACGCTAGGAAGTCACCAGCAGGCGGAATGCCAGTCTCTTCTTCGAACTCTCGTTTGGCTGCGGATAGCGGCTCCTCGTCGTCGGCGAACTCGCCCTTGGGTATCGACCAGGCACCATCGTCCTTCTTTGCCCAAAACGGACCACCTGGGTGAACTAAAAGCACTTGCACACCATCCGTCGTCTCGCGGTACAGCAGAAGTCCCGCACTCTTCTTCGACATCGTTTACCTCCGACTCACAACGAGCCAAGCCCATCAGATACTTTCACCGTCGTCAACACGGCGACCGTCGGCAAGAAGCGCATCGTAGGATGCCGCCAATACATCATATAGCCCACCCGGCTCCCTGCGCATGACTTCGAACGCCAAGCTCTTCTGAAGCCCAGCCTTGTAGGGTTTGGTCTCAATTTGGATCCGACCGTTGGGCTGCCGGTGGTCAAGGAGTATGGCACTCCCGAACGGCAGTGCACCGTGAACTCGTACGTCAATTCTAGACTTAGCTCGCGGGCGTAGCGCGCCCTTGAAGCGAACCAACTCCCGAAGGCTTTGACGGATACTGTTCGAAAGATCGTCCGGGTCCTTCGATAGAACGGGGGCGATAGCCGCCATGATCTCGGCGCGATTTGGGTCAAGCAGAGATATTGCGACACTAAACGCACTACCACGCGCAGTCAGCTTTCGCTCGAGTGCCACACAGAGGTCATGGAATGGGATCCCTGTCATCAAGTTGATGCTGACCAGAATAGCTGTGCTTTGAGCGGTACTCACATATCGATCGATCGTGGCGGCCTCATCACGATAGCGTGCATAATAGTCACGCGAGGGGTAGAACGCAGTAAGACCAGCCTCGGCAATCCCATTGACGTGCGAGCGGGCCGCGATATTCTCACGGTCTCGAGTGAAGTCGCGATTCAATTCCTCCAGTTCGGCCATCAATCCTTGCGGAAATAGCTCTACAGCGATACCGCGCGACGCAGTTTTAGAACTCCCTTACCAGTTATTCGCTGATCCGGATCCAACATACCGATGACGACGCGGCTTACACGACGTTCAATGAGGCGGTCTGCGCAGGTTACCTTGGGGTGATTGCGAGTGGTGCAGGGCTCAAGGGTGGTGTATACGGTACTCCCGGCGAGCCTCTCACGAGGCAACTTCTTCTCAAGGACACCGAACTCCGCGTGGTCGCGAGGGTCCTGGTCACCACGGCAAGCGGTGCCGATTACTTGGCCGCTACGAACGACCACAGCACCAACATATGGATGGATTCTATTTTCCTCGCCGCGCGAGCGCCTTGCTTCTTGGATCGCGAGCCGCATGTGAGTTTGGTCGTCTCGTAGCGCCACGGTCACGGCCTCCGGTTGTCCAGTTCCCAAGCATTGGCATGCTAGCATAAACAGTGTTGCCTTTATAAACGGCATGGGTAACGGCATGGGTAATGACGTGGACTGAGCTTTGCGCGACGGCGGCAATGGGTTGTTGTTTTGCCCCATCCCCAGGGACCTCACTGTTTCGTCAATCTCTCACTCAGCCAAACATTAATGAGCGTCTCAGTAGAAACACCTTGCCTGCGAGCGCAGTCAGTGAGTTTCTTGGCCAGTTCTGGTTCCAATGCTGTAAGGAAAAGGCGTCGTTGTATGTCCACCTCAAAGTCTGCTTCCCTGGTCAAGTCCCAATAGTCTCCCAGGTCATGGTTGTCCCAAAACTCAGCCGCGTCTTCGATGCTCTTGAAGTGTTCCGGGATCGGGTCGCGTTCCTTTTTACTTCTCGCCATAGAATCTTCTCGACATTTCGAAGCCAGATGATGCCGTCGACTTTCATCTTCAGAGCAGTATGCGCTGTCCATGCGACTCGCTGCAAATTATCGCAAGAGGTCTGGCATCACACACTCTCTGGCGAGTTGATCTTCGTGCTTTTCGGTTCTCGATACTTCCGTGTGCCGGTGGTTCACTAGCTTTCTTCCACCTCTAAAACCGGGGACCGCACTCGAAGCAACTTCGCGACAACTATCGTCAGCAGAATTCCCGAAAAGCTAAACAGCGATCCCATTTTTACAGCATCCAGGTTCTCGCCTGATCCGAAGGCAACGGTGCTCACGAACAGCGCTACGGTAAAGCCGATACTCGCAGCGCATCCGATTACTACGATATCTTTCCATCGAATTCGTGCCGGCAGCCGCAATCCAAGCACGCGACCCACGAGGCAAAACAAACATATGCCCATCGGTTTGCCCGCTAACAACCCGGCGAGCACCAGCCATGTGCCTGCGCCGATACCGGTGAGAAGGACGCCGGCATTTATCAAACCGAAGAGCCCGAGTATTACTTCGACAGGATTCTCCCACCAGTGCTCGAAACGGTTGAGCGCGTCGGTCAGCTTGCCTTTAGCTTCTTCAAACATTCCCACATCCCGGCGGGCGTGCGGCATCACGAAGACTATCGGCACGAGCGCCAGCGCGGGATGAAAGCCTCCCAAATAGAAACCCAGCCAGCTCAGCGGACCGCTTATTAATAGGTACGGCCAAAAGCTCGCGACCTTGAGCCGCTTCAAAACAAGTGCAGAGGCCAGGCCCGCCGCCAGCAGGAGAAAAAACAAAAGAAGATTGATGGGCGCCGCAGGATAAAACAGCGCAAGGATAATCAGGCCCAGCGCGTCGTCCGCGATTGCAATAATCAACAGAAATGGGATGGCCGGATGTTTAGCGCCGAACGCAAATCTGGCAACCATGTAGCTGAAAGCGATGTCCGTCGCGCATGGCATCGCCCAACCCTTCAGCAAGTCACTTCGCGAAAATGCCATCGCGCCTGAGATAAAGACGACGGCTGGCAGGATCATTCCGCCGATCGTCGCCATGATCGGCATCGCGGCTTTCCTGACCGAATCGAGCGGGCCTCCGGGCAGCACTGCTTCGAACACTTCCTTCGCGGCGATGCCGAAGAAGAACGCCATTCCGATATCATTGATCACGAACCGCAACTGATTCGATACCGAACTGTACTGCGCGAAATAAGTATTGGCCCACAGCAAGCCTGCCGTCGTGCCCAGAATCAGGAGAAGAGAATTCTCAACGAAGAATTTGGCGTAGCCTCGTAAGCGAACTCGCATAACTCACGTTCCAAAGGAGCGCCCACAGGATACACTCAAAGCAAACCGATGCCTACGCCTGCGCCAGTCCATCTGGCCCTTATGAATTCTTTATGAACGTTTAACGCCAGTCTTATGCGGTCAGTGCTAGCCTGAGATTTGGCTCGCGAAACGCTGAAGTTGGAGACCAGTCAGCGGCCGCGCTCTCTTGCTATCGGTAAGACGATGCTCTCGGTAGGCCGTGAACTCAATATCCACGACAAATCGGTTGTGTGTTGGACGTGTTCCTGGGAAGGGGCCGGATCAGAACTCTCGACCGGTCTCATTCGACTGACTCCCACACCAATTCTTTTCTACGCGTACCGATGCCCTGAGTGCGGCAGTTTTGAACTAGCGCGCAAAGGCAAGCTGTTGCAGTTTCGGGCTCGCGCCAGTGCGCAGGAAGACGAGGACGCAGCATCGAGCCCGTCTGCCCAGGCTGAACGCGCAATGCCGTAGTTTGCCCGGAACTATGGAGGATTGATCGATGCCAGTGAACACAATAAAGACTGAGCGACAGGTCAAAGTGGTGGTCGCCACCACGGTGATGCTGTCCTTCATATCCTTCTGGCGCGCGGCCGCAATCGTGCTCAACGACCTGGGATCCTCAGCCTACTACGTAGGGGGAATCGCGGAGCAAGCGATCGGGAAAGCCGCGCCCTGGTTCATCCTTGGAGTAATGCTGTTCTCCTATGCAGTCCGCGCGGTTTACATCGAATCCTGTGCGATGTTCACGCGCGGAGGAGTCTATCGCGTCGTCAAAGAAGCGATGGGCGGAACGCTCGCAAAGCTCTCGGTCTCAGCGCTGATGTTCGACTATGTTTTGACCGGGCCGATCTCGGGAGTTTCAGCCGGCCAATACATCGTCGGCCTGATAGCTCAAACCGCCACTTACTTCGGGCATCCCTGGGCTCCTTCGCAAACCGAGGTGAACTACATCGCCGCCGGCATAGCAATTCTCATTACGATTTACTTCTGGTGGCGAAACACGATGGGCATACACGAATCCTCAGACGATGCGCTGCGGATCATGTATGTGACCACGGTGATGGTTGTCATGCTGATTCTTTGGGCGGGATACAGCATCCTTATTCAGCCCGAAAAGCAGCGGCTCCCTCCCGCGCCGGCGCCGCAGAGTCTGGCCTTCAGCAAGGACGCAGTCGGCTGGCTGCCTGACATCGCGCCCGGAGCGCTGCGTGAGCTTCCGCCTGAAACGCCTGCGGCGGCCAAGCCTGAAGAGGCGGCGGCCGAGCCGCGCTTCGGCATTGTGCCAAACGCGGGAGCGCTGCTGGGGCTGATCGGCATATTCATGGCCTTCGGGCATTCCTTTCTAGCGATGTCGGGCGAAGAGTCGCTCGCTCAGGTGAACCGCGAGCTGGAACATCCCAAACACAAGAACCTGATGCGCGCCGGCTTCGTGATCTTTTTGTATTCACTATTGTTCACGTCTCTGGTGTCTTTTTTCGCTTACGCGCTGATACCCGACGACATCAGGATGCAGTTCAAGGACAACCTGATCAGCGGCATCGCTATGTATCTCAGCGGACCGTTGCCGCTGAAGCTCATGTTCCAGGGCTTCATAGTCATCGTCGGTTTCCTGATGCTCGCGGGCGCGATCAACACCTCGATCATTGGATCGAACGGGGTGCTCAATCGCGTTTCGGAAGACGGAGTGATGACCGATTGGTTTCGCGCGCCACACAAGAGGTTCGGCACGACCTATCGAATGATCAACCTTATTGTGCTGATGCAACTGCTGGCGATCATCGGCTCGCGCGGCGAAACCTACAAGCTGGGTGAGGCCTATGCGTTTGGGGTGATCTGGTCGTTCGCGTTCAAGGGGCTGGCGATGCTGGTCCTGCGCTTCAAGGACAAATCGCGTCGCGAGTGGAAGGTCCCTTTCAATATCAAGCTCGACGGCCTTGAGCTTCCAATCGGCCTGGGCGTGATCGCCGCGATATTGTTTTCGGTTGCGGGAATCAACCTGATCACCAAGGAAGTCGCGACTATCTGGGGAGTCAGCTTCACGGTAGTGTTCTTCGCGATCTTTACCGTTTCCGAGCGCATCAATCAGCGGCGGCTCGACAAGTCCGTAGCCGCGCTCGACCGGTTCACGCTCAACTATCAGCCTGATGTGAGCCTCGATACTGTCCACGCTCGGCCGGGCAGCGTACTGGTTGCGGTTCGCGATTACAACACGCTGTCGCATCTCGATTATGCGCTGGAGCGAACCGACACCGAAGCTCAGGACATAGTGGTGATGACTGCGCGGCTGATCAGAGGCCCCGACGCCGGCGAACGTGATCTTTATGACAGCAGCCTCTTCACCGATTACGAGCAGCGATTGTTCACGCGCGTCGTCGCGCTCGCCGAAAAGCATGGCAAGCCGGTTGAACTGGTCGTCGTTCCGGCCACCAATGTGGCCGATGCGGCAGCCCAGACCGGCCTTCGCCTGGATGTCGCCGAGATAATTGCCGGGCTGTCGTCAAAGATGAGCGAACAGGAGCAGTCGCGCGAGCTCGGGCGTGCGTGGGAAAGACTCCCCGAAAAGCCGCGCAGGCAAGTGTGGCTCAGAATACTTGGCCCGAATAATCATGAGTACTGCGTCTACCTGGGCGCGCACGCTCCTGATCTTACCGTCGAAGATGTCAGTTTGATACATAAGATCTGGCTTCAGATAAGCAAGGTCCCGGCCCGCCAACGAGTTCGTCACCGGGATGTGGTTAGAGTCGCGTTGAACCGGCTCGAACGCGACCTGCACGGACAGTCAGATGTGATGCTGGACTTCTACAAGCTCGAACATAAAGACTGGAACGATCGATCTCGCCAGAACGGTGGAAAGAACACCGGCGACCTCGCCCGAAAGTAAGGAGTAAGCCCGTAAGCGGTTTGATCAGAGCGTGTTTTCACTCACAATCGCAGTGCTCCTCCGCGTCCTCGGCGTCCTCGCGGTTTATTCGGATGAGCTTGGGAATCAAACCGCAAGGACGCCGGGGACGCAGAGGAATGCTGTGGCGACAACACCGATACACCTGCATGTTGGTGATGGTCGTGTTGACGGTGTTCATCGCCGGATTGATGGTGGGCCGCACACCGGAGTATCTCGGCAAGAAAATAGAATCGAAAGACGTGAAGATGGCGATGCTTTATGTGCTCGTATTCGCTCTTTCGATACTTTGTCTGTCAGCCTGGGCGAGCATTGCTCCTTATGGCGCATCGAAGGTTAACAACGGCGGGCCGCATGGTTTGTCCGAGATCGTCTACGCCTACGTGTCGGCGACTGGCAACAACGGCTCGGCGTTTAACGGCATCACGGTCAACAACTATTGGTACAACACGACGCTGGGAATCGCCATGCTGGTCGGGCGGTTCCTGATGATTATTCCGATGATGGCGATCGCTGGCAATCTGGCGACGAAGAAGATCGTGCCGCCCTCGGCAGGCACGTTCCCGGTTTACACGCCGCTTTTTGTTGTTTTGCTCATCGGCGTAATCCTGATCGTCGGCGCATTGACCTTCTTCCCAATGCTGTCGTTGGGACCGATTGTGGAGCATTACCTGATCAAGGCAGGAACGATATTCTGATTTCTTCTTAGCGATCTTTGCGGTCCTTTGCGTCTTTGCGTTGAGAGTTCTTCAAGCCCGCAAAGAATTCTCAACGTAAAGACGCAAAGGACCGCAAAGATCGCAAAGGCAAACGACGCCGCGCAGCTCTCGAGCCTTTCAGACGAAACACCCGAAGGCCGGTCGATAGTTGTGCTCGCCAAGAGTAAATACAATCTCAGAGGCCGCGAGTTGGCGGCTCACGAGACCCAGTTCATCGCGTCTAGCGCGCAGACTCGAATGTCAGGGGTGGACATCGGCGGTCGGGTAATTCGCGAAGGCGCGGTCGACGCAATCACTCAGTTCATAAACACCGAGGGTGGCGTAGTCCCCACGGAAATGAAAGAGACCGTCGAGCGGATTTCCCGTTCGGGAGGAACTCCGCTTGCCGTTGCCGATCACGATCGGGCGCTTGGGATCATCCATCTCAAGGACATAGTCAAAGGCGGAATGAGAGAGCGCTTCGATCAACTGCGACGAATGGGAATCAAGACGGTGATGATCACTGGAGACAATCCTCTAACGGCCGCAGCGATCGCTCGCGAGGCCGGCGTCGATGATTACCTCGCCGAAGCGAAGCCCGAAGACAAGATGGCGCTGATCAAACGCGAGCAGACCGAAGGCAAACTCGTGGCGATGACCGGTGACGGGACCAACGACGCTCCCGCGCTCGCGCAGGCCGACGTCGGCGTTGCAATGAATACCGGAACGATGGCCGCAAAAGAAGCCGGTAACATGGTCGATCTGGATTCGAACCCGACCAAGTTAATCGAGATCGTCGAGATCGGGAAACAACTGCTGATGACTCGCGGCGCGTTGACTACGTTCTCGATCGCCAACGACGTCGCTAAGTACTTCGCCATAATCCCGGCGATGTTCTCGACGTTGTATGCGCTCACGGGCTCTAAAACTGGACCGCTCGCAGCACTGAATGTGATGCGGCTTGAAACGCCCGAATCGGCGATACTGTCGGCGGTGATTTTCAATGCGCTGATCATCGTCGCTCTGATCCCGCTCGCACTGCGCGGAATCAAGTACCGCCCGATGGGCGCCGCGGCGGTGCTGAGGCGAAACCTTTGGATCTACGGTTTCGGTGGAATCATCATCCCCTTCGTGGGGATCAAGATCATAGACGTGATTGTTCACGTGCTGGGGCTGGCGTAATGGTTTTTGCGCCTTTGCGTTGAAACAAGTAATTGATTCCCCAAGACTTCTTTCAACGCAAAGACGCAATGGAGCATCTTCAATGCCCGTGCGAGCCGAGTCTTTGAGGGCGGAGTTTTCAACCGCGATCGTTGCCGCGCTGGGCCTGGCGTTGGCGCTCGGGTTCGCCTGGAGATTTACTGCTTACGTGGTCGATCCCATCTCGCTCCTGGCCGAGAAGGCAAAGCTTATTGGCGAGGGCGACTTCGATCAGCACATAGACATCTCTTCCAAAGACGAAATTGGTTTGCTGGCAAGAGAGTTCAACCGAATGCTGGTCCGGTTGCGAGACCTGCGCAGGTCCGATTACTGCCGAATGATGATTGAGCAGAAAAAATCTGACGCGGTAATCGATTCGATTTGCGAACCGGTGATCGTAACCGATTCGCGCGATCGCGTGATTAAAATTAACCGCGCGGCCCGACAGTTATTCGGCGACCTCCCGGGTGCGACCGGTGACGGCGTGGAGCTCGAACGCCTCGAAGGCGGCGACAGCATTATGCGCGCGATGCGTAATGCTCTCTCGATGCAGCGCCGAGTGGGTGCTGTGGACTCCGATGGCGATGCCGCCGTTGTGCCGATCAAGGTGAAGGGCGCAAACCAGGACTTCCGGCTGCGCGCCACGCCGATGCGCAATCCCGAAGGCCGTCTCATCGGCGCAGTGACGCTGCTTGAAGACATCACCGCGATCACGGAAGTAGACAAGCTCAAGACAGAATTCATTTCCGTCGCGTCCAGCAAGCTCGCCGAGCCGCTCAACGCGTTGCGGCTTGCGCTTCACGCGGTGAATCGAGGGTTATGTCGGCGAGTTGACCGATCACCAGAACGAAATGCTTGCGCTGGCCAAAGATAATGCAGACAAGTTGGAGGAGTTGATGAGCGATCTCCTCGAGCTTTCTGAGATCGACTCGGGCACTCGGAAGTTGTCACTGGAGCGCCTCCGCCCAATCGATCTTGCCAGACAAGCCGTCGAACGCTTTCGCGCTGCCGCGGACGAAAAACAGATCAAGCTGGAAAACGACGTCTGGCCGGACTTGTCGTGGGTCGTTGCAGACAAAAGAGCAACTGCGCACGTTCTCGATAATCTCCTCTCAAACGCCATCCGTCACACTGAACGCGGCGGCAGCGTCAGCATCGAGGCTAGCGAGCATGTGGGGCGAGTGTACATGACGGTGCGGGATACAGGAGAAGGCCTACCCGAGCCACAACTACCCTCGATATTCGACTGCTGGAAGAGGCCCACCAGTTGAAGCGACAGGGAGTCGACATCGTAATCGGTTTCATCGAGCCGCACGGTCGCGCCGATACCGAAGCGCTCATACGCGATCTCGAACGAGTGCCCTTGCGTCGCACCGAATACCGCGGCGTGACGCTTGAAGAGATGGACGTGGAGGCGGTCATTCGAGCTCGAAAACTCGCAAGCGCTACGACGATGTGCTTGAAATCCTCGAAGCCGGAATCTCGGTCATCACCGCGTTCAACGTTCAGCACATCGAATCGCTGAACGATGCCATCGCGCGAATCACCGGCGTCCGCGTGCGCGAGACCATCCCCGACTATTTTTTGCGGCGCGCCGACGAGGTTGTGAACGTAGATGTTTCAGTCGAGTCCCTTCGAACGCGGCTGCGTCAGGGCAAGATCTACACCGTAGAGAAAATCGAGCAAGCGCTTTCAAACTTCTTCCGCAAAGGTAATTTGTCCGCGCTGCGAGAGTTGGCGCTTCGCCAGGTCGCTGAGGATCAGGCGGCAAAGGCTCATGACTATCGCGAACGCGAGGGACTCGAGCAGGCAGAAATTCCGGAGAAGGTAATGGTGTGCTTCGCTTCACGTGGCAGCGCGAAGAAGCTGCTGCGAACGGGCTCGCGCATCGCGGGACGGCTTGCTTCGGATTGGTACGCTGTCTATGTGGAAACTCCGCAAGAGGAACTCGGGCGGATCAAACCTGAGGATCAGGCGAGTCTGATGGAGAACATTCAATTGGCCGAGGAGCTCGGCGCAAGAGTGATCAAGCTCAAGGGACGCCACGTTGCCGATGCGTTGATCGATTTCGGGCGCCGGGAAGGAATCACACATGTGGTGTTCGGGCAGTCGGCTCGTTCGCGATGGGACATCCTGCTGCGAGGGTCGGTGATCAACCGCTTTCTTGCTGAGGTGCGCGGCGCAACGGTGCAGGTGGTGCCGACCGGCGGCAGCAAGTCTGACTAACCGCGTAGGGGCGGCCCTCCGTTTGCCATATACGATGTATCGACAAGTGAACCGGGGCGGCCACGGAGTAACCGAACTCGTCTTAACGAGCCGATACCGTGAAGAAACCACTTTGCCAGCTTTGCGGTACTTTGCGAGCTTTGCGTTCAACGTATCTCTCTTTCTCGAGCGGATTCCTTTACGCAAAGCTCGCAAAGTACCGCAAAGCTGGCAAAGTGGTTTCTAAGGAGGGCCGCCCTACAGGTGTTTATCAACCGATTTTCCCTCGATCATCACAAGCGCGCTGACAGCGCTTGCCAGCGCTAGTCCGATTGCGGTCAACATCACAACGCGAAAGCTAAAAACAAAAGACTCGTTGATCGCAGACTTGACCGTTGTGCGTGTTTCGTTGTCGACGCTTTCGGGAAGTTCGGCTCCGGCGAGACGCGCGCGCTGCCCGTCGACAACCGTTCGTATCTCGGGCGCCAGCTTCACGCTTTCGAGGCGCCGATCCAGCTCGCCGTTGTATGCGTGCAATATCACAATCCCAAGTATCGCTACGCCAAATAGTCCGGCGGTCCGCGAAACCGCATTGTTAACTCCTGACGCGACACCGGCATGCCTCTGCACAACGGAGTTCATAACCGTAGTGGTTAGCGGGGCCACGCTTGTCGCCATTCCAAGCCCAAGCACTACGACTCCCGGGAAGAAAGTCGTCCAGTACGGACCACCGGTATTCGGGATGATAAAGAGCGCATAACCCAAAGCTACGATTACCGGTCCGGCCACAAGGGGGAGCTTCGCCCCGTAGCGCGCGACCAACCCGCCGGACCATCGCGACAGAAAAAATATTATGAGAATAAACGGAAGCCACGCCGCACCCGCTGCCGTCGCGGAATATCCATGCACCTGAATGAGGTTGAGCGGCATGAAAAACATCGATCCAGACAAAGCGGTGTACAGAAACAACGTAAGCAGATTCGCGCCGCTAAAATTCCGTGAGCGAAACAAATTCAGCGGCAGCATCGGGTTGCGGCTTCTGGCCTCGAGCGCAAAAAAGACCGTGAGCGAAATCACACCGGCCAGCAGCGCGCCGATCACCTGCTTATCGGCGAATCCCAACCGCGACGATTCGATCAGGCCGTAAACAACTCCGCCCAGGCCAACGGTTGCAAGAGCCGCTCCCGGCCAGTCCAGTCTTTCCGTTGTGTCATCGTCGCGGCTCTCGGGCACTCGCCAGAATGAGATCAACAACACGACAACCGCCAGGGGAATGTTGATGAAGAAAATCGCGCGCCAGGATACGTTCTGAATGAGCCAGCCGCCGATCACCGGGCCGATGGCGGCAGTGATTGCGGTGAACCCCGACCAGGTGCCAATCGCCCGCCCACGCTTCTCTTCATTGAATGAGGCGCTGATGATAGCGAGGCTTCCAGGAACGAGCAGCGCGCCACCGGCGCCTTGCACCGCGCGAGCGATAATCAGTTGTTCGACGCTCGGCGCCAGGCCGCACCAACCCGATGCCAGTGCGAAAACAGAAGCACCCAGGCAGAAGATGCGCCGCCTGCCGTACCTGTCACCCAGCGAGCCTCCAACCAGCAGCAACGCAGCCAGAAAAAGCGCGTACGCTTCGACTACCCATTGCGCGTCCAGCACCGTTGCGTTGAGATGGGCCTGGAGCGCGGGCAGCGCGACGTTTACGACCGTGCCGTCGATGAAAGCCATGCTCGAGCCCAGGATGGTCGCCGCGAGAATCCACGGCTCGGCAGCTCGCTTGCACGGCCTCGTGCTAGCCCGCGATTTGATCGCGCCTTCGTCACAAGGTTGTATGAAGATGTTCGCCATAGTCGTGAAACGTGAATTGTAAATCGTGAATAGGAAATCGATTCACGATTTAACATTTACAATTTACGATTCAGGATCCTTCGTACACAAACGTGCCGTTGCGCAAATCACTCAGCGCCTTTTGGATCTCTTCTCTCGTGTTCATAACGAACGGTCCGTACCGGGCGATCGTCTCGTTGAGAGGTTTGCCCGACACCAGCAGGAAACGAACGGGTTGGTCACCGGTGGCTACGTTAACAAAGTCACCGTCACCAAACACGACCAGCCGCGTATGCGAGATCCTCCGTAGATCGGCATCGAACACGGCCTCGCCCTGGAAAACATACGCGAAGGCCGAATGACCTTCGGTGATGTGATGCCTGAAGGAAGCATGAGCCGGAACCTCAACATCCAGATAAGTCGGGTCGGCCGCGATGTCGCGTACGGGACCTGGCGTTCCGTTTATGTTTCCGGCGATGACGCGCACAATGGCGCCGCTTTCGATTTTGATCTTTGGAATCTCATCGGAACGAATGCCCTGATACTTCGGTCGCGTCATCTTGAGCTTTGCGGGAAGATTCACCCAAAGCTGGAACCCGTCGATTCCTTCGGGGCGAACCTGCGGCATCTCTTCGTGCATGATGCCGCCACCGGCGCTCATCCATTGAACGTCACCTGCGCCGATGCTTCCCGAATTGCCTAAAGTATCTCTGTGATCGACCTCACCGGTTAGAACATAAGTGACGGTTTCAATCCCCCGGTGAGGGTGCAATGGAAAACCGGCCTCGTAATCGCCCGGATCGGTGGAAGCAAAATGATCGAGCAACAGGAAAGGATCCAGATAGTCCAGGGTGGCTGTGCCAATGCTTCTTCTCAGCCTCACGCCGGCGCCTTCGATCACAGGCTGAGGCTCGATCACTGTTTGCACGGCTCGTTGTTGTGACTTCATAATCCTCCTCGCGTACCGGCAAAGATGATTTCTTAAACTATTATCGCTTAAGCTTTCGTTGCGCGCGAACCTTCGCGTGCTAGAATGTTTTCCGTTGATGATCATTTCACAATTCAAGGATTCTGAATGAGCCTTAAGGGTAATGGTAATCCCACGGTAACGTCGCGTTCGTTACGGGTGCTGTTCAACTGTTCGAAGTGTCCTGCATATTGCTGCAGCTACGATCGCATAGAAATAACCAAGCGGGACCTGTTGAGGATTGCGAGCCACTTCGGCATCTCATACAAGCAAGCCGAAAAACGTTATTCAAAGATCGCCTTTGGCAGCCGCGTGTTTCGCCATAAAAAGGATCACATCTTCAAGAAGGTCTGCCAGTTTCTCGATGCTGAAACCCGCCGCTGCACGATTTATGACGTGCGGCCGGCGGTTTGCCGAGAGTATCCCGATAGTCTTCGCTGCGGCTACTATGATTTTCTCGCGTCCGAACGGCGGCGGCAGGATGATCCCGAGTTCATTCCCAGCGCTTGACGTGTGGCTTAGACTGTCCAGTCTGCGCTCCCTTCCCAGCAGGCTGAACCCGAAAACCATGCGCAGACTGGACAGTCTACGCTACATCATTTGCTTCGATGAATCCGAAACAGGCGAAAGAGTCAGCAAATCCGGCTCGCCAGCGAGCGTATGACATATTACTCCGCGTAGAGACGGAGGGCGCTTACGCCGCGCCGCTGATTGCTGCGCCGGGGGATTCGGAGTTGTCGCGCGAGGATCGCGCGCTCGCGCAGGAAATCGTCCTCGGCGTGCTTCGATTACAATCGTCGCTCGACTATTTCATCGCACGCTACTGCGAGCGCCCCATCAAACGATTAGACGTGCCGGTGCTGATCGCGCTGCGAATCGGTATCTATCAGCTTCGACACCTCGCTCGTATTCCGAGATCCGCCGCCGTTAACGAGTCCGTGAAACTGGTTAAGCGTTCGGGCATAGCAAGCGCCGCCGGCCTGGTTAATGCCGTCCTTCGAAAAGCAGCAAGGCATCCCGAAGAGAATCCTGGTGACGGAATCGCCGACGCTCTCGAGCGAGCTTCGGTCGAGTTGTCACATCCGCAATGGATGCTCGAGCGCTGGCAGGACTCGCTTGGCGGCGATGAAGCGCGACGGCTCGCGCTTGCGAACAATACGCCTTCCGCCACGGCGTTCCGCGTGAATACGATTCGCACTTCAAGAGACGTAGTGCTCTCGGACCTCAACAGCAACGGCGTGACCGTGCGGGCTTCTCAGCTTGCCCCGGGCGGGTTCGTCGTCGAATGCGGATCGGCGCGCTTCGTAAACGAGGCAGCGCGGCTTGGGCTGATTTACATTCAAGACGAAGCCTCGCAGTTAGTCTCGATCTTACTCGAACCTCGCAGCGGTCACCGCGTGCGGGATATGTGCGCGGCGCCCGGCTCGAAGACATCGCACATTGCCGCGCTGACAGAAGACCAGGCCTGGATCATAGCGAGCGATCTTCATCCTCATCGGCTGCGAGTCCTCGGTGCGACTTGCGAGCGATTGGGCATCACTTCAATAGATTCGATCGCGGCGGATGCTACCGAGCCGCCGCCTTTCATCGACAGCGCGCAAACGTTCGATCGTGTTCTACTGGACGCTCCGTGTTCGGGCACCGGGACTCTCAGAAGCAACCCCGAAATAAAGTGGCGGCTGAAATCCGAGGACATAACGCGGCTCTCCGAGCTTCAATTGAATCTGCTCGAGCGCGGCGCGGCGGCCGTTGCGCAAGCCGGCAGACTGGTGTATTCCACTTGTTCGATCGAGCGCGAAGAGAACGAAGAAGTTGTAAGTCGCTTCCTTGCGGGTAACGTTGCTTTCAAAGTAGTCAAGCCTAATGCATCCGCTGATTTGATAACCAGCGAGTTGTTCGTCCGCACCTTGCCACACAAGCACGGGTGCGATGGTTTTTTCGCGGCAGTGCTGGAGAAAACCAATTGACGGCGTTCAAGATGAAGAGCTTCACGATGCTACTCTCGGTGTTATTCCTCGCGGCCCCGTTGTCCGTGGGTTTCTCAGAAGTATCATCGGTCCAGTCTCAGCCGAGCCTTGAACGGTCAACAAGAATAGTCCTGCTCGGCACCGGCACTCCCAACGCCGACCCTGAACGCTCGGGGCCCTCAATCGCAATTGTAGTCAACGATACGCCGTACCTGGTCGACTTCGGTCCGGGTGTTGTCAGGCGAGCCGCCGCCGCTTTTCGAAATGGCATCAAGGGGCTCGAAGCGAAGATGCTCAATCGAGCTTTTCTTACACATCTGCATTCGGATCACACTGCCGGTTATCCTGACCTGATCCTGACCCCGTGGACTTTGGAGAGAACTGACCCGCTGGAGGTATTCGGCCCGAAGGGGCTCAAGGCGATGACCAAACATTTGCTCGAAGCTTATCGCCAGGATGTTGACATTCGACTCAACGGCGGCGAGCCCTCGAACAAGACCGGGTACAAAGTCATCGCGCACGAGATCAAGCCGGGCGTCGTATACAAAGATGCGAATGTTACCGTTAAGGCTTTCCGGGTCGATCATGGGTCGTGGCCTGAGGCTTATGGCTTCAGGTTTGAAACCGGGGACCGCACGATCGTCGTCTCGGGGGATTGCCGGCCAGGCGCCTCGGTGATTGAAAACTGCAACGGCTGCGATGTGCTGATTCACGAGGTCTACGCTCAAGCCGGCTTCGCAAAGCGTGCTCCGGCGTGGCAGAAGTATCACTCGCGCTATCACACGTCTTCGGGCGAACTAGCGCAGATTGCGACGAAGGCGCGGCCGGGATTGCTGGTCCTTTATCATCAGCTTTTCTGGGGTACGAGCGAAGAAGACTTGTTGACAGAAGTTCGCGCCGGATACTCAGGCAAGGTCGTGTCCGGTCACGATCTGGATGTTTATTAGTGAATCAACTTACACAAGACCTGACGATTGAAGATGTGAAGCACGCGCAGCGGCGAATCGCCTCGCTCGCGCGCCGCACGCCGCTCGAGCGTTCGCGTTGGTTATCCGAACAACACAAGCGCGATGTATTTCTCAAACTCGAATGCTTTCAGTTGACGGGTTCCTTTAAGCTTCGCGGAGCGATGTCGAAACTCTCGGCGCTCACTGAAGAACAACGAGCGCGCGGCGTGCTGACCGTTTCCGCCGGCAATCACGGACTCGCTGTCGCACATTGCTGCGAAGCGCTCGGCCTTCATGCGACGATCGTCGTTCCTGAATCAGCATCACGCGCGAAGGTCGAGGCCATCCGCCGTTTTCCGGTGACCCTGATTGAGCGAGGCGCGGATTACGATTCAGCCGAGCGCGCGGCTCGAGAGATGGAACGCGAAAGCAGCGCCACATTCGTCTCACCCTACAACGACCTCGAAGTGATCGCGGGTCAGGGCACAATCGCACTGGAGCTGTTTGAAGACGAGCCTGATCTGGAAGCGATCATTGTTCCAATCGGGGGCGGGGGCCTGATAGCCGGCATCGCGATCGCCGCAAAATCAATCAATCCTCAAATCAAGGTCTACGGCGTTGAGCCGTCAGTCTCACCAACAATGACTGCCGCGCTTGAAGCGGGTCGCATCGTCGAGATAAATGAAGATCCGACAATCGCCGACGGCTGCGCCGGGAACATCGAGCCGGGCTCGATAACTTTTCCACTCATACAGAAATTTGTTGATGATGTGTTCCTGGTCAGTGAAGAGTCGATTCAAAAAACTATCGTGAACATTGCGCGAGAAGAACACTTGATCATCGAAGGCTCGGCAGCGTTGAGCATCGCCGCTCTCAGTGACAACCGGCTCGCGGCAAGCAGCGTTGCGGCGATTATCACAGGAAGGAACATCAGCCTGGACTTCCTTGTTGTGATGCTTTCAACTGCCCACGTCGGTTAGCGGCGTTCGAGCACACAGCGCGATTCACATCCGTTGGTGCTTCATTCCGACCAAGGCGGGTTCACTGACAATCTGGCGGGTTTCGGTGTAAGTATGTGACAGAATGGCTTGCTTTGATCTTATCGTTCGACTCGGTGATTCTTGCTATTTCCGAGACATGTAGTTTATCCAACGTTAATTCGATTGACACCTAAAAGGAATGAGCGTACAGTCGGAACCGTCTTCAGTCCCAATCATTCCAACGTGATTGAGTCCCAATCATTCCCAATGTGCTTGGGGGTTCAGAAGAGTGCATTGTTCATTCTTGTGCGCAGCCGCTTTAACCAGCCTTGTCGCAGCATTGCGACATTCAGGAGGACAAGTAATGAAGAGGAAGTACGCTTGGATTCCTATTGCAGCCTCAGCGGCTGTAATAGGTCTGCTTGGGGTGATACTACAGGCACGGTCTGGGCAAGAACTTGAGAATAAGACACGAAATAAGTCGTCCGTTCAGGTCGCTCGGGCATCCGTTAGGGGCACGCACGATTCGCCCTTGAAACTCGAAATCCCACATCCGGAAATTACCGGCGAGGATCTGTACTCTCCGCAAGTGGACGTTGTAATCGAAAACACCAGTAGCAAAGACGTAAGTTCTTACGCGATTAGATACGATCTTGGGTTTAATGGTGAGCTGCGTCCAGGCGGAGTTGAGATCTATCAAAGTTCGATTGCGCGCTCTATTCTACGACAGGGGGATAGTAGAACCTTGACCGTGGGTGAAGCCCACTATTCATTGCCTCTCGAGCGTGTTGTTGTATCGCTCGATTTCGTGGAATTTACGGATGGCAGCACTTGGGGAGCCGATAAATATTCGTCGAAAGAGTTGCTCGCTGGCCTGCGGGCAGGCGCCCACGCCATGACTGAGCACTTGTTGCGGGCGCTTACCGAAAACGGTCCGAATGCGTTGTCAGCAGAACTTAACGATACTGATGATCATATCGACGGAGGAGAACAATCACCCAAGTGGCTGGAGGGGTTTCAGAGAGGTAAGGCCTTCATTAAGGAACGAGCGAAACACGAGATAAGGACCTTCTCGATTGTCGAGGCCAGGAAGGCTCTGGCGTTACCAATTGACGCACTTGATGAGATTCACAAGAGGTGAGCAATCATGTTTAAGAAACGCGGAGCTGTTCGCATCATCCTGTCGCTGGGGTTTCTTGTCCTCGCGATTTCAGGCCGAAACACTATGGCGAATTGCGGGGCCAGTGATTGCGATACTTACACCGATCTTCAGGGGAATCGATGCTACCGTTTGGATTGTACGCATCGTTACCAATCTGGCTGCACTAGCCTCCACACTACAGGTTGCCGGTTCATACCTGCCGGGTGTGGCGCGGGATCCTATTATTCCGGCGATTTGGCATGCACCACGGATAATAAGGGTGTGACATGGGCATACTACTGTGCATAAGATAGCACGTTACACCTCAAACAAATAGACGCGACCTTCGATTGCCAAAACAGCGGCTCGGAGGGGAGCGGAATATATGAGGCCTGCGAGCCTTGCATGTCCGACGAGGATTGCTCACCGTGCGATGAATATGCTACCTGTGACACGGACTATGGCTATTGCTACAACTATAGCCCCATCCTGATAGACATAAATGGTGACGGGTTTGATCTAACCGATGCGGCGCATGGTGTTGCGTTCGACATGAACGGCGATGGCCCTAAAGAGCTGCTTTCATGGACCAATGTTGGTTCAGACGACGCGTGGCTAGCTCTTGATCGAAATGGAAACTCAGTAATAGATAACGGTACGGAGCTGTTTGGTAATTACACACCGCAACCGTCCTCCCCGAAACCAAACGGCTTTATCGCACTAGCGGAGTTCGACAAGACAGCGAATGGAGGAAACGAAGACGGTATGATCGATCATTCAGATTCGGTCTTCTCATCACTCCGCCTTTGGCAAGATGTAAACCACGATGGTATTTCGCAGCCAGACGAACTGCATCGTCTCCAGCAGCTCGGCGTATACGCAATCAGTCTGGATTACAAAGAGTCACGTCGTGCTGACCAATACGGCAATCTCTTCCGCTACCGTGCAAAAGTGTTTGACGCACAAGGGGCTCACGTAGGTCGATGGGCTTGGGACGTATTCCTAGTTCGGCAACGATGAGTGAAACCTTACGCGCCGCGTTGATTCTTACAACTTCTCAGACTTCGCAAGAATCTCTTTCATGATTTCCGAAGAACCCGCGCCGATCGTGTTCAGCCGCGCGTCCCGCCAGAAGCGGCTGATCGGATAGTCCGTCGTGTAGCCGAATCCGCCAAAGATCTGCATGCAATCATAAGTAACCTTCTGCGAGAGGTCGCTGGTGAACAGTTTGGCCATTGTGATCTCGCGCACTGCCGGTACGCCTCGGTTGATCAAGTCCAGCGCTCGATAGGTCAGCCACTTCCCGGCTTCGATCGCAGTGAGGTGCTCGGCGAAGCGATGCTTCCATACCTGAAACTCGCCGATCGGTCTTCCGAAGGCCATTCGCTCTTTGCCGTAAGCGACCGCGTATTCAATTGCGCGCTCCATCATCGCAACGTTTGAAATCGCCGACGCCAGACGCTCTCCCTGGAAGTTGTGCATCGTGTAGTAGAAGCCTTTGCCGAGCTCGCCCAGCACATATCGCTTCGGGATCCGGCAATTGTCGAAGAACAACTCGGCGGTGTCCGACGAGAGATTGCCGACTTTCTTCAGCTTCTTCCCCACGGCGAAGCCCTTAGTATCGGTTGGAAACAAAACCATCGAGACGCCTTTGTAGCGGTCTTCTCCGGTGCGCACGGCCAGGATCATGAAATCCGCTCGCGCGCCGTTGGTGATCCAGAGCTTCTGCCCGGAGATCACAAGATCGTCGCCGTCGCTTCGAGCGCGAGTAGTCAATGCCGCAACGTCCGATCCGCCGCCCGGCTCGCTTATGCCAAGCGCGGCGATGCGATCGCCTGCGATGGCCGGCCGCAAAAACTCGTCCTTCTGTTCTTCGGTGCCAAGCTCATCAAGCACCGGCAGCGTGATGTCGGACTGAACAAACATCGCCATCGATACGCCGCCGTTGTTCGAATACGAGAAGCCTTCAAGGTAAGCCGCGGTGTACCACCAATCCAATCCGCTGCCCCCATAGGCCGGATCGAGCCTGATCCCAAACAGATCGAGGGCGCCGGCTTTCTTGAACAAGTCTTTTGGAAAGATGCCGGCCTCATCCCACTCTTCGGCGTGCGGCGCGATCTCGGTTTGAACAAACTGCTTCACCGTATCGCGAAACATGTGATGCTCTTCAGTAAAGTACGGATAAGTAGTCGCGACTACCGGCGCTTCGGTTATGGCTGACATTTGATTTCCTCCGTTTTCGAAATCGAAAATGATCCTTGGAATGTGATTCGTGAAATGTGGCTCGTGATCCAACAAACTGAAGGCTCAGATAGTCGCGGAACAATCACAGGTTGGGAAGGGTGGCTTGCCCCCGCTGCTTTCACGGTGAGCTAATCGGGCGGGGGCAAGCCACCCTTCCCAACCTGTGATTCTACGCAAGGGTTCACCCACCAACCGTTTCACGCATTACGAATTTCCGCGTTCACATCACTCTTCACTGCCGCAATCTCCACAAGCGAATCGCCTGGTGCTACTACGTCGCCCGGCTTCACCAGCACAGCTTCGACCACTCCGTCAGTTGAAGCACGCAAGGTCTGCTCCATTTTCATCGCTTCAAGAACCACCAACGCGGCGCCCGCGGAAACCTTTTGGCCTACGGCTACCAGAATCTTCAGAACCTGACCGGGCATTGGAGCGAAAGCGCTCTCATGCTCAGAAGCCTTCGTCGAGCGCGGATACCGCGGCAATCGCGTTACGTCTCGCGACAGGGACCCCGACTGCACAAAGACCCGATCACTCGACTCGGCAATTCGAAATGTGCGCTGAATGCCGCCGATCTCAACGCCAACTTTTCCGCGCTCGCCTGCGAGTTCAGATGATACAAGCCGCAGGTTAGCTTGCCAATCTTTCGTCGAAACTGTGAATTCGTTATTCGCGATCTGCTTCCACGAAACCTCGTGGGTTACGCCTGCGACTTGCAGCTTGATTGAAGGATCGCGAAACGGATTGTTGCGGTAGTCTCGCGGCACGCGCGGGAGTGCGGCCGCTTCGTTCTGCGTCTTCCGGTGTAAGTAAATCGCGACGACGGCTGCGACGAGCGTGTCCTGGCCGCGATCTTCCGCAATCAACTCATCGAGATGCTGAGCAACGAAGGCCGTGTGATATTGGCCACTCTGAAATTCCGAGTGCTCCAGCGTCCGAATCAGGAACTCGCGATTGGTCGCGACACCGAGAACCGATAAATGCTCAAGTCCATAAACCAGTTTTTGCAGCGCTGCCTGACGATCCGCGCCGCGAGCGATTACTTTTGCGAGCATTGGGTCGTAATGAATGCCAACCGCAGTGTTGAGCTCGACACCCGAGTCGATCCGCAAGCCGCGCAACGAGACCGGCGTATGCCAGTCGCTGAGCAATCCTGTAGCGGGGAGGAATCCATTGGCAGGGTCTTCGGCATACAACCGCGCCTCGATAGCATGACCGCTCTGTTTGACATCTTCCTGCGAGACAGAAAGACAAAGGCCCTCGGCGATCTCGATCTGGAGCTTTACCAAATCGAGCCCGCTTGTCATTTCAGTAATTGGATGTTCAACCTGCAGGCGGGTATTGACTTCGATAAAGTAGAACTCGCCCGACTGCGCAAGGATGAACTCGACCGTTCCCGCGCTCGTGTAGCCGATTGCCCGCCCCGCGGTGATCGCCGTTTCACATAGCCGTTCGCGAAGTGCTGGAGACAGCGCCGGCGACGGAGTCTCCTCGATGATCTTTTGATGGCGGCGTTGAATCGAACACTCGCGCTCGAACAGGTGAATGAGGTTGTCGTGATGATCGCCCAGGATCTGTACTTCAACGTGACGGGCTTTCTCGATGTATTTCTCCAGCAGCAGCGTCCCATCGGCGAATGCTTTCTCTGCTTCGCGGCGCGCGGCTTCAATCGAGTCTTCAAGTTCACTCTCGTCGCGAACTACTCGCATGCCTTTGCCGCCGCCACCGGCTGATGCTTTGATCAAAACCGGCAGTCCGATCGTCATCGCCTTTTCGCGCAGGACCGCCGGCGACTGGTCTTCGCCATCGTAGCCTGGAACTACCGTCACACCGGCGGCGGACATCATCTGTCGAGCGGTGTTCTTCAAGCCCATCTTGCGAATCACGTCAGGCGCAGGTCCGATGAACGTGATTCCGGCAGCGGCGCACGCTTCGGCGAAATCGGCGTTCTCAGAAAGGAAGCCATAGCCCGGGTGAATCGCGTCGGCTCCAGTTCGCCGCGCTGCTTCGATAATCTTTTCGATGTTGAGATAGGAATCTTTACCTGGAGCAGGTCCGATGTGAACGGCATCGTCTGCGAAGCGTAGGTGAAGAGCCCGCGAATCGGCGTCAGAGTAGACGGCTACCGTGGAGATGCCCATCGAGCGACAGGTTCGCATCACGCGGACGGCGATCTCTCCGCGATTGGCTATGAGGATTTTTGTGAAATGCCGTTCAGTCACTCGAGGTCATCAAGGCCGACTCCGCCCTTCAGGTAACCCAACCATTCGACCTCGCAGATTGTATCATCGACAAGTTGGCGAGCAAGCGCTTGATGGGCAAGGAACCGTTGGCCTGGACTCTAGGTCTCAAATGCCAAGACATTGGTAACACCGGGAAGTGCCATGACATTGGTTACACATTCTCAAGCCGTCCTTCACCTCAAGCCGTACTCAAACTCAGCGATCGTTGCTCCATCGATACCAACACTCAACCTCTGCCTCTCAACGTCTATCGTGGCAACACTACTGGTTGATTGCCTGCTTGCTCTGAACACCGCTTTCCAAACGACCTAATCGTTCCGTTGCTTTGCCGCGTATCGGATCGGGATTATACTACCGCTCGACAAATAGTCACGGTCCGACAAGCTTCAGTTTGTCGAGCTTCGATTGAGACTACATTCGAGCATCTTCGACAAACTGAAGTTTGTCGGACATCCCCGGGAGATCGCTATGAAAATTGGTTGGTTCCATCTCATGCCGTATCGCTGGCTTCCCGACGACTTTCAGGAAAAGTACCACGGTGTCTGGGTAGACCTGCCCAACGCGCTTTACGATCCGGAACGCGGGCACCATCTCTACAACGAATATCTGGACATGCTCGAATACGCCGATCAGATGGGCTTCGATTCGGTGGGGGTTAACGAACACCATCAGAACGGCTATGGCATGATGCCGTCGCCGAACCTGATGGCCGCGGCTCTCGCACGACGAACTTCCAAAGCGATGATCCTGGTCCTGGGCAACTCGATTGCGCTCTACAACCCGCCGACCCGAGTCGCGGAAGAATTCGCGATGCTGGACGTGATCTCCGGCGGCCGGTTGATCGCAGGTTTTCCTGTCGGCACACCGATGGATGTCAACTACTGTTACGGGCAGAACCCGGTGACCTTGCGTGACAAATACCACGAAGCTCACGATCTGATCATCAGGGCCTGGCGGGAGCGCGAACCATTCGCCTTTAACGGCAAGTACACCAAGCTGCGCTACGTGAACATCTGGCCGCAGCCGATTCAAAAGCCGCACCCGCCGATTTGGATTCCCGGGCTCAGCTCGGTCGAAACCTGGGACTTCTGCGCCGAGCACGAGTACAACTACAGCTATCTCTCGTTCACCGGCTACAAGCGCGCGAAGAAGATGATCGACGGCTACTGGGAACGCCGCGCGCATCACGGGCTCGATCAGAACCCGTACAGCGTCGCGTTTTTCCAACAGGTTTGTATCAGCGACACGGACGCCGAATGTGAACGCGAATGGTGGCCGCATGTTGATTACTTCTTCAACCGCTGCCTCCATCTTTATCCTGGCATGACAGCGCCTCCGGGCTACCTCACGGAGAAATCGATTCGCGCGGCGGTCGTCGCTCAAGCCGGGAATTGCTGGTTCGCCGTCGACAGTGCGACAGCAACTCGAAGAACTCGCCGAGTCTCTGCATTGCGCGCATCTGCAGGTAGCCGTTCAGATCGGATCTTCGCCGCTGGAGCTGACAAATCGCTCGACTTATTTATTAGCGACTGAGGTGCTGCCTCATCTACGCCCGATCTTCAACGAGTATGAAGACCGCTGGTGGCCGAAATCACTTTCAGAAACTGAGCGCGCGAAACCGGGCAGCCAGAACGACGCGGTGAGGGAGCGAGTAGAACGCCCGATGGAGGTGACGGCATGAGCACACCGAGTACCCGCTTGCTTAAGCTCGGAAGTGGCCGGCCGAGCATCGACGTTCTCGAAGCAGGTGATGGCGAGGCGTTGCTCTTCCTGCACGGTGCGGGCGGCATCGCTGCCTGGGAAGGCGTCTTGCCATTGCTTGCCGAAAAGTTTCACGTTCACGCTCCTCTCCTGCCGGGGTTCGGAAGATCGGACGGGCTGGATTATCTCGAGGATCAGTTTGATCTTTTCTTTCATGGCTTCGACGTGATCGAAGCGCTCGGGCTCGAGCGTCCGTATGTTGTTGCCGAGTCTTTTGGAGGCTGGATGGCGGCAGAGATGGCTGCGCTGCGCCCGAAGGAGATTGGCCGGTTGGCGCTTGCGGCTCCGTTGGGATTGTGGCGCGACGAGGCGCCGGTGGCTGATATGTTTGGAATGACGATCACCGAGCTGGCGCCGTTTCTCTTTCACGATCAGAATTGTCTCGCAGCACAACGGCTGCTCGCGGTGACTCAGCTCTTTGGCGATCGCGACGATCGCAGCGCTGAACAAGTCGAGATACTGCTGGCGATGTCGCGGGGGTTCCGAACCGCGGCGAAGTTCCTGTTCCCGATTCCGGAGCGCGGTTTGGAACGCCGGCTTTCGCGAATAACGGCGCCGACGCTTATTGTGTGGGGCGAGCAGGATCGGTTTGTCTCTCAAAGTTACGCTGAGATCTTTCGCTCCGAAATCAAAGGGTCAGAGGTGGTTAAGATTCCAAACAGCGGGCATCTGATCGGCCTCGAGTCACCCAGACCGTATGCGTCAGCATTGATCGACTTTGCGTCTTTGCCGCGAAAAGCGTAATACACTGATCGAGCATTGGAGTACGAAGACTCAATTGGCACAGGAGCAACTCATGGCGACACCTGAAAAGGCTATCCCAACCCAGCGCAGCGTCGAAGGCGACTGGCGGCACATGTTCTCCTATCACGCTTTCGAACCGATCCTCGAACGCGCCGAAGGCATCTACCTCTACGACACCGAAGGCAATCGTTATATCGACGCGTCAGGCGGACCGATGGCGATGAACATCGCTCACGGCGAGCGCAGAGTCGTCGAAGCCATCACTCGACAAGCCGAGAAGTACGCCTACTGTCATCCCGCGCTTTCAAATCAACCGCGCGCCGAAGTCTGCGCAAAAATCGCCAAGCTCGCTCCAGGCAATCTCAACACGACTTATTTGTGCTCGGGCGGATCCGAAGCAGTCGAGACCGCAATCAAGATCGCTCGCCAGTATCATCTTGCGAAGGGCAATGCTCAGAAGCACATCGTCATCGGCACCTGGGACAGTTATCACGGAATGTCGCTGGGCGCGTTGTCAGTCGCGGGTGGACCGGGATTTAGGAAGCCGTTTCTTCCGATGCTCACCGACTGGCCTCACGTGCGGCACTATCGCAATCCGAAGGAACGCCCCGAAGGAATGAGTGTCGCCGACTGGGGGCTTCAGTGCGCTCGCGAGTTGGAAGAGTTGATCTACTTCACCGGACCGGAGCACGTCTCGGCTTTTATCGCGACGCCGGTCGGCGCGGGCAAAGACTACGGCTTGATGCCGCCGCCGGAGTACTGGCAGGCGATCCGAGAAATATGCGACCGCTACAATGTGTTATTGATCGCCGACGAAGTGGTGACCGGTTTTGGCCGCACGGGTCGCTGGTTCGCGATGGAGCACTTCGGCGTGCAGGCAGACATAATGACAACGGCGAAGGGCATCTCGGGTCTCGTGGTTCCGATGGGCGCGGTGACCGTCAGCGACGAAGTGAATGAGCCGTTCGCCGCGGGTGAGACTTTCGTTCACGGCTTCACGAACATGGGTCACCCGCTCGCTTGCGCTGCGAGTCTGGCGGTGTTGGACATCATGGAGAAAGACAAGCTGGTCGAGAACAGCGCCGAGGTCGGAGCTTACTTGCACTCAAACGCTGAGCGGTTTCTTGCGCGCCGCACGATCGCCGAGACTCGCGGAAAAGGGTTATTGATGGTGTTGGAACTGGTGCGAGACAAAGAAACGATGGAGTGGTTCCCACCCGAAGCCGCCGCCGATGAGAAGTTCCAGGCCCTGGGCTTAAAGAACGGCCTGGCGTTCTATTTGTCGTTGTACGGCCCTCGCCGCCCGGGAGCTTTGAAGCGAGGCATGCCGATTTTCATCGCGCCGCCTTTATGTATTTCTCGCGAGCAGGTTGATGATTTGATGGACAGGTTGGATCAGACGTTGAATGAATGGGAATCAACGATGGGGATGTAGGATCGATGACAGGCAACAGATCGCCTTTCACACCGATAGCCGCAAACCTTGATTGAGATCGCCAGTTGGTCTATCTTTCGAGGCACCTGACAAGACACCCAAGAACACGAGATCGGCCTTGAAGAGGACAGGCTGACTCAGAACCTACACGGAGGCTGCTTTTAACCATGGCTAACGCGGAGTTTCCCGGTCAAGGTCGGAAACGACCACAAAGAGACCTTCCCATATCACGCCTTCATCTTGATAGTGAGAATCCCCGACTGCCGGAAGAAGCTCAAGGCAAAACCGAGCCATACTTACGGCGCACTCTTTACAAGGATTTCTTTCTCGATGAAATCGCTGAGTCGATGGCCAGAAACGGCTACTTCGATGAAGAGCCATTGGTCGCCATTCCGCAGAAACTGCCGACGCGTTTGAAGGAGTCTGCTCCGAATTCGCGAGAGTTCAGCGAATTCATTAGCCGGAAAAGCACCCATTTTACCGTAGTCGAAGGGAACAGACGGCTGGCCACGGCGCAGCTTCTTCTCGATACCGGTCTACGGGCGGAGCTTCGAATTAGGCACTGGCCTATCGTCTCGGAGCAGGTAGCGGATGATCTAAAGGTGCTTCCTGTTATCGTATATCGAACTAGAGATGAGGTCATACCATATCTCGGCGTTCGGCATATCGTGGGAATCCAGAAATGGGACTCCTATGCGAAGGCTAGGTACATTGCAAGGATGGTTGAGGATGGGCTTTCGGTTGACGAAGTCTCGGCCCGCATCGCAGGTGACAAGCAGGGCGCTGCCACCAAGAGCTATTTGTGCTATCGACTTCTAGAGCAAGCCGATAATGAGTTTGATCTAGATCTCGGAAAGGCGAAGGCAGATTTTTCGCTGTTGCTCCTTGCGACCGGACAGGGCAGCATCAAGCGGTTTCTCGGCTTACCTAAGAAAACCTTGGACACTAATTTCGAGGAGCCTGTTCCACTTCAGAACCTAAGCAATCTAAAGAACCTCATATCGTGGATGTTCGGAGACGGGAAATACAAAAGAGTAATAGAGGAATCACGAGACATTACCGATTGCTTGACTCATGTTGTTAGCAGCCAGGAGGCGCTGGCCTACTTGGAAACGACAAGAGATCTTTCCGGTGCATATGACCGGACAGATGGCGAGGAAAAAATGCTTCTCAAGTATCTGGCGATTGCAAACTCCAAGCTTGAAGCAGCCCTTGGAATAGGACATCTACACAGGACTTTTGAAGTTATTAGCCAAGTACAAAGATGCGAGCAAACAATAAAGAGCTTGCTCAAGACGCTGCGAGAGGAAAATGATTGAGCTACCCAATCCTAGTTCGGTGCCGCGAGTTGCTGACTGGCTTGAGATAAGTGTTGTCACTTCGAGACAGCCCTTATCAAAGGCCGCTACTGCATCGGTGATTGAGAGTGCTGGAGGTGAGGAGCCTAGCGAGGCATTCATTAGTCACGTTTGGGGAGAGCTAGAGTATCGCACCAACCTATACCAAGAACCTTATTTCGAGGTTCAGGATCGCACGATTCGGCCATTACGAAGGACTCGACCTCCTGCAGAGTATGTTGCGTGCTTGCTTTGGTCGCTCTTTGGTGTGCAGGGCGTAACGCAACACCAGGGAAAACTCTTTGAGCGAATCACCTGCAAAGCCGTCGAACGATATCTGTCGGGTAATGCTTTTGTCTTTGGATGGCCGTCTGAGAACCCTCGCGGCGGACTTAATGAATCGCAGGTTAAGCGCAAGATCAAGAAAGTCGCAGACGACTTGGGCGAGATGTTCGTTGAGGCGCCTAGACCGCAATTTAACGATCGTGGAGTTGATGTCATCGGGTGGGTGCCATTCGCTGAAGGGAGGTCCGGCCAGCTTGTGATGCTGCTGCAGTGTACCGCTGGTCGCGACTGGAAGGACAAATTACCCATACCAATTGGAAATTGGTGTGAATATATTCACTGGAGCGCGAATCCGATCCCCGCCTTCGCCATTCCCGCCATAGTCAAAGAACGGGACTGGCACGAGAGATCAAAACAGCAGGGCATGATCTTCGATCGTGCTAGAATTGTAAACCTGCTTCCCCGCGGCACGGATGATAGAGACCTCGCGCGCGAGTTAAAAAACTGGGTCAGCCAGACGCTCGCAGACGTCGAAACGTAGGGCGAGCTTCTGCTGCTTGGATAATACTTTTCCTCGGTATACACTCTTCACGGTTTCGTACAGAGTCAGTGATGGCACGGACCCCATCCTTCAGCGGATTGCGCCCAGCATCAGCGAATAGCTCGAAAGCTAAGAAGGCGAACAAGCGAGCCAACACATCGCACGAGCTATTACTTCGTCGCGAGTTGAGGTGCATTGGCCTAAGCTACAGGAAGAACGTGAACGATCTACCGGGGAAGCCCGATTTGGTTTTTAGAAGGGCAAGAGTTGCAGTTTTTTGCGACGGTGACTTCTGGCACGGACGCAATTGGAAGCTTCTGAGACGTAACCTTGAACGAGGAACAAACTCAGAATACTGGACGCGCAAGATTGCGAGTAACATCAAGCGCGATGCCCGCATTAATGCCGTCCTCAAAAAGAGCGGCTGGCATGTGATGAGGGTGTGGGAGACTGATATTCTGAGCAACACAAGCGGCACGGCAAGACGAATAAAAAGGATTGTTGTTTCGAGACTAGATCGAAAACCTAAAGGCGCGGAAAAGCGACAGCGGCGAGGCTGACAGCGATATGAAGTTTGTAGATCTGTTTGCGGGACTCGGGGGATTTCACGCCGCGATGAAACGTCTCGGACACGACTGTGTATTCGCGTCTGAAATTGATACCGAACTACGTAACTTGTACGGGAGGAATTTCTCTAATACTGCCAAATTAACGTCTGGAGATATCCGAGACAACAAGGACAGAATCCCACCTCACGACATCCTGTGCGCGGGATTTCCGTGTCAACCGTTCTCCAAGTCAGGATCACAGCGAGGGTCTCTCGACAAGACACGCGGTACGCTCTTCCACGAGATTGCATACATACTTCAAAAGCGCCGCCCTGAATACGTCATACTTGAGAATGTCGGCAACTTCGAGCGACACGACAATGGACGCACTTGGCGTATCGTCAAAGAAAGCCTTGAGGTTCTTGGCTACGACGTGCGCGGCACCGAGCACGTTACTAGCGGCGGCATGGGTCTTATTTCTCCGCACCATCTTGGATACCCACATTCGCGCGAGCGGTTCTATGTCGTCGCGAGACTGGGTAAGCTTCCGCCGAATCCGTTTCCTGATATTGATCGACATCGCAGCACGAGTCTTGCCTCGATTGTTCAGCCGGCAAAGGAACTGAGTAGACTCGATCGCGAAGAGACGCGACTCACTGAGAGTCAGAGGGACTGCATCGATCATTGGAACTCTCTGCTGGTTGAGCTTCCCGAAGATGACGTCCGGCTTCCGTCATTTCCAATATGGGGCGACGAGATCGATGCGACGTACCCTTTTGAGCATTACACCCCATATGTCGCGCCATTGGCTGAGCTAAGAAAATGTCTAAACGGCCATTCATCAAAGGGCTCTTCTTCTAACGGTGCGGCCACGCGTTCGCACCTTATGGATTTGCTGCCCAATTATTCGCGGGTGGCAGAAGACGAGTTTCCTGACTGGAAAATTGGCTTCATTCGTCAGAACCGGGACTGGTTTCGGAGATACCGAGGGTACTTGTCCGATGCATGGATCGAAAAACTGCGGACATTCCCATCGTCTCTACGCAAGCTCGAATGGAATTGCCAAGGAGAGGAACGCAATCTCTGGAAGCACGTGCTTCAGTTCAGGCCTTCTGGATTGAGAGTCAAGAGATACGCAACGTCGCCTTCGCTCGTTGCAATGACGAGCACCCAAATCCCAATACTCGGGCCGAAGCGCCGATTCTTGACTCGTACTGAGGGGCTCAGACTCCAAGGGTTTGGGGATGATCACAAGTTACCCGGCTCAAGAGAGAAGACCTTCAACGCGCTGGGCAACGCAGTTCATGTTGGAGTAGTCGAGGCTATAGCGAAACGCTTGCTGAATGGCAGCCCATAGGACTGAGGTAAGGTTATGTACGACTACAAATGTGAGTACTGCGAAGGAACGGTCCGGCCTAAGAAGGTCAAGCGCGAGGCGTTCAAACATAAGACCGGCTTCGTGATTCTCGAAGACATCGTCATCGGGGTCTGCGACCTGTGCGGCACTCGATACTACTCTGCCGATATACTTCATGCCGTGAATGATATAGCAACGGGACTGAGACCGTTTGAAAAAACCGAAGAAATTCCGGTTGCCCATCTGTCACAAGCGTGACTTTTCTTGTGAGTTGCCTGGAAGAATCTGTCTTCGAGTTAGGACCGTTCGAGAAGCTTCAGTTGATCCCAGTTTCGGCGAGTTTTCCATCCGACTTTTCTTGTGTCCCGCTAAAACCGTGTATATCATAGCCGAACCCAGGAGGAACGATTCTATGAAACGATTAGCGGTGTTAGTAGGTCTCTTGTTGGTCGGAGCGGTTTCAATGATCGCCGCGGCGCAGCAGCAACAACAAAGGCCTCCGGCGCCCCTCGAGATGCAAAAGGTCAAGGACAACCTGTATCTCATAACCGGCGGAGGCGGGAATACGGCTGCTTTTGTTACCGACAAAGGAGTGGTCGTGGTCGACACGAAGCTGCCGGGGTTTGGACCGCAAATTCTGGAGAAGATCAAATCGGTAACCGACAAACCGGTGATGATGGTCATCAATACGCACACTCACGGCGATCACGTCGGGAGCAACAATGCCTTTACCGGAAACGTCGAGTTCGTCGCCCAGGAAAACTGCAAGGCGAGCATGGAAAAAATGCCCGCGTTTCAGAGTGAGGATGGAAAGAAGTTTCTTCCGGGCAAGACCTATAAAGACAAACTCAGTTTGCTGAAGGGCAAGGACAAGATCGACCTTTATTATTTCGGCCGAGGACACACCGGCGGCGATAGCTTCGTCGTGTTTCCTGCTTTGAAGCTGATGCACGCCGGCGATATGTTTGCCTTCTCCAAGGCCTTGCCGATCATCGACATCGGCAACGGCGGCAGCGGGCTCGAGTATCCGAAGTCTTTGATGAAGGCGGCGGCAGGAATCAAAGGCGTCGAGAGCGTCATCCCCGGGCATAGCCCAGTCACAACCTTTGCCGAGTTCAAAGAGTACGGCGAGTTCATGCAGGCTTTCGTCGCGGCGGTGGAACAGGCTAAGAAAGACGGCAAGACCGCCGACCAGGCCGCGACAGATTTGAAGCTGCCGGATAAATTCAAGAGCTTCAACATGGGTCGCGCGAAGGCTGGCGTGAATGCGATCTACGGGGAGTTGAAATAAGTTCCGGGTTCAGAGTTTAGAGCTCAGAGTTCAGAGTTCAGAGTTCAGAGCTCAGAGTTCAGGGTTTAGAGTTCAAGGTTTAGCTTGCGCGCGGTAATCGGCAGCCTGAAGGCTGAACTCTGAACCCCGAACTCAAAACCCCGAACCCTGAGCTCCTACCGCCCTGGCTATAACCAAAGTCACAGAGTGTTCCTCCGGTTAGAATTAAGCACCCAAAGAAACCGTCACCCGCTTCGCGGGTTTGTCGCGCCCTTTCGACTTAGCTCTCCGGGTTTGCAAACTCACCCGGTGCTACGCGCCGTTACCCGCTTCGCGGGTTTGTTGATTCTCGGATTCTTTGTTCCGGCGGTTCAAGCTCATCCGATCCCTTTTAGCTACCTCGATCTTCGCCTCGATCAGGCACGCATCGAAGGAACGCTCACCGCACACATCGTAGACCTCGCGCACGATCTGAATGTCCAGCAGCCCGAGTCGTTGCTCGATCCAAAGTTCGCAGAATCCAGGCGGCAAGCCATCCAGGAGCTTGTGAAGTCGCGGCTTCTTTTGACTGCCGACGGCGCGCCGATGGACCTGGAGGTATTGCGCATCGAGCCGCTGATAGATCGGCAAGCGCTGTCGATTGAGCTACAGATCGAGACGCCAGCCGACGCCAAGCCCACCGCGCTCAGGATTCAATGCGCGCTCTTTCCTTATGATCCGCAACACCAAACGTTTCTCAATGTGTATGAAGAGGGAATCCTGGTTCATCAGGAGATTTTCACCCAAGACCATCAAATGTTCCTGTATCGCAGCGGCGGCAGTCAGAGCCGTATGGCCGTCATCAAAGAGTTCATCCCCGCGGGTATCTATCACATCTTCACCGGACCTGATCATGTGCTTTTCATCATCGGGTTGCTTTTGATGGGAGGAACGCTGGTTCGGCTGCTGAGCATCGTGACCGCGTTCACGATTGCTCATAGCATCACACTTTCGCTCGCCGCGTTGAGCATAATAAATCCCTCGCCGCGAGTGATTGAGCCTGCCATCGCACTCAGCATCATTTACGTCGGAATCGACAATCTAATGGTTGGCAAGACCGGTAGAGACGCGCGCGCGTGGATAGCGTTCTTCTTTGGGTTCGTGCACGGGTTTGGTTTTGCCGGGGTGTTGCGAGAGTTCGGCCTCCCGCGCGCGGCGCTCGGTTGGTCGCTCTTCTCGTTCAACTTCGGGGTCGAGATCGGCCAGGCTTGCATCGTCGTGGTTGCCGCGTTTCTGTTAGCTGCGATTCGCAAAAGAAGTGAAGCCGCCAGCCGACGAGTCCTGATAGGAGGCTCGGTCTGCGTAAGCCTGGCTGGGACTTATTGGTTTATCCAACGGGTGTTCTTCTAGACACCCTTAATGTTTCACCCTCTGAATTCGGAGCTTAGGATCTCTTCAAGCGAAGCATATGTGATGCCCGGTCTAAAGATTCGGCTAGTGGTTCAGTCCGACTCTTTCAACCAATAAGGAAGAATCAACCGCTGATTTTCGCTGACTGCGTTTCGCTGATCTGCGCAGATCAGCGTATTGAAGGCGGCGCAGATCGGCGTTTAATTATGTCGGCGCGACAGACTGAACCGGTTGCTCTACGGTTTGATTAGCTGTTGCTTGCCGGCCTTGTCCGCCAACTTCAACATGCTGTCCGGGCCTTGTGCCTGCAACAAGGCTTGCACTGTGTCCGTTTCTCCAATCAGTCCGAGTCCGGCGCCTTCTATTGACGCTCCGAGTTTTACCTCGGGGCGGCCTTTGGGGTCGATCAGTCGAAACATCACTGTTTCAGGATACCCAACCTTGCCGTCAGGCCATTTGTAGTTCGGGTCGCCCTGGTGAATCTTTATGCTCGCTCGGACACGGCCCTGATCGTCGACGATCTCGAGAGAGCTGCCACGGAGAACCGGAGCCGGGCTTCCCGGATCGGTGCTTCGCGCATCGACCCGATGGAGCTGCGCAAGAAGGAATATCGTAAGCCCGAGATTGATAACCGAGAGGGCGATGAAAATTCGCTGAGTCTTCATATTCTTCTTCTCCCTGGACAAGTGTTTTGGCTTTGACGCGCGGGCACCTCGAAATCTTCCATGATTCAGAACGTTTGACAACAGCGGCGGTGTACCGCGGAAACGTCGCGAATGCATAGTCGAGTGTTCCGAGTACCGAGTTTAGTCGGGCAGTGCCTCGTAGTCTCGACCCTTCGATTTACGAAGGCACTGCCCGGCTAAAGCCGGTACTGTGAACGCTCGCACAAACACAAGGAGCAGCGTAGCGCTGCGTTTTCAACTCTGCGGCATAAGCGTTGCTCAAGGTCTAAAGACGGTTCGTTTGCGGCGGACTTACCGTGTAGATGAGCCAATTTGGAACTCGAATTGGCCAGGACTGTCGCGACTGATGACTGACTTTCGTACGAAAGGCGAACACTATAGCTCTAGACATCAAGCCTTGCTGCGCGAGCTAGCCCAGCAAGTCTACCGAAGAGGCCGGCCTGGTCCAGGGGAGGAACAACGCCATGAAACTCAAAAAAGCATTTACAACACTACTCCTATCCTTAGTACTCGTTGCGCCCGCGTTCGATCCGCAAGTTCTCGGCGAGTCGAAGGCACAGGAGAAGTCGAAGCAGAACAAAGCTGAGAAGGAAAAGCCTCGCGTCGTGACCGGAAGCGAAGGTCATCCGGTGCTGTGTACCGAACCGGCTGATATCGAAAGCCTCGACCTGTTTTACGGTTCCGGTGGAAGCGAAGGCGCTCCGGATCCGGCGGGCAGATTCACGTTCGTCGGCGACGACTCCAAGGGCACTCAGAAAAAGATCTATGTGAAGGATGACAAGGACCGCGAGTGGACGGTGAAATTTGGGTCCGAAGCCAGGCCCGAAACAGCCGCCTCCCGGTTTGTCTGGGCGATGGGTTATCACGTGGATGAAGACTACTTCGTCGAGAGAGCTCGTATCGACGGAATGCACGGGGGCGACGCGCGGAGTGTCAGGTTCGAACGCCGGCACGATGGCTTAAAGGGCGTCGGACTGTGGACGTGGGACGACAATCCCTTTGTCGGGACGCGTGAACTTGATGGTCTGAAGGTGCTGATGGTGGTGATGAATAATTGGGACTTGAAAGTCAGCAACAACAAAGTCGTGCGCCCTACGAAGAAGAGCGGTAAAGACGCCGACCAGCGCATCTACTATGTGGGGGACCTGGGCGCAACGTTTGGCAAGACAGGTTCGCTTGCTCACGAGCTTCATCTTCCGGGTGATCCTCCGGCAGGGACTAAGGACAAGCCGGGCCAATTCGCACGCCAGGATTTTGTTGAAGGTATTCGAGACGGAATGGTCCGCTTCCACTACAAAGGCAAAGATCCCGGTGTGCTGAAGGGGATTCGAGCAGAGAACGCGAAATGGATGGGCGATAAGCTGGCTCGACTCTCCGAGAAACAACTGACTGATGCATTCCGCGCCGGCGGATACGATCCTTCAGAAACATCGACCCTGGTTCGGGCCATGCAGGAGCGAATCCGAGAACTGCAGAGCCTCAGGTGAGAATGACTTTTTAGACTCGGGGTAGTGAGCTTCGCGTTCTTTGCGGTCCTTTGCGCTGCCGTATTGAAGGAGGATAAGACCCAATACTCAGCGCAAAGGCGCAAAGGACCGCAAAGAACGCGAAGGACTGACCACACGTTACAAGTCAGCAACCCAATAACCGAACAAATTACTGGAAGGAAAGCTGTGTCCTCATTGTCGCTTGCTCTGGCTGGGCGGAGCCGCGCAGACGAAGTTAGCCGCGTCGTCCGTGCTGCCACTGCCCTTGTAGCGAGCCACTTGAGGGTACGGGCAAAGCGGTCGCGTTCTCGTAGCCGGGCTCCTGGGGTCAACGCCCTGGCGTTTCGAGGCAATGATCTGATCCGGAGCGATGCCCTGTTCGACCCAGCGCTCGAGGGCCACCGTCATGTCATGCTGCGCGTCGGCGGCGGTGCTGGTAACAAATGATCCAAAGCTGTTCGGGCCCGGGCCGCCTCCGCAATGTTGCATCCCTGGAACCATATACAGTCGAACAAATGATCCGGCATCGCGCTGGCCAATCTTCGCCGTCACGCTCTCAAAATAGTTGATCGTGTTGACCGGTGGAAGCGCCGCATCGCTCCAGCCGTGATATAGGATCAGCTTTCCGCCGCGGGCTTTGAAAGCCTTCAGGTTAGGATCCGTCGCGTTGAGAATACCCCCAAGCTTTTCGTCGGCAAGCTTGCCGTCTTTCTCGAGAGTGAAGGTCTTGAAGTCCCACTTCGGATCGTTGTAGATCATGTTCGCGAATGTTTGGGTTGAGAAAAAGAACTGAAGTCCCCTGTTGGAGCCGGAGCCGGTGATCCACGCCTGCCAGCCTCCGGGCCCGGTCTCGCCCCCTGCCTCGAATCCTGGAATGAGCTGCGCGCCCTTCGAGTCGCGAGGCCCGGAATAAATTTTCTTCAGAGCGATCAACTGTTTTTCTGTCAGGCAACTGTCAGACTCGGCGCCTTTGCAGAGCAAGACCGACGGATCGAAATTGCATTTGTTCGGTTCGTCAATCACGCCGTCAGTCACCCCGTCGCGAGCATCGCATGCGGCAAGCGCGGCAGTCTCGATCGCTCTCAACTTGGTCGGCGGAATGTAGCTGTCCGGATCACTCATCGTCGCCTGGAGATTGTAGGCAAAGCCGCTGAGGATGCGTGTGAATTGATTCGCTGGCGCGCCGGCAATCAGCCCATCATAGTCGTTCGGATAGCGCTGCGCTTCCATCAGCGCCTGTCTGCCGCCATTCGAACAACTGGCGAAATAGGAGCGCTTCGGGCCGTTGCCATAAAACGCATTGATGATTAATTTGGCTTTATCGGTCATCTCGTGCACCGCTCGATATCCGTAGTCGACGATCTTCTCCGGATGGCCGAGCGCCCAGGTCGCGTCGGTAGTCGTATGACCGGTGTCGGTTGAGGCGGTTGCGTACCCTCGAGCGACCGCCGCCGCAAGCGCAGGTTGAGAGATCGTGCCCGCAAAGCCGCCGTTGCCGATGCCCTGGAACTTTCCATTCCAGCCCGAACTCGGCATCCACACTTCGAACCTGATGTCCGAATCACTCGAAGGCTTAATCACGCCGGTGACACGACAGAATGCGGGCAGCTCTTTGAAAGGAGCAGCCGAGCCTGTCGGGGGATTGAACGCTCCGGCGCCGACTTGCTGCGCCGACGTGATAGTCGTGTTCGCGAGTTTGAGATCAGAAAGCTTCTCACATGTCTGCGCAGCGGCGGGCTTCGAGCTGAGGCTCAGGGTTGCGACGAATACAGCGGCTGAGAAAACAACTGAGAGTATGCGCGGTGTCATTAGGTAAGTGCTCATATTTTGTATCCTTGTAGTCAATCAACGGATGAACCTGTAAGGGCGTCCCTCCGTGGGCGCCCCTCTTTCACCTGATCTCTACTCCTCGTGAGGAGGGGCGCCCACGGAGGGACGCCTTACAGGTTGGTCCTAACTGCTTTTCGCCTTCGCGACGGGGCGCGAGCCGAGATCGCAAATGATTTTGAATTCCTTTGCGGTGACCGGTTGAACCGAAAGCCGGCTCCCTTTTTGCAGCAGCACCATGTGCTGAAGATCTTTGCGTGCTCGCATTTCCGCCAGTGGAATCTCGCGCTCGAACTTCTGTTTGAACTTCACTTTGACGCAATACCAGATGGGCTTTGAGGGCGCGGCCTTTGGATCGTAATGGCAATCACTGGCGTCGAACTGCGTCGGGTCCGGTTCGGCAGGCCCGCTGACTTCCGCTACGCCAACCGCGGCCGGTGGCTCGGCGTTCGAGTGATAGAACACTGCTTCATCGCCGGCCTTCATTCCGTTCATCATGAAATTCCGCGCCTGATAGTTCCTCACGCCTTCCCACAAAGACGATTTGTCCCGTTTCAAATCGTCGATAGAGTATGCGGACGGTTCGGATTTGATCAGCCAATATCGTTTTGCCATTGCTGCTCCTGTCGCCGGCACTCGCTACTTCGCGGAGCCGATCGAGAAATGAGGATTCTCGATAACGCCGATCAGGTTCCCAAACGGATCATTCACGGTAGCAACGCGGATGCCTTCACCGACATCCTGCACGGGGCTATGAGCTGAAGCTCCAAGTTCGAGAAGCCGGTTGAACGCGGCTGCACAATCGCTCACGCCCCAATAAGCGTCAACGCCACCGATGCCGCTCGTGACGCCGGTCATGTTTGGATCGAGCCCCAGCTCGTAACCGCCGACGTTGTAGCCAACATAGAAAGGCTGATCGAAGTACGGTTCGATTCCCAACACCAGGCTGTACCACGCTTTCGCTCGATCGAGGTCGCTCACGTGATAGATCACTGTTCTTAGTCCCTGAAACATCTCACCGTTCCTCTTCAACGCGCGCTTGCGACGCCTCGCTTCGGATTCTTCAACCCAGTTGACAGCTTGTTGCTCACTTCTCTGGCGACCCTCGTCGCGACTACGTCGCGATATCCATCGAGAAACTTCCTGACGCTGTTCGGATCGCGTTTCGATAGCTCGCGAAGCGCCCACGACATTGCTTTCACAACCATGTCATCGCGATCGCGCACGAGTTGCCGGCAAACTTCAAGGGTGCGCTCGGTATCGCCTTGCCCGCCCTGGGCCTTGCTGTTCAACGGCACGGTGCTGACAAGCGCGATTCGCCGCCACCACCGATCCTTCGAGCGCGCCCAGCGGTGAATGACCTTATCGGAAATCTGGTGTTCGCGCCACGCTGGTCCTGCAAGATAGCAGGCAAAACAATCTACCTCGCCCCACTCATCGAGGCCGCGACCGAAGCGCTCAAGGTGCTTCTCGCGCAAGCTCGCCGCAGCAGCCGCGTGGCGCTTGATCAATTCGTAAGCGACGAACCGATTAACCTCGCGCGCGTCCAGAAGTCTCAGCGCAACGTCGATCACAAAAGCGGACGGCGCCGTCGCCAGTCGCTTCGAGTACTCGCGGCGAACGCCTCGGACTGACTCTGTTCTGAAGCTGGGAAGCGACCGAATCCTTGCGACGATCTCGCGCGCGAGTTCTTCGGCGCTTTCGAATTTGCGTGCAACGGGCATCTTCTATCGCACACCCCATTCCCAGATTCCATAAGCGATCTTCTTGTCGAGCGCGTGCCCCGACTGTTTAAGCGCGAGCGCGATCTGGCCGCGATGATGAGACTCGTGAGCCAGAATGTATCCGAGAAACGCAGTGACGTGCGGCTTGAATCCTTTGACCTTTCCCTCTTTGACTGCTTTGGTGAACAACGCTTCCATCGCCTTGCCTGATTCTTTGAGGGATCGAGCCAGAAGCTTTTCATCGGCCGCGCCTTCCTTCTCGACTTTCTCAAGCCCCTCCATCAACTCGGGGCCGGCTGCTTTCAGCCACATCAATCGAACGTTGTGAAGATGCGCGAACTGCTGGGCTACGTTTCTGCCCTTTGAAGCGGACACATCGTTCAAGTCTTCGGGCGGGATGGCTTCGAGCAGGTATAGATTGATTCGGTTGTTGATATTCCAGGTGTCGATGATTTCTTTTTCAGGGTCGAGGCTCATGTGGGCTCCTATCAGAAGTCGCAATGGCACTCGGTAGTTCTACAATCGGGCGGCGCTTCAAGGCAAGCGGTCTTGCTCTGGCAGTTCTGCCATGCGCAAACTCAAGCAAGCGAGCGTTCAGAGTACCGACTCTAGTCGGGCAGTGCTTCGTAAAATAGATCCGTCGGATTTACAACGCACTGCCCGACTGAAGTCGGTACTCTGAACGCCTGCTTCTGAACGCTGCTTCGAATGAATTTGATTCTTCAAAGCGCCGCAAGCTAGAGTGATCGCCAGTATGAGCTACTGTGACATTGCTCCCGGGCATCCTTTCCACGGACCGTATCACGCTAAGGAATATGGCTTTCCGATTCGCGATGATGCGAAGCTCTTTGAAAGACTGGCTCTGGAGATCAACCAGGCTGGGTTGTCGTGGCTGACGATTCTAAAGAAGCGAGATGCGTTCGCCGCGGCTTTCGACGGTTTCGATATCAATCGAGTTGCGGCGTACGGAAAAAGGGAACGGGCACGCCTGCTTCGCGATCCGGGGATCATTCGCAATCAGCTAAAGATCGATTCGGTGATTGAAAACGCAAGACGGATTATAGCTATTCGCGAGAGCCACCGGTCGTTCGCGCGCTGGCTGGACACTCACCATCCGATGACCAAAGACGAATGGGTCAAGCTCTTCAAAAAGACTTTCAAGTTCACCGGCGGAGAAATCACGGGAGAGTTTCTTCTCAGCACCGGATACCTTCCCGGCGCTCATGATGCGACTTGTCCGATTTATCCAAAAGTCCTGAAGAAGAACCCGGCGTGGGCAAGAGTGTCAGTTCCCTGGCAGGCGGCTGAAGAAAGGGATCTCGCCACTAAGACACAAAGACGCTAAGGTGCACCAAGTTAGTGAAGGCAGTACGTTGTTGACTTTGTGCTCCTTCGTGACTTTGCGTCTTAGTGGCTAGAGGTTCGTTTCTCAGCGGAACCTATTCGCTCAGGGTCCTACCACGAGTAGCTGTGATCACTAAAACCCTTCTTGACATCCGTAGTAAAAAACTAATATCGTCTGCGCTCTTCATTACAAAAGTGGTCAACGGGTTGATCCGATGAATCCCAATCACGCGTTACAAGGAGGAAGGCTATGACTCACAAGCAAAGCAAAATCAGCAAGGTGGCACGTCGAGCATTGATCTCGAGTCTCGCGATGGCAATGGCCCTGGCGGTATTCCTATCCGGTCTTCTGCCGGTCGCCTATGGGTTTAATGCCGATGCCACGAACACCATTACCGGGCTGGCCACTCACGCATCATTCCACTATGAGATGGTGCGCGTTCTCGCGATGCAGGCGGGGTTCAATAAGGACGAGGCCGAGCAGATAGCGGTGGCCGGCGAGGCGGTCGACCTGGGAACCTTCACGGGCTACAAGCTTACAAACCATGCGATAACCATGACGATTGGAAACACGAACCGCTTCGGCCCAAACGGGTTGCTCTACCATTTCGCCCGGCGCTCGCCGGAGTATGAGCAGGTGCCTGTCCCCGGCTCTCAGGGCAACACTTGCGAGTACTTCAAGAATGGTAACCCGAATAACAGGTACACCGCTCCCTGCACAAAGAAGGGGCCCGAACTCGATCAGATCAGGAACTGGGCTTTTGATTTGAAGGGACCCAAACCGACTACGAGTCAGTTGCCCCTCAGCGCGAAGGGCGCGCCTGTTCAGGCGAAGACGCTGGTCGCGCTTGGGATCTACCTGCACGCAATCGGGGACACCTATTCTCACGAGAAGTGCATGATCGATCAGTCCTGGCGCTTTCATAAGCCAAACCCGTTTTCATGCAACACGAGCTGGCACACGGATCCGCGCGGCGACTTCGGTGAAGGCACGCCCTTCACTAAATCAGCGGCTAATGAAGTTTGGAAAGCGCTTCAACAACACCGCGGGGGCGCTGCATCAAACCCGCCTTCGTTCATCACCGAGTTCATTGCCCTCAAGGTCGCGTGCGATCGCGTGAAGTTTGCGGTTGATGCGTTCAATAAGTTGGCTAATGTAAACACGCAGATAACCTGCTCGACAGCTCCGGCGAAAGCACGGCGTCGCACTCGTTAATGATCGGCTAAGAAAAATCCGTGTGAACCCGTCAAGTCCGATAAACTTTTCAGTTTGTCGCTGTGGTTGGTGGTCACACAACAAAACCACGACAAACTGAAGTTTGTCGGACTGGCGGGTTCACACGGATCCCACGTCCGCAGTGTTTCTCTCTAAATCTCGCGCAGCGCTTTTGTGATCGGCATTCGCGCGGCCATTCGAGAGGGCAACAATCCTCCGATGAAGCCAAGCACCAGCGAAAAGATCAACGCAGAAATCACCAGGTCCGGTGTGATTCGAAAACTAAACGCAAGCTCGCTGAAGGTCCTGAAGTTCATCGTCCCCGTCGCAATTCCATTCACCGGCAGCGCAAGCAAACAACCGACAACGCCGCCGATCAGCGCGAGCAGCATGGATTCGATAACGAAGCTCGTCATTATGCTCAGCTTCGAAAAGCCGAGCGCTCGCAGGGTGCCGATCTCGCGAGTCCGGTAGGCGACCGCCGCGTACATCGTGTTCATGCCCCCAAAACAGGCGCCGATGCCCATAATGATCGCAACGAAAATGCCAAGCCCGCGAATGGGTCCTGAAGCAGTCGTTTGCTCCTCGTAGTACTTAACTTCGGGTTTAGCTTCGAGCTTCAATCGCTGTTCGGCTTCTATGCGCGCAACAAGCTGATCGCGCGTTGCGATGCTCTCCGCTCGAACAAGCGCCGAGGAATAACCGCTGCGATCGAAGGCATCGGCCACATCGTTGACGCTCGACCACATCTCCGAATCAAACGAGCTGCCGCTCGCATCGAATACGCCGACAATAGTCAGCGCCCGCCGTCCCAGTTGAATCGTTTGTCCAGGGCCTACGCCGGAAAACCGGTCTGCGATCTTGCGGCTGACAATTGCTTCTCCTGAATCCGGACGAAACATCCGGCCGTCGACCATCTTGATCTGCGGATGTAGCGTAAGCCCCATCTCGGAGAGCCCGCGAAGAGTGACGTTTGACGACTGGCCGTTCTCGCGGCGCGGCAGGTTTACGACCACCGCGATTTCCGCTGAAGCCTTCGGCTTACCGTCTTCAGTGCGAGCTATGCCGGGAAGTGTCTGGATAATCTGGAAGGCTTCCTTGCTCAAGCCGCTCTGCATTTCGGTTTGAGAGCCCTGGCGAATGATCAGCACATTTTCGGGCGCGCCGGTGGTGGTCAGCGAGCTGTTGAGGCCGTTGGCAAGTGCGAACAGCGCTACGAAGACGGCGACTACAAGCGCGATTGTTCCGACGGTCATCAATGTGCTGACGCGCCGCACGACGAGATTGCGAAGATTATATTTTAGCGGAATTGCCATAACGTCTTGAGTTCCCGGGTTCAGAGTTCGTAGTTCAGAGTTCGTGGTTCAGAGTTCAAGCTTTAGCTTGCTCTTCCAGGGAACGCAGCCTGAATGCTGAACTCTAAACTCCAAACCCTAAACTCTGAACCCTGGACTCTGAACCCTGGACTCTGAACCCTGAAGCCCTAACCTTCACGCCACCCTGCGAAGCCCATCCACGATTCTTATCCGCGCCGCGTTCCATGCTGGAATGCCGCCGCTCACCAGGCCAATCAAAGCCGATGCCCCCAGCGCCAGCGCTATCGTGCCGGAGGTGATCTTGAAGTTCTGAAGAAACAGCGCCAGCACATCGCCGAGCCCCACGAATTGGTAGATTACCTTCGCCGCGACCGCCGCCAGCACGCCGCCAATCAACGCTATCAAGACTGACTCCGAAAGCATGAGCGACAGAATCACACCGGGTCTGAACCCCAGCGCTTTCATCACCGCGACCTCGGTGAATCGCTCGCGCGCGGACATCGCCATCGTGTTAGCGCCTATCAAAGTTATTGTGAACACGACGATCAATCCGATACCGGTTATCAGGCCCTTCACGTTGCCGAGCATCGAAATAAAGGCGGCTGCGAACGCCGCTTCGGTTTCGGTCTTGGTGGGCGCCGCCGAGTTCTTGAACATACTGTCGATCTCTTCCATCACTCGGGCTGCGTTGCCTGGTGAATCGATTCTCACGCGATACTGGCCGACTCGTCCCGGCCTTCCAAGCGCTTCCTCGACATACTCGCGATGAAAATAGAAGTTCGTTTCTGAAGGTCCGGTGTAAATTCCACGAAGCGTCAGCCTCGGGTCCAGAGGGTAAATAGCGCCCTTCAGATCAATCACGTCGCCGACCTTCCAGCCAAATTTGTCGGCGAGTTTTTTCCCGGCAATGGCGGCGGTTCTCTCCTGTTGAAACGCGGCCTTCTCTTCTGGCGAGATCTGCATTTCGAATTGGACGTCGAAGAGAGCCTTCGTATCGACGTAGAATTGCGCAAACGTATTTCTAGGTTTGTCTTCCTTGTAGATTCCGCCAAACCAGTTAGAAGCGCAGGCTGCGACCACACCGGGCACCTGCCCGATTTTCTGACCGTAGGCCTCGGGCATCGAATCGGCGATCGATGTGTTGCGCCTGACGATGACTCGATACTCGCCGCCGGTCAGGTTGGAGATGCCGCTCAGCGCCGCGATCACCGCCTGCATAGTTGCTAACAAAAACACAGACACCGAAACGCTCAAGATGGTGAGCACGGTGCGTCGCTTGTTTCGGCCGAGGTTTTTAGTTATGAGCCGCAGGTACTTCATAGACGCCTCCTGATCTGCTCAACACGCCCTTCTCGAGATGCAGTACCGCGTGCGCGTGACCTGCCGCGCGTGGATCGTGAGTGACCATGATGATCGTCTTGTGAAACTCTTCGTTGAGCCGCTTGATCAGATCCAGAATCTCTTCAGCGGATTTTGCATCGAGATCACCCGTAGGCTCGTCGGCGACCAGCAACGTAGGATCGGTTACGATCGCCCGAGCAATGGCAACGCGTTGCTCCTGACCGCCGGATAACTGACGCGGGTAATGACGCTCGCGATCTTCGAGGCCGACGACCGCGAGTGCGGTCATCACGTGCTCGCGTCGCTTGCTCTTCGAGAGACTGGTCAGCAGCAGCGGGAGCTCGACGTTCTCGAAGGCGTTGAGCACCGGGATCAGATTGTAGAGCTGAAAGATGAAGCCGACATGACGCGCTCGCCATTTCGCAAGTTGTTGCTCGTTGAATTTAGCAATGTCCTTGTCATCGATCACGACGCGGCCGGAGTTCGGCTTATCGATTCCGGCGATCAGGTTGAGCAAGGTCGTCTTGCCCGATCCCGAAGGTCCCATCAGCGCGAGAAACTCTCCACGCGAGATTTCGAGATCGATGTTGTCGAGCACCGGAATATCTATCGCTTCGCGGCGGTAGTGTTTGGTTACTCGTACGAGGTTGATCAGCGTTTCTGGCATTGTCTTCCGTCTCTCCGAGAGTCAGCCTGGAGTGTTACGCCTTTTTGCGTCTTTGCGATGCTTTGCGTCTTTGCGTGAAACCAGACTTCATACTCGATTACTTTGTTTCGCGCAAATACGCAAAGCACCGCAAAGACGCAAAGGTTCTCTACGTTCCCGTTTTCACTTTCACGCGCGCGCCGTCGGTCAGGTTCTCAGCGCCGCGAATGATAACTTGCTCTCCGCCAGCGAGTCCTTGCTTGATTTCCACTCTATCGCCAAGCTCGGCGCCTACAGTGACCTGCTGCGAGATGACGCGGCCATCGTTGGACACCAAAACGATCGTCTTTCCATCGCGCTGGTTGATGGCCGACTTGGGAACGGTGATGCGAGACGCTTCGGCTTTAGCACCTCGCTCCTGCCGTTGCATGAAAGTAGCTTTAGCGTTCATATCCGGAAGTATGCGCGGATCGATCTCCTTGAACCGAACCTTCACCTTGACCGTAGCCTTCTGACGATCGGCAGTAGGAATAATCTTGCGCACCTCCGCGGCAAGCCTCTCACCGGGCAACGCATCAAGCGTGATCTCAGCTTGAAGCCCGGGCGTGATCTTTCCGATGCTGGACTCATTTATGTCGGCTTCGACTTCGAGTGAATTGGGATCGACGATCGTGACCACTGATCCCCGAGTGTTCGCTCCGCCGAAGATCGCGGGCGCGACGGTCTCGCCTACTTCGGCGTCTTTAGAGATGACCAGCCCTTCGAACGGGCTCCGAATATTCATGTATTCGAGCTGCGCTTCGATCAATCGAATGCGAGCCTCGGCCGAGCGTACTTGTGAGGACGAAGATTCGATCTTCGCCTGGATCGCCTTGATCTGAGCTTCTGCTGAGCGAACCTGTCCTTCGTCGACATGGGCCTGCGCAGTTGCATTATCCGAGTCGGCTCTTGAGGTAACTCCGTTCTCGACGAGCCTCGTTTGTCTGGCAAGCTCGAGACGGCTCTTCTGCATGTTTGCCTGTGCTTGCGAGAGTCCAGCCCGCGCCTGTTCGAGTTCTGCCTCCGCCTGAATGTGAGCGGATTGATAATTCGCAAGCACGCTCTTTGCGTCACTCAACTGCGCATCGAGGTCGTGGTGCTCGAGCCGAGCGATTATCTGACCCGGTTTCACGCGGCTGCCGGTGTCCACACCGAGGTATTCGAGCCGCCCTGATATCTTGGGACTGACCGCAGCTTTCCTATCAGCCACGACGTAACCTGTGGCGGTCAGAATCTCGATGCCTGCGCTCGAGGATTCGACGGTGGCCCGCGCGACTTCAACTTCGGGCATCGTGGCCGAACTCCACATGCGGTAGCCCGCGAGAAGCGCCGCGGCGATCACGATCAGCACGGTACCCAGCAGGACTACTCGCAAGCCGCGCCGCGGGCCTGCTTCATCGTCATCGCGTTGTATTCTCAGCGCGGACAGGTCAGGCTTGATCTTGGTTGATTGTTCCGTCAGATGCTCCATTTCTCCCGTTGTTCGGGCCGTTCCTGGCTTGCCTGTGTGCCGACAATCCTTGAGTGTGCCGCGCATCCGACTATAAAGCAGCGCGAATGAAAGTGGCAACACGCAGCCTACAAGAGAAAAGGCGGCTCGATCGTACCGAATCCCACCAACGCAGTTGGTGGGATTCGGAAAGAGCCTGCACGGCATGAGAGTCAGAGCAGACCGCCGCAGTTGACGTGTGCACAACCCGCTGGGTAGAGTTGCCTTACCATAGCGCTGGCAGCCAAACTATTTCCCCTTTTCGCGTGGAGGCTACGTATTCATGAGCCGGTTCAGTGCCCTGAGCGCGCCGTCCATCGACCCCTTCAGTGGCCAACGTTTGAACCTCGAGAATGGCCGTCGCCGTGGTCACCCCGCGCATGTGGAATCGCTTCTTCGCGGAACTGCGCTTCTTGCGACGATGCTGCTCGCTTCCTTTGCTGTGAGCGCTCAGAACGCGCCTGAAGTTTCGAAAGTCGAGCCGCCAAACTGGTGGGCAGGCCATTCAATTAATCCCGTGCGCGTGCTGGTGCGCGGTCGAAATCTGAAAGGTGCGCGAGTTCAGAATCCCGGCAATGGTGTAGCGGTTGGACCGGCGAAGGTCAATGGCGCCGGAACCTACATCTTCGTCGACGTGACGATTGCGGCGAACGCGACGCCCGGGCGAGCGGCCCTGCGTATTACGACGCCCGCAGGAACAACCGAAGCAGAATTTGAGATCTTGCAGCCTCTCGCCCGCGAAAGCCGCTTTCAGGGGTTCAGCACCGATGATGTGATCTATCTCATAATGCCCGATCGCTTCGCGGACGGCGACCCCTCAAACAACGATCCTCCGCAATCGCGCGGACTCTTCGATCGCTCGAGAACCCGCTACTATCACGGGGGCGATCTCGAAGGTGTTATCAATCACCTCCCATATCTGAAGAGTCTTGGAATTACCGCAGTCTGGCTCACGCCGTGGTACGACAACGTCAACCATTTGAATGAGCGCGAGCAGTATCCCGAAGGCTCGAGAGGAGCGCCGCAGCCGATTACCGACTATCACGGCTACGGCGCGGTCGATTTCTACGGCGTCGAAGAACACTTCGGCACGCTGGGTAAGTTGCGCGAGCTGGTTGACGCCGCTCATCGGCTTGGAATCAAAGTCATTCAGGACGAAGTAGCCAATCACACCGGCCCTTATCATCCGTGGGCCGACGACTCGCCGACACCGACCTGGTACAACGGAACTAAGGAGCATCACCTCGCGAATACTTTTCAAACGTGGGTGCTTCACGATCCACATCCGTTCGAGCAGATGAAGCGCGAAACGCTCGAGGGGTGGTTCATCAACATCCTTCCCGACTTGAATCAGAACGACGAAGAGACCGCGCGCTACATAATTCAAAACACTTTGTGGTGGATCGGCGTGACCGGCCTCGATGCCATTCGGCAGGATACGTGGCAGTACGTGCCCAACAGCTTCTGGCGTCGATGGACCGCGGCGATAAAGCGAGAGTACCCGCATGTCAACGTCGTAGGAGAAGTCCTGGATGGTGACGTGGCTCACTGTTCTTTTTTTCAGGGTGGGCGCGCGCGGTTTGACGGAATCGAGGCGGGGTTGGATACCTTGTTCGACTTTCCTCTGCTTTATCCGCTGCGTCGGGCGTTCGCCGAGGGCAAGAGCTTGAAGGACGTTGCCTGGGTACTTTCTCAAGATCAACTGTATCCGAACGCGAATGTGTTGGTCACTACGCTTGGCAATCACGATATGGGTCGCTTCATGAGCGAGCCCGGCGCGACGGTTGCGGGGTTGAACCTGGCGCATACGATGATTATGACTATGCGCGGCACTCCGCAGATTTACTACGGCGACGAGATCGCGATGAAAGGCGGCGGCGATCCGGATAATCGACGCGACTTCCCGGGCGGATTTGCTGGAGACGCGCGAAACGCGTTTAGCAAGGATGGCCGTATTGCCGACGAACAAGCCGCGTTCGAGCACCTTCAGAAACTCGGCAAGCTGCGCGCGGAACTCGAGCCGTTGCGTCGCGGGGCTCTGGTCAATTTATTCATCTCGGATCTGCAATATGTATTTGCGCGCACGACGAGACAGGCTTCGGTGGTTGTCGCGCTCAATAACGACGCGAGACCTGCAACGGTTACGTTCACCGCCGCCGGCACAGGTTTAGCTAATGGGACAAAGCTCATTGACCGGCTTGGCACCGCGAATGAAACGACAATTACAGACGGAGTGATGAGAGTCGATCTGGCCGCTCGCTCCGCTGCGATATTAGTCAAACGCTGACCGTGTAGGGGCGGCCCTCCGTGGCCGCCCCTGAGTCGTGCAAGAGATTTGAGATGCCACGCTGGGGCGGCCACCGAGGGCCGCCCCTACATGCCGGTCATTCGATCGCCACAGTTTCGCTGGAATGGAAGATAAGAGGGGAACCGATCTGATGGAAAAACCACGTTTGAGTTTCTGGCAGATCTGGAACATGAGCTTCGGGTTTCTGGGCATTCAGTTTGGCTGGGGATTGCAGCTCGCGAATATGAGCGCGATCTACACGTACCTGGGCGCCGACGCGGATCGAATACCTCTGCTTTGGCTTGCGGGTCCGATGACCGGACTGCTCGTTCAACCCATCATCGGCTCGATGAGCGATCGAACATGGAACCGCTTAGGCCGGCGCCGGCCATACTTCCTCACCGGCGCGATTCTATCGAGCGTTGCTTTGTTCTTCATGCCGGATTCCACCGCGCTCTGGATAGCTGCAAGCCTTCTGTGGATTCTCGATGCGAGCATCAATATAAGCATGGAACCTTTCAGGGCGTTCGTCGCCGATAAGCTCAACGTCAATCAACGCACGGTGGGATTCGTCATGCAGAGCTTCTTCATCGGGATCGGAGCGACGCTTGCGAACGTCTTGCCTTACCTCTTCAGAAGGGGCGGCGTGACCGGTAGAACCGTGAGCGGCATTCCGCTTACCGTTCAGTACTCTTTCAAGATAGGAGCGTTGGCGTTTCTGTTGTGCGTGCTTTGGACCGTGTTCACATCAAAGGAATACCCGCCCGAGGACATCGAAGCGTTCAAAAAGAAACGCGCTGAGAAAACAGGCTTCGCCGCTGGTCTTTCGGAAATAGTTTCGGCGATCCGCGAGATGCCTCAGACGATGAAGCAGCTGGCAGTGGTTCAGATATTCACCTGGCTGGGCCTTTTCTGTATGTGGATGTTTTTCGGGTTGATGACCTCGCGACACATCTTCGGAGCAAGCGACGCGAGTTCGACTCGGTTCGCCGAAGGCAGCGAATGGGGCGGCATCTGCTTCGCGGTGTATTCGATAGTCTGTTTCGTAGTTGCATTCGGATTGCCGAAGCTTGCATCGGCGACAAGTCGAAAGACAGTGCATGCGTTCGCTCTGATCTGTGGCGGCGTCGGGCTGCTTTCAACTTATTTTATTCACGATCCGTGGGTGTTGCTGTTTACAATGGTCGGAGTCGGCATCGCGTGGGCGTCGATACTCTCAATGCCTTACGCGATTCTATCGGGCTCGCTGCCGGCAGCGCGGATGGGCGTGTACATGGGGATCTTCAACTTCTTCATTGTCATTCCGGAGATCATTGCCTCGCTCAGCTTTCAACCGCTGGTCAAGTACGTGTTCAGTAACAACCCGCTCTACGTGGTAATGCTGGGAGGCGCTTGCCTGCTCGTTGCTGCGGCTCTGGTAGCCCGAGTAAGCGACGTGGCCGATCGGATCCCGGCGGCGGATGTCATCGCAGCCGACAAAGCTGAACCCTTTATTGTTCCCGGGTCCGCTCAGCCCGTGCCCAGCACCGGACTCATGGACGAGTAGAAGTGATGCTTTAGTTAAGCCCGAGATCTATCGCGGCTGCCACTTGATTGAAGAGCTTCACGTGTATTTTATTAGGAGGCAATTATGTGCAGTTGTTTACCACCCAAACCGCCCTGTCATGAATACAGCAATGCGTCGGCCGTTTTCGCCGGGCTTGTTACCAGCATCTCTAACAACAAGGGAGAATATCTCGTCCGTTTCACGGTTGTGCGAGCATACAAGGGCATTGATGGTGAAGAGGTTGAGGTAGGGACTGCGGGCAGCTCCGCCGCCTGTGGATACGGATTCGCCGACGGCGAACGTTATCTCGTATACGCTTATCGGCGCTCTGAAGGCGAGCGTCTGAGCACCAACCTGTGCACTCGCACTTGTGCTCTTGCTTGGGCGAATGACGATTTGGAATACCTGGACAATTTGGATAAGGCAGCACCTGGCAGCACGATCCACGGCATAGCAAAGCTTTATGCTATGGACCTCGGAACGATGACTGGTGTGGTGCGTCCGATGGCGGGGATGACCGTCGCGATAGAAGGAGAGGATCGGCGCTTTGAGATAGTTACGGATAGCGAGGGGCAATACAGCGTAGGCGCGCTTCGGGCCGGAAGCTATGAGATTCGAGCAGCACTCCCGGCTCACCTGCGTGATACCGTAGAGCATAAAGTGAACGTAGTTGATCGTGGATGCGCGGAAGTGGAATTGATCATCAGGCCGGACGGCAGGGTCAGCGGAAAGATAGTTGACAGTGAAGGGCTGCCCGCTGCACGTAAGAAGGTTGAGTTGATATCAGCCGATCCGCCTAAAGAGCACGTCCATCGTTTCGGGCTTTGGGCGCATGCCGATCAAGAAGGCCACTACGAATTCGAACTGGTCCCTCCAGGCCGGTACTTGCTGGGGATCAACATTGATTGGGCGCCAAGTCGAGGGAATCCTTATCCTCCCACATACTATCCAGGAGTAGCAGACTCCCCTGAGGCTCAGGTTGTTGTTATGGGCGAGGGCACAAGGATGGAAAGATTCGATATTATGCTTCCGCCGAAGCTAGCCGAGCGCCGCATACGAGGTCACGTCGTCCGTCGAGATGGTAGCTCGGTGGAAGGCGCTAAGGTCGTTTGTGAGATTTCTCCTGCTTATGGAAAGTCGGCGGAGTCTGGGTACGGGGATACCTATATCGACGGGCGCTTCGACGTATGCGGCCTGGACGGGCTTACTTACCTGATAAAAGGGCGGTTCGAGTCTTTATCCACTGGGCAGTTGGAAGTTAAGCCATCGGAAAATATGGAATCCATCAAGCTTGTTCTGCCTTTCTAATCTTTTGAAACAGCCGAATGGCTCATTGGCAACGTCATCTGTCAAATAGGTCCTGTACCGACTAGGTGAATTGAGCCTGCGCAATTTAATACTCGAGGTGGAACGGAGTCGCTCAATGCATATGCAAGTTTGTGCGCGAGTTCGAAGCGCTGCCACGATTGCTCTTTTACTCGTCACTTTGTTTGGCGTTGCCCGCGCGCAGCAAGCGCCACGCGATCCTTCGCGCGAGTCTGCGAGGCGAAACCATCAGTGGGTGCGCGACGGCGTGATCTACGAAATCTTTCCGCGAGCGTTCTCACCCGAAGGCAACTTCAACGGAATAACCCAACAGCTCGACCGGCTGAAGAACCTCGGCGTAACCATCCTGTGGCTTATGCCGATTCATGAGATCGGGCAGGAAAAGAAGAAAGGATCCATCGGCAGTCCTTACGCGGTGAGAGACTATTACTCGATCAATCCGGATTACGGAACAAAGACTGATCTGCAGCGCCTGATCAAAGAAGCTCACCGGCGCGGACAGAAAGTCATAATCGACATCGTCGCCAATCACACGTCGTGGGACAGCGTGATGATGAAGCACCCAGACTTCTACAAGCACGATGCCCAAGGCAAGATCATTTTTCCTTACGATTGGAGCGATGTGGCGTGGCTCAACTATGAGAACGCCAAGCTGCGCGACTACATGATTGATGTCTTGAAATATTGGACTCGCGAGTTCGATCTCGACGGATTCAGGTGCGATGTCGCCGGTGAAGTGCCGGTTGATTTCTGGGAGCGAGCGCGAGCCGAGATCGAAAAGATCAAACCTGAGATCGTGATGATAGCCGAAGCCTCAAAGCCCGATCTCATGGTTAAGGCTTTCGATCTCGATTACGCATGGCCGCTTCACTCGACGCTCACCGGTGTGCTGAGCGGAACCGCTCCGGCAAGTGCCATACGCGATGTGCTGGAAAAGGAGCGCGCGAAGTTTCCGAAAGGCACGTCACACATGGTGTTTTCAGATGATCACGATGAGAGCCGGGCTATTGCTCGATTCGGCGAACGCGGCGCGCTTGCGGCATCGGCGCTGGTGTTTGCTCTCGGAGGTGTTCCGCTGCTCTACAACGGGATGGAAGCCGGCGACACAACCGAATCGGGCGCGCCCGCGTTGTTTGAAAAGATGCCTGTCTTTTGGGGCATCGTCGAGCGACGCAAGCACTTCCCTGTGTTCTACAAGGCAATCATTTCTCTCAGACGCGATCACGCTGCGCTGCGGTTCGGCGAGATTGAGTGGCGCCACAACTCAGATGAGCAGCGAGTTGTGAGCTTTCTGCGTCGTGACGGTGAAGAAGAGGTGCTAATCGCGATCAACTTGTCCAACAGACCTTTCACCGGTTCGGTCGATATCTCTCGCGGAACCGCTTTCAAAGATGTGACGCCGGAAGCCATTTCGAAAGATCGGCTCACCAGCTTACCCGCACTCACGCTCGATTCATGGGGAGTCAGAGTCTTCAGACGCGCGTTGAAATGATTCCCGTAGTATCCGCGCAAATCCGTCGGATTTGACGGGTTGACACGGATTAGGTAGCGACCGAAGAACCTTCGGAGAAACTTACTGCCCAAGACCGTACCCTGGATCATCGTTATTGTTCTCAAGCACCTTCACCTTCATCCTGGAATATTCCGCGGGCAATAACGGATTAGATGTTTGAGGCTCGCATATGCCGGCCTCCGGGAATCTGGTCTGCTTGATAAAGAGATATGTGCCCAGGAGATTGACGATGAACCTAAACAAACCTTCCGAGCCGGCGGCGACTGTCGTTGGCTTAATCACTGAATCGCAATTCGATCGACTGGAGTTGTACGGCTTCGAGGTGGATATGAACGGAACCGTCCTGCTACCCGAGTTCCATCCACGGCGTGTCCCGACTGATGCGCTGCCGGCTATTGTGTCGTTCACCTCGGAATTCCTCGCGGCAATCGCCGACGCGGCGTAACACGGCCTGCCAGAAATAATTTCCCTCCTCATTAGAGATTCCATTGCGTCTTGGCGGACTCTTGCGTCTTTGCGCCAGGTATTTCTTCCCGCAAAGACGCAAAGAAGAACCCAGGGAATAATTCAGGTTCGATAGGACATTAAAGTGTGAGTATGGAACTTGCCGCACAACTTGCCGCACAGGGAGAAACGTTCCGGTCGAACAGCATGACGGTCGAGACTATCAAGCCTCATTGGCCCGAGTATGCGATGGAGGCTTTCGGACTCGGGCTGTTCATGTTTTTGGCTTGCGCCGCCGGAGTCGTGCTCGAACATCCGGCTTCGGCGGTTCACCGGACGATCGGTGATCCGACGCTCAGGCGGGTCTTGTTCGGCGCGGCGATGGGAGCGATCGCGATACTGAACGTCTACTCTGGGTGGGGAAAGCGGTCGGGTGCACATCTCAATCCGGCAACGACGCTTACGTTCTGGCGGCTCGGAAAAGTCGAGACCCGGGACGCGGTCTGCTATTCGGTATCTCAGTTCGCGGGCGCTCTCGCCGGCGTGCTTATCGCGCGGCTCTTGTTTGGAAACCTGGTCGCGCATCCGAATGTGAATTATGTCGCAACCGTTCCGGGAATGACTGGAGCCGCAGTCGCCTTTGCCGCCGAGATCGTAATCACTTTCATCTTGATGTCAGCCGTATTGGGCGTGTCTAACACAGCGGCGTTAGCTCGCTATACCGGTCTGGTTGCGGGCCTGTTGGTCGCGACGTTTATCAGCCTTGAAGCGCCGCTGTCGGGAATGAGCATGAACCCGGCGCGCTCGCTCGGCTCGGCAGTACCCGCGCACGTGTGGACGGGCTTTTGGATCTATTTCACAGCTCCGCCGCTGGGGATGTTGCTTGCGGCCGAGCTTTACCTGCGGCGTCATGGCGCAAAGAAAGTCTTCTGCGCCAAGCTGCATCACCGCAACGACAAACGCTGCATCTTTCGATGCAACTTCGCGGAGTTGGACAAGCAGTAACCGGCGGCACTTTGACGCCGCGCTCGAAACTACAATTGAGGAGAGAGTCATGAAACCACGCAAGCTATTCGCAGTGTTAACGCTGGTCAGTGTGATCGCCATCGCGGCCCCTTCACTGGCGGGCAATCATCGTAACGGACACAATGGCAACGAAACCAGGTTCAACGTTCGCGTCGAGAACGTTTCAATGAAAGACGGTTTCACCGCCTCCAACGGAACAAAGTTTTCCGTAGCTCTGTCGCCCGGCCTCTGGGTCACTCACGAACTGGAAGTTCGCTTGTACAAGGAAGGCGTCGCGGCCACCACCGGTCTTGAAAGACAAGCAGAGGATGGCGATCCGGCGGAACTCGTCAAACAGCTCATGGTGCGAGAGCACAGCGGAATGCAGCACGGCGTCTTCAACACGCCCGCCGGCGCCAGCAGTCCTGGCCCGATCGGCCCCGGCGCCGCGTATGAGTTCATCGTCACTGGAAAGCCCGGCATGAAGCTTTCGATGACGATGATGTTCGGTCAGTCGAACGACTGGTTCTACGCTCCGGCAGCTCACGGCATCTCGCTGTTTGACAACGGCAAGCCAATAAGCGGCGACATCACTTCAAAGTTCATGCTCTATGACGCAGGAACGGAGAAGGACGAGGAGATCGGCATCGGGCCCAATCAGGGTCCCCGTCAGGCGGCTACCAACACCGGCGACGATGAGCATGGCGTGGTCCACAAGGCGACGAGCTCCCGATTCTTCAACAAGACTGCGGAGCTGTTTCGCGTAACCATCAGCCCGGAAGAAAAAATGTAACGCTTGTAGTTCGGCCTTCAAGCGGAAGTTTGTAGGACGGGTCATTGTAAGTACGAACTTCCGCCTAAAGGCCGGACTACGAACCTAAGAAAAAGGATAACGACCCAATGAAGACCTCAATAAGAAACCTCGCTGTGTTGGTAGTGCTGCTGACAATCGCGATTGCCGGGCGCGCGCAGGTCATAGAAAAGAAATCGCTCGCGATCGAAGGTGCGAAGAAAGTTATTGCCGCGGCTGTCGCCGAAGCTAAGAGGCTGAACGCGCCTGGCGGAGTCATTGCAGTTGTTGACGACGGTGGCAACCTGATGGCGCTCGAGCGGCTTGACGGCACTTTCGCTGCCGGCGCGAACATCTCGATAGGCAAGGCCAGGACCTCCGTGCTGTTTAAAAAGCCTACGAGAGTATTCGAAGACATCATCAAGAATGGACGAACGGCGATGGTCGCGTTGCCCGATGCGTTCTTCACTCCGCTGCAGGGCGGAATTCCGATAATGGTCGAAGGTCAAATCGTCGGCGGCGTGGGCGTGAGCGGAGCGGCTAGCGCGCAACAGGATGAGGAACTAGCGATCGCCGGCGCAAACGCTTTCAACAATCCCGAGATGGCTGCCTCGCCGGTGGCCTACTTTGACAAGGAAAAGGTCGCGGCGGCATTCGCCAAAGGCGCGGTCCTTTTCGACAAAAGCGACAAGTACATGGTTAACGCGAGCCGGCGCGACCAACCCGGCACGGGCGAGGTGCATACGAAAGACGCGGACATCATCTACGTGGTCGACGGCACGGCGACATTTGTTACCGGAGGCAGCCTGGTCGAGCCTCACAACATTGCTGCCGACGAGATTCGCGGCAAAGAAATCAGCGGGGGTGAAACTCGGCGGCTCGCCAGGGGCGATGTGATCGTCGTTCCACCAGGAACGCCGCACTGGTTCAAGGAAGTGAGCGCTCCGTTCTTGTACTACGTAGTGAAGGCGCGATAGCGGCGATGTCCGACAAGCTTCAGCTTGTCGCTATCGCCAGGTCATGAACTCGATTACAGCCGACAAACTGAAGTTTGTCGGACCTGAGCGGAGGTGAGAGATGAGAGGGAGACTGTTTCTATTCGCATTAGTGGTCGCGCTGGCGGTGGCATTTGCCCTAACAGGCGTCTCGGGCTTCGATGCCGCAGGAGCTAACGGGAAACCGGAAGCGTCGATCGATTTGGCTTCCATCGACGGCGTGAAATTGGTGAAGGGTCAATGGCGCTACAGCGACACGAAGATCGTCGAAGTTGACTTCAAAGGTCCCGGTCCCGACAAACAGCCGACCGGCGCGCCGATCAAGACTTACGACTACACCCCGCACGCGGGCGGCGCGGACTTCGATGATTCTCAGTGGGAAGCGATCCAAGCGACTACACTTGATCAGCGGCGCGCGGCCGGAAGGATCTGTTTCAACTGGTATCGCATCAAGCTCACCATTCCTGAACGCATGGCAGGCTACGATCCGACGGGCTCGACGGTTGTGTTCGAGACGGCGCTCGATGACTACGCCGAAGTCTGGGTCGATGGTGAACTCTCGCGCTACATCGGACAGATGGGCGGCACGGTGGTCGGCGGATGGAACGCGCCCAATCGATTGGTCATCGGTCGAGAGGTCAAGCCAGGCCAGCAGATTCAACTCGCGGTGTTCGGTATGAATGGTCCCATTTCGAACCCGCCGGCGAATTTCATCTGGATGCGTTACGCGCGGCTCGAGTTTTTCAAACCAACTACGCGCGGACCCATCGCGATCACGCCAAGCGAAGTTAACGTCGAGATCATTCGGAAAGATCCAGCGCTCGACGCGATAGTCGGGCCCAATCCGAAGCTCTTCAAGCTTGCCGAAGGCTTCAAATTCACCGAGGGCCCGATCTGGGTTCCCGATGGTAAGCATCTGCTGTTCAGCGATCCCAACAGCAACATCATCTACAAGTACACGCCTAACGGGCCAGGCGGGAATGAACCCGGCAAACTCGAGGTGTTTCGTACGCCGAGCGGCTACTCGGGCGCGGATATCGACGAGTACGGGCAGCCCGGCTCGAACGGCTTGACGCTTGATCCTCAAGGCAGACTTACGATCAATCAACACGGTAATCATCGCGTTGTTAGATTGGAAAGCGACGGCGCTGAAACGGTCCTCGCCGCCAGCTATGAAGGCAAGCGGTTGAACAGTCCGAACGATCTTGTTTATCGCTCGGACGGAACGTTGTACTTCACCGATCCGCCGTTTGGATTGCCGAAGGTCTTCGACGACCCGCGCAAGGAGCTGCCCTTCAGTGGAGTGTTCTCACTTTACAAAGGCAACCTGCAAGTGATCAGCAAGGACTTCACGGGACCCAACGGCATCGCGTTCTCGCCGGACGAGAAGTATCTCTATGTCGGCAACTGGGATGATAAGAAAAAGATCGTGATGCGCTACGAAGCGAAACCGGACGGAACGCTCGCGAACGGCAAGCTGTTCTTCGATATGACGGACGCGAAAGGCGAAGATGCGCTCGATGGGATCAAAGTGGATCAGGCCGGCAATCTGTACGTGTCCGGCCCGGGTGGTCTCTGGGTGATCTCGCCTGCAGGCAAGCATCTGGGCACGATCGTGGCCCCGCGGCATCCGCACAACATGGCGTGGGGCGATGAAGATGGAAAGACGCTTTATCTTTGCGCGCGGAGCGGGCTCTACAGGATAAGGCTCGGGATCGCGGGCATCAGACCGGCAGAAGTTTCACACCAGTAGGTTGGAGGAATGATGAGCATGACTCAAGTCACGAACTTCTACGTAATCGTGAATCGAGAGGGAACTCGTCCGATCACTTGCTGGGCGCCGGCTGTCAGCCAAACGAGCGAGCAGGATTCTCAAAGGACTGCTGCGGATTCCGAAAATCCCACCAACGCAGTTGGTGGATTGTTCATACTCAACCTACGGGAAGGCGCGCTCTCTCCTTCCGGTTTTCTGTCTCCGCCTCCCTCGCAGCGCGAGGGAGGGGAGACAGAAAACCAAAGACCCTTTCGGGCGCCGTTGGTGTAGGCTGAGTATGAACAATCCCCCAACCGCGTTGGGGGGATTCCCGAGCGGACCGCGAGGGCCGCTGCGTGAGAGGAAATGCGAAAAGAATCTGGACGGAGTGTTCTTCTGTAGGCTGAAAATGAACGAACCACCAACTGCGTTGGTGGAATTCACGGTCGACGCCCGTGTGCGGGTCTTCAGCAGCCAGCTGCGACTTAACGCCAGCTACAAACCCATGCGCCGCAAGAGAGCAATATATCGGGACTCATCGCGGAGCCCGTCCAACGTAGAATCTACCTTGATGTGAATCATCTGGTTGTCTCTCGCCTGATAAGCCTTCTCGAGCCAATCGAGGGCGCGCTCTTTATCGCCCAGGGCGGCATAGACTATAGCGACCGAAAAATTTCCTCCTGTCGGTCCGGCCTTTGACAAAAGGTGTTGAAGAAGCGCTTCGGCGCTCGACCGACGACCCACCGCGACGTAAGCAGCAGCGAGATAGGGGTTCTGCTTTTCCTTGTCCAGCGGAGACAGTTTGTCGGCCTCGGCGATTGCACGTTCATACAATGAGCTTCCGGCATCGATATGAATCAGCATACGGACCAGGCTCGGATGATGGGGGTCCAACTCGGTCATCCTGGTCGCACGTTCCACCGCTTGATCGTTGTGGCGCGCAAGCAACAGGTTATTGGCATAGTTCAAGAGAACATCGCCGGATACGGGATCAAGTTGATATGCCCGCTCGCTCTCTCGCAAGCCCTCGTCAAAACGGCCAAGACAGATGAGAAGGGAAGAATAGTTGATGTGCGCGTCGGCATTGTTTGGGTTCAGCTCGATAGCCCGCCGCAGCGAAGCCTCAGCCCCGGCCCAGTCCCAGTTCCCCAAAAACTTCACCCAGCCCATCGCGTTGTGAGCCTCGTCAAGGTTCGGGTCCAAAGCAAGCGCCTTGTTGGCTGCCGCTATCGCCTTGTCGCGCATCGCCTGATGGTTCGCGGTCGTGGTCGCCAGCCCAAGGTAGCTCGCCGCAACGCCGGCATATGCCGCCGCATAATCGGAGTCCTTTTCAATCGCGGATTCATACAGGCTGGCCGATTTTTCGAACTCGTATTTGAAATAAAAGTACCGGCCCTCGAGGTAACGCTGATAGGCTTCGGTGTTTTCAGTATGTCGCCTGGTCAGTAGCTGTTGTTCGTCTGAGGTCAACCGAAGCGACAACGCTTCTGCCATCTTTTCCGAGATCGAATCCTGCAGCGCGAACAGATTCGTAAAGAAGTCATCGAACTTTCCCACCCACAACGATGAACCGTCCCGGACGCTGAGCAGCCGGGCAGTCACGCGAATCTTCTTGTCATCTCTCTGCACGCGACCATCCAGGATTGCTTCAACGCCAAGCTCGCGCCCCGCTTCAAGCGGATCCTTGCCGGCGTCCGAATACTTTATGACGGTACTCGTGGGTCGGACGATGAACTGCGGGAGACTACCGAGCCGTGTAATCAAGGCATCGGCCATACCCAGCCCCAACGCCTGATCCGCATCGTTAGTAGCCAGCGTTTTGAAAGGTAAGACGGCGATTGTGCGAATGCCGCCAGGGACAGTCTTATCAGGCCGGCTGCGGTGCAACAGGAGATATACCGCGACGGGCACGATCACAACGAGCATCGCAGCCGCAATCAGCACGCCCGGCCGTCCGGCAAATCGGCGCTCTTTAGCCAGAGTTGTGCGCGTTGGCAGGTCGTCGATCTGCGCGTTAGCGAGCGCGCTCTGGTTTGGCAGACTCGCGGAAGCCGGCTGTATGTCCGGGCCTGCAACCGGTTCGCCCTCGGGCACAATTTGTGACTTCACCGCGCCGATGAATCGATAGCCGCGTTTCGGAATAGTTTCGATGAACTGAGGCTGGGAAGCGCTCTCGCCCAATGCTCGCCTCAAGGCCGACATGTTCACGCTGAGATTTACTTCTTCGACGAAGCTGTCGGGCCACAGCGCTTCGAGAAGCTGACTCTTCTCCATCAGCTTGCCCTGGTTTTCCACCATTATCACGAGCAAATCAAAGACCTTGGCCGTCACCTCGACCGGCTTGCCGTCGCGCAATAAGAGCCGCTCAACAACGTCCAATCGGTACGTTCCAAACTCATATAAATATCTCACACGACTCGCCATAGCAGTTTTAGGAGTTTTTTAGGAGTTATCTCGGCGCCATTTTAAGACTTCCAACCGACGCCAGATTATAGTCCACCGCGTCGCAACTTGATAACAGGAAGACGGTCGATCGAAGGAAGCGTGATGAGCATGGAAAAGCGATCCAGCCTGGCAATCGCAGCAGTGGTGCTGGCCGCCGCGGCTTATGCCGCGATTCGCTTTGGACTTTCAAACTCGAGAGGAGCGGCCCAGGTCATCGCATCAGGCCGGTTTCATCAGGTAGCCCACAGAGGAACCGGCCTGGCAAACGTCTGGCGGCTGCGTGACGGAAAACTCGTTCTTCGCCTTTCGGAGTTTCGAACCGACCACGGCAGGGATTTGCAGGTTTTGCTGATCGCCGCGCCCGACGCTCTGGAGAACGAGACGGTAGCCAATTCCGAACGCGTTTCATTAGGCCCGCTCGAGGGCTCCGCCGGAGATCAGAGTTATCCGTTGCCCGACGATCTGGATGTGCACAAGTTTCGAGCGGTGACGATCTGGAGCAGCAAGTATCTCGTCAATTTCACGACCGCGCCTCTCTCACTCGAATGAGCGGGGTTACGACAAACTTCAGTTTGTCGATGAAAACCGGCAGGCCGACAAACTGAAGTTTGTCGGACAGTTTAGGTCAGCCGTGCCCGATAGGAGATAACCCAATGATTAGCACACGAGCGATTATGAATAACGACGCGATTGAATCTCATAACGCAGAAGACTTTGAGGCGGCGGCGCTGCCTCATCTGAACGATCTTTATCGCGCGGCCTCACACATCATCGGAAATCGCACCGAAGCGGAAGACCTCGTGCAGGAGACTTACCTGCAAGCATGGAAGTCTTTCGACCGCTTCGAGGCCGGCACAAATTGTCGCGCGTGGCTGTTCAAGATTCTGTTTCACGTTACTCAGCATCATCGCCGCAAGTGGTTCAGGCTCAGGCTGACGGACGAGGGCGACGAGATATTTGAGCAGACCCTGGTCTACGAGCCCCCGGTTGCGCAAGACCTCAGCGACGAAGAGGTTCTGCAGGCTTTTGAACGAATTCCTCAGCGCTATCGGGAGGTCGTGCTTCTCTCGGATGTGTATGACTTCAAGTACAAGGAAATTCAGGAAACGCTGGGAATTCCGGCCGGCACGGTGATGTCCCGGCTCAGCAGAGGAAGACAACTGCTGCGAGGGCAGTTGACAAACTTCGCCGGAACCTCGGGTGTGCGTGCTCGCGCCCATGCTGGATGAGGAATAAATCTTGACCGTTCCGTCATTCAACAATTGACTGACAACCGCGAGGAGACGACTTATGTCGAGCGACAATCATTACGACGTAATAATCATCGGCACCGGAGCTGGCGGCGGAACGCTCGCTTACAAGCTAGCTCCTTCCGGCAAACGCATTCTTGTCCTCGAGCGCGGCGGCTACGTGCCTCGCGAGAAGGACAACTGGAATCCAAAGGCAGTCAACCTGGAAGGCAAGTACCAGACGAAAGAAAAATGGCGCGACGAGAAGGGCGGGGAACTCCACCCGCACACGAACTACTATGTCGGCGGTAATACAAAGTTTTACGGCGCGGCTTTGTTTCGTTTACGCCGCGAGGACTTTGGCGAACTTCGTCATCACGGCGGGGTCTCCCCTGCGTGGCCGATCTCTTACGATGATCTCGAGCCTTACTACACCCAGGCCGAGAGTCTTTATCACGTACACGGCGAGCGCGGCGAAGATCCGACCGACCCGCGAGCAAGCGCGCCCTATCCGCACGCTGCGGTCAGCCACGAGCCTCGCATTCAACACCTCAGCGACGATTTCGCGCGACTCGGCTTGAAGCCCTTTCACACGCCGCTCGGAGTGCAGCTCGACGAACTGGATCCGCGCAAAAGCCCGTGCATTCGCTGCAACACCTGCGACGGGTTCCCCTGCCTCGTGTATGCGAAGTCTGATTCACAAGTCCTGTGCGTCGATCGCGCGGTCGAGTATCCGAACGTCACACTCTTGACCAACGCTTACGCCGAGCGGCTGGAGACCGATGCCTCCGGGCGACGAGTAACAAAAGTCATAGTGCGCCGCAACGACCAGCGTGAAGAATACAGCGGCGAAATAGTCGTCTCATCCTGCGGCGCGATCAACTCCGCGGCGCTGTTGCTGAGATCGGCAAACGACAAGCATCCGCGAGGCCTCGCAAACGGGTCGGATGTCGTAGGCCGTCACTACATGGGGCACATCAATTCGATTCTGATGGCGATTTCGAAATGCCCGAACCCGACCGTCTTTCAAAAGACGCTTTCTGTGAATGACTTCTATTTCGGGTCCCGGGACTGGGACTTTCCGATGGGCCACATCTCGTTCGTGGGCAAGCTCGATGCGCAAACGCTTCGCGCGGGAGCTCCAGCGATCGCTCCCGGCTTTACGCTCGAGATGATGGCCAGTCACTCGCTGGACTTCTGGCTCACATCGGAAGACCTGCCCGATCCTGACAATCGCGTGTCGGTGAACAGCAAGGGCGAGATCGTTCTGGCGTACAAGCCGAACAACGAAGAGGGGCACAGGCGGCTGACTGCCAAGCTCGAGAGCTTGATGAAGCAACAAAGTAAATGTTCAGAGCACGGTCACCAGTGCCACGTCGGATTGTTCTCGCGAAACATTTTTGTTGGGCAGAGAATTCCGCTCGCCGGCGTGGCTCATCAGAACGGGACGATTCGCTTTGGCGACGATCCAAAGACTTCGGCGCTCGACGCCAATTGCCGCGCTCACGAAGTGGACAACTTGTATGTAGTCGACGCGAGCTTTTTCCCGTCGAGCGGCGCAGTGAATCCAGGGTTGACGATTATGGCGAATGCGCTGCGCATTGGAGATCACCTGATCGAGCGCCTCGGTTAGACCCTCACATTTCTCCGCACCAGCAAAGGCGCGCTTGACGGAGACGTCCAGACGTCTTACACTCGCTCGCGTGTCCAAACACCCGAAGGCTAAGAATACCAGCGCTCGGCGCCGACCCGGAGAAGTGCGCGATGCGATCGTGAAAATACTGACTGCTAGACCAGAGGGGGCTTCCGTCTCGGAGATTCAGCAAGCGGTGAGTGAGATGATAGGAGACTCTGCTTCGTCGAGCATTCGGTCCTACCTCAGGCTGAATTCTGAGTCGCTTTTCCGTCGCGAGAATCGCGGCAGGTACACGCTTCGAGAAGCTCCTGGTGAAGAGTTCAAAGCCGCAACTCAGCATCGTGTTTCATTTAAGACGGTAGATAGCGGGCACGCTAAACTCGTCGAGGCGGACTGCTTTGAATGGCTGAGGCTACAGCCGTTGAACTCTATTCATGCCGTTGTTACGGACCCGCCTTACGGGCTCGTCGAGTATGAACCGGAGCAACAGGAAAAGCTTCGACAGGGCAAAGGCGGAGTCTGGCGAATTCCGCCTGGGTTCGACGGATCGAAGCGTTCCCCGCTGCCTCGCTTCACAGTGTTATCGGCCGGCGATGTTGAGGAACTTGGACATTTCTTCTTCCGATGGGGACGGGTCTTGTATTCGGTGCTTGTGCCTGGAGCCAACGTGGTAGTCGCCAGCAATCCACTGCTCTCGTACGTCGTTTCAGGCGGTCTAGCACGCGCCGGTCTCGAACGACGAGGCGAGATAGTTCGTCTGGTCATGACTATGCGCGGCGGCGACAGACCAAAAGCCGCCCATGACGAGTTTTCCGGAGTCAGCGTAATGCCGCGTTCCATGTGGGAGCCCTGGGTCGTATTCCGAAAGCCGATAGAAGGTCGAGTCCAGGACAATTTGCGAAAGTGGAAGACCGGCGGGTTCAGGCGGCCTTCCGGCGAACGCCCGTTCGGCGACGTCATACCATCTTCGCCAACACATAAGTCCGAGCGTGCGCTGGCGCCTCATCCGAGCCTGAAGCCGCAGGCATTCCTCCGGGCACTAGTCCGAGGCGTTCTACCGCTTGGCGAAGGAATCGTCCTGGATCCATTCGCGGGCTCGGGATCGACATTGGCAGCGGCCGAGGCGGTGGGCTATGAGAGCATTGGCGTCGAGAAGGACCCACAGTATTTTGATCTCGCAGTTCGTTCGATTCCCAAGCTCGTCACTTTGAAAAATGGGGGAAACTATTCGCTCGCTCTGTAAATCCAGTTTTGCCTGAGCTTCGCGATGCCGTGGCGGTGCAGCGTAGCCGTACGCGTTCCGAGTTCACCACGAGCATTTCTGCGGAAGTCGTCCGTCGTAACATTCCCAAGATACACTTCCGTGAATGACATGGGCGCTCGCTCACGGGCCGGTTCGGTTTTCTTGTCCACAGTATAAACGAATACGCACATCCATTGATTACGCGCGCCGTGCGTGTCGACAGCCCCGCGAAGCCCACCAACGCAGTTGGTGGGCTGGAGTTTGGACATTTCTCTCTGCCAAATTCAACCACGCAACAGAGGGTAACCGCGTAGCGGTGTCCTCTCGATAATTTGCGGATTGGCGGTGCCCGTTGGCCGCGTAGCGGTTACCTATCGACCTAATGAATGGAGTTGGACACACAGGTAGCCGCTACGCGGCCCGTTGTATCCGCACCATTGCAAACTATCGAGAGGTCACCGCTACACGGTGCAACCACCAACTGCGTTGGTGGGATTCGCCGGACTTTTCACACAATCTCTGACGAGGTGGGTATGCGCGCCGCGGCATCGTCTGTAGGGCTGACCATCACGGACCCACCTCTGACGAGGTGGGTATGCAGCATTAGAGAAATATTGGAAAGGTTCCGTCGGCGGGAATGTTTTTGGCTGCCCACGTCATTGTAAGAGTGAAAGAACGGAAAGAACTGATGAAGCGAAATGTCGAAAACAGATTAGTCACCGCCCCGACGGGCATACCAGCGTATCTGGTGCTGTTCGTTCTTGGTCTTACTTCTATTCTCTTTGCTTCAGAAGCCCACCTGCTGGCGAGGGGCACTGTTAGTGCTGCCGTTGCTCCTCGCCCCTTCCTTTCACCGGGAGCGGTGAATGGCTCGGTCGTTGCGGTCGATGCAGTGGGTATGACTGTCTCGGACCTTGATCGCTCGGTCGAATTCTTCTCCAGAGTGCTTTCATTTGAAAAGGTCTCGGAGGTCGAAGTGGCGGGCCCAGAGTATGAACACCTGCAGGGCGTTTTCGGCTTACGAATGCGAGTCGCCAGACTGAAGCTGGGCGATGAGTTCATCGAGCTTACCGAATACCTGACCCCGCGAGGCAGACCGGTCCCCGTTGATTCACGCAGCAATGATCGCTGGTTTCAACATATCGCCATCATCACCACGGATATGGATAGGGCTTACGCTTTGCTGCGCAGCAATAAGGTTCAACACGCCTCGGCTGGTCCGCAAACCCTTCCACAGTACATCAAGGCGGCGGCGGGAATTAGGGCTTTCTACTTCAAAGATCCCGACGGGCACGCGCTCGAAGTCCTGCAGTTTCCCGCCGGCAAGGGCGCCGCGAAATGGCACAAGCCATCGGACAGGCTGTTTCTTGGCGTAGATCACACTGCGATCGTTGTCACCGACACCGATGCCAGCTTGAAGTTCTATCGCGACACACTCGGGTTCAAAGTCGCCGGCGAGAGCGAGAACTACGGAACGGAGCAGGAGCATTTGAACAACGTCTTTGGCGCGAGGCTCCGCATCACGGCGGTGCGAGCGGCATCGGGTCTTGGTATCGAGTTTCTGGAATATCTATCACCGCGCGACGGCCGGTCTGCTCCCGCCGACGAACGCGCCAGCGATTTGATTCACTGGCAAACGAAGCTTGTGACTACGAACTCAACGACGATTGCGCGCTCGCTGCTTGAAGGACAGTACAGATTCATTTCGTCGGGCGTGACGGCATTACCCGATGGCAGCCTCGGTTTCGCGCGCGGCTTTCTGGTTCGCGATCCCGACGGCCACGTGATGGAGTTAACAGAGAGATAAGAGGCGAGAGATTTCAACGATGAATGACAGGCCGATCTTCATACCAGTGATTCTTGGGACTCCCAGGCAGGGCCGATACAGCGAACACGTCGCCAGGTTCGTGCTCGGCGAGGTTGCCAGGCGAGAGTCCGTCGAGACGGAGTTGATCGACATTCGCGAGATGAAGCTCTCCACGCTCGACGCGGGTGAAGCGATCAAAGACGCGCACTTCTCCGAGACCGCTATGCGAGCCGACGCGTTCATCATCGTCGCGCCCGAATACAACCACGGCTACCCGGGCCTGCTCAAGCATGTCCTCGACACGAATTTGAAGGAGTACATTCACAAGGCCGTCGGAATCTGCGGAGTTTCAGCCGGGCCGTTTGGGGGAACCAGGGTTACGGAGAACCTTCTGCCGGTGATGAGGGAACTCGGCCTGGTCACCATCTTCTGGGATGGAAACTTCTCGGGCGTTCAAAAGGCGTTCGATCAGGATGGGCGGCTTATCGAAACGGCTTATGAGAGGAGAATCGACAAGTTCATCAAAGAGCTTGTCTGGATGGCGAAGGTCCTGAGATACGGGCGAGAAAACATCGAGCTGACTTGAGAGATCAGAATGACAGACACGGGAAAAATGAAATGTCCGGATTGCGGCGCCGAGATGAATCATCACGCCGAGAAGGTTGATTACTCGGTCGAGGCGGGAAGCGAAGACTTTGGCGGAGCGCTTCAGGAAGTTCACTGCTGCCCCGGCTGCGGCAACACGGTTACTAGAGTCGTTAGTTGACATGTAGGGGCGGCCCTCCGTGGCCGCCCCTCGTCGCCATCCCGGTAGTTTCTCACTACTAGGGGGCGGCCACAGAGGGCCGCCCCTACATGATGCGGGAAGGAATTCATGACGCGGGAAGGAATCCATGACGCGGGAAGGAATTCATGACGCGGGAAGGAATCGCTATGAACAAAGAAGAAATCAGATTACAGCAATCGCGAGAGCGTCGGGCACACTGGAAGCGCTGGGGCCCATACCTCAGCGAGCGTGCGTGGGGCACCGTGCGTGAGGACTATAGCCCGCACGGAACCGCGTGGGATTTCCTGCCTCACGATCAGGCCCGCTCAAAGGCATATCGTTGGGGCGAAGACGGCATCGGCGGCATCTCTGATCGTCACCAGCTTATTTGTTTTGCGTTGTCGATGTGGAACGGGCGTGACCCGATATTGAAGGAACGCCTGTTCGGGTTGACCGGCTCCGAAGGAAATCACGGCGAAGACGTAAAGGAATACTACTTTTATCTCGATTCGACGCCGACCCACTCTTACATGAAGTTCTTGTACAAATATCCTCAAGGTGAGTTTCCTTACGCGCGACTCGTCGAAGAGAATCGGCGCCGGGGAAAGGATGCGCCGGAATTCGAACTGATGGACACCGGAGTGTTCGATGACAATCGATACTTTGACGTTGAAATCGAGTACGCCAAGGGCTCTCCCGAAGACATCCTCATTAGAATAAACGCGACCAACCGTGGACCCGAGCCGGCTACTCTACAGCTCTTGCCGACAATTTGGTTTAGAAACACATGGTCGTGGAAGCCTGACGCTCCGAAGCCGAGCCTTCATCGCATCGCCGATGCGCGAAACGCCTCTACAGTTCAATTGTGCCATCCTACCTATGGCCATCGATGGCTTTTCTGTCGCGGCCTGCCGGATCTGCTGTTCACCGGGAACGAAACAAATACGCAACGACTCTACGGCTACGAGAACGGGACGCGGCACGCGAAGGATGGGATCAATGACTTCATCGTTGCGGGAGCGAAGGACGCGGTGAACGACGCGCAAACGGGCACCAAAGCGGCAGCGCATTACACGCTTGAACTAGCTCCCGGCGAGACCATGACTATCAAGCTCAGACTGACCGATCTGCTTGTTCCACCCAATGACGGCGATCCATGCAACGGCCAGTTCGACAAGATATTCGCGGAGCGCAAGCGCGAAGCAGACGAGTTTTACAATCAGATTACGCCGGAACATCTGTCGCCGGACTCCCGGCAAGTAATGCGGCAGGCGCTTGGCGGGTTGCTGTGGAGCAAGCAATTCTATTACTACGACCTCGGGAGCTGGTTGAAGGGAGATCCGGCGGGACCCGCGCCGCCGCCCGAGAGATTGAACGGGCGCAACAGCCAATGGAGCCACCTCTACAATGACGACATAATCTCGATGCCCGACAAATGGGAGTACCCGTGGTACGCCGCGTGGGACCTCGCCTTTCACTGCATCCCGCTTGCGATCGTCGATTCCGACTTTGCAAAAGACCAGCTCATCCTGCTGTTGCGCGAGTGGTACATGCATCCGAACGGACAGTTGCCGGCTTATGAGTGGGCATTCGGAGACGTCAATCCGCCGGTTCACGCATGGGCGGCGTGGCGCGTGTACAAGATTGACAAGAAACGCCGCGGTAAAGGTGACACAAAGTTTCTGGAACGTGTATTCCACAAGCTGATGCTCAATTTCACCTGGTGGGTGAATCGCAAGGACGCAGACGGAAGAAATGTTTTTCAGGGAGGCTTCCTTGGGCTCGATAACATTGGAGTCTTCGATCGAAGCGCCGCGCTTCCCACCGGTGGATACATCGAGCAGTCGGACGGCACCAGTTGGATGGGGATGTACTGCCTGAACATGTTGGCGATCGCGATGGAGCTTGCAAGCGAGGACCCGGCATATGAAGACGTGGCCAGCAAGTTTTGGGAGCACTTCCTGTACATCGCGCACGCGATGAATCATCTGGGCGACGAGAGAAGCAGGTTGTGGAACGAAGAGGATGGGTTTTACTACGACGTGCTCTCCCTGCCTGATGGAACCGCGTTTCCAATGAAGGTCCGTTCGATGGTTGGACTGATCCCGCTGTTCGCAATCGAGACCCTCGAGCCGGAAACCTTGAATCGGTTGAGTGGATTCAAGCGGCGCCTCGAGTGGTTCATCGACAATCGAAAGGACCTGGTTGGCAATGTGGCTTGCATGAGAACGCAAGGAAAAGCCGAACGTCGAATGCTGTCGATCGTGGATCAGGATCAACTGCGTCGTGTGCTGAAGGTGATGCTGGATGAGAACGAGTTCTTATCGCCGTATGGCGTGCGCGCGTTGTCAAAGGCGCACAAGGACCATCCTTACACGTTGAAGGTCGACGGCGCCGAGCATCGCGTGAGCTACGAACCCGCCGAATCGAGCAGCGGCCTCTTTGGAGGCAACTCGAATTGGCGAGGTCCGATCTGGTTTCCGGTCAACTATCTGATCATCGAGTCGCTCCAGAAGTTTCATCACTATCTGGGCGACGACTACAAGGTTGAATGCCCGACGGGCTCAGGGCAGATGATGACGCTTTGGGAAGTGGCTGCCGATCTATCTCGACGGCTCACTAGAATTTTTCTGCGCGACTCTAATGGCCAGCGACCGGTCTTCGGCGAGATCGAGAAGTTCCAAACCGATCCGAACTGGAGCGACTTGATTTTGTTTCACGAATACTTTCACGGCGACACCGGTTCCGGCGTGGGCGCGAGCCATCAGACAGGATGGACCGGGCTTGTTGCGAAACTGATTCAACAAAGCGGGGAGTAAGTCATTGGTCATTAGTCATTGGTCCTTGGCGAAGTCGGGACGACATAACCAACGACAAAGGACCAATGACCAATAACCAATGACCAATGACCAATAACCAATGACCAATGACCAATGACAAAGGACTAATCGTCATGAAAGCAATAGCAGTGTTCCCGGGAAAACCAAACAGCGTGCACCTTGCCGAACTTGCTCAGCCTTCGGTGCGCGACATCGCAAACGGCCGCGGGGTGCTTGTGAAAGTCTTGCGCGTCGGAGTTGACGGCACAGACAAGGAGATCAACGCTGCCGAATACGGGGCAGCCCCCGATGGGTATGACTTTCTCGTGCTCGGTCACGAGAGCTTCGGTCGCGTCGAGGCGGTTGGTCCCAGCGTTACCGGAGTCAAACCGGGCGACTACGTCGTTGCCACTGTGCGCCGGCCGGGCACGAGCATTTACGATCTCATCGGCACGAACGACATGACCACCGACGATATCTACTTTGAGCGAGGCATCAGTCTGCGGCACGGTTATCTGACCGAGTACTACGTCGACGACGCGCAGTTCATCGTTAAAGTGCCTCAGGGCTTGAAGGAAGCGGGCGTGCTCCTCGAACCGACAACCGTCGTCGAAAAGGGGATCGCGCAGGCCTATGAGATTCAACGGCGATTGCGCGTGTGGCGCCCGGGACGCGCGGCGGTGATGGGGGCGGGCACGATCGGACTGCTGGCGACGCTCGTGTTGCGATTGCGCGGGCTTGAGGTGACGACTTTCGGACGAACAGCGAAGCCTTACATGAACTCGGAATTGATCGAAGCGATCGGCGCCCGCTATGTCTCGACGGTCGATACCTCGATAGCCGATGCGGCGAAGCAGTTCGGGCCGTTCGATTTGATGTTCGAAGCGACGGGCAATTCATCGGTGGTCTTCGAAAGCCTGCAGGCGCTCGGAAAGAACGGTGTGCTTGTATTGTCGAGTGTCACCGGCGGCGACCGGATGATTACGATACCCGCCGACAAGATCAACCTTGATTTTGTTCTCGGCAATAAAGTGATGGTCGGCACAGTAAACGCGAACCGCGAGTACTTCGAGATGGGCGTTCGCGACATGGCGCAGTCCGAAGCCGAATATCCAGGTTGGCTCGCGCGACTGCTCACTCATCCGGTGAAAGGGCTGGAGAACTACGGTGAGTTATTCGACAAGCTGACCAATGCGAAGGGCGCGATCAAAGTATTCTGCGAAGTCGCGGATCTCGGGCAGGGGCCGGAATAGCAACCACAGATAAACACAGATGAACACAGATTGATCAGGCCCTCTCCTATCCGAATTTATCTGGGTTCATCTGAGGTTTGTTTCTCTCAAAGAGTAATAATGAGTACGAACAGGCGAAAGCACATTGTGATTCTCGGCGGCGGGTTTGGTGGGATCTACGCCGCCCTCGAACTGGAAAAGACGCTGGCTCGTGATCAGGATATCAAGATTACGCTGATCAATCGAAATAACTTCTTTCTGTTCACTCCGATGCTGCACGAGGTGGCTGCCAGCGATCTGGACATCACTCACATCGTAAATCCGGTGCGAAAGCTGCTGAAGCGAATCGAGTTCTTCGACGGCGACGTTCAGTCAATCGATCTTCCCAACAAACGAATCTTCGCAAGCCACGGTATAGGCGAAGTTCACGAGCACGAGTTTGAATACGATCACCTGATTGTCGCATTGGGCTCGATAACGAACTTCTTCAATCTCCCCGGACTCGAGGAACGAGCGCTCACGATGAAGTCGCTGGGCGATGCGATACACTTGCGCAACCGATTGATCCAGCATCTGGAGGAAGCCGATTTTGAATGCTGTCCCTTTGCGCGAAAGCCTCTGCTGACTTTCGTCGTCGCTGGAGGCGGATTTGCCGGCACGGAAACGATTGCGTCAGTTAACGACTTCCTTCGCGAAGCAATCGAGTTCTATCCGCATCTTAAGAAAGACATGTTGCGCATGGTCCTGGTCCATCCGGGGCCGGTGATCCTGCCCGAGTTGGGCGAAAGACTTGGCTACTACGCGCAACGAAAGCTTGCCGGCCGCGGAGTAGAAATACGGGTGAACACCAAAGTCGCCGCGTTCACCGGCTCAGAGGTTGCGTTAACCGACGGCACGAGGATCAAGTCTCGCACCTTGCTATGGACGGCAGGCACGTCGCCTAATCCGCTGCTGAACTTGCTTCCGTGTGAAAAGGAACGCGGGCGTTTGCTTGCCAACGAATATCTGGAAGTGAAGGACTGGCCCGGCGTGTGGGCGCTCGGCGACTGCGCGTCTGTGCCCGACCTGACGACAGGCAAGAACTGCCCGCCGACTGCGCAACATGCTTTGCGCGAAGGCAAGATCGTAGCCCGGAATATCGCCGCGGCGATTCGCGGTGGAAAGAAGAAGCGGTTTGTGTTTTCAACGATCGGACAACTGGCCTCGATCGGAAGACGAACCGGAGTCGCAAGGGTGTTGGGCGTTAATTTCTCAGGCTTCCTGGCGTGGTGGTTGTGGAGATCAATCTACTTGAGCAAGCTGCCGCGTTTTGAAAAGAAGGTTCGCGTAGCGTTGGACTGGACGCTGGACCTGCTCTTTTCGAAGGATCTGGTCCAGTTCCTGACTCTCCGCGCCCCGGCGCTATCAGGGGTGAACGAATCGACCATCAGCACAACACCATTGATCCCCGCGGTTCCTGCCGAACCGGAGGTGTGTGTAATTGAGAGTTCCGCCGCGGCTGTTTAACGGCCAAGGGAAAGGAAGAGTGAGGCAATGATTAAATTCAACGGTGATGCGGTGCGGAATCTGTCGGAAGCATCGAAACGCGAGTGGCTCGAGACAAACGGCCTGGGTGGATTCGCTTCCTCTACGATTGCCGGTCTCAACACGCGCCGCTATCACGGGCTCCTGGTAGCGGCCACGAAGCCGCCGGTTGGACGAATGGTTCTCCTCTCGAGCCTGCAGGAGACGTTGATCGTCGACGGGCGCCGATACGAATTGTCCGTCAATCAATACCCTGGAGTCGTTCATCCGCAAGGTCATCTCTTCCTGAAACAGTTTCGCCTCGATCCGTATCCGGTCTTTACTTATGAAGTCGACGGCATTGAAATCGTCAAAAGTGTTTTCATGGTTCAGGGCAAGGACAGCACTTGTATTCGCTACGACGTGCGTGCCGGAGGGAATCGCGGAAAGGTTGTGCTTGAAACTCGCCCGCTTGTTGCTTTCAGGGATTACCACAGCACAACCCATGAGAACTCCGCGATAAACCGGGAGGTTCAAGTCGAGCGGGGATTGGTAAGCTTCGCGGCTTACGATGGACTGCCGGCACTGCGCTTCGCGCACGATGCCAACGACATTGATCCTGATGGGTTCTGGTATCGCAGCTTCGAGTACGCGGTCGAGCGCGAGCGAGGTCTCGACTTCAACGAAGACCTCTTCAGCCCCTTCGCGCTCCGGTTCGATATGACCTCACGCTCGCAGGCGGGAATAATCGCCTCGGCCGCTCTTGACGACACGCTCGATGCTACCCGGATAGAGGAATACAAGCAGGCGGAGATATCGCGCCGCGCAAACATGATCGCGGCATCGCCTCACGAGGACGAATTTGTGCGCTCGCTCGTTGCTGCTGCAGACCAATACATTGTCACTCGTGAGTGCGGCAAGACGGTCATCGCCGGTTATCACTGGTTTGGCGATTGGGGTCGAGATACGATGATCGCGCTGCCCGGGCTCGCGCTCGTGACCGGGAGAACCGAAATAGCGAAGAGCGTTCTGCTGGAGTTCACCCGGCATATCGATCGCGGGATGTTGCCAAATCGTTTTCCCGACGCCGGCGAGACTCCCGAGTACAACACTGTGGATGCGACGCTCTGGTATTTCGAGGCCATTCGGGCGCTGGGCGAATACACCGGTGACTACGAGTTCATCAAGGCAAACTTCTACGCGGCGCTGGTCGACATCATCGACTGGCACGAGCGCGGCACGCGTTACGGGATCAAAGTAGATCAGGATGGTCTGTTGCTTTCGGGTGAGCCGGGCGTGCAACTAACCTGGATGGACGCGAAGGTGGGAGACTGTGTTGTTACGCCTCGCGACGGTAAGGCGGTCGAGATCCAGGCGCTGTGGTACAACGCGCTTCGTGCGCTTGAGGAACTTGCCGGTAAGTTTGGTGATCGCGCGAACAGGAAACACTTCGGCGAGATGGCCGCGCGCGCCAAACGCAGCTTCGAAAGCCAGTTCTGGAATGAGGAGGCCGGCTGCTTGTACGACACCGTCAGACGTGACGGGCGCGGCGACAGTGCGATCCGGCCCAATCAGATTTTCGCCGTCAGCTTGAGGCATTCAATGCTCTCACGCGACCGGGCAAGGCGCGTGGTCGAAGTGGTCGAGCGCGAGTTGCTGACGCCGTATGGATTGAGAAGCCTCGCGATCTCAGACCCGGCGTATCGACCGCGCTATGAAGGCGGAGTGTGGGATCGCGATACGGCTTATCACCAGGGGACGGTGTGGCCGTGGCTGATGGGTCCTTTCATCACTGCTTACGTGAGAGCTAATGGGGGCACGAAGCCGGCGCGCCAACGCGCGAACGAAATGCTGGCGCCGCTCCGCGATCATCTCTCGGATGCGGGGCTCGGTCACGTCTCTGAGATCCTCGATGCCCAAAGCCCTCATGCGCCACGCGGGTGCATAGCTCAAGCCTGGAGCGTCGCTGAAATCCTGCGGGCGGCGGTCGAAGATGTATTCGCGGTGAAGCGAGTAAACGCGGTTGGTTCCTCTGCAATTTAGTTCTGAGCCTGGTCAAGCAAGAGGTCAGTCTTCGCATCGCCGCACATAACTCTTTCTGTGTTTTGCTGCTTCGTAGGAAAGGACAAACCCTCTCAAGCGAAGCAACACGCCGGCGATCACGAGCGTGCCACCGATTCTGACTAGTTCTTCGATCATGGTTGTAGTGCCCTCCTATCCGGACATCCGACAAGCTAGCAGCTTGTTGTACTTTTGGCGTTCAAACTACCCCTCCGTTGGCTTGCACATTCTGGCCCGTTATCCAGCGAGCTCCGTCGCTCACAAGAAAAGCGGCCACGTCCGCGACCTCCTGTGACGTGCCCACTCTATTGAAAGGCGAGAGACTCGCGCCATCCAAAGGACCGACGGCCTTCTCAGCTTCTTCAAATAGCCTTCGAACATCGGCGGGTTTCATGATGTCAGCTTGTATCGCAGTGGCAACGCCGCCCTTGTCGATGATTCCGTTTACGGTTTCCTGAGCGAGCTTCGGACTTTGGGCGTAGTTGATGACAACCGCGATACCGTTTGCTGCGAGGCGTTCCGCGATCGCGCGACCAATTCCTCGCGAGCTTCCTGTCACAAGTGCGGTTCTTCTTTCGTTTGACATGGGTCCTCCTTCTTAATCGAAACCGATGAGACAAAGTTTCATGGCGCTTGATGGTCTCGGCTTTCAACTCGCGCTCTTCACGGTGCGTCCATTCGCAATATCCCTGCCAGACTGACTCGCGAGGGGATGCGTCGCTTGAGCAGCAAATGGCGTCAAGTCGAGGTATTGGTGCTGAGCCTGCATGACGTTATGCAGTCACGTGGCAGGATACGGTCACGCACTGGGGCGCGTGATGCCAAGCTTGCGAATGCGGGTGTTAAGAGTGGTTCGTTTCATACCGAGCCGCGCGGCGGCGCCGGTGGGAACTGCGATGACCCAATTCGCTTCCCGCAGGACACGTAAGATGTGTTCGCGCTCGACAGCCTCGAGCGCCGCAGCTCGCCTACCATCAAAGTGGATCAGCTTTGTTGAAGATGAAGGTCGGGATCTCCTTCGACTAAAGAGCAAGACTCTGAGCGACGCCTTCCGGCTTGCGCTCGGAGAGCGACAAAAAGCCGAACAAACTAATGCCGAACTAATGCAGCGGCAATGCTCAAAGGCAAAACGCGGCGAGGTTGACGAAGGTCAACGCACGGTGTTCACTGCATTCATGGCCACAAACGCGAGGACGTAAAATGAGGTTAGTCGAGGGAGTTTTGATGGAATAGATTAGCGATTGACAGCCGGTGCGGGAAGGCGTACAAGACATGGTGTCCCAGTGGTTTAAGGAGCTTTCCTCGGTATGAAAGCCAAGATCAGCATTGTTATCATTCCCTGCTTCGTTGTACCGAACACCGTATCTGCTAAGAAGAAACCGAGGCCAAACTACTTCGGCTAGAAACTAGAAAGGCTACGACAAAGCCTCGACTGTTTGGCGAGACCAAAGAGCGATTCAACCTCTCCCTCCCCGCGTCTTTGGATGGATCGAGCAATCGCCGAGGACTGGAGAATAGCCCCCATACCTCACAAGTTAGCATTCAATGAAAGATGGCGGCCCGCAGCTAAGGGCTGGTCGTCGTTGCGCCCGGAAAGAAAGGGCTTAAAGGAGAAATCACAATGCCAGCTAAGAAGAAAGGACCAGCAAGAAAAGGAGCATCGAAAATAGGCTCAGCACGCGAGGGTACCGCGCTGGAGACGCAAGCATCGTCCGGTGGCGAGCGGCTTGACGAGTTGCGGCAAACGGTATCGAACGTCAGGGTTTTGGTGCTCTGTCTCGCGCTCTTCTCGTTGTTTGTAATCGCTCCCGCTACATTTCTCTCAGGAGGTAGCAAGTCAAAGGCTGCGGAACAGAAGGGCGGCACCATTGGCGTAACTCCGTCTTCAACGGCGAATCCGATCGCGGGCAAGGCTCGCCTCGCTGGGGCGCTTCAAGAGAAAGAGCCTTCCGGTGCGTACGGCGGCTACTCGTATAAGAATGACGTTTCACCGCGGCTGCGTGACATGAGGCAGTTACCCATCGTGCAGAAACCCGAGCACGAGGCTGCCCTAAACCCCAAGATACCCCATAATCATGTGGACAAGCCGGACCCGGTCGTTCAAAACTTCCTTGCGCCGGCTCTGATGCCTGCTCCCATTCTCAACTTCGACGGCATCCCGTTTCCCGGTGTGGCGTGCAACTGCGCGCCGCCTGACACCGATGGCGAGGTTGGCTTGACGCAGTATGTCCAGATCGTCAACGAAGGCTACCAGGTCTTTAACAAATCTACAGGCGCGTCGGTGTTAGGACCGTCAGGCATTAGCACAATCTGGTCGGGCTTTGGCGGTGTTTGTCAGAGCAATGGCGATGGCGACCCCATCGTGATTTACGACCAGATCGCCAACCGCTGGGTCATTAGCCAGTTCGCCGGCGCCGGCACGCCAACTGACGAGTGCATAGCCGTCTCAACGACCAGCGATGCTACCGGCTCCTACAACCGTTATGGTTTCCACCTGGGCTCCAACTTTTTCGACTATCCGAAGATCGGTATGTGGCCTTCAGCGTCCGACAACGGCTACTACATGTCGGACAACGTCTTCAACTCGTCGGGTACAGCGTTTCTAGGGACGCAGGTTTTCGCGTTCGACCGCGCGGCGATGCTCACCGGTGCAGTGGCAGCCTTCGTCACGCCAGGCCTCACTCCGGGAGGATCCGCCAATGAGGCATTACTGCCCGCAGACCTGGACGGTTCGACATTGCCCACCGGCCCATGCCCGTTTGTGGAATTCCCGGACGGTGGCAACGGTAACACCTACAGAACGTGGCTATTGCATCCGGACTTCGTCACACCCGCTAATACGACCTTTACCCAGCGTGCCAGCCCGGCGGCTGCCGCATATACGGCACTCTGCCCGGGTACCCGGGCCTGCGTGCCGCAACCGGCCGGTACTAATGTGGACGGCATTGGCGACCGCTTAATGCACCGGCTGCCGTATCGGATTATTGGCGGCGTCGAGCGCGTAGTCGGGAATTACACTGTGAGCTCGGGCGGCGTGGCAGGTATACGCTGGTTCGAGCTCCGCAACGTCACCTCCGGAGTAGAATCGGTCTTTCAGCAAAGCACCTATCAGCCTGACACAACCTGGCGCTGGATGGGCAGCATCGCGCAAGACCAATCGGGCGACATGGCCCTTGGCTTTAGTGCTTCCAGCACCACCGTCTTCCCGTCGGTTCGCTCTGCAGGGCGACTCGTCGGCGATCCGGCAAACACTCTGGCTCAGGGTGAAACCAATATGTTCACTGGCCTGGGCAGCCAGAGCGGCACCAGCAGCCGTTGGGGCGATTACAGCGCAATGTCCGTCGATCCGGTGGACGACTGCACCTTCTGGTACACCCAGGAATACTACCCGGCCGGTACGACCAGTTTTAACTGGCGCACCCGCATCGCGTCTTTCAAGTTTCCCGGCTGTGGCGGAGTGGTTACCAACGATTTCTCGATCTCCGCGAACCCAACGAGCTTGAGTCTTGGGCCAGGAAATTCGGGCACGAGCACTATCTCAACTGCGGTGATTTCAGGAAGCGCAGAAACAGTGGCTCTTACCGTGTCGGGTGCGCCAGCCGGGGCATCCGCCAGCCTGAGCCCAACTTCAGTCACAGCCGGCGGCACCTCCACGCTGACTGTTAACGCGGGAACCGCAGCGGCGGGCACTTATACGCTGACAATAACCGGTACCGCAGCGTCGGCCACTCACTCGACTACGGTTATGCTCACTGTTACTGGGGTCACAAACGATTTCTCGATCTCGGCGAATCCTACAAGCCTGACTTTGGCGGGTAAGCATGCGTCGGGAACGAGCACGATTTCGACCGCGGTAACCTCGGGAGGCACGCAGACAGTCAGTTTCAGTATCTCAGGTGTGCCGAAAGGCGCGACTGCGGCCTTCAGTCCGGCTTCCGTCAATGCGGGTGGAACCTCTACGCTCACCGTCAACTCCGGTACGACGAGGACGGGAACTTATACACTGACGGTCACGGGTACGGGGACTACAGCGACGCACTCGACATCAATCTCCTTGACTGTGACAAAATGAAATAAGTTCGGCACATCCGGCTTAAGCAAGTGCGGCGAGCGACTCTTGTAGTCGCTCGCCGCAATTCTTTGGCGTCGAAGGCAAGAGGGATTGTCACAAAAGGCGGAGCGGAAGGCTGGGTGACCTTCCGCAAGTTCTTGTGTTTGGAGGGCAAGCAGCGGGGCTTGAACCCGCGACCTCCTGATCCACAGTCGCGATAGGTCACTTATCACCCGGCCACGCGCAGTGATGTAAACACTATATCTACGACGAGTTGAAGCCATCAGCCGGGAAGTGAACATCATTGAGCATAACTGCCATTCTATGAAAAATTGTCACAAGATTGTCACAAAACTTTCGTTCGATTTGAACGCGCGCTTGGTGCGTGAAGTTACAAGGCTTTCGTTGGACTAAGCTGAACAATTCACTGGTCCGATCAGAAAGATATTTAGGCTAGCCGCCCGATACCGGATCAAAAGAAGAGGGCTCACAGAAGACTGCATTGGCCAAATGATTTAGGAAAAAAAAGCGAGGCGATCATATGGGTGACTTAGGCAGCGGCAATCACCGCGATGCAAAACAATGGGTTGAGGGATGCATCACCCTATCTGCGTCGTGGCTGCTTCAGAATCGCTACTTCGATCTGGGAGTGCACGAGAAGAGATCTTACTGCTTTACTTGGCCGAACCACCTCAACCAAACACTCTATGGTCTGACCTTTGATTTAGAGCGGACGGCGACGTGCGAGATGCGATTTCATCGGCGCGATCTGGAACAAGTTATTTTTATCGCGGATGCCGCGGCTGCGAGCGCCGTCACGTTCTCTGAATCGTCTGAGTCATCTAGACCTCCGTCATAATCCAATAATGGTCCGCTTGAGCGAGGATCTCCTCCCGCCCACATCAACAAACTAACCCAGCAAATCTTGAAGCGCCTGAAGCCAGACAAGGAACGCGATGATATCGACAAACTGCCCTTTGAGGCCGCAATGTTCGGCCGGGAAGATACGGTGCGTTACCTGTTAGAACTCGGAGCAAATCCGAATGACAAATCCAACGGTGGCTCCGCATCTCTCGATCGATGTTTATCAACGAGTCTTAGATGCGAAAGTTTTCGATGGGAAATATCCTCTCATTGCTACGTTTCGTCTTCCTTGGCATCGAAATACTCAGTTTCCAAAACGCTCAACACTTTTGAGCTCTTGCTCGGACATGGTGCGTTGTTGCGACCGGACAACAATCGAGAGCTTGCTTGCGCTAGACGAAGTCTATTTGAGTGCGAACCGGACGTGACCTTGAAATTGGTCGAAGGACTAGTAAAACGGGGGGCGTGTACCCCTGACACGATTCAGAATCTGCTGCGAACACCGGCGATGAAGAAACACCTCATACCGGTGGCGCGGAAGCTCGTATTACTCGGGTTCGATGTCCGGACGTCGGAACAAAAGCGAGAGGAGGAACGGCAGAAAGAATCATCGCGCGAATGGGCTCTTCGTGAGCTTGCGTCAAGATACAATCGCGAAGAAATCTATAAAGAGATCTGGTTAGAACCGATCCAGCACGTCGCGAAAAGATACAATCTCTCCGATGTCGGACTCGCTAAGGTGTGCAAGAAGCTCAACATCCCGCGGCCCGGCCGGCTATTGGGCTATGAAGGCAGCGGGTAAACCCGTTCCAAGACAACCTCCGCTTCCGAAATTGACATTTGAGGAGTTGTAAGTCACTTCACTCAGAGGCTGGGACAGGTAATGAAGAGAATGAATCATTTGAACATATGTGTGAAGACATTTTGCCCTCCGGCCAAAACATTCAGAAGCCGAATCGCGACACCTTTGCCGATCCTTTCCCACAGAAGAAATGGAAATTACGAATAACTGAACCTCATAGGCATCTGCGCGTTAAGATATTTCATCTTAAGCGTTCGTTCTCGTTGATTCAATTGCGTCCAGGAGTAAGAGAATTTGATGTACTCGGTAAACCTGGATGTATTTAGTCCAGAGCATCTTTTTCACAGCAAGTTGGTTTTCCATCTCGTTCTAAAACGGATCTAGTCAGATAACAGAGGTAGCATCCCGAGTTTCGTTTTCAACACCAGTTCGTTGTTTATTCCAGGATTCGTCCGAGTCGGTGCTCTAAAAAAACGGCGCAATGCATTTTGAGTGCTCGGAGGAACAACCATGACAGGCCCCGCTGAGATAGGTCTCTCTGACCTACTAATCCGCGTTTATCAACATGCCTATGCTGTACACGGCGCTCTCGACCTCGAACCCCGGTGCTTCGTGGAAAAGTTGAAAGCGTTACTGAAGTCGCATCTGGGACCAGTGGCTTCTACTCACAGTCGGCTCAACCTGTTTAGTTCGCTTTACTCGGCCGGCCTCTACCTTTCAATCGCTTGCACACAATCCAGTGACGCAGCCTGGAGACGATTCTTAACTGTCTATGAAAAGCGCACCGTTCAATTTGCCACTTTCATTACAGGAAGTCGCGCTGCTGGGTCTGATCTTGCCGACAACGTGATAACTGATTTGTTTCTTCCTGACAGTTCGGGAACAAGCCGTATTGGTTCCTACGATGGCCGCCGTTCCCTTTTTGTTTGGGTTCGCGCCGTCGTGAGTCATCAAGCAAGCAATCAGCGTGAGCTGAAGTGGAACCAGATTGAGCGAGTGGAAGCCATGCCAAGTTGCAACGCCTTAGCAGTTACATCAGACCTGGAAGCTGTCGTGGTGGCGCACAGATACGAAGCGGCAATAAATGACTCGTTTGCCGCGGCAACCGCCAGTCTGACCATCCACGAGCGAAATTTACTTCTGCTGCGATACGATAGGGCGCTTCAGGTTAAGGAAATCGCGGGCGCTCTCGCGGTTCATTCATCGACGGTTACGCGTCAGCTCCAGCAAACGGAGAGGAAGCTGGGCAAGAGAATTATTCGTGTTCTTGCTACGAAACATAAACTCGGTCCTGCGGTTATCAAAGAATGTCTGAGCGACATAGTCGAGAACCCTCTCCACTCGCTGCTCCCGTTCCTCAAGACAGAATAAATAATTGGTCCCTTCGCAAAAAAATGCGCAATTTTTTCTTCTCATCTGTATATATACATGGGGGCCGTGATTGTAGAGATTGTCACACGCGTGAGTGACTTACATTTCGTTTTTCTGGTCCTTCTTTCAGGCAGTAACTTGTTGTGCCGCACACAAGCTGGAAGACAAATCCCGCGAGGATAATTGTCCCTGTGCGGATGTCTCCAGCCGCAGCGTATCAAAACATCCAGGCTGCTTTCGTCTCGACTAGAGGCGAAGCTTTGCCTTGTTCGACAGGGAAAAATTATGGAACGCCATAAATTAGGTAAGAAGACGCAACCGTCCGGGAAATATCCAGGAAATCCTGCGGGGAGAAGTAATGCGCCGGCAAACAATTCCTCAACTCGGCTCAGAATTCTTGCCGGCATTGGTATTGCGGCAATTTTGATAGCCGGGACCGCGATACCAGCTCAGCTAAAACAGCACGGAAACTCTGCGGGGCAAAACAAGAAAACGGAAGGTGCGACGGTGCCGGTGCCGGGCAATCTCACGGCTGCGAATTTGTCCAAGGAGTACGTCTACGGGCCGGGCGGAAGACTGGTCGCGACGGAGGAGCCAAACGCTATTTCTCCAACTCTTAGGTCGTTTCCTGGCAGCGGGGGAACGGGAACTGTGGATGTCTCCGTAGGCGCGGGAACGAATTGGTTCGCCAGCACCACCACATTTAACTGGATAATGATCACATCGGGCGCTTCCGGGACAGGGAACGGAACTGTTGCTTACACGGTGTCGCAAAACGCCGGCACCAGCATAAGACAGGGCACCATCACCATTACGATAGCAGCGGTGGCACAGACCTTTACGGTTTACCAGGGAAAGGATTTTGTGGACGTGCCCTTGAATAATGCCTATTACGCATACATCGGGAAGCTGGTAGCGCGTGGCGTCACCGTAGGCTGCGACGCAACGCACTACTGCACAAACGACCTCGTGACGCGCGAGCAAATGTCGGCGTTCATCCTCCGAGCATTGGGTGACCCGAGTCCGCCGACGCCCGCAACGCAGCGATTCACTGATGTGCCCCCGTCCAACATCTTCTACAACTTCATCGACGAAATGGCGGTGCGTAAAATCACAGTTGGCTGCGGCGGTACTAGTTATTGTCCTACCGACACCGTTACCCACGATTCGATGTCTGCGTTCATCATGCGAGCATTAGCGATCTTTAGTCCACCAGCGCCCGCAACCCAGCTATTTCCAGACGTGCCGTCGAGCAACGTCTTTTATGACTTCATTGATGTGTACGCACATCGTGGTATTTGGAATGGCGGCGCCGAAGATTGGACAGGGCATCCGGAAGCGCTGCCAGCTTGCACAGTGCCTAATTTCTGTCCTGGCAAGCACGTGTCGCGCGCTCAAATGGCGAAGATCCTGGTGACCGCCTTCAACCTGTGAGGAGGTTGATCATGAACTCTGGCATACACAAGGGTTTGCGTGCAGCCTGATCGAAGAAGCAAGTACGCCAAGAATCAGGCCAGGCACAGAAGCGAAAGCTCCGCCTGAATGCAAGGTTTGGATAATCTCGTCAATGCGTTAGATCCACTCCTCGTTCAGCCGCGTTTTGATAGAGGGAGAATACAATGAAAAGGAAGTCGGCTTACAGAACGAATCTGAGTGCGCCTAAGGGCTGCACGTTGCGGAACAGAGCAGTAGTGCCAGCCTTAGTAGCCATGCTGGCAGGTGTATTGGTCTGCATTGTGATCCAGGTGCGAGCGTCTGGACCCAAGAGACGACTTGCGACGATCAGCGATGCCAGGGAGGAGAGTACCAAGCCAGTACTCCCCCCAGTGGTCAACGGAAGTCTCGCACCTCAGGACGACGGTCCATCTGTGAAGCTTGTCACGCTCGGTCCGGGAGGGTTCGAGCCTCGAGAGCTGGCGTCGTCAAAGAGCCGCTTCATCCTGATGATCGACAACCTGACCGGACTGGATGACATTCTGGTTCAGTTATCTCGCTCCGGCGCGGGGTCGGCTCAAGGCTCCAGGGTTCACGAGGTCCGTATGCGGAGCGGCAGAACCAACTGGACAGATTCCTTCGACCTCGATCCGGGCGAATATGTGCTGACCGAGGCAACTCACCCAGGTTGGGATTGTAAGATCACAGTCAAGAACTAACCAGATCACAGTGCTGATTAAAGGATAACTCGGTACGTGCCTCAATTGGGGAGAATACCTAATGTTTAACCATGGGAACGGCGAGATGGAAGGTGAGGAGAACGGCCAGGCGAACGTCGAGGAGCGGCTGATGAGAACCGCTGGTCGCCTCTTATCACTATTCGGATTGGTGATGGTGTTCACTGTTTCAAGCGCATGGGCCCAACACAGCACCAGCGTTACTGACGGTGCGACTCCTCTCGGGTTGACGCCCGGTGCGCCGGCAGGCTCCTACGCATTGAGCGGCTTTGACACCGTCAATCCTTACAATGGCAATCTGAACTTCGCGCTGCCATTACTGCAGGTCGGAGGCCGGGGTGGAGTCCAGCACACGATACCGCTCGTTCTTGAACAGCACTGGCGAGTAATGGAGACTCCCACTCACGTTTTCACTCCCGATTACAACGTGTGGACTGGCATACACCTTCTTTATGGGCCGGGTATGCTCACTAGCCGAATGGTTGGAGTAGCGTCTTTTAATTCATGTCCGGATCAGGTGCAATATTTTTTTCCTTCCGTTAACAGACTGACATTCACCGGCCCGGATGGCTCGGAGACCGAACTACGGGATGTGATGTCTGATGGCGCTCCGGGTGAGAATCATTACCAACAATTTCCCCCAGGCCCGGGGTGCTCCCTTGTTCAAACGACGCAGCGTGGAAAAGTCTTTGTGAGCGCCGACGGCTCTGCGATGACTTTCATAAGCGATTCGCCGATTAGCGATTTCGTTGGTTTTGATATAGTGCAGTGGACAGACCTGAACGGCTTTCTCCTCATGCGGGACGGAACGCGCTATCGGATAGACGGCCAACGAGTCACCTGGATTCAAGACCGCAACGGCAATCGAATGAGCTTCCAGTATGGCGGAGGCGGTGTATCGCGCATAACGGATTCGCTGAATCGAGTAGTAACGATTACGTACCACGATGCCTATGCCCCTCCGGACCTCCACGCGCAGTATGATGAGGTAACCTACTACGGTTTCGGCCATGCTGCCCGCAGCATCAAGATTTGGTACAAGTTGATGCAGTACTGTCTCCGGACCATGCAACCGGGTGACTGGACGGCGCCTCGGACGCCTCGACAACTATTTCCTGAATTGGGGTTCGGTACTGATCCGGACAACGCGGTGAATCCGCTGAAGGTATCGTCGGTGGAGCTGCCGGACGGGCGAACCTATCAGTTTTCTTATAACGTCTACGGCGAGCTCGCGCGGGTGGTGCTGCCTACAGGAGGCGCATACGAATATGACATCGAGGGAGCAATCAAGGACGGCAACGTCAGCGGAGTGTTCGGACAGGGTCATCAGATATACCGGCGAGTGGTTCAGAAGCGGACATATATCGATGGCGGCGCGATATGGGAAAGCCAAACTACACTTAGCAAGCCAGAAGGCGCTTCCGGAACCAATGCTGGATTCGTCGAGGTCGATCAGTACTCTTATCCGAGCACGCTGATGACGATGTCCAAGCACTACTATACGGGCAACACCACCGACTCCTACTCCTGGAACCTGGCTGACCCAACTCACTATTCGAAGTGGCAAGAAGGAAAGGAATTTCAGACAGAAGTATTCGATATCGACACAACGATCAAGCAGCGAGTCACACATACGTGGGCTCAGCGGTATGGCTCGTCGGCTGCTGAGACACCTCCCAATGATCCACGCATCATTGACACAACAACAAAACTAAACGACACGAACCAGGTGTCCAAACAAGAGTTTGATTACGATGCCTTCAACAACAAGATCGAGGTCAGGGAGTATGACTTCGGGTCGAGTACGGTTTCGCGCAGGACGCACACAAGCTATGTGGATGGCACCGATTACACAGCCGTGAATCCGAGCAATGCGAGCCCCGATGCGACTATGACCGTGCACCTGAGGAGCCTCCCACGTCAGCAATCGATATACGACGGGTCGCCGGGAACCGAGAGAGCAAGAACGCTCTACGAGTATGACAACTACAATCAAATTACTATGGACAACTTCCATGCGGCGCTGACAAGTCGTGCGAACATCACCGGACTCGATGGTGCGTATACTACCACTCGTTACACGCGAGGTAACGTGACCGCAACCACGCGTTATCTACTAAACTCGAGCGGTACTGTCGTCGGCTCGGTCAGCGGCTACGCTCAGTACGACGTTGCGGGCAACCTGGTCAAGGCCATCGATCCGCGCAGCACGATCACCCCTCCCAATATCATTGCTACCACGCTTGACTTCACCGATCGCTTCGGAATTCCAAACGATGAGGCCCAATCGAATACCGCGCCGGTGGGAGGAGAGCTGGGCGGAGGGTTGATGACCTACGCCTTTGCTACCAAGGTAACGAATGCGCTGGGTCACAATGGTTTCACGCAGTACGACTACTATCTGGGCAAACCTGTCAACAGCGAAGACGCGAACGGAATCGTGAACAAAGGATGGTACGGCAAGTTCGAGGACGGTACTTACACGGACGCGCTCGATCGGCCAACCGAGCTTGTGGTGGCGTTGAACGGCGGCGCGGGCGCGCGGCGAACCCGATTCACTTACAACGATGCGAGCAAGCTGATCACTACACAAGGCGACCAGGCGAATCTGAATGACGGCGCGCTCAAGAGCGAATCTCTTTATGACGGATTGGGACGCACGATCGAGACTCACGCTTATGAGTCGGCTTCCGGTTACATAACTACGAAGCAGGAATTTGATGCGCTGGGCCGCGTGAGCCGGAGCTACAACCCGTATCGAACGACGAGCGATTCGACCTACGGTTATGCCACTACAACTTATGACGGACTTGGTCGAGTTCTCACTGTTACTACTTCGCCCGACAACGCGGTAGTCACTACCGGTTATTTGGGTAATGCTACGACCGTGACTGATCAAGCGACGAACCCACGGCGGAGCCTCACTGACGGACTGGGCAGACTGACAAGGGTCGATGAGCCTACCTCTATGGGACTTGGGGACGTGACCTCACCGAATCAGCCAACTTCTTATGCCTATGATGTGCTGAACAATCTTCTGACCGTGACGCAGGGGAGCCAGACTCCTCGCCGGTTCGCATATGATTCACTGTCGCGGCTAATCTATGCGGCTAATCCTGAACAAACCACGAGCAGCGGCCTGGTGTTCAATACCCAGCAGTGGGCAATCAAGTACGACTACGACCTGAACTCGAACCTGACTGCGAAGACAGACTCACGAATAGATTCGTTAGGTCACCTCTTGCAGGTGAATTACACGTACGATCTGCTGAATCGCGTCACAACGAGGTCGTACGCGAACGACCCGTCAGGGACCCCAATGGTGACTTACACGTATGACGGGGCGGGAATAACCAATTCCACGGGACGGCTGACTACCGTCGCAACGAACGTATCGACTACCGACTATCGAGAGTTTGACGCGATGGGCCGAGTGACCAAGAGCCGGCAGACGACGGCTAC
>WNFR01000037.1_pt1 | contig 152433 bp, 129 predicted proteins | sample 5400221 | NCBI WGS metagenome assembly WNFR01 (sample SAMN13153357, study PRJNA577476) | soil metagenome | isolation source: 40 cm soil under Madrone tree | place: USA:California | collected 2016-06-14
ACGTGTTTTCCTTTCTCAAACTCGCCGGGGTACCCGCCGGACGCGGCGACAACGCAAACCGATGAATCGCCGCTCCAGTTTATTTTGGTAGAACCCAGGCGACCCTCGACCACCGTGTCGAAGATCTCAACCAGATCGCTGTCGAGCCTGACCAGCACCGCCTGAGTCTCGGGATCACCGAGCCTTGCGTTGTATTCGATCAGCTTCGGCCCATCGCTTGTGAGCATCAATCCGAAATAGAGAACTCCGGCGAACGGATTTCCCTCGGCGCTCATGCCCGCGAGTGTCGGTTCGATGAGTTCTCGTTCGATCCGAACGAGAGTCGAGTAGTCGATCAATCCTCGTGTCGAAAACGATCCCATGCCTCCGGTGTTCGGACCTTTGTCGCCGTCGAAAACGCGTTTGTAATCCTGCGCGGGAACGATCGGTGCATAGTCGCGCCCATCTGTGAAGATCATCACCGAAGCCTCGCGGCCGACCAGGCATTCCTCGAGCACCACGCGCATTCCGGCTTCGCCGAAGACTTTCGCAACCAGCATATCGTCGATAGCGGCATCGAACTCCGCTTGATCCGTTGCTATGCGCACTCCCTTTCCTGCCGCGAGACCGTCAGCTTTGACCACGACGGGAAAGGTGAATTCTTTTTTCAGCGCCGCGCGCGCAATGACCGGCGAGTCGCACACAACGAATCGGGCGGTCGGAATCGAATGACGAGTAGCGAACTCCTTTGCGAAGACCTTGCTGCCTTCAAGACGAGCGGCGGCGGCAGACGGGCCCACAAGGCGGCGTCCTCGCGCACGAAACGCTTCGGCGACTCCCGCGACCAGAGGAGCTTCCGGACCCACGATGGTAATGTCAGCTCGGATCGATTCGGCAAGGGCGGCAAGTCCTCTCGGGTCATTTACGTTAGCGGGGATGCGCGTAGCGACCTCCTCGATAGCGGCGCTACCCGGTGCGCAGAAGAGTTGTTTTGTGTTTGGACTGCTGGCGAGTTTCCAGGCGAGGGCGTGCTCCCTGCCACCGGAACCGATTACGAGGATTCTCATGACCGAGCGATTGTATAAGCGACGCCGCTCCCAGGCAAAGAGCCGGCGGAGCGAGCCCTCTGTGGTTTCCCCTCAGCGTCCTCGGCGGCCTCTGCGGTTAACAATCAGATCAACCGCCGAGGACGCAGAGGACGCTGAGGGTCTTCTCAACCGGTCACGCGGTAGATCTTACCCTTGAACACGACGGTGACCTTCTTTCCAAGTGAGAAGAACTCCGCCAGCTTGGGTTCTTTGGCAATCAGGTTGAAGAACTCATCGCTGCCGAATTGCATTTCAACCCTGGGCAAGCTCGAAGTCTCCTGCACTTCGCTGTCGATCCACTCTTCGCCTTTCAACTGGAAGGTCTTGTCGGCAACGGTGCGAACGTTGGTGAGGTAAGACTCAGGGCTTTCGATTTTGTCTGATTCCTTCATCTTACCTTCAGCTTTGCTGTACACGACTGCGGACTCGCCCGATCCCCGGGAGCTTGGCGTCCCAACTCCAAATGCCTCCCCCATCGCCAGATTCACATTCGCCATGCTGTCCAAAGCGCGGCGCTGCTCCATCGAAATGTTATGTCTGCCAACGTCCTTCATATCCTCGGTCACCAGAAACGAAGTGTAAGGCGTGACGATTCCGTAGCGAGTGCCGAGCTGAATGATCTCGTCTTTCAATTCATGATTCTCGCCGTTCAAACGAACCTGTTCGAGCAGGTATCCGACTCTTCTCGTAGCCCACAAGCGGCCGAGAAACGAATTGTCGCCGTGTTCTTCCGGGAAGCTTTGTTTGCCGAATGTGAAGACTTCCTCGCGAGCACCAACTTTTCCGGTTAAGCGAATCGTCGCCGAGTTGACGTTGTTCTTGTAGCGTCCGACGATGACCAACTGAGAGTTCTTGAACAGATCGCCAAGCGCGCGTGGGTACATCGAATCAGTCTCGACGCCGCCGAAGTCCAGCTTCAGATCCGACAGCACCGGATAGTTCACCCGCGCAAAAAAGTTCGAGACTTTGATTTCCAGATCTTCCTGCGGTTCGATGTAGTCGCTGACGCCGCGATTGTCCGCCGAAAGCTTATCGAGCAGATTGGTGTTCACGTCGTAGCCGACCCCGAACGAGAACAATCGCACACGCGCGCGATTAGCCTCCTCAACGTTCTTCTCGATCTGCTTGACGTCGGTTGGGCCAACAGTCGGCAATCCGTCGGTGAGAAAGACGATCATCGCGGGGCGTTCGTTTGTTTGAAACTGCTTGAAAGCCGCGACCAGCGCGTCGTTGATGTTAGTGCCGCCTTCGGCGCGCAGGTTCTCTATGAACTTCAGCCCGGCTTCTTTGCCTGCCGCGCCGGCTTCGATGAGATTTGCTTTCATCAGGTGCTCTTCGCCGGAGAACGAGATGATATTGAAGCGGTCGTGTGGAGAGAGCGACTCGACGCCGAACTTTAGCGCCGCTTTCGCCTTTGTGATCTTCTCACCGCTCATCGACCCCGAAGTATCGAGGATGAAGATGATGTCTTTCGCGACCCGTTGTTGTTCACCGATGTTCGACTTTGGCGAGATGAGCATCAGAAAGTAGCCGTCCTTGCCTGGCTCGCGATGGGTTAACAGCGACACGCCAAAGTCCTTCTCCGAAAGCGAGTAGTAGAGCAGGAAGTCCTTTTGCGAGTCTTCGCCCTTGCCTTCGAAACTCAACCGCGCGCGGCGTTCGCCGTCTTTACTGACAGAGATCTTATGAGAGGGCGAGAAGATGTTTTTCAGATCAATCGGCGAGTTTATCTCGACGCTTGCCGCGATTTCTTTTATCGGCTGCGGCTGAATGCGACGGCCCGAGCCGAGTTCGTACCGATAGCTGACGGTGCCGCCTTCGTTTTTGAGCACCTGTGAATAGGTGAGCTCGATCTTCTTTGTGCTGCGCGGTTCTATCGGAAAGACGCTGGCTTGAAAGAGGTCTTTGCCGGCGTACTCCAGCAACCCAGGATCGATTTGGCGGCGCACGATCTCATTGTAGATTCGTCGCGCTTTATCCTTCTCGACTATCTCGGCGGCCATGCGTTTGCCGCCGTCGTAGATGGCGAAGTCTGAAATAGACGCGCTCTCGGGTATCGGAGAGAAGTAAGCGCCTTCGAGCCGATAAGGGGTTTCGTTTTCGAAGACCTGCTCGACCTTCGTAGTCGCAACCTGAGCTTCTATTCGTGTAGTTATCTTCACCGACTTGATGTTGAGCACTCTTGGGATTGCAACGGGGCGGGGAATTGGTCTGGGCAAGGGCGGGCAGCGGTGACATTCATCGGGAATGATGACGCCTTGTCCGTAGGCAGCGCTGCAGGCAAACAGCAGCAGGGCACAGACAGCAACGATTCTTGGTTTCATTGGGCACACCTCCTGAACTTGTGGTCATAACCTTCCTGAACTTGTGGTCAGAAACTCTCGTCGGAGTTACTTGTTCCAATCTTTTGAACGGCGAAGTTCTTCTATCTTGCGAAGCCCCTTTGCGAGCTTTGCGGTCCTTTGCGTCTTTGCGTTGAGAATTGAGTCTTACTGGTTCAACCGATTCACGAGCTGCTGAGAATTGAGTCTCACTGATTCAAGCCATTCACGAGCTGTTGAGAATTGCGTCTCACTGATTCAACCCCATTCACTATCCTGAAGATCCCGTCCTTTATCAGCGCCACGTTAAAATTGATGAGCAATCCGAGTCTCTTATCCCCGAACCGCAAATACGTAAGCACCTGTTTCCTGTGAACGGAATGAAGTGTTTCGATCGACTTCACTTCTACGATCACATTGCCTTCAACAAGCAGGTCACAACGAAAGCCCGCTTCGAAATGCACTCCGTGATAGACGATCGGTATTGGCTTTTGACGAGCGACGGTCAAGCCACGTTTTGTTAACTCAACTTCAATGATTCGCTCGTATACTGATTCGAACAGACCTGGGCCAATGTCTCTGTGAATGTGGAACGCGGTGTGGACGATGATAGTAGCGATTTCGTTTTCAGTCATGGGTTACCTCGGAGGAGAAAGTAGGTTTACCCAGGACTAAACCGGTTAAGGAGCAAAAAAACGTTTAACGCAAAGACGCAAAGGACCGCAAAGCACGCAAAGAAAAGCTAAGCTTTCCCGCCGGTCATCATCAAACCGATCTGCTCTTCGCTGACCGTCTTCGGATCGACTTCTCCAACTATGCTGCCTCCGTAGATCACTATCACGCGATCACTGAGGCTCAACACTTCGTCCAGCTCAGCGGAAACCAGCAACACTGCGCCGCCGGCATCTCGGAGTTCGATCAGCTTTCGATGAATGAACTCGGTCGCTCCAATATCGACCCCGCGAGTCGGCTGCGCGACGAGCAGCAGGCGAGGCTTGATGTCGAATTCGCGCGCGACGATCAGCTTCTGTTGATTCCCACCAGACAGCGCGCGCGCAGGCAAAGTTATGTTTGGCGGACGCACATCGTATTCGCCCACAAGACGCTCGGCTCGCTCGACGATCACATCGTTGTTCAACAGCACCGTGCCGCTGATTGGGCGATCCCGATGCACGCCAAGAATGCTGTTAGCCGCCAGGTCGAACGGCAGCAGCAGTCCGCGACGATGCCGGTCTTCCGGAATGTGAGCCATCCCAGCCCGCTTGCGCTCGTGAGGATCAAGCGCGTTGATGCTCGTGCCTTCGAGGAGCACATCGCCCTCGCTCGCTTTCCGCAGTCCCGCGAGGATCTCGATCAATTCGGTTTGTCCATTGCCTTCCACGCCCGCGATCCCGAGCGTCTCCCCGCCGCGTACTTCGAACGACACGTTGTCGAGTATCGCGTTCCCTTCAGAAGACTTCAGCGTAAGCCCTCTTACGCTCAGCACCGGTTCGCGCGGCTTGGATTCATCCTTCTTGACGCGCAACAGTACTTCGCGGCCGACCATCATTCGCGCAAGCCCCTCAGCCGTGGCCTCGCTGGTAGCCAGGTTTCCGACTACGTGCCCGTCGCGCATCACGGTGATGTTGTCGGAGAGCGCAAGGACTTCAGCAAGCTTGTGCGTTATTATGACGATCGTCTTTCCTTGTTCGCGTAGCCCGCGCAGTATCGCGAACATCTCCGCAACTTCCTGAGGTGTGAGCACCGCGGTGGGCTCGTCGAGAATCAATATTCGGGCGCCGCGATATAACGTCTTCAGGATCTCGACTCGCTGCTGCTGACCTACCGAAAGATCGGCGATGCGAGCGTCGGGATCAATCCTCAAGCCGTATTGCTGTGATATTTCGCGCACTCGCGCTCGGGCCTTATGATAGTCGAGCGACAGGCCGATTGTCGGCTCAGCGCCTAAAACTATGTTCTCTGTCACAGTCAGCGGTTCGACGAGCATAAAGTGCTGATGCACCATGCCTAGCCCGAGCTTTATGGCATCGCCGGGACCGTTGATCGAGCGCACCTCGCCATCGATGAGGATGTCTCCTTCATCGGCCTGATAGAAGCCGTAAAGGATATTCATCGCGGTCGATTTGCCCGCCCCATTCTCACCGATGATTGCGTGGATTGACCTGTCAGGAATAGCAAGACTGATGTGATCGTTCGCGAGCACCTCGCCAAACCGCTTGGTGATGCCGCGCATTTCGACTGCGTATTTTGTTGTGGCAGTCATATAGTCTCAAGCACGATTAGATTGAACTGAAGCGGCGTTATGATAATTGATCGCGGAATGGATGGAAAGCGGAGAGATACCCAAAGAGCAGCAACAGCAAGGGAGCCGATTGAAGAATTTCAACCGGCTCCTTCGCCTCGTGAAATGGACTGGGCGATCAGGGTTTGATCACCCTTATCGATAGCACCAGAATCACCCCGCGATCCTTCAGGCTTGATGTGCCAACAACGACCTTCTCGCCGTCGCGGACACTCACGCCAGTCTCGATGCGTGCATTACCAAGACTACCACTCGAAATAGTGAAGGACATGTCTGGGATCTGTACTGTGGATCCCCCGGACGGATTGGCGGTAATCGAGGCCGCGGCGCCGCCGGAATTGAAGAGCCGGTAGCTATACTGTGCTAGTTCTTCCTTGTCGGCGACCGTGATTTTCAGGGCTACCGCACCGTTGCCCTCTATGCTGCGAGTGCCGGCTCGCGTTCGCTGCACGATCGTCGTCAGCGAGTGGTAGCTTTTGAAGTTGAGAGTCGCACGCAACTGCGCGACAACATCCTTGAGCGACGCCGGTAAATCGTCGGACGCTCCGTCCGCGGTCGAAGCGATTAGGACGTGCATCAGGATTTCAATATCCTGAACCGGAGGTTGGGGCGTATCAAGCCGTTTGAGCGCTTCTTCGATCGCCGCGATGTTCTCCGGAAAATCGCGTACGGTCAGAGTCTTGAACTCGTCGCTCCAGGAAATTGTCGCGCCCTTAAAGCCGCTTCCAAGCGGACGCACAGCATCCATCAGCACGCGAGGTTCACGGTGCTTGACGTCGAAAACCTTACCCTTGAAGCCCATGAAATCCACATAGTCAGGACCTCTGGACGCCGTTGCTTGAGGAGCCGGCGCAGGTTGAGCTTGTTGGCTGAAAGCTGCGGGGACAAGCGACAACGCAATGATGATCGCAACTGCTGTTCTTGGTTTGAACGAAGACATAAGACCTCCTAGTCTGTTGCTGGTTTGTTTTGGTGTGACTCAGTTTCCTTCGAAGCGAACCAGATAATCCGAATGGCCGGGTCGCTTGTTTGAATCTCTATTCGAAGCATCTCCCGCGATTCCCCCGAAACTAGTGAGGCGTCAGGAATCGATGACACACCCTCCGGCGCATTGCCCGGCGTTTTGTGAAATAGCGATGGTTCAAACGTTCGCCTCGACAATAACCCGCCTGAGCCCTGCCCCGCTTGCGAGCGATACTTCGTTAAGCGATGCTTGCCTTCGAGAGCGGCTCCTGGAGCCTGTTGCGTGACAGCGTTCAAATCTGGGGGAAGGGAATCGCTATCATTATTTTGAGTTTGTTTGACTGCTTCGTGCATGTCGAGCGCACTGTTCGCCCTTGTCTGATAGATGTACATCACAAGCATGCCGAAGACGACCGTCACTGCCGCGCATAGCGCAAGCATTTGCCTTCGGTTCCAGTGCTGCGCCAAAGAGGCGATTAACGACGGACGCGCGCCGGTGCTCGAAACTCGCTTCAATACATCGCGCTTCAAGTCGGCGAAGAACGGTTCATCGAACGCGGGCGTCTCTGACGATCGCAGCCAGCTCTGACTCTCTCTGAACTCGTCAGCCAGCCAGTTGCATCGGCCGCACCATTCGAGATGCGACGAGATCCGTTCTCTCGAGTGAGACTCGAGATCGCCTTCGACATAAAGTGGAATCAGTTTTTCAACGCGCCTGCAGTTCATAACGTATCCTCTTCATCCAGGCCGCACTGCCGTAAGAGCGCGGTCTCTGAACTTCTTGATCTTTGCGCGAGCGGTGCTTATGTGGGACCTCACAGTTGTTTGAGTCGAACCAAGGACTCGCGCCACTTCTTCTGTAGTCAACCCCTCCATATCTCTCAGAACGATTGCCGCTCTTTCCTTTTTTGAGAGAGTATCCAGCGCTTGAATGATCATCTCGTGTTGCTGCGACCGGATTGCTGCGCCTTCAATGTCATCATTGCTCGCGTGCGCATCGAAGTTGCCAAGCTCATGTTCCACTTCAAACGAGATAAACTGATCTGGTCTGCCGCGCCGTCGCATATGATCCCGGCATACGTTGATGATGATTCGGTAGAGCCAGGCCGCGAAGTCCTGATCGGCGCGAAATCCGCCAAGGTACTTGTACACTCGCAGGAATACTTCCTGCGCTGCATCGCGAGCGTCTTCCCGGTTCCCCATCATTCGCCAGGCGGTTGAGATCACTTTGCGCTGGTAACAATCGATCATCTGCTCGAAAGCTGCCGGGTCGCCCGCTTTCGCGCGTTCGATCATAGAAGCGACTGACGATGCTGCTGTCCTCGCGGAGCTGTCGGGCAACCCAAGGCTATCGGTCATCAGGGCTATTTCAGCAACCTCACCCTGCATTCTTTCTTATCCTCGCTCCTATATAGCTCTACTGGCGGTGCGGCGAAAGCGTTGAGATGTTTCTGAGGCTCGCAGGCTTAAACGCGCGGAGGTGGGCTGAGTTCAGGATTGCCTCAGCGTTCTTTGCGGTCCTTTGCGTCTTTGCGCGAAACGATACTCAACGCAAAGACGCAAAGGACCGCAAAGAAGCAAAGAAGCTATTTGGAAGGATTCAGGTATTCACGCTCGATGGCGGTAATCTTTTCAACCCGGCGTCGATGACGATCTTCCGTCAACTCTGTCGCGAGCCAGACACGCACAATCTCGCGCATGCGATCCGTTGAAATCATCTTGCCGCCAAGCGTCAGCACGTTCGCGCCGTTGTGCTCGCGGCTGTTTTTGGCCGAGGCTTCGTCGTAGCACATAGCGGCTCGCACGCCGGGAACTTTGTTAGCTGTCATACACGAACCGATGCCGGCTCCATCGATCACGATTCCCAGGTTGCACGTTTGGCTTGCAACCGCGCGCGCGACCAGGTGCGCATAGTCGGGATAGTCTACGGCTTCGGTCGAATGTGTGCCGAAGTCCTGGTAGTCGTGGCCCAGATCGGCGAGCACGCGCTTCACATCTTCTTTCATCTCGTAGCCGCCGTGATCGGCGCCTAACGCGATTTTCAATTTGCGAGCCGCCGATCGCCGGCGCACTCGCTCGATCTGAATGCTTCGTTCGCGAGCGATGTCCTGAGCCAGCGGAGTGAGCATCGAGTCTTCGTCTATGCGCAACGTATCACCCGCGACAGCGGAACGAAGGTCGAGTTCGGTGATGATCTGCTTGCCTCTTTCGTCGATCACGTTCATACGACTTGTATGGGCGGGCCTCCGTGCCCGCCCCTCCTTGGAAGAATACTACGTCCCCGGATCGAGGGGCGGCCACGGAGGGCCGCCCATACATCTGTTGCCTTACTTCAAGACCTTTTTCAGGAAGCGACCTGTGTGTGATTTCGCACACGCAACGATCGCGCTCGGCGGGCCTACCGCGACGACGTTACCGCCGTCGTCGCCGCCTTCCGGGCCGAGATCGATGATCCAGTCCGCGCTCTTAATCACATCAAGATTGTGTTCGATGATGACAATGGAGCCTCCGGCGTCGATCAACTGTCTGAACGCCGCAAGCAGCTTGTTGATGTCGTCAAAGTGCAGCCCTGTCGTCGGCTCGTCAAAGATGTAAAGGGTGCGTTCGCTTGTGCGTCGCGACAGAAACGAAGCCAGCTTGACGCGCTGCGCCTCTCCGCCCGATAGCGTTGTCGCGGACTGGCCAAGCCTTAAATAACCGAGGCCAACGTCATCCATCACTCGCAGCTTAGAGGCTATCCTGTTTACGCCGGCGAAGAACAAGAGCGCTTCGCGAACAGTCATATTCAGCACTTCGTGGATCGAGCGTCCCTTGTACTTTACGTCCAGAAGCGCCGGCTTGAACCGCATACCTTTGCATTCCTCGCATATCAACTCGACATCGGCGAGGAACTGCATCTCTTTTATCTCGACGCCGTTTCCTTCGCAGCGTTCGCACCGGCCACCCGGCACGTTGAAGCTGAAGTGTGATGAATCGAACCCGTGTGCTTGCGCCTCGCGCGTCGATGCAAACATGTCGCGGATCGCGTCGTAGACCTTTATGTACGTAACCGGATTGGAGCGGGGTGTGCGGCCGATAGGGGACTGATCGACCAGGACTACATCATCGAGAAATTGAGCGCCGTCGATTTTCCTCACCGACCCAACGGGTCCGGTCCATTCGCCTCGCTGCTTCTTGATTCCCGCGAAGATGATGTCATGAACGAGCGTAGACTTGCCCGAACCCGAAACGCCGCTGATGCACACCATCATTCCCAGCGGAACATCTACGTCGATGCTCTTCAAATTGTGTTCACTCGCGCCGCGAATCTCCAGCGAGCGCGGACCAATCAACCGGCGAGTCTTTGGCGCTTTGATTTCAAGCTCGCCCCGCAGATATTTCGCCGTCAATGATTGCCCGCGTTTGATCATCTCGTCGGCGGTGCCCTGAAATACGACCTCGCCGCCCAGCTCGCCCGCACCCGGTCCGATGTCGATTACCTTGTCGGACGACATCATCATCTCGGGCTCGTGCTCGACTACCAAAACTGTGTTACCGATATCACGGAGGTTTTTCAGAATGCGAATGAGCTTTGCGTTGTCTCGCGGGTGCAAGCCGATTGACGGCTCGTCAAGCACATAGAGCGCACCGACCAGCGACGCGCCGAGATTTGTCGCGAGCTGAATTCGCTGCGCTTCGCCTCCGGACAAGGTCGAGGCCAGTCGATCGAGCGTCAGGTATTGCAGCCCAACGTCGATGAGAAATTTCAGCCGGCTGCGGACCTCGTGAAGCAGGCGGCTCGCGATTTCGGATTCCGAAGGGCTCAGATTCAGATGGTCGAAAAACTCGGCCGCATCGGCGGCGCTCATCGCACAGACTTCGGGCAAGGTCTTATCGCCGACTCGGACGAGTCGCGCCTCCAGTCGCAGCCTCGAACCTCCACAGTCGGGACAGAGCGTATAGCCTCGATACTTCGACAGAAATACTCGCACGTGAAGCTTGTACTTCTTGGTTTCGAGCCAATCGAAGAATCCCATCACGCCGTCGAAGCCGTTGCTGCCCTGCACAATCGTTTTGTTCTGCTCGCGAGTCAACTGGCGGAAGGGAATCGTCGTCGGAATGCCCTCCTGCTTGCAGAAGCGAAGCAGCTCTTTTTGCGCCCAGTCATATTGAGGTTTCATCCACGGTTCGATCGCGCCCTTGGCGAGCGACAGCTCTCGGTTAGGGATGACGAGATTCATGTCGAGCCCTATCGTGTTGCCGAAGCCCTGACAGGTCGGGCACGCACCGAACGGATTATTGAAGCTGAACAGCCGTGGCTCGGGCGCCGCGTACTTGATCGCGCAGCGCTTACACTCGAAGCCTTCTGAAAACTGAAAACGCAAACGCGGTTCTTGAGCGGTCTCGACGATCGCCTGGCCGTGGCCTTCCTGATAACAGACCTCCAGCGAATCGACTAATCTAGCGCGAGCTTCCGCGTCGACCGTGAGCCGGTCGACGAGCACAAACGTGTTATCAAAGTCGCTGTCGGTGTAGCTGTCCGGCGTAGCCAGCTCGATCGTGCGGCCTTCTTTGTAGAGCCTGGTGAAGCCGCGCTGCATCAGGCTCATCAGGTGCGCGTTTATGCGAGTGCGTTCGCTTACTTTGGTAGCGCGTGCGCTTCGCTTCTTCTGCTTGCCTCCGCCGTTGGAGCCTGTTGAGTGCTCATCCATTCCCGCCGCCGCCGGGAACAAGACATAGAAGCGCGTGCCTTCCGCCAGTTTCAGTACTTCCTCCGCGGCTGATTCGGGCGTGTCGCGTTTTACGGCATCGCCGCAGTTCGCGCAGTAGGTCCTGCCGATTCGCGCGAAGAGCAGTCTCAAGTAATCGAAGATCTCAGTCTGAGTAGCAACCGTGGAGCGAGGATTACGAGTCGCGTTCTTTTGCCGAATGGAAATCGCCGGGCAAATCCCAAGTATCTCGTCGACGTCGGGCTTATCCATTCTCTCGAGAAACTGTCTCGCATAAGCGGAAAGACTTTCGACATAACGCCGTTGTCCTTCTGCGTAGATCGTATCGAAAGCGAGGCTGGATTTGCCGGAACCGCTGACGCCGGTAATGACGGTGAGCTTATCGAGAGGAATATCGACGCTGATGTTTTTGAGGTTATGGACTCTTGCGCCCCGAACGCTGATTAGTTCTTCCGGCATAGATCCCTGCTCAGACATGCTTGACAGTGCTTCACGGGCTCGCATGTGAGCGTTGAGGCTCCCATGCGAATCCTAAAGTTTATCATCCGGGAATAGAGAGTATCAATTCGCGCCAGGGGGGTGGATGTCGCGCCAGGGAGTGCGTGTCACCGAGTAGGACAAATCACTATAGGGGTCGCAGCCCCGTAGGGGTGGCCTGTCTGTAGCTCGCAATTGTGCGGGTTTCAGGGCTCCTTTAGGAGCTACCTTCTGTTGCATCGAACCACTCGCGCCGGGGAAAGGTGACTCCTAAAGAAGTCCGTTGTGTTTGTGGCGGCTACTATAGACAGGTCATCCCTACGGGATTCCAACATCTAATTGAAACGAATAACCAGGTCGTTACTCCGCGGGTTGTTCCTGCGGAGTCGGGGCGCTCGCAGGCGGTGCTGTTGCCTGCGGCAAGCGGAAGTAACCGAAGACCGTAATCAGGAACAGCAGCGCTGCGCTGGCGAAGAACAGGTTTCTGATTCCGAGCGTCTGTGCGAGCGAGCCCGATATCACCAGCCCTACTAATTGTGCTATTGATAACACCGCCATGAAGCTGGCGCTGACGCGGCCGATCATTTCCATCGGCGTCTGGCCCTGCATCAGCGTTTGCGCCGCTACGATAACGAAGATCACACCGATGCCCAGCCCCAGCATGCCGGCAGAAGCCGCGGCGAGTGTCTTGAAGGCTGCAAGCACGACTACGAACGCTCCCATTGTGAACAAACCCCAGAGCGCGAGATGGGTCTTGGAAACTTCTTTTGCGAAGCGGCTGATCACCAGCGTTCCGATAATCATTCCTACGCCGATCATGGAATTGATGATGCCGAACGCCAGCGAAGTCGCTTGCAGTTCATCGCGCACGTAGACCGCGATCAACGGTCCAAAACAAGAGACCGCAAACATCCCGGCGGCCATCGCCAGAATCACGAATGAGATCGTCGGATGAGTGAAGATGAACTTCACGCCGGCGAACAGATCGTCAAGGACGACTTTCACCGGATGGCTGTCTTTCGACGGCACAACCGGCTCGCGCGCGATCACTAACGTTGCGATCATCGATGCAGAGAAAGCGAACGTGACGGTGTCGAGATAATAGCAAGAGTTTGCTCCGAACCACGCTACAATCGCGCCCGCAAGCGCCGGGCTGATGATGCGCATGACCTGAAACGCCTGCTGAACGAGCGCGTTGGCTGCGAGCAAGCCTTCCTTCGGGACAATGGTTCTTAGAGTGACCGACTGTGCCGGCACGAAGAACGTCGAGACCGTGCTGAGCAGGAATAGAATCGCGTAAATCTGCCAGACATTCCCGGCAAAGACGAGCGCCAGGCACAGCACGCCGCGAATCACGTCGCTGGCTATCATCGTGCGCTTGACGTTCCATCGATCGACGAAGACTCCGGCTACCGGGCCGATGATGCCGAAGGGAAGCATGAACGAAACGCTGATCAGTGTAACTTGTGCCGCCGAAGCGTGAAGGTTGAACGAGACATAGCTGAGCACCGCGAAGATCGCCAGAAAATCACCGAAGACGCTGACGACTTGTGCTGCCCAGAGCCGTCGAACGGGTTTCAACCTGAGCACTTCGCGAATGGTTAGCTGGGTAAGTTGTGGTGCGCTTGCGGTCATATAAAGCCTACTTCACCTGCGATGTCGATACGTGAAAATAAAACGGGAGGCGCCAAATTGCAACTACGCAAAGCGGAGAGAAAAGTTCTTTGCGGCCGCTTTCCGGCGCCCCAGTATCAAACTTTATTTTCGCCCTACAGACAGCCTCCAACATCGGAGCATTTGCCGGCTACCAGTTCCGCGCCGAAGCCGCCCGCCAGCGCCGCCCCCACGCAGGCTGCCAGTGCGAACACATAGTTGGTGTTCGATTGGCGGCAGTCAACGATGTTAGTCAGAGGCTCGTTGGTGAGAATGCAGCATCGGACCTTGCGAGTGGAGCGCGGAGCCGGCCCGGCGCCCGACACCTTCGCCTCTTCTGCGTCGAGGACCTTCTTGAGGCTCGCCCAGGGGCGCGCCAATTCGGGAGTGAGCTTGCCCGCAGTCTCCTGGCGTTCCAAAACCTTGACAATCTTTTCAAGCTCGCCGACATGTTTGACCAGAGTCTCGATCTCGTCGCGTGCTATCGTGACAGTCTTGCCGCCCTTCTGTATTTTCATTTTCCTTTTCTCCTTTTGGTGGCTTGAGGAAACCGTTGGAGTTCTCCAACTCGAGACTTATAGAACAAGAGTCTCAGTACGTTCAATGCCAAAAGAGTGCGCGAGTATGATCGCCTCCAATCATGAGCTTCGAAATTGTATCGCGAAAAGACCTGGTGACCCTTGCTTGACATGCGCAAAAGTCGAAACCTATACTCGGCACAGTTGATGATTGAAACGATGGTCACTGCAAATTGAATCGACGATGATTCAATTTGCTACTGAGCGACGAAGCTCACGACCGTTTGAAGAGGAGAGACCGCTTGGCTAAGACGATCCAGGGGCGACTCAACGCGGAAGGCTTGCGAGTTGCCATTGTTGCAAGCCGCTGGAATGATTTCATCGTCAGCCGGTTGATCGGCGGCGCCACGGACGCCCTCGAGCGATTGGGCGCTTCCAGCGATGCGATCACCGTCATCCGAGTCCCGGGTTCTTTCGAGTTGCCGCTTGCAGCCAAGCGCGCGGCCGTCAGCGACGAATACGATGCGGTGATTTGCCTTGGCGTCGTAATTCGCGGCGAGACTTCCCACAACGAATACATCGCGGCAGAAGTCATCAAAGGCGTAGCGCAGGTTTCCCTCGAAACAAACCTCCCCATAACTCTCGGAGTCGTCACTGCGGACAATCTCGAACAGGCGATCGATCGCGCAGGCGCGAAGTCCGGCAACAAGGGCTTTGACGCGGCGATGACAGCGGTCGAGCTTGTGAACTTATTTCGTGAATTCTAGCTGGACGCTTTAATCTAGCAGCAGGTTTTGACTTATGGGTGCCAGGCGTAAGGCTCGCATTTGTGCCTTACAAATGCTCTTTCAATATGATATCTCGCGACCGGGTGTCGATGAGTTGACGAGCACCTACTGGGAGGCGTTCGGCGACGACATGGGCAGCGTGCCTCGCGAGTTCTCCGACAACCTCGCGCAGGGTGCGATCTCTCACCTCGACGAGATAGACGCGCTCATAAAGCGGCGCGCTGAGAACTGGCGCATTCAACGAATGGCGGTCGTAGATCGGAACATCCTGCGACTCGCGATATACGAATTCCTCTATCAGGACGACACACCAAAGACGGTCGTCATCAATGAAGCCCTCGAGATAGCCAGGCGCTTCTCGACTTTCGAAGCGACCCAGTTCATAAACGGAATACTCGACGCGATCAAACGCGATCTGGAAGGGAATCAATCGGTTTCAGCTACGAATGCCCAGCAATGAATCATGGGAGAATTGCAAATTGAAAATTTCAAATTGAGCACCAAGCCCACGGTTGAGTTCGCGCTCGGCGCGCGCGCCCAATTTTCAATTTTCAATTTGCAATTTGCAATTCTTTGAGTCTGATTTTTCACCGCTGATTTCCGCTGCACGGATTTCCCCCGCAGTTCACGAGCCGCCCCGTAGCGCTGTATAATACAGACGCATTTGCAGGACAAACGGATTGCGCAGCGGCATTGCTCTTCAAGTCCGCAATCCGAAATTCGCATCGGCAATCCGACTTCTTCTATGATCGACGACAAGGCGCTTTTGAGTGAATACCTCTCCGAGTCCGAGGAGCTTCTGGATTCGCTACTGGCCGACCTGGACGCGCTCACCTCTTCGACGGGTGCCCCCGACACCAACCGTATCAATCGAGCTTTTAGAGCGGTTCACTCGCTAAAAGGCCTGTCCGGAATGATGGGACTCGCTGAAGTACAATCGCTGGCACATGAATTTGAGGACATTCTCGACGATCTAAGACTTGGCCTTCTCGAATTGAATGAGCGAACGAACGCCTCATTGCAGGAAGCAGGAGCGGGTCTGGCTGCCCTGGTCGGCGGCGCGGCGCGCGGAACTGCCAGCGATGAAGACTTCGACCGGTTTAGAGAGCTTCTGGCGGCAGTCTCGGTCAAGAATCGCGAGCGTGCACGAAAAGTTGAGAGTGGGCTTGACTCGCTCAACTTGACCGGGCGGGAACGGGCGCTGCTGACCGAGTACGAAGAGCATCGGGTCAATGAAAACGTTCGCGCCGGCCGGTCGTTCTACGCGATCAATGTCACATTTGAAATAACCAAACTCGACACCCTGTACCGAGCGCTTTCAGCGAAGCTCGAAGAGGCCGGCGAGCTGATAACTACTTTGCCCAAGAAGACAACTGAGCCCGCGCTTGTTGGATTCAGGCTCGTATTCGCCGCGGCGCTCAAAGAAGGCGAAGTCAAAAGCCTTGTCGAGGCTTTTGGCGCCCGTGTTGCGCGGCTCGAACGCTCGCCCTGGCGCAAAGCAGGCGCCGCGCTGAGGGCAGCGGGTCGGCGCGTGCCGGGCCTGGGTTCAAAGGAAACTCAGTCAGAGGTTACCGCGGTTCTTCCTCCGAGCTTTGCGCAAGAATCATTACAGCCGCTTTCGCCCAGCGTGCGAGTCGAGATGTCTCAAATTGACGAGCTGTCCGGTCTCGCTCACGAGCTGTCAATCGGCATGGAGAGCCTTCGGTCGATGGCCGAGCGGTTCCTGGCCGCTGCGAACCTGGGTGCCCGCGAGCGCTCCGACTTGATGTTCAGCGCCAGGCGAATGAAGCGCGAGTTCCTCGAATTGGAAGAGCGAGTGGTTGAGCTTCGAATGGTCTCGCTTGCGCAGACGTTCACGAGAGCCGCGCGACTCGCCGGGAGGCTCGCCCGCGAGCTGGGCAAGTCCGTGACCGTCGAAGTCGTAGGGCGCGAAACGCAATTGGACAAGGTGATAGTCGATAGACTCGCGGACTCGATTTATCACATTCTGCGCAATGCCGTGGACCACGGGGTCGAGCACCCCGACGAGCGGCGGCTGGCCGGCAAGAACGCGCGGGGTAAGATAAAACTCCAGGCGCGCCTCGAGGGTACCCGCGCGATGATTTCAATCACGGACGACGGAGCGGGAATCGATCAGGCCGACGTGCTCGAGAGGGCGGTCAACGCGGGCTTAATCGCGGCCGGCGAAGTCGTCACCGAAGAGGAAACACTGCGGTTGATTTTGAGGCCGGGATTCTCTACCGCGGACGAGGTGTCAGCGGTCTCGGGCCGAGGCGTCGGGCTCGATGCAGTTGAGCGGACAATTCACGAGCTTGGCGGTGAGATAAACATCTCATCCGAAAAAGGGAAGTCAACCACATTTGAATTGGCGGTTCCGACTACGCTTGTGATGATTGCGGCTTTTATGGTGCGCGCTACCGGCTGGCGATACGCGATCAATGTTTCACAGATCATCGAATTGTTGTACGTATCACCGGGAGAAGTATACGGCCGCGATGGAAAGCGAAACGTCTTGTGGCGCGGCGAGACCATTCCGCTAGTTGAACTGGGATATCTGCTCGGGTTGGGCGGCGCGCGCCCGCTGCATCATGTTAATGGGGGAAACAACGGTGAAAAGCCCCAGGCAGCGGGATCGACCAGGGTGCCGGTCCTCGTGACTTCGGTCGCGGATCGAAACGTGGCCGTCGCAGTCGAACACTTCGACGAGCAGCGGGAAATCATCGTCAAGTCGCTTGGCACGATCGGCCGCAAACTGAAGGGCGTCGTCGGCGCGGTGGATCTGGAAGGTGGCGACGTCGCTCTTGTACTCGACATGCCGAGTCTGCTCCTGCTCCGAAGTATGCGTTTGTAAGAAGTGGGCTACTAAACGATATGCCGGAGAGTAACAAAGAAATCGGCGCGCGAGCGCGCATCTCGATACCCGCGATTCCCCTCGAGCTGGGCTCGCCGGGAACAGACGACGAGAAAACCCAGCACGTGTCGGTGTTGATGTTTGAAATCCGCGGCGCTTCTTACGCGATCGGCGTCGAGAATACTGAAGGCGTAGTCGACTGCCCTCGCATAACGCCGCTGCCGCGTCCGCCTGATGGAGTCGCGGGGCTCGCAAGCGTCCACGGCAAGATGACCGTGGTTATGGACCTTGGCTCTGGATCGAGTGATGAACTCAAGCAGCGTTTGATTCTGGTGAAAGGGAATGCGCAGCTGGGCTTGCTGGCGGATCGCATTGAAGGCGTCCGTGCTTTGGAGCCCAACAAAGTTCGTCCAGTCGCGCACGGCAGATCTCGTCTCACCGCGGAGCGCGCGAAGTTCGATTGGCCGGCGACCAGCTATTTCAAGAGCGGACGAATTCGAGTTCCAATCATCGACGTCGAGCGGTTATCTCAGGGGTGATTGCTTATCGAGCAGGATTAACGATCGCCGTTCTTCAATTCGTATCCGTGCCCCTTCAAGAATCCCGGAAGCCATTTGGTATAGTCCGAAGCGAACTGATTGTAGCGATCTACCAGGCTGTTCTCTTCCTTATCAAGCATACTTAAGCTGTCATGATCGGCTCGCGCGAACTCTGTCAGGGTGTTCTTCTGTGCGGTCAACAAGTCGAGCAGTCGTTTCCGATATTGTTCAGATTCATCGTCGATGTGAGGGACTGAATTGACCGAGCGAATTCCGCGCTCGACCACGTCCATTGCAGATTTTACATCGGCTGATATCTTGCCGCCGTCGAATGGTGTTCCTAGCGCCTTGCGCGCTTCGATGAACGAGCGATTCGCGTCTCTCATGTTGTTGAAGTAAGTCTCGACGCTCTTGCCTGGGCTCGACGCCAGATTGGACATGCTCAGGCGCGGGCCGTCGTAACTTCGAAACGCATTCACGAATGAGATCAGGATCAGGGCGCAGCAGATCACTTGAAGCGTGCGCCACACCATCGGCGTGATCCGCTCGTTAGGCCTCATATAAGGAACCACCAGGGCCAGGGCTATACCTGATAACAAACCTCCGATATGTGCTGAGTTATCGACTATCCGAACCGAGAAACCAAAAACCAGATTGATGAAGATGATTGGGATGACACGTCGCTTGATGTCACGGCTGAGGAACTCCGGGATTTCTTTCCGATATCTGAATGCGAACGCGGCCATTACCCCGAACAACCCGAATATTGAGCCTGAAGCTCCTGCAGAAGTGGCCTGGGGATTGAAGATGAAGCTGCCGATCGAGCCGACGATTCCAGTAGCGAGATAGAGAATCACGAACCGGGCCGACCCGTAGATGCGTTCGATCTCCTGTCCGATGATCCACAGAGCATAGTTGTTGAGCAGCAGGTGAATGATTCCGATGTGGATAAAGATCGATGTAATCAGCCGCCAATACTGATGCTGCTCGACTATCAGGTTGTTTTGTTTCGCTCCGAATCCCAGCAATACCATCGGATCGACTGCAGTCACCGCAAATCCGCCCGCGAGGCACATCAACACGAAGACTCCGATATTGACGCCGATGAAGATCATCGTGAATGGAGTCGAACGCGTGAAGAGAGTCTGCAGGAAGCTGTGCTCCGACACGGTTATGTTTGGAGCGTCCACCGGGATGGCTGAATCAGCAACACCGCAATGGACACATTCGGGAATCTCGATAGGAGTCTGGCCGCCGCAAGAAGTACATTGTCTGAAATGAGGATGGGCTTCAATCGAGTTCAGAGTCATCGGGAGGAGTTTATCATTTAAGCGACTATGAAGCTCACGGGGCGCGACTCGTCCCCGGGTCGCTTGCAGATGGAGAGATTAAGATACTCCTGATATCTTTGATCTCCTCACTGTTAGCGGATCTCGACGAGTGAAAGGAAAGACAATGGCAAAGATAAGATTTTCAGCGCGTACTCTGGTTGTTCTGCTGGTTGTGACCGCGACTGCCGCGGCGCAGTCTCCAACGATTGCAACGTTCAATACAAAGTCATACGCCGCAAGTGATTCGGCGCTTCAGGTGCTCGAACGCGAGATCGCTCGGCTCGCAAAGGTGTCGGGAGGAGTAGCCGGCGTAACTGCAATTCACCTCGAGACTGGCCGGCGTGTGTCAATGAACGGAGCCGAACGCTTTCCGATGGCGAGCACATTCAAGATCCCCATCGCAGTTCAGCTCCTGACGCGAATCGACAAGGGCGAAGTCAGGCTCGAACAGATGATCGATATCACGCAGAGCGATCTGCACCCGGGCAGCGGCACGCTTGCCGATCTCTTCAACAAGGGCGGGCTCGCGTTGTCGGTGCGCAATCTTATGGAACTGATGCTGCTGATCAGCGACAACAGCGCGACTGACGTATTGCTGCGTACAGCCGGGGGCGCGGAGGCGGTCACCGCGCGGATGCGAGCGCTGGGCATCGAGGGAATCGACGTCAATCGATCGACAGCCCAGTTGATTGCCGATTGGGTGGGCGCCAACCTGCCGCCCGAAGATCGTTGGACTCCGGCCCTATTCCAATTGGCGTTTGCGGGCGTTAAGCCCGATGAGCAGAAGGCTGCGGCAAAGAGGTTTGATGCAGATGCTCGCGACACTTCGACGCCTGATGGAATGGCCGCTCTGCTCGAGAAGATTCATCGCAAAGTCCTACTCAAACCAGAAAGCGCGAACCTGTTGCTCGACATAATGGGCCGCTGTCGAACCGGGGAAGCGCGGCTTCGAGGTTTGCTTCCGCAGGGAACTGAGATTGCTCACAAGACCGGCACGATTGGCGGCTCGACGAACGATGTAGGGATCATCACGCTACCCGATAATGCAGGGCACGTTGCAATCGCCGTCTTCGTAAAGTCATCCGACAACAACAGCGCGGCGCGCGAACGGGGAATCGCTGAAATCGCACGGGCGGTCCACGATTTCTTCCTGTTCCAGCCTCGAGCGTCTTCGTGATAACATAGAGTTATCGAGACTACATCCTCTTGCTCACGGGTGTTGGCAGGTTTCCGGAATTCGCGAATTTGCGTCGGCTTGAATCCGTTCGGGTCGCAGCCGGCGTAAAGTAAGTTTGATACTACGGATGGTCCAAAAATCCCGCGTGATGCGGGTCTGAAATACGAACGGCATTATCCGGTTTCTTGATAGTGCAGTCCCGGCAGCATCAGTCTTTGCGGGGCTGGAGTTCAGTGCTGCGGCTGCGAAGCCGCTCGTCATTCAATCAAAACAGAAGGAGAACATAAGCATATGCGTAAGAATTTGATCGTAGTAGCGATCGCGGCAGCAGTAGCAATCGGATGTATCACGACCGCCTCCGCCGATGACAAGAAGTCGCTGTATAACAGGCTGGGCGGCAAGAAGGCCATCACCGCGGTCGTTGATGAGTTCGTCAACAACGTCGCGGGAGACGGCCGCATCAACAAGTTCTTTGCCGATACCGCCAAGGATCCTAAGCGGCTTGCGAAGTTCAAGGGCAACCTGGTTGATCAGATTTGCCAGGCTTCCGGCGGACCTTGCAAGTACAAAGGCAAAGACATGAAGACCGCACACAAGGGGATGGGAATCTCCGATGGTGACTTCAATGCGCTGGTTGAGGATCTCGTGAAGGCGTTGGACAAGTTCAACGTTGGAGCAACAGAAAAGAACGAGCTTCTCAGCGCGCTCGGTGGAATGAAGGGCGATATCGTCGGGCAGTAAGCCTTGCGACGCCAATTAACAGGAAGAGGCACTGCGCAGCGCTCTCAGTTTGCGCCGCGAAGTGCCTCTTGTGTTTTTCTTCGGTTTATCGATTCGGGTGACGCGGGAACTTGACGTAAGGTAGCCGCACCCCGCGCACAAATACTCGGTCCGCTCGGATATCCGCCGGCGCCTCGAACCCAGCGCTTCCCATCGACTCAATCAAATCGGCTTGATCGACGCCGTCTCCGCTGATGCCAATCGCGCGCGCGAAGCTGCGTCAGGGGCGTTTGAACAGCGGTCGTCGCCGGCCGGGTCCGAGTTGCGGGCGTGCCTCATCCAGAGTTTGCTCGCCGCGCATCTCGATGAAGTTTGTTCCCGCCGCAACGACCGCTTGCTGAGAGCCGAGCATTGCTCCGCGTTGTCCCGACACTGTAATGCGGACTCGATGTCCCGGAATGAAGCCGCAATCGTGCCAACGTCCCTTCGGGCCAGTGCGTCCGTTGTGGAGCGAGGCAGCGCCGCCATCAGCGTCGGTGACCGCTACTCTCACACCCTGCACGGGCGTTCCTTCAGCATCTTTCACGGTGACTACGAGGCAACCGTCGCGGCCTGGATTAGTAGAACGATGCTCGGGTTCAGGGAGTCCGTCCGGTGGAGTTGGTGCTACGATCGGCGGTGCGATCGGCGTTGCCGGTTGAGCAGGCGCGTTCTTACTCTCAGCCTTGTCCTTTGATTTTGCTTCCGCCTTCTTCTCGGCTTCTATGGCGGCAGCCTCCTGCGCTGCCCGTTTGCTTTCTTCAGCGGCTTTCTTCTTATCATCGCTCGCCTGTTGATCGTCCTTCGCCGGCGCCTGTTGCGCGGGTAAGGCTTGCCCGGCGGATGAAGTATTTTGATCCGGCGCGTTTGAAGCGACCGTCGCTGAGTCGCCCTGAGTGCGATTGCGATCGGGTCCACGAAGGACAAAGAAAGCCGCGGTTGCGAGTGCGAGCAGGAGGATCACGACCGCAGCGGCGGCGACTTGCCGGCCTCTTCCGGCTGGCTGTTTTGTTGCCACTGATGGCATAAACGATGATCTCGCGTTCGCCGATGCGAGCGGCAGTGTCATCGTCTTCAGCGCGCCCGTGTCTTCGGCCGCAACCGACACGACGCTTGTTCCAGTCGCACCGGACGGCGCCGTCGCCCGAAGCTCGTGCGAGCCTGGACTGAGCCGTATTGTTGCGCGCCCGTCTTCACCAGCCTGGCCAACCAGATTCGATCCGACGAATACCGCACTGCCCGCGGGAAGTCTCTCAACCACGAGCACTGCTGTTCGAGCCTCGTCCGCGCCCTGAAGCCTTAGCGTTTCGAAACCACCGGCCGCGGTGTTTTCAGCAGCCGGCATCGCGACCGTCGAGCGCGCCGAAAGAGCGACCTGCAAGTCCGTTTGCCGGCCATCCTCGAGCGCGACGTTGATCCGGTACTCGTTGTATCCTTCCTTCAAGACCCGAACGTTGTGCAATCCGGCGCTGACTCCGTCGATGAGTATCTTGCCTCTCGCGTCCGAGGTGCCGTGCAGCGCGTCATCGACATATATTTCAGCGCCGCCCGGTGCTGTATTCAAGGAGAGCCGCGCAGTGTTGACGAGGATAGTCGCAGCGTCCCTGCTAATGCCGCTAAGACTCTTGAGGTGGGCTAACATCTCGTCAGCCGTCTGGTAACGATCTTCGAGGCGCTTCGCGGTTGCTTTAGTAGCTACGCGCTCGAGTTCGGCCGGTACGCCGAGCGTCGTAAGCGCGGGGAGCGGCTCGGTATGATGAAGGTCGCGCATCTCCGCCCAATACAAAGCCGGATCGGTGGCCTTCGATTCGAAAGGCGCTTTGCCCGCGAGCATTTCATACAGGACGATTCCGGCAGAGTAGAGATCCATCCGCGGATCGTCTCCGCCCGCGCCGCTGATGCGCTCGGGCGACATATAAGTAGGCGTGCCGAAGCCCTCGCCGGCGAGCGTCAGACTCTCTCCGCCGACCATCCGCGCGATACCAAAGTCGAGCACTTTGATTTTCAGCGAGCCTCCGTCGCCGACCAGAATCACGTTGTCGGGTTTAAGATCTCGATGAATGATGCCGTTGCGGTGCGCGTAGCTGATGGCATCGACTACTTGTGTGAGAACGCTTACCGCGCGATCGGCACGCATCGATCCGCCGTCGTGTATCTCGTCGCTTAGCAGCTTGCCCGAGATAAACTCCATCACAAGGTAATAAGAGCCGTTCTCTTCGCCGAAGGTATACAAACGCGGAAGATTCGGATGGTCGAGCCGGGCCATCGCTACTGCTTCCTGAAAGAAGCGCTGCTTGATCTGCTGATTGCGGGTGTGCTTCTTATGAAGCTCTTTGACTGCGACGATGCGGCCGGGTGTATTGGTGTCTTCGGCCTTGAAGACCGAGCCGAAACCGCCGCTTCCGATGTAATCGGTGATTTGGTAAGTGCCAATGCGTCTGCTGCTCATAATCAATCCGAGTTCGATGCTTACGGCTGAAAAAAGTGTTTTCGATCGAGGAGCCGGCGTTCACTGCCTTAATTCCACGCGTATTCTCACACAAGCCCCCAACCCAGTCAATACACGCACACTTCACGCGCGCATCACTGCTTTTAGACTGTACTCGGGTCATCAAAGGCTAGATAAATTCGAACGTGGCGGGCGCGATCTCCTATCCTCCGTAGGAGGATCATGTTTATAGCCAACCGGGTGCAGGATGAACCGCCCTCCGTCAGGAGGGCCATGTTGATCATTGAAGGTTAGACATCGAACTTCAACATGGCCCTCCTGACGGAGGGCGAGCTATCTTGCGTTTGGAATTCTACAAACATGGTGACGGAGGGCGGACTATTTTGGCGGTTGGATTCTCTAAACATGGACCTCCTGACGGAGGACCTATGGAGTCGGCGGCGTAGGCGGCTTGGACGGAGCGTGAGTCGCCCGGGCGATCTACTACCACTCGCGCGCTGCGAAAAGCCGCGACGAATTTCGAATCCGAACGCCGAAACAAATTCACCATCGGGTCGATCCGGTTTCGCATGATGTCGTTCGCCTGACGAATGAGACTGGTCAGCGATTGAGTCTCCGCCGAACGCGTTGCTACCGCTTCACGAGGTTTCTCTTTGCTTGACTTGAAATCGTGCAATGCTTTAGTCAGCTCATCCAGGTTCGTTTGTGTGACGTTCAACGCCGCAAGCTCAGCCTTCTTTGCATTGGCGCGATCCAGAATCGTCGTAGCCCGATTCGCCAACTCTTCGGCGCCTGTGCACCGATGAGGGTGTCAGATCCACGAGCGCCACTAAGTCATTATCGGCAGCGTTGTGGCCAATTACACCCAGAGCCTGACAAGTCAGGAACAGCACATCTTCGAGCGACTCGCGCGCCGAATGCTTATCGACGGCGGCCCCGATTGTAGGCGTCTCCTGAGTCTGCGCGGACTGATCGATCGCGGTGATGACATTGATGAAATCCTGCACAGCGGTAACAAACAGCGCCGTCCCGCTCCACACCGGCTGATTGTCCTTAAGAACCGCGACCGTTGTCTTGAACATCGTCCCGCGGTTTGTTTGCGTTTGATTCATAATCGTTTCCTCCAGTTTTAGAAATTTGATACTAGTACTCATTTGCTTGATCGTGAGCCGCCCATGCTTGACCGTGAGTGCTCCATGCTTGATCGCGAGCGCTTCATGCTTGACCCTGAGCGCCTCATGCTTGATCGTCAGCGCTTCATGCTTGACCGTGAGCGGCTCATGTTTGACCGTCAGCGCTCCATGCTTGATCGTGAGCGCCTCATGCTTGACCGTCAGCGCTTCATGCTTGATCGTCAGCGCCTCATGTTTGATCGTGAGCGGCCCATGCTTGACCGTCCGTGTTGTCAGCCGAGCTCGTAAATGCAATCGTCTCTGCCACTTACGCCAAGTGTCATCCGCTACAGCCCTTTCCATTGCACGAAACCGACCCTGTCCCTCTGTAACCTGTCCCCTGTCACCTGTCACCTCCCCTCTGTCCTCTGGCCCCTCTCCCCGTAACCTCCGGGTAACGATTTCGAGAATGAGTGAAGTCGAGAGGCTCGAACCCATCGGGGAAGGTTCCAGGCGTGAGATGGACGGATCGACTCAATAACCGTGGAATCAAAGCAAAACAGGCGTGTTTTGCGAGAACAATCCTTCCAGAATGATAGCGCGCTTCAGAAGTTGAGGATGAAACCGGGCATGAGATTCTGGCGCTCATTTCTGACCTTCTGCTCAATCTGAATGAATGGATTCTGTGTAACCGAAACAACCGAACCGAACGCCGCGAGAATACGCTTGTTCGGTAATCTAGTCAACAAAATTCTTTTGGAGATTGGCTCGCGAGCAAAACGCCGACACAGATTCTTGGATTGCAGTTGAGTTCCCAGCGACCGTCTCTTCAATCGCGAACACATCAAATTGATTCCCGCTGATATCTACGTCACGCGCGACTTCCACAGCTCACGCTTCGCGGAAGTACTGGGCGACCTCTTCTTCGAGTGCTGTTCCGATATTCTTTGATCGAACCATCTGGTTACTCGGTGTTGTCGGAAGCATGCCCGCCGCCGCCAAGTCGCTAAACGCTAAGTATGAATGCAGGTGAACTTGAAGAAATCGGAACCCGGTCGTTTGGGCAAGCCGACTATTCGGAATTCCTGCGTTCGCGCAATTCGCGGAGATGCTTCAGCACTTTCGATTCAGGGAATTGCTCCCAGAGAATCTCAATGTCTTCATCCCTCAAGGCATTTGGATCTTGAAGCTGTTTAAGCGCAGATCCACCGCCTATGCTTTTCAACCACTGGGCCAATCTATTCTTAGCATCTCTCGATGACGATGCTTTAAGAGACTCAATCAGCCTTGCTGCAAGTTTGTTTGTGTCCGAAGCAGTGTTGAAGAGATGGGAGAAAATGTCACGGCTTTCAAAAACGGCATTGAGCGTTTCTGCACTGTTGTCCAAAGCAAATACTCTCGGCAGCTCTGCCAGAAAAAACTCTCTACCCAGCTTGTTGGCAGATCTTTCGATCTGAAACCACACGCGTTTGCGTTGCGAATCGTCTATTGACGGATCAATTGTCAACGTGCGCAACACAAAAGTCTTTCGATCGCTCCGGATGTTAATCCACAGGGCGAAAGCGGCATCAGGCTCCTGATTAGACCCTTTGGGGCTTTCAACAAGAATGATCTTAGCGACCTCAAGCAATTGGTCATCGGATAAGAGATTCGAAAAATGCACCCAGGCTTTTTGGAGATTGTCTCGTGAATCACTGTTTTCGTAGTCAACACTGTCCATCAATTGACGTATTGCTTTGAGCGCGGGAAGTTGCTCATGGGATAGAAGTACTGTTAACGCTTCGGATTGATAATGCGGCCAAAGCAGACACGCGCCTTCGATTACCCTGGGCGCGCTTTCATTATCAATTGTTTCGTCATGAATCATCGTACTCACTGAGAGAAGGATTTTTGGAGCGGCGCCATCATTCGGATATTCATTCATAGTCTGTACGGCCGCATCGAAGATCTGAGTCGGGTTGTAGGGATTCAGCTCAGTGCTCCTTGATGGCCAATAACCTGTCATTTGTTCATGAAGCCAACCGTACAGCGAAACGCTATTCCTTGCGTTCGCAAATAGATTGTGCAACATTGCCCCCGCTTGCGCATGCGGACCAAAGCCTATGATCCGAGGTAGCGCCGGAAAAACTCCTTGCAGGTATTGGCTGGGGTTAGCGTGTTGCTGCTGAACAAATGGATATAGCTTTTCCATAAACCGCTGCACCGAACTAGTTTTAATTGCATCGTCAGACAAATGTCTCATAAAGGTTACGAACCGCTTGAATTCTTCGTCGGAGAATTTCGTGCGACTATGAATTGGTTCGAGAGCCTCAGTGAGCTTTGATTGCTGCTCTGCGGTCAGCGAGTCAAACTGAGATCCTAGCCAAGTTACACATTCTTCTGGCAAGTCTGAGATTATGCGGCCTGTCCACTGTCGGACAACGGCTCCAGCCTTATCTTCAGCATTGGTTCGAAGCCACGTCAGAAGGCGGATCCCAAACTCGACAGTCTGGTCGCCGCCGCTCCAACTAATTGCTAGGTCTACAAGCGCGTCGTGCGCCTCGCTCCCGATGTCCGAGCGATGGTCGAGCAAACGAAGCAGTGTTTGTCCGCTGCTTTTCCAATCCAGCTCCCAATCAGCATCTTCCCTATCCTGCTTCAGTCGCACGGCCAAGTTCCTAGCGAAGACAGTGACGTGCTCGGAAAAGCCAGAAGCGCTCATATGTAAGGATAGGAATTGACAAGCGAGCGACAGTGCCGCCTCATTGCGAACTGTAACAAGTGCATTCAATTGAATCCACATCTCGTCGCGGCTCTCTTGGCCAGTATTCCACAAGTCATCGAAGATTTCTCGAGTCCTTCGAAGAGTTTCAGTAACATCGAAGTCTTTGAGGTCATCTTGTTCCAGTTGAACCAAAACCATCCTTGTGTAGCGGCCTTTGAGATCCGGCAAGAGATGCTTCTCATGTTGTGCCATCCACAATTCCAACTGGCTGAAGCGGAACTCATGGTTCTGCCCACTAATCGCGACACTTCGTTGCTCCAGCCAATTCAGCATTAGTTGGTCATGACCATTGTCTAAGCGGTCTTCACTCCGGACGCTTAGAACTACTTCGCAGGCTCCTAGTACTATTTCGATTGCCTCATCAAGAGAAGGAGTCTCACCGGTCGGTAGCGTGAACTCGATTTCGCCTTGCGTGCGCAACAAATCTTCTATGAGATGAGCCGCTAGTTCTCTTCTGTCGTCTGCCGACGCTTTCGGGAGGAGAGTCTGGATTCGATTAATGCCGACAAAGGACCTCAACGCTCGAGAGTGTGAGAGTCTTCTTGCCAACGGGCTCACTAGCAAGTGCGCTTTATCACCCGGCAGCCTGTCAGCTAATGCAGCGATCACTCGCGCAGCATTGTCCTGCCTTGTGGGCGATTCATGGCGGAGTTCTTCCTCCATATCGTGAAGTAGCCTGACATCCTCATAACTAAGCAGTTTGGAATCAGCATCCCGCCCTAGTTCGGCAAGCACGCCAGCCTGATCGCCGGAGACAAAGCCATCGTAGAGTCTGGGACCTTTATCCCCAAACTTCCTCGTAACCGGATCTTCCGAAAGGGTAAGGAGAGGCTGAAGAGGCTTCGGCCAGCGCAAACCCTGATTCCCTGCGAGGAACTGTCTTAGCGCTCGGCATGAGGACTTAAGTTTACCATCCTGATTAGTGTACAGGCTGAGAATGGCCTTCGTTGTCTCTGGTTGGTCATCAAGCTTCTTACCAGAGACGAAGACATCAGAGAATCTTCCGATCAGGTCTGGCTCCCTCTGCAGGTTTTCATAGAAATCAGCAAAATCGACCCGCAATGCGGAGAGTACCGCGAGTGATAACGGGTGATTAGTTACGGCGCCGTCGTGCAGACCACCGGCTTTCTCCGTGCCCGCGCCCTCGCGCTCACGCTGCTGCGCAATCCACCAAGATTGAGCGAACGCGTTCAAGATCTGTAAAGCATTCCGCGGGCTTTGGACGCCCACGTGAATCATGCGGTCAATAATGGTCTCCAGATGTTCTCCGCGAGATCGCAGGTCCTCTGCAATCCGTGGAAGATCGCGTTCAAGTCGGTGCAGGGCGTAGTTGCGCATGTCTCGTTTGGGGAACTGCGGAATCTCAAGACGGAATTGGAAGATCCTGTCTAGAAAACGTCGTGCATCGACTGCGGTCATGACACTTCCCGGCAAATCTGCGCTTCTTTGCCTACGCCGATCGGCTAGGGCCTCCGCTATGCGTTCCTCGTCGCATGAAATTACAAAGACGATTCCCAAACCAGCTGGAATTTGGGCCTTCGGTATCTCCATAAACGTCCGCACAGCGTCAAGGCCACTTACCATCTCTTCCGCTGAAAGTCGATCAAGATCATCGACGAAAATCAGAAGTCGCTCACACTTTTTGCCCTGTCTCTGTCTCCACGTTCTCAGTTGACCCAGTAGGAGATCTTCGTATTCTTCCGCGGAGGAACTCGGGAGCTCGACTTTGTTTATGTTTATGTAGCGAGGGACGAAGGCACGTTTTGGATCGAAAAGATATTTGGCTAAGAGCCAAACACAAGCAAGAAACCCAACATTGGTCGGGCCGGTGACCCAAGGATTCGAATCCCCAAAAAGCAGTTTTATGAGAGATAGGCCGACAGTTAGGAAAAGGAGCACAAGGAAAACTTGTGCTGCTGTCCAAAGCCATTTCTCATACAACTCCACGAAAATAGATCTCCAGGACCGTGCCTCTTGAATGGGCCTTTGAACCTGACGGAACAGGACGTCCTTCAAAGCCTCCGAGTCACCATCGAGGGAGAGATACACCTGACGCAGCAGTGCTCTCTTGATGTTTTCTCCACCAAAGCGCCACGCGTTGAAGGTGATGGGCTGGATCCTATTCGCTCGGGTCTCACCTTCGCTGTTCTTTCTGAGGTCGTCCTTAAGATCTTCGAGATAGATCCCCTTAATGGAGCTTTTCCCGGTGCCCCATTTTCCTAATAAGCCGATACTATATGGCGGCTCATTGCTTGATGACTCAATTAGGCTTTTCAGAGCCGTTGCGAAATGCCGCTAGCCAAAAGCGTCGGCCTCGGCTGAATTAATCTCAACGTCCAAAAGCGAGGGCATGAGATTCTCGTTTCCTGCCATATCGGATACCTTCCGGAGTAGTAAGAGCAATCGACAAAGTCGCTCTCATTCTGGTGATACGAGTTTCGATTTCGGAACAAACGGCTCAATGGGCCAGCCGAGAGTGAAATGTCACCAAAGACGATATGACAATGTCCGCCGAGAATCAACGCAGAAGTACACTAACTTACGAGGGGGAGGCAAATCCTAGGCTCAACGTGTCATAGACAACAAACTCGAGTAGGTCAGCTATGCTTATCTTCATCAACCCATTGGTACCCCCTTGTCAATCGGTCGCGACCTGTGCAAAAGTAAGTGGCTCCCAAAATGCCCGCGCGTTGCAGTTAGCCTACCGGCGTCGCCGATGGCACTTGAGCAACGAGCCTCCACGGGCAGTGAATTCAATAAGACACGCGCGGTGTTCCTCACCCCCAAACACACGCACAAGGAGTCAAATGAGAAGTTCTGCTCAACTGGAACGAAGACGTTTTGAGCGTGCCCCTATTACCACACAAGTTGAATTCGAGCTTACAAACAGCAGCAGCGGTCCGTCTCGCATCAGAAAGCACATGGCCAACATCAGCACTGGCGGGCTGTTCATATCGACCGAGGAGCCGATTCGCGCAGGAACCCGTATGGTCGTGCGCTTCGAGCTGCCAAGCAACAAGCACAGAGTCATCGCGGTCTCACGCGTGAGCTACGTCAAGAAGGGCATCGGTCTGGGTGTGGAGTTCGTCAGCCTGGACGATGAAGACCGCGAGGAGATCGAGACGTACATCGCTACCTTGAAGTCCATGTCCCGCGTGTCGTGATTTCGAGATTTCAACCGAGGCCTTGTTCCCTGAATGAGCCACTGTTAGCGCAAAAAAATAAACTCTTGTAATGGTTTTGGGCGTGTGCAATAATCGCCTCGCTTTCAAGCTTCTGCCCGCAACTGAACACATCCCCCACTTGATAATCGACCAGATTGCTCCTGAATTATTCGGGATTAGTGTCGTCCGCACAACGTGAAATAGAACCTCGTATGAAACTCGAAACAGGACATCCTATTTGTTCCCTGTGCAAGCTCGAGCTGACAGGCTTCGCATTCGAAAGCGGACCCGGCACCAGGCTTTGCACGGGATGCCGCGGTCTCATTCAGACCGCTCTTCGCCGAGCCGAGCCGCAGACGGTTGCGGCTTCAGCAGGCGTGCAGCTAAGCACTGTCGCGACTCCCTATCTTCCGAGCGCTCTTCCGAGCGACGGTCTCCCGAGCGATAAGGGCAACGGCTCCAGGGTCGCCCATACCGAAACAATGTCGCCCGGTTTCTTCGAGGACTTCTCTGCTTTTTCCGATGCGAGTGAGCAGGATCAACCAATCGAATCGTCAAGCCCGGGCTACGAATCGTTTGAGATGCATTTCGATGACGAACCGCCCGCAGCGCTGGACTCGGAGGCGACTTCTGATGAAGAGCCCGAGCTCGAATCGACCCAACATTACGACCAGACTCCAGTTGCGAATGCGCCATCGAGCGAGCCCATCCACTCTGAATTGAGCGATCTTTGCCTTTCTTCGTCGGCCAACGGCAATGCGAGCGCATCAACCGACAACGGCAATGCCACAGACCAATCGTACGCGGCTGGAACGGCTGAGCAGGCGATACCCGCTGATAACGTTTCGGACGAGATTCATGAAACGCAGCCACTTACCGAGAGCGCTCCGGCTGATCCGTGGCAGGATCCGCTTCCCGCCTGGGACTACTCACACAGTGAGTGGCCGGTCCTGATGGGACCGCCACGCGAAAGCTCGCTGGCGAAGTTCAAGGTTCCGTTCGTGGTCGCACTGGTGCTGGTGTTCGGCGCCGGGTTTTATTACCTGATCTATCCTCAGATTTCTCGCGAGCGACCTCTGGCGGCTAACTCCTTTTCTTCCGACGCCCAGCCTGAGCCACGCGGTGCGGCTCAAAAGCCTTCGGAACCTGCTCAACCAATTCAAAGCCAGGAGCCGTCGACTGCTTCAGACGCACCGGCCGTCGCGCAAGCGCAGCCAGAACAGAAATTGGTTCGCGACTCCGGCGTTGCTGGTGAGACCGGGGCGAGTGAGTCGGGCGCCAGTGGAGCAGGCAACGCACAGGGACGTTTCGCGCTGCAAGCCGCATCGTTTCCAACTCAAGCCGGCGCGGACGAACTGGCTCAGAAGTTGAGATCCGCCGGCGTTCCGTCGTATGTCGTCAGCGCCGATCTCGCGCGGCGCGGCAGGTGGTTTCGAGTTCGGGTTGGCAGATTCAACTCCGCCGAGGATGCGCAGCGATTTGCCGGTGAAGCGCAGCAGCGTGCAAAGGCGGCAGGGATTTCGTTGCCGTTAGTTGTCTCGCAGTACGATCAGCCCTGAAGAAGCCAAGGATTCTTCGACGATGCAGGATTTTCATCCGCAGAATCTCCGGTACGCACGAGTTGTTGAGCGGTACTCGAGATACATCGAGTCACCCGTGTTGCGGCTGAAGTTTCTAAAGAACGCGTTGAAGGATGATCAGCCCAACAATTTGTGGAAGAGAATACCGTACCTGGGAACGCTTCCGGATCGCGCAATGATTATTCTCGAACTGTCAAAAGTACTACCGATCGATCGACCCGCACCGATGGGGATAAGACTCACAGCGTTGTTGTACAGAGTGCGGTACGGTTTTTACGCGATGTGCGTTGCGCTTGCGCTGTTTGCCGGGGCGAGTCTCGTTTACGCCGTATCCAGGATCGCTAGCAGCCTCTCGGTGTCTACTGAAGCAAAGGAACTCGCGACGAGCGGGCAGCCCACGGCGGCGGGCCCGAACGGCGGCGAAGCAGTTGCGGCAATCGCCTCGGGAGCTGGGCTGACGCTGGATCAGGTATGGCTGGCTGAAGAAGGCGAGGGGTTTGAGTTTTACAGCAATGGCGCGCGCGTGCTGACCGAGTTTGAGACTAACGGAATGAAACGCGGCTTCTATAAGTTTGATCTTGAATCGCTTGCTTCCAACTCGGGCGAAGCTTTTTCAAGCCCGGTTGGTATTGTCTATCACGTTTCCGAGAGCGACCTTCTTCCGTTTGCGAATCGCTACAACTCATCTCTGCAAAATCACTCGCGGGCTTTGCTGGAGTACGCACGCGCTCATCGCTTGTACAACTACCTGATCGACCGGTTCGGGAGGACCTATCGAATCGTGCGCGATGAATTCGAGGCCAATCACGCCGGTAATTCGGTTTGGAGCGACGGGCGCAGCGTCTACGTCAACCTGAGCGCGAGCTTCCTTGGAATCTGTTTCGAGGGCCGCGGAGCGGCGATGGGCGCCGAGGGCATCAACGAGGCTCAGATCTACGCCGCGCGAGTCTTGACTGCGGTGCTGCGATCGAAGTACGGAATCGACGATGCAAACTGCGTGACCCACGGGTTGGTCAGCGTGAATCCCTCGAATCACCTGATGGGCTATCACACGGATTGGGTGTCGGAGTTTCCGTTCGAGGCACTTGGGTTGAGCAACAAATACGAAACCGAGCTGGCGGCAATTTCGAGGCTTGGATTTGGCTATGATCAAGCTTACGTGTCGGCCGCGGGCGGCAAGTGGCCCGGGCTTGAAAAAGCCGATGCAAGGCTTAAGGAAACGGCCGAGAGGGACGGCTCATCCGTTGAAGATGAACGTCGCCAATTGGCTCGAGGTTTCCAGCGCGCTTACTCGAAGCAGCATGCGATCGAGAAGGAGTGAGTAGCACAGACTTCAGTCTGTTGAGTTTCCTTATCGTTAATGACTCGGCACGGATACAGACTGAAGTCTGTGCTACCAGGTTATGAACAAATCGGACCTGATCGACGAAGCAGTGAAGCGAAGCGGACTGAAGCGGCGTGAAGCCGCCCGGGGCGTGGGTGCTGCGCTCGAGACATTCAAGCACGAGCTCGAGAACGCTAGCGTCATTCACGTACGCGGTCTCGGTCGCCTGCACTTGAGGTCCAAGCGACGCGGTTATGCGCCTGCTCGACAAGCCGGCGGCTCCCACTTACCAATACCGGCCGGCAAGGCCGTAAAGCTGACGGCTTCTCGAACGGCGGTCGTTAGGTTGAATACTAGTTTGAATGTTGGGCCCCTCAAGCTCAAAAACGAAAACAACATTGGAGGCAACATGGATAAGAAGCAAGAAAGGGAAACCATTGATCATCAGACGAGCGAGACCGAGGGCGCCGCTCTTGGACTCGACGTCGGAACGAGCCGGCTGGTATTGGCCAGCGGCGCAGCGGACCGCGTGAAGGCAAAGGCTGAGTTGAATGCGTTCATTGCAGTTCCTTACTCGAAGTTCACCGAGAACATTCTCAGGCAGAACAAGGTGAGTTATCAGTTGAACGGAGGCTCGACGCTGCAAGTGTACGGCAACGAAGCCGCGCGTTTTGCGAACGTCTTCAACACCGAAGTGCGCAGGCCAATGAACGGCGGCACGCTGAACCCGGCTGAGGAATACTCGATGTCGGTGATGCAAGCCATCATTCAACAGTTGGTGCGCAAGACAAAGAACGGCGAGAACATGCGCTTCAGCGTGCCCGGCGCGCTCCGCAACGAAGGCTCGCCCAACCTCGTCTACCACGAAGCGATGCTGCGAGATCTGCTCAACTCGATGGGCTACAACGCGAAGGGAATCAACGAAGGTCTGGCCGTCGTGTTTGCCGAGCTCGAGAAGGAAAACTTCAGCGGCATAGGCGTCAGCTGCGGCGGTGGAATGTGCAACATCGCGCTCGCGTTCATGTCGATACCGGTTATGACCTTCAGCATGAACAAAGCCGGCGACTACATAGATAAGAATGTTGGCGCAGTGACCGGTGAATTGCCCACCAGGATACGATTGATCAAGGAAGAGAGTCTCGATCTATCACAGTCGCCAAAAAACAAATACGAAAGCGCGCTTCACATCTACTACGACGATGTGATCCTGTCGCTGGTCGAGTCACTGCGCAGCTCGCTTGCCGAAGCGAAGAACCTGCCGCGCATCGACAAGCCGATTCCAATCGTGTTGAGCGGCGGCACCGCGAAACCAAAAGGATTCCTCGAGAAGTTTCGCCAGACGATCGAGCGCGACAAATTCCCGCTCGAGATATCAGAGATACGAATGGCCGAGGATCCGCTTACGGCAACGGCTCGAGGTTGTTTGATAGCTGCGATGTACGACGCGTAAGAGTAAGACTCCTATCCAGTTTGCCATTCCGTGAGAACGTCGCGAATCCGCGCGAGGCATCGACGTGCCTTGCGCGGGCTCGCGCTAGACCGGGTCCGGTTGACAAAAGGCTTAGACCTTTAATCGGCGGATGGACACGATGGCAAACGAGAAGACTCTCAAGCGTAACGCTACGGCGCGTTGCTGAAGGGCAATAAGTCACGCAATCCTGAATGTGAATCCTGCGCGCTCTGGCGCGCCTCAGCCTATCGGACTCCAATGCCGACACCGCCGATCGGGGCCTCGATCGTGCAGCGCTTCCCCCTCCCGATAATGCCTCGCTCACGTGTGGTTCCAGGTTCGATGTGTACCGTTCCTTGATCCGAGACTATCTCGATCGCCTCGGAAAGGCTGTTGAACAGGTACGGGGGATGAGTGAACACTGAGTCCAGCCAATCGAACTGTACCCATACGTCATGACTCGAGATGTTTCCTGGCTCTTCGAAGGGAAGGGCCGGGCTTCCGTCGCGCGTACCCAGAGACACGCCGCCAATCGGAGCGAACAGCGTGAATCTCTTGGTTCCACCAATCGCGCCCCTCTCGCGCGTGGCGCCAGGCACGACCCGGATCACACCTCCCTGAGCCACGGCCTCGACCGCTGCAGCGATCGTGTTGAACGGCCGGCACACGTCGCCTTCCGTCGGTCCGGCGTAGTCGAAGTTCAACCACACCTCGTTGTTGAAGCCCGCCACTTCGGACTCGCCGGTTTCTGAATCGCGACGCCGCGGGTGCGCCTCGTCGGCGAAATCGAGCGTAAGCGAGCCTTGGCGCCCTGGGTTGGTGATTTCGACGACCGCCTCTCCCAGGCTGTTCATGATCGTCCCGTTGACAAGCCTGCGCGGCATCTTCTCGGCGCCTCCCCTGGCGTCTCCGGGATCCTTGTTACCATATTTGACGCTCAACACCTCGGCGCCCGACTCGGTGTCACGCCCATCTCCGCTCTTGTTCCAAATCACGAACTCGAGCTCGTTCAGGTTGGAGGTGACGTAGCGAACCACACGATTGTTCTGAAGCGTGAGTGCGCCGTTGCGGTCGTGCACCCCGCGCTTGAACTGCTCGAACGTTACCTCTCCATGCAGCCACGTGTCACAGGCCTCGAGCAGTGCGAGGCCACCGGGTGTCTGTTGATAGATGGCCAGGAAGACGCCGGGCGCATCGTCCCCGCCGCGGCCCGGGATCTTCAGGTCGATGAAGCTGAAGCCAGCCGAGACGTGCGGGTCCACCGGCGCGCCGTCCAGATTCCGGGCGACCGTGCGATCCACCCACGCCGGCAGCCAGACCTGATGGCCGCACGCGAAGTCGGGCGCGACCCCATAGTTGGCAACGTTCTTCACCCCGATCGCGTTGATCTCGAACACCGTGTGTCCCAGGATCTCAAACTTCACGAAGCTCTTGATGTTCTTCGAGAACTCGCCGAACTGAATGACGCTCGACGCGTCATTCACACGATGTCCCGTGCGCATGAAGGACGTCGTGAGGGCCACGCCTAACTGTTCCGCTTCCGCTTCGGGGTCGATGAACGCGTGAAGATCCGGGTCTACGGCGTAGGGAGCCGGGGCGCCGCCCGCCGAGATGAGGTAGCTGGGAGAACCCGCGTAGATTTCCATGTTGTCGCAGTTGCGGTTTCCGCCGACCTCGTCGGGTCTTGGGGTTCGGTGCAGCCTCTGGAAGAAGCGACGATGCCGATCATTGACGAAGAGATCGTGTATCGAAGGGGGCAGCCGATAGTCGCTCAATACCTCGAGCGCGAGCTCCGTCCCCGAGTCATCGATCGTGTAGCGAACCGGATCGCGTCCAAAGCCACCAAGCCGATATGCCCGAATGTTGCCCGCCTGCATGGCAAAGTAAGGTGCCATCCGATCGGCCCCGGACTGCCAGGTCAGAAGCCCCACCGTCATATATCCCTCGCCGGTGTGCGCCGAATTCGAGGCGTTGTTTCTCCGCCGGAAGGGCACTAGACGCCGAAGGTCGTTGCTCGACACCGCCACGCAGGCCGACAGGTAGTCCAGGACCATTCGCGCGCCTAGCCGCACCTCGTGATCGTAGGCGTAGCTGCACAAGTTCAGAAGAGCGTGCCGCGTCTCGCTCTCGTATGACTTCGCGTTGTACTCGGAGAAATCACCTCGCAGCATTCTGCGGAGCAGCATGAGGAGGAGCGGCATGCACGCCAAATAATCCTTGCCGCCGTTGCGCCTGTTGTCGTACTCGATGGACGGCTCACGCTGGAACATGAGCTGGTTCGTCAGGTAGCGGGCCGTCACGATCATAAGGATGTGATTTTCAGTCTCACCGATGTTGGTGTGTCTCCCGCCAAAGCTTGTGAACCCGGCCCGGCTCCAGTCGTTCGGGTTGCTTTTGCTCGTGAACGTGTCGTCCTCTCGGGGTCGATGTATCCGGCCACGCGCCAGCAGTTGTGTAATGAGATGCTCGCGAGCCGCCGGGGAAATATCGGTATAGTGGCGGTAGGCGATGGGCAACAGGAACATTTCAGTCATGTCGTAGTTGCCTTCCGCGCCCTTGAGCGAGAAGAGGTCGTCGGCTCCCGGCCCGAAGGTGCCGCACCATCCCGGACTCGCCGCCAGGATTGCGCGCGAGACCATCGAACGCAGCCCCCTGCCCCGGCTCGGCTGATCGGGGAAGTAATCCGCATACGCCAGCACTGCGAGGCACTTGGCTCGAACGAGGTAGACTGTCGGCGCCTTGTCGTCGTACCACTTGAGTTCGAGAAGGTCCTTGTCCAGGAACCAGGGTGGGGCGGGCGGGTGTCCCGGGGTCGAAGACAATCGACCCACGACCGGCCAGATTCGAGGAGGGCCAGCGTCGGCGACGCCTTTGATGCCCGTCGCCGCGCTGATGGCCGCCGCCGCGCGGGCGTCAAACAGTTGCCGGGCCATGGTGACAGGGTCGCCCGGAGGCAGAGGCCAGGCGCCAACGAGATGAATCTGCCTGCCGTCGCTCTCGAACGCGGCCAACGCCTGCTTCGCCGGCAGACGCTTTCGGACGTACGGCTGGTGGCTCGTCATGTTTTCCTTCGAGTGACCAATCCGTTAGCGCAGCATGGCCAGGACCGGCACCAGTCCGCGACCACTCTCCAGTGACCGCAGAGCCTTCCCTAGTACGGCGCCGAAGCCTCGCTCGCGGGCCGTGATCTTCATCGCATGACCGGGCGTCAGCGATGAGGTCAAGAGGTCGCCCGCTTTCACTGGCGACGACGTGGCGTCAACCAGGCACATAACCTTTCCCATGAGGGTCACCGGCAGGCGCGTGTTCCCATTGGGAGCGCCGTCGAGCTTCAAGGCCGGTCGAAATCCGGGAGCGCCGGCGACGATGCCGACGACCGCTGTGTCGTAGGGACTGATCGTGACGCCGATGCAGCCGGAGTCGCCGATGCGCACGACGGAACCGGGCACGATCGTCGCGCCGTCCTCTACATCGAAATCCTCAGCGATGTCGCCCCCCAGCAGATTGATGACACCGGTGACATCGATGTCGCCTTTGAAAAATGCCGCTGGGCCGCCGTGGTCGTTGGTCGCAAAGAGCGCGGCGTTTTGCGGGTGGTGGCTTACAGCGAATACGCCGCTCAGGTTTTCGCTCTCGCCGAATACACCTGCGTTGTCTTTGCTGTAGCCGGAGACACCCTGGTACTCGTCGCTCTCACCGCGAACGCCTCGGTGCCCTCTACCCACGACTCCGTCGCCCCCAGGGCTTGAACCGCGGACACCCACTCCCTGCAGTCCGCCTGTACTATCTCCCGCGACGCCAATGAGGCCAGTTCCAATCACGCCGAAGCCTGCAGCGTCGTTCGTTCCAAATAAAGCCCCGTTGTGGACGCTGTGGCTGACGCCGTACACACCATGGAACTTCTGGCTTTCGCCGACCACGCCCGCATTGTCGGTGCTCTTACCGAAAACTCCCTGGTAGTGGTCGCTCTCTCCCACAACTCCTCGATGACCAACACCGACCACTCCGTCCCCGCCGACATTCGTGCCGCTGATTCCCGGTATCCCGTTATTCGTTGAAGTGCCGTCATAAGGCTTAGACATCAGATTTCTCCTTTGTGGCCGGGGGACCTATCCGCGGCCCTCTGTGCCAATTATGAGTGAGATAGTACCGCTCTCTGGGAGGGCGGCTTCAAGAGTGAACTGCAACACGCAGAGGATGGCAAATTGGAGGCCTGACCCCGAATCAATCAACCTACTCACCCACTGCAATGATCGGCGCGCAGCAATGAAGCAACCTGCGCAGGGAAACAAAGGCACGTCCAAACCTACGGCGAACGGGAACCGCTCACACGACGGGGCCCCTGAACTGGGTTCGATCATAACAGACTCAAGATTACCAATGCATTCTGCCAACACAAACACAATCTGTTTTTAGTAGTATTAAACTCATTCGGTCTTGCTCCCGGTTTAAGTGCGTTGTAATCGCTTCTACGTCGGAGACTTCAACCACGACGGCAAAGCCGAGGTGTGGTCTTCAATAGCACCAATTGGGACAAGCCATATCTCGGACTGCTGGCCGACGACGGAGCGAATGGTCTTCGGCTGATCGCTCGTTATGACGGCTCGATGCCGAGTTGGAATTTCGGCAAGAGGCATAGGTTGGAAGATCGATTGCGACACTGCATCCGGCCTTTCAACTTCTACATGCCTTCCGCATTTTTATCACCCCTGCCATCGGGTGTGATTAAGAGCCGAACTTCCACGTAATGACGAATTTATTCGTTTCTGAGAATCCCAACGAATGAATTCGTTACGACGTGGGCGTTGCAAGTTCCGCTTTTAATCGCACCCCCTGCCATCGACGCAAACACTGTTGACTTTGAAGGAGCACGACATATAATCGGTGGCCTGACGCTTGTGTAGCAAACGTATCCTGAGAGGAGAGAAAACGAGAATGGCAATAACGATTACGGGAACAAAGGCAGGACGGCGCGGCGGTCCCGCCGTGGAAATAGCCTACGACAAAGGCACGAAGCTCGAGGCGATTCTTGCAGCTCAAAGGCAGGTCTTCGGGGACAAGAAGATCGCAAAGGCTATAGGATTGGTGTTCTGCGATGGCTGCTACTCGGGTCTCGACCTTGATATCAAACAGAAGTACGAGAACCAGTTTTAGGGCTGAGACCGACATCTCTGGCGCCCCGAAGCTGGGAGTGGGTCTTCTTTTCAATCCAGTTCTTCCCAGCTTCGTTGGGGCGCACCCTGACTCGTTCGACTATCTCGAAATTATTCCGGATCGCGAATGGCTCGACCGAGGCGTTGGTTCTACGGGGCGGTACTCCGTTCTCGAGAAGTCGCTGGACTTTTTCAATCGCGTCCGAGAGAGAAAGCCCGTCTTGTGCCACGCAATCGGGCTCTCGATAGGCAGCGCGGCTCTGTTCGATACCGGACACCTCGAACAGATCCAGCGCCTGCACGAAGAGCTGTCGTTTGCCTGGCACAGCGATCACCTCTCGTTCGCACGCCTTCCTCAAGGTGATCGCGAGATGCATACCGCCATCTCGCTTCCCGTTCCCCATGACGAAGAAGTTCTCGGTCTGCTCATCGAACGAGTGAAGAGCATCCGCTCGATCGTGCATTGCCCGTTCCTGCTGGAGAACAATGTTTATTACGTTGACACTCCCGAGCAGGAAATGAAGGAGCCGGAGTTTCTGAACCGGCTCTCACTCGAGTCCGGCTGCGGAATACTTTTGGATCTGCACAACGTTTATGTTAACTCGGTCAATCACGGGTTTGCTCCAGAGACCTTTCTTCGCGATCTGGATCTAACGAGAGTTGTTGAGTTGCACATAGCGGGCGGCGACTATCTGCTGGATTTCTACACCGACGCTCATTGCGGTCCGGTAGCTGAGCCGGTTTGGAGTCTGCTTGAAGAGACCTTGCGCGCGGCTCCGTGGATTCGAGCTGTCACCTTTGAGTTTCACGAGTCTTCGTATCCGCTGTTGAAAACCGAAGGGATTCGCGAGCAGCTCGATCGCGCGCGAAAGATTTGGGATCGATTCTGCTGAAGTGCGCATAACGGCCATCATCGCGTAACGGCCATCATGTAGGGGCAGTCCTCCGTGGCCTCCCCTCTCTGCCAAAATGATTTTGCCGCGCGATGAGGGGCGGCCACGGAGGACCGCTCTTACATGTCTTCCGTTACACGCAACTAAACATGTCGCTTGAAGTCTATCAAGAGATCTTTTGCAAGATGGTGGCCGCACCTGGGCTCCGCGAACGTGTGCTCGAACGGTCCGGAGAATATCTGAACGGTCTCGACCTGACCGAGCTTGAACGTCGAAGGCTTCTAGCGATCGCGGCCCAACCCGGCATGCGTGTCAACACTGCGATTCACCGCGCCAATCGAATCACGCCGCTGGACCACTCAGTGCCGTTCACCCTGCTCCTGCTCGGCGACCGGCTGCGCGATCTGTTGCAGCGCTACTGGTCGGAAAACCCAACCGAGAACCTTCAGATACCTGCCGAGTGCGAGCGATTCTCTGCTTTCCTTGAATGCGAGATCCGAGCCGGGCGCATCGTAGATCCTTACCTGGAAGAGGTGCTTGCATTCGAGCGCGCCTGCACCGAACTGAAGTTCTTAACCGAAGAAGAACTGCGTCGCGTTAAGACCGGCGCCGACGGCCTGCCGCCCTTAATCAGGCTCATTACTTTCCGCCATGATCCCGAGCCTTTACTTGAAGCGCTCGCGAACGGGAAGATACCGCCGAACATTACACCGGGTGAGTTCCACTTACTCATCGACTGCCGGACCGGCGAACCGGACTTCCGGATGCTTGATGCAGATGCCCTCGAAGCGATCTTCGCCAACCGAATCTATCCGAGTCATAATTTGGACTCGACGCGTTAGCCCCTGAAGCCGCTGTAGTAGGCAACGCGAGCTTCACGTGCAGTTAGCAGAGCCGATAATCCGGCGTGCAACATCGGATCGAACGTTTCAGCTTCGCAAGCCCGAAAGGTGCATCGTGTAAAGTTTGATCTGACTTTGATTGGCAGTCTATTTCTTCCTGATTCATGCAAAAAAGCCCCTCATCTCAAACCGACTGGTACCTTTGTTGGTACGAGTAAGGTTTATGCTCTTGCTTAGCAACGCGCTATGACGAAGTATGTCGAAAGCCTTTGCGAAGATAATTACAGGCAACTCCCATACAGGTTAAGAATTATGAAGTGTTTCTGTGTTGACTTTCGTCTGTGTAATAAGAGAGGTAGTAATTATTACTTTTCACTCAGGAAGTCGTGAGGCCTAGTGATTGCGTTTCTGCATAACATCAGTGACGAAGGGGGTTATCAAGAGACTGCGTAACAGTTCCCCAGAAAACTGCATAAATCATGTCAGGCAGTTCAACTATCGACACCGCCGTTTACTGTGCCGATCAACTTGAATAATTGGGAGGACACGCTAATGAAAATTTCCAACTCTCCGCGCAAAGGTATTCCGAAGACTCTCCGAATCTTAACCACTGTGACGTTCATGTTTGGGCTCTCGTCATTTTTGTTTGCCCCGCCCGAAGCGACGAACACGCAGGGAACGCCGACTCCACCGAAAGCGACGAACACGCAGGGGACGCCGCCTCCACCGACGGCGCTGGCTGCGTCCAGGCCCTCGCCTGAGACTGGACAGTTGTCGCCCGAGGAGTTGCGACTCCGGGAGGACTGGCGCATTTCCATGGCGCAGGTCCCCTTGCCGAAGCAAGGCTGTTTTCAGGCCCCCTATCCAAGCAAGGAGTGGCAGGAGGTTGCGTGCACGACTACGCCGAACTATCCGATGCCGCCGCGGCGCGGTCCCCGGCCTCTAGTGGTGGGCAGCGGCAACGACATCTCAGCCCAGGCTCCGACCGGGTTCATATCCACGGCGATCGGCTCTTTCGACACCGTCACGAACGTGACGAGCGAGAGCAGCCCGATTGGCAATACGGGACCACCGGTTGCAAACGCTTATACGCTGCAGGTGAACACTAACTTCTTCACGACCACGGCCTGTGCCGGTTCTCCGAACCCGGGGTGCCGGGGTTGGGAGCAGTTCGTTTTCGAGAACACGAATACTGTTGCCCGTGCCTTCATTCAGTACTGGCTGATCCAATACAACGCACCTTGCCCCGCGGGCGCGGGCTGGAACCAGTTCTCGTTCACCGGCTCGGGGGACATCTATTGCTTTAAGAACAATCCCGGTGGGGCGGTGGCGGTCACGCCTCTCCAGCCGATCACGAATCTGGCGTCGCTGAGCCTGAACGGCACAGTCAGTGCGACCGCTGACTCTGTCAACTTATTTGTTGGGAGTATGGGCCATGCGAGGAGCGGTAACAATGCCGTCAATGCAGCAGCGGGTTGGCAGAGCGCCGAATTCAACGTGTTCGGCGACGGCGGTTCGAGCGCCGGCGGCGGTGGGGCGACATTCAACAGCGGAGCGAACATCGTCCCCAGGACAAAGATTCTCTACGGAGGCAATGCTCCTCCTGTCTGCGTGGCGCAAGGTTTCACGGGCGAGACTAATAACCTCAGCTTCGGGCCGACGGCTCCAAGCGCGTCGGCGCCGGGCCCGGCAGTCATTTTCGGGGAGAGCACGGCCGGCGGCGCGCCGTCGAACTGCGCGGCCGCAACCACTGTGGGCGACACGCATCTGGCCACTTTCAACGGTTTGTTCTACGACTTCCAAGCGTCGGGCGACTTTGTGCTGGCGCAAGTGGATCCGGACTTCGAGGTTCAAACGCGGCAAGTATCCGGAGCGCCGACATGGCCGGACGCATCGGTCAATAGTGCGGTCGCAACACGAATGGGCAAGACCAAGGTCGCCATTTGCCTGCCGGGACGGCTCAATGTCGATGGCGAGAACACTGAACTGGGCGACGGTAATTCGCTTTCCACGCCCGACGGTGTCGATATCTGGCGAAGAGGCAACGTCTACATCATCACGGACCAGAGCGGCGATTCCGTGCGCGCCGTAATCAACCCGACGTGGATCAACGTCTCCGTCGGTCTCGGCCACTGGCCAGCCAAAGTCAGTGGTCTCCTTGCCAACGCCGAGGGAAACGTCAACAAGATCGCGGCGCGCGACGGAACAGTGCTGACAAACGCGTTCTCCTTCGAAGATCTCTATCACCGCTTTGGCGAAAGCTGGCGCGTCGCGCCGGGCGAGTCGCTACTGTCGGTGTGCGGGGACAGGAACGTTGAACGCGGCAATCCTAGAAGACCGTTCTACGCGAAGGATCTAGAGCCGGGTGTGTACCAACGTGCGCGAGCGGTCTGCACGGCAGCGGGTGTTAAAGAGGGACCGCTCCTCGACGCCTGCACACTTGACGTTGCGGTAATTGGCAACGACGAGGCGGCCAAAATTTTTGTTGGCGCGCCTGATCCCGTCGCCGTAGGAAACATTGTCACTACTTCCGCCGAAAGCAGTCCAGGATTCCGAGGGTGGTGGTGGTGGTTGCTAGTTTTGCTGATTGTAATCGCGTTCATTCTGTGGATTCTCTGGCTCCGAAGGAAGAAGACGACTCCATAATTTCTTGCGATGAGGTGAGGTGCGGCAAATTGGCTATGTCGTAAAATTCGGACAGCAACTAACCTGAGTCCGATGACTGCGACGAAAGTGGCAATGAACATCTGAACGTAAAAGAACGTGAAGAACTGATCTATGTTGGTCGAGATTGTCTCTCTGCCTCGATGCCTTATCTCGCCGGAGTCTCGACGAATAGCGGCTGCCGGCCGGAGGCCGCGCGCTCGAGCCGGTCTTGACCGCCGCGACGTCCGCGTTCGGCTCCAGTGATCGCTCGTGTCCTTCGCGATGCTTCTTCACACAAGCGGCCCGTTCCTCGGCGAGGCTTCGATGAGAGGGCGGAGACTTGATTGCGGTCCTGCCGCGCTGCGTCCCCGGCCGCTCGGTCAGAGATACAACTCATATTGCTGTTCGGTCACCACCGCTCCCCACGCCTCGTGCGTTGCTTCTTCTGTGATATGAAATCCGAAAGATTCATAGAGACTTGCCGCTGCTGTCAGGTTGCTCGTTGTCCAAAGACAAATCTTTGAATAGCCGCTTGCTCGACAGAAGTGAACTGCTGCTTCCATCAAGCGCCGGCCGATTCCTTTGCCGCGAAGAGTTGGATGTAACAGGAACCATCGAAGCTGAGCTTCCGTGGTTGAAGCTTCAACTATAGCAATCGAGCCGGATACGATTCCGTCCATTTCGATTATCCAGATGCGATCTCGGCCGGTGTGAGACTTAGCGAATTCAGCAAGCGGCCCTGCTACGTAGGCTTCGAAGGTGTGGTCCCATCCATATTCGTCGGCGTAAAGGACTCCGTGCAAGTAAGTCAGATAGCCGATGTCCCCCGGCCTCGGATTGTTTCTGATATTGATATTCGCTGGAAGTCTTGTGCTGTCATTCAATCTCACCTCGTCAATCTACCGCGAAGATCTCCGCCCAGCAACGAAGGCAGCGCGGGATTTCTATTGTCCTCTTGATTACAGAGCGTCCCATGCGTAAGATGCCGGTGTCTCGATCCAGGCTTCCAGAATCGGATTTTGCATCGGCGGAGAACGGGCGGCCTCTCCGTCCGATCGCGTCCGCGATTCGTCGCAACTAACTGCGCGACAATTCAGGAGGCCAAACGCGTGGCAGTACACAAGCGACAGTAGAACAGAGTGTTTGTTCAGGTCCAGAGGGTTCTGCCGAAGACAGATCAGAACGATTGCTCTCGCCGTGAAAAACGGGCTGATTGCCCAGTTGTACTAATCAACCGTGTTAAGATCCGGCGGCGGTCGGCGGCAAGCTCGATGAGTACGACTCCCATAATGACGGAAGTACCGACCAATCCACTTGCGGACTACGAAACTGCGTTTCGAAATCTGAAGGCGGAGCTGCCCTCCCCCTCCAGTAACAGCGTAGTGGCGGCGCTTGTCTCTAGGGATCAGATCAATCATGTTTTGCAATCAGGCGGGAAACTGGCAGGTCAGGAAGTATTGCGGCTTGCGCTACTCGACGGTGAATTGAGAGAAGCGGCCGTCGCCATTGATTCAACCGTCGGCAGGCCAACCCTGTCAGGCTGGCAGCAAAGCATGGATCCGGCGTCTGAACTCTGGTGGTGGTCGCTCCATGAAATGGCCGAGTCCGCGAGAGTCAAATTGCATCCCACCACCGCCTGGCTCGTAACGATCTTGCTGGGAGTCTCGTTTGTGGTCACAGGGGATACCGTCGGCCAACTGCTTAAGGTCGCGGCAATATCAGCAGGGCTGGTAGCGATCTTGATCCAGGCCGCGCTAACGTTTCTTGCGGGAAGCGTGCTTATTGAGTCGGGTCGCAAGTGGGTTCTAAGCTTGCTGACCACCCTGGGCCTGAGACGGTTTCGTGATACAAAAGTGATGGCGTTGGCGGCTGCGGTCTTCGCACTCAGCATACTGGCGCGAATGCTGGTGCCCGAGCTTGCCGGCGGCATTTACGCTCGCCGCGCCGAGGCTTTGGATAAACAGTCAGCGTGGTCTCAAGCAATCTATAACTACACTCGTGCATTGACTCTAAGGCCAGACGACATCAGCCTTCACCTGAACCTGGCCATAGCTTACGATCGTTCTTCTCAGTTTGATCGAGCGATCGAGGAATACAAGGTTGTTCTAGCGTCCGACGGCGAAAATTCCTCCGCGCAAAACAACTTGGCTCGCCTGTTCATTATCCAACGGACTTTTGATCCTGCACTTCGTCTTTTGGACCAACTCAGCAAACAACTTAATAATCTCTCGCCTGAGGATCAGTATTACGTCCTCAAGAATCTAGGCTGGGTCTATGTCGAGTTGCAGCACTATGAAGAGGCGAAAGGTGATTTGTGGGCTGCACTCCGTGTACGAGATGGCGCCGCAGCACATTACCTGCTGGGGCTTGTGCACGAAGCGTCGAACAAATCCGCCGACGCTCAAAAGGAATTCGGTGCGGCGATCGCGATCGCTCGGCCGCAGGCAGAAAACGCTCCATCGGAACTGGAACCAGAGTGGATCATTCACGCACAGCGGAAACAGCTACAAGGAGGGAAAGGTGAAATACAAAGGCATTTACAAACTACTCCCGCGAATTAGCTTCGTGTTAGTCGTTAGCTGGTTAGTCTTCGGTTGCCACCACAGTGGTAACCCGGTGACCAAAGGCGGAACTACAAACGAAAACAAAGAGGGAACTGAAGCGTCCAACGCCGGTTCTGCGGGGTTGGAGCAGCCTGAGGACGAAGACGAAGCGCTGATCTGGTCGACGGAGAACCAAGTGTTCTTGAGGTCCAGAGGTCGTGCTAACTTTGTCCAGATAGTCAAAAACGTTCCATTTCACTCGGGCGACATTCTTCGCGTTGGTAACTTGTCAAAGGCGATTGTCTTCTGCAAGGGTCTATGCGAGTTGGGTACCGGGGAGTACGCGAAATGCTGTACATCTTCGTGCCAGCTCACTGTTGGGATCCAGCCACCCTCCGGCGGCCGCAAATTCTTCCTTTTGAGGAAAGATCTGAAGGGAGACGAAGCACGTTTTTTTGAGGAGCAGGAGTCTGGAATCGCCAGGCTTGGGTTGGGCAAGTCTTCTACTCAGTTCCTGAGAGCGAGTCTCTACACTTCGTGGAAGCTTCGCGAGGCGGTTGGCGAGGTCCAATCGCTTGACGAACAACTGGACAAGCCCGAGGCCAGTCAGGAGCTCAGCCAGATCTATCCGGCGGTGATGATCAAAACCGGCGACTTGTTGGAAGAACTGAATCAGACGGATAAAGCCATCGAGCGATACAAGAAAGCCATTGTGCTTTCGCCAACAATCAACGCAACTGCGGACCGCTCGGCAACCGAGAAGGGTGTCGCGCACAGCCGCCTCGCGGAGATTTACGCCAGGACCGGTCGGAAAAGTGAGGCGGTCGAGAGCCTCAATCATGCAAAGGAGATCTTTGCGCGCGAGGGCGACCAGAAAAAGGTGACAGCAGTTGACCGCAAGATGCTCATGTACAAGGAAAAGTAGACCAGCTCTACTAGGGCTTTTGCTCGCCTGGTGCGAAGCGTTTTATGTTTACTTCAGCGGGGCGGGGGATGATCGGAAAGTTAACGTTGTTTGTTTCGCCGCCTGCTTCGATAGTGACGCGCAACGAACCTTCTGCAGACTTCGTGTTATCAGGCAGAGTCTTTTCATCGATCAGAATAACGTGCTCGCCGGGCGGAAGGTCGCCTAAGATGAATTGCCCCTGAGCGTCCGTCAGCGTATCTCGGCCGCTACCGGTAACGATACGCACATCCGCCAGAAGTTGCTCGCCTTCGTCGAACTTGCCGTTCTCGTTGAGGTCCATCCACACGACGCCTTTCATGCGGCCCGTGCGCACCAGCCGGAAATCAACTATCAAGTCGCGGCCTGAGGTCAACACTACGGTGTGTTGAGCGCTCGTGAGCAACGTGAGATCCGCCCGCACCGAAAGCAAGTCCATGTAGACCAGATGCTGTCCCGCTTTTACATTCTCGACTCTGAAATCGCCGTTATGATCTGTCACCTCGTAGAAGTTGCCGTCGACTCGCACCTGCACGCCTTCCTGCGGCTTGTCGACTCCCGGATCAAAGTGACCGTTGAGGTTTATGTCCTGATAGACCTTGCCGGAAAGTGCGCCGAAGTTTCTTATGTCCGCCAGCGCGCCGTGTTGCGCTGCTTCGGCTCTGCGCGAGTGCAGCAATGAACCGCGCAACTGCGCGATCAGTTGGACTCCGGTTGGAGTGTTGATGTAGGAAACCTGTAATGTCTGCTGAAACGGCAATTGAACAGTTGCCATCGCTCGCTCAATCAGGCTCACTTGCGAGCGGCTGGTCGCGTAGCCGATTCCAGCGCCAACGGTCACTCGCTTGGTGAAGAGCGACGACGTCATCCAATCAATCGCGCCGCCGAGCGTCCCTCCGCTCCCGAATGATTGGCTGACCTGAAGTGTTTGTGAGTCGCCTATCTTCACCATCGCGCCCACTGTCGTGTTGGCGCTCGGCGGTGTAAAGGCGCCGAGACCGCTGCCCAAAGTCAGGAACTGGCCGTTTTGAATTCGAGTGAAATTTCCAAACAGGCGCCAACTCTTGAACTCCTTCGTGGCGTTAAACAGCGTGTAAGAATTGCTGCCTGTGAGATTGTTGCTCCCCTGCGTATGAGTGAAGCTCATCGTCGGCCACATTCCTCGAGGTGTAACGCTCACCGTTGCGGTGATGGATTTTTCGTCCTGAGGCGCCAGGGTCAAGATAGCCGGGGATGAGATGCTGATTACGCTGGGTTGTTCGAGCGAATCTCTCGACGACGCGGTAAAAGAAGTCGACAGCCATTGAGATACTCGCCAATTGAAGCCTCCCGACAACAGATTCATCGGCGTAAATAGTCCGCCCGTCTGTGGGCTCAGGAAGTTTGATCCAACGTGCGTGTAGTGGCCTCGCAAGGTTAAGGCTTCGGATAAGCTGAACAGTTCGGACACGTCCAGCATTGGAGCGAATCCGCGTACCAGGTTCTCGTGCTGCGTGAGGCCCGAGAAGTTGCCGGCTCCAACATCTCCCTGAAACTGATTGCGGCTCGAGCTGTATCTGACGCCTCCGGTAATCATTTCTCCGCTCGAAGCCGGACCGTTGAAATACATCAGGCCGGTTGAGAAGCTCAGTGAGTCCGCGGAAGCAGTCTTGTGGATCTTTGGCCCGAATGTAGCGAATGAACCAAAGACGTTGGTTTCATATCTCGGCCTGGATCGTTCAAGTGGTATGCCTGGCAATCCGGTCAGCGGATCCGTTAGGGCTATCCGCGATGTCACGTCGGATAAAGCCCGGCCACCAAACAAAGTAACCCGGAAGCCATCGAAAGGCTGTTGAACGGATACGCCTCGAATCGCCGATGACAGGAACTCGAGATCGGTTCCGGTCCCGAAGTCTCCGGCCATCAGTCGCTGGCCGTTCTCTCGATCAAAAGTAAACAGGCTTCGCCGGAAGACCACCGCACCCTGCGTCGTCCCGCCATCGAAGTTTGATAACAGATCGAATCGTCCATCTTTGATTCGGCCGCTCGAATGCAGAGACAGGTTGTGATTGAAAGAGCTCGAATAGAAATTGAGGTTTGACGAATAATCGATTTGATAAATTTCCCATGCGGCTTGTTGAGCTCCCGCTCTGACCGGCTCGGGGCCGGATTGCCCGCGCGTGATCCTCACCGCTTTCGTAGCTTGATCGACGATGATTGAAGCATCGAGCAGCGGGGCCAGTATTTCGACGGGCAGCATCAATTCTTCCGCGTTTGGAGGAAACGCGATATCCGCGGTATCCGACACCATCATAACGACAGAGCCGTTTTCCAGAATCTGATTGCGCTGGGCATTGAACTCGGCGACGACACCGGTTTGCCTTTGGACTTTGACGCTTCGAGAGGCGAGGTCAACGGTAACCGTGTCGCCAAGGGCACGCGCGATGCTGAGCGCAGGCAGGAACATTCTGCTGCCGCGCTGCTGAGGCAGGCTGAACGGTCCAGTGAGCGGGCGGTCCGCAACCACGATCGCGTTCCTGGGCGATTCGCCATGTTGCTGCGGTTTTGAATTATCGGGTAGCGCAGATGTCGCAGAAGATGTCCGAGGTTTAGGCGTCTCGATTTTTTGCCCCGCCATTGCTGAGCAGACCGGAACCCCGTTCGATAATTGCAATATCCAGGACAGACCGAGAACCGCACCGGTCCTAATTAGTATTCGGACGTTCATCAGATCGCTCGAGGGGACCAACGGCGGCTCAGGGAGGCGGCATCAGGCGGCGCTTGGCGCGGTCTTCGGATAGGAGCACTGAGGCTTATGAGTCAATAGAGTGTGTGAATCTCAGGGCCAGGCTGATTGTAGGGTGCGTCAATATCGCGCGCAATAGTAATCTCTCCCGGGTTTGGGGAAGAGAAGATTCGTTTCCTCGCAGAGTACTGATGAGTTGCTTCTCGACAATGTGTTGAAGGACCAATCGTTAATGTGGACCTTTGGGCAATTCCCCACTCCTGCTCAATGCTGCGTTGTTCCGCAGTCCTCTCCGCTGATCGCGATTAATATTACTCATGACTGCCCAACTCCGGCCTGCTGGTGCTAACCCCGGTGGGGAATATACACGCTCAAAATTGTTTGTTAGGCTCGTATCGCTCGCCACTTTGATGTCAACCGCATGGTCAACGCGTCAACGGCAAGACAGGGAAACACGAGGGTATGATTATTGTTACGTCAGCAGCTACCAGTCGGAGAGGCGACAACCAGTCGAGTTTGAAGGAGAGACTTACCCGCGCGAGTCGTCATTGCCCGCTATGAAAAGGCACAGCCTTATCCTTCTTCTAGTTGTTCTTGTCGGATCGAGCGGATCCGCAGTTCTATCCGCGTTTGGTCAGGGCACGGCAGGCATAACGGGAAGAGTCTCGCCTTCCGTCAAGCTGACGCTCGGGCAAACGTGGCCGCAGCAGGCAGCTGGCGAGGGGTTGTTCTTTACCGCGGAGAGTGCAGGGCTCGATGCAGTCAGGGTTGTAATCGGCGGCACCTCATCAAGCCATGCGGTCAGCATTGCGCTGCCGCTCGAGATTCGTACAAACATCGGTTACGAGCTGAAAGTGGTCGTTCTGTCGTCGGAAGGATGTACGCCGGAAATCGCGACATCAGTCGGATCAGTTCGTCCAAGCGGCGGACTCGTTAGCGCAGCAGCAACCGCTTCTCGGTCTACCGAATCGTTTGATCTGATGCGCTGCCTCAGGCCTGCGAATGCACTGCGCGGATCGCGCGTATCGACCGGAGGCAACTTCAACACCATTGGGAACGCCCTCCTCGCTAATCTGGATTTAGCAATCTCGCCGAACCAACAGCCGTGTTATTGGCGCGTGGTATTCCAAATCTCACTGCATCCGGCCGCGTAGATTTCCCGTTCTCAAGGGGCGCACTCCTTACATTCTCTAGCGTGCCTCGGCGAATCCATCTCAGCGCGACCTGCTTTTGGCCATTCGTGCGAGCGTGCTATGATTTTTTGCACCCGAGGACACTGTGAAACTATTAAAAGTCACAATCGCGATTTTCCTCGTCGCCACCACGGCGATGGCCTCTTACTTTTCTTCGCAGCCACAGGATGAAAATGATCCGGCAAAAGCGGTATCACTCATCCGCGAGGCGGTAGCCGCGCGAGGCGGCGAGGTTTATTTGAGCGTTCGCACGGTGGTGAGCCGTGGGCAATACACCGCATTCGATAAGGGCGTGTCCGGTGATCCGGTGAGTTTTGTCGACTACATTGCATATCCGGGGCGGGAGCGAACGGAATTCGGCAAAGGCGACACCAAGCTGGTACAAGCTAACTCCGGTGGAACCGGTTGGGTGTACGATGCCAGGCAGAAGATGATCCACGACCAGAAGGAAGATCAGATAAAACAATTCGAGCAGGGCGCCCGTTACGACCTCGACAACTTGATGAGGGGTCTTGCCAGGGAGTCGAGCGCGAAGCTCGTCTATCTCGGTCGGAGAGAGGCGTGGCGCAACACATTCTCCGAAGCGATACGCGTCGACTTTCCCGACGGAGGCCCCGCAACGCTGCACTTTGACGCGCGTTCCAAGCTTCCAATAATGATCGAGTATAAAACCGTTGGGGAAGAAGGCCCGGTCAACAAGGAGGTTCGTTTTTTCAGGTGGGTGGATTACAGCGACGTCAAGTTCCCAACAATTCAGGACACATATCACAACGGAAAGCAAAGTAACCGTGTCAGCTACGATAGTTTTGTCGTGAATTCAACCTTGCCCGAAAAGCTGTTCGCAAAGCCGTCAAACGTCAAAGAAATTAAGTGATCAGTTCACCCTCTGCAACGATCCTTCTACGAACGCGTGAAAGCGCTCCCGCATCTTGATCAACTCTTCGGTAACCTCGGTCAAGTCATCCAGCATCTCGTTGAGCGTCTCGATGGGGAACGCAGGGCCGACAGACATCGCCGAGATTTGAACCTCCATGCCGGCCAAACGCGCTTCGATGGTGGCGAGCTGAGACTTTACATCTCGCCACATATTGTCGATCGTCGTCAGGTACTTCTCGATGCTGTCCTGGAAGTCAGCCACCCTGAAGTGAAGGTCCGACAGCATCTTCTTGAACTTCTCGAGCGCGAGTTCCTGTTTCTCGGTTTCGTCAGACATCGTGTGCTGCCTCTTCCGGTGATCCGAGGTTTATTCCTGACCAGTTCGGCCTGGTTACGCTACGGTGATTTCTGTTGCCAGATAGACGTCTTGAATTGCATTGAGGATCTTCACGCCGTCCGGCATAGGCTTCTGAAAGGCCTTACGCCCGGAAATCAACCCTGTCCCACCAGCTCGCTTGTTGATCACTGCGGTCTTAACCGCTTGTTGAATGTCATTCTCGCCCGACGCGCCGCCCGAGTTGATCAAACCAGATCTGCCCATGTAGCAGTTGGCTACCTGGTAGCGAGTGAGGTCGATAGGATGATCGGTCGTCAACTCCGAGTAGACCTTCTTGGACGTCTTTCCAAAATTGAGCGCGTTGTAGCCGCCATTGTTCTCCGGCAGTTTCTGTTTGATGATATCGGCTTCAATCGTAACGCCGAGATGATTGGCTTGCCCCGTCAAATCCGCTGCGGCGTGATAATCAGCCTCTTTGGTCTTAAACCCGGCGTTGCGAAGATAGCACCATAAGACGCAGAACATACCAAGCTCATGTGCGCGCGCGAACGCTTTGCTGACCTCCTGGATTTGGCGTTTCGATTCTTCAGATCCGAAATAGATCGTTGCGCCTACGCCTGCGCACCCCTGCTCGTAAGCCTGTTCTATTGAGCCGAACATGATCTGATCGAAGCTGTTCGGATAAGAAAGGAACTCATTGTGGTTGAATTTCAGGATGAATGGAATCTTGTGAGCGTACTTACGCGAGATCGACCCGAGCACTCCTAGTGTCGTCGCGACCGCGTTGCAGCCGCCTTCGATGGCCAGCTTGACGATGTTTTCGGGGTCAAAGTATTCGGGATTAGGCGCAAACGACGCCCCTGCTGAATGCTCAATACCTTGATCGACCGGAAGGATGGACAGATAACCCGTGCCACTCAGTCGTCCGTGATTGAACATCGCCGCGAGGTTTCGCAGAACCTGAGGACGGCGATCCGTTGCGACGAGCACCCGGTCAATGAAGTCGGGTCCTGGAAGATGAAGCATCTCTTTGGGCACGGTGTTGCAACGATGAGTAAGCAAACTTTCAGCTTCGTCGCCAAGGATTTTTTCAATGTCTTTGATCATTTTTGTTCCTCCGCATGCGCTCAAGCGCGGGAATGAGTTCGAGGTATGAGTCGATTCTCTAATGCTTCACCATTTTATGCGCCGAAGATTTGCAGGTCAACGCGAGGCGGTGTCCTAAAGTTGTGTTGGTCGACGAGGAAACCGGCGAGGCGTTTTTTTCGAGTGCGGCGCGGTCTGTGCGTACGCGCCGCTTTGACTGCAATGAATCGCCACCAAGAGCCAAAGCGGCGTGTACGCACAGACCGCGCCGCACTTCAAATATTGCGTCACTCGGCCTGAGGTCGTTGGCTTGCGTCTGTGAAAAGCGAGACAGTCGGGATGCTGAGCTCCGTGGGCGATGCTTCCTGGGCCCAACCTCGCCTTCGAGGCAATGCCGGAACTCGGATCCTCACTTGTCGGAACAGAGCGAAACTCTAGGGTCGGGGCACCCGTGGGTCACATTGAAATACCAATCGACTTCATTGGATTATGCAATGCGTAGCTGCTACCCCAACCGTAGAGTTCCGCCCAGTCGTGGGTAAGCAGAGTCTTGCGGTTCCCCAGTCGTTAACGGTTGATCGATCCGTCGACGTTTCTCCCTACCGGGCTGATCCTGGAAGCTACTCAGCATCTCCACTGTACGATGTGGTCGCCGCCGATTCATTGCTACGCTTACTCTCCGGGCGACCGTTCGTCAGGCTGGCCACGGCATAGGGCCTAGGGTCCGAACAGGCCTCTGATATATCCCCATCTATGAAGTGGTGATGACCTCGCGATTATCGCAGGGAGAGCGAAAATATTTTGATGTCCTTTTTTTCCTGCGATTGCGTGTGGCGGATTCGCTGCTCGTTTGTGTTCCTCGGCATCACAAGATCGAGCAACAGGTTGTTGATTGAACGAGTCAGCGTCGGCCCTCAAATCGTGCCTTTTTGGTCAATGGGCAGGTTGGTCAACTCGTCTCCAATTGCATGACCCGGACGAGTGATATTGCCTGCTGCAGATACGGACTTGCCCGAACGGGCCGGATCACCGATTCCTGGTTGCCTCGCAAGCCATCAACAGGCTGACAGCTTGTCGGCCGTGATGAACCGTTAGCCCGACCTCTCCTCTCTGACAACCCGCCGGACAATCGCAATATCCTCAGCGGTAATCTCCTGGTCATCCGGGCGGACACTTGCTTCCCGTATTAAATGGAGCCGCCTATCGCAAATGAAGCACTGCTTCAGATGGGCGTCCACTCTGGCCTGAGTGAGTTTGTCTTGCAGGTGCTCGCAATACGAGATCAACTCGCTCTCCGTCAAGTGAGTGAGCTTGAGATTCTTCAACTCTTCTTCTACGTCGTTCATGTTTATCACACGTCCCAGTCCTTTCGTGACCGAGCAGCTCGCGAAGTTTGCCTACCGCACGCTGACGAATCTTAATGACATTACTAACACTCAGTCCATGGCTTTTAGCAATCTCCTTGTGTGATTTATCCTCCCAGTAATAACAGGCTACGATCGATTGCTCTCTTTCGCTAAGCCGAGAGAGTGCATCATGAACCACAGCCGCTTGCTCCTGCCGCGGGAGTTGCACACCACTTACCGCCGCCGGCTCCTCGATGCCAGGCAATTCTCCGGCAAACGCAACACCCATCGCGTCGATGGCAAACAATATTTGTTCGACGCTTAGAGCGGTTTCTTCGGCAACCTCTTCGATCGTGGGGATACGCTGGAGCGACCTCGTAAGCGTCGATTCTGCGTGTTTAATCTTACGATACGTTTCTTCTTGCTGACGCGCCAAACCGCGAGTTAGTTCCGAACCGTCAAAAATCGTTCCGCGAACGTAGTCTTTGGCAAAGTACTTAAACGCGACACCCATTTCGAGGTCAAATCTCTCCAGGGCCTTGATCAGACCGATAATGCCGTCCGCTATCAAGTCCTCTTGATTTGCCCAATTTGCCGCTCTTGATATTCGTTTGGCCCAAACTTTGACGATATACAGGTACGCCAGAATCAGTTCTTCGCGAGCAGCCTGGTCGCCCTGGCGATAGCGATCCCATAGCTTAAGTTCGTCTTCGGTCATCCTGTCTACCCCCGCAATGATGATGCGCACAAACAACGGGGTTGTTACCCGCCCGTGCTCGAGAGCCATCTTCCTGCAAGAGGTGACAGGCGATTGTGACCATCGTTAGAACCCTTGCCCGCCTTTCACCTACCTAGGAAGTGGTGGCGGCGCGTCCATAATTGCACGTAGCCTGCGAAATAATTAGTCATCCTCATCTCGCTTGAATACTGAGTCCGGTTAGCGCGCACCGGTGCGCGCAGAGGCCTGCAAGAAATATTTTTTTCCTACCTGTCCAGCAAACGATCTTTATTGCCCACAACGTGAGCGAAGCCAAGCCACGAGCTGACTTCACAAAGGAGAGCTCACGATGGACAAGAAACAAAATTCACAGGGGACGCATGCTGGCGTTCTCTCCACCGCTAACCGCCAACCTCTTGGGGCTCGTGTATTACTTGTATTGCCCTTTCTGGTACTCACGCTGGCGAGCCTGCAACCAAGGGCCTCCGCACAAGGCGCCGGCCAGAGAATGCCAGCGACATCGTCGAGTGTGACGAGTCTTCACCAACAAGCCCTCGCTCCGAGCTGCCCCGAATGCCAGCAGGCTTATATGGATTGTTTAGGAAACGGGGGGAGCAACTGCTACGCGACGTACATGGCCTGTATAGCTAGCTGCCAATGATCATTGGGCGCCAGTGGGATGTTTCCATACAGATCTGGAAGCTTCCCACTGGCCCGTTCATTCAACGAAGACCTCTCTTGGTTGGCTGTGCTTGATTAGCAGCCCATTCCGTCTTTCGCGAATTCCCTATACTTGAACGCTCCTGCGTCTCACTCCATCTAACGACCCGCCGCGCTGGCAATCACCCGGATCCTGTAACGAGATTTGCTTTGAAATCCCGCAAGGGCGACTCTCCTGCGTACGAGTTTGGCGCACATATAATTAACGGTACGGTATTCTCGCGCACATCTTCCTGATGTTATAATCCCGACTCCTCATAGGGTTAGAAAGATTGATGTTCAAAGCCCCCAAAATATATTGTCCTACCCTCGTCATGATGGTGGCTCTGCTGATGGCTTCTGACTCGCGCGCTTTCGTACGCACCGAGCAAGACGCCGGCGAACGCCAATCACCGGAAACAGCAAGCCAGGCGGAAGCTTTATTCCAGACCGCGTTGCGATTATCTCTCGAGCCCGACAGCAAGCCGGCACGCCAACAATTGAACGAAGCCGTCCGCCTCTGGCTGCAGCTAAATGACCCGGAGCGAGCCGCGAAGGCTTTGGTGGAAATCGCAGATCTGTGCAGGCGAATGAAGAAGTATTCGGAGGCACTGAGTTATTACGGGCAAGCGCTTGACTCTAAATCGTTGCCGCCTGCGCTCAGGGCGAACGCTTTGAATGGAAGAGGGGTGATTTATGCTGACTTGGCCGTGCGCGATTTGGCCGTGCGCTATTTCAAATTGGCACTGGAACAGGGAACCAGCATCAACGATCTCTCGGCGCAGACGATTGCCTTGACTGGTCTGGGAGATGTTTCTCTTCAAAAAGGCGATTGGGAACAATCCCTAAAGTACGTGACCCAAGCCCTGCGATTAAGAGAGACGAATTATTTGGACGCAGACCCGGCATTGCTGTACTTGAACGGTCGGGTCAGCGAGGAACGGGGGCTAGTTGATGACGCGGAGCGCTCCTTTGACGAAGCAGCAGCGATCTACCGAAATACTAACGATCTTCAAGGACAGGCCAGAGTACTATGCGCGCAATCAAGCCTGTCTTTGTTTCATTCGCGCCCGCAAGTCGCCCTCGAACAGGCGGAAGAGGCTCTCGCGCTAATGGACAAGGTAGTGAAAGCCGCGGTCAGAGACGTGGATAACCTCAATGCTTTCGAATTGCTATCCCATGCCTGGCTCCGATGCGCGCGAGCGCAGCGTGCCCTCGGACTAAAAGACAGGGCCCTGGTTTCTTATTACAAGGCGACAGGTTTTTTTGAGGGGGATTGGATCCCCCTATACCTGTCCAATGAAACCAGCGCGATTCTGCTCAGGGAAGAAGCTCAGGCGGCTTATCGAGAAAACATCGATCTCTTGATGGAGCAGGAGCGATTCATGGAAGCGGCTGGATTGGCTGACAGCCAACTGTCGCGTGCGCTGCTCACCTTTGCAGCTGAGCACCGGGCCGAACCACGTTCCGATAAAGGTGAGCGAGCGGCAGCCCAGCACGAGCTATCCCGTTCCATCTTCCGGTCGCGCTCGCACTTGCTGGCCTCAGGCCTCAGCAGGGGCCGACGATTGAGGCTGCAAAAAGATATAGAAATAGCCGAATTTAAGATCGAGGAGATTAGGTTACAGTATGAGATGGAGCACATAATCGACCGGTTGCGTTGGTCGAAATTCCCAATAGCACCCGAAAAGTTGCTGGCGAAGATGGCCGAGGATCAAATGTCGCTTGTGGAATTCCATCTGGGCGAGAAACGTTCGTTCGTTTGGCTCTATGCTCGCGGCAAGTTCTATTTTGAAGTGCTTGGGTCACGCGACGAAATTGAGAGTGCCGTCAAGTCCTATCTGCGACTTCTAACCACCCCTCCAAACCACCTGTACATAGATACAAATCTCGCGAAGCTGAGAGCGCAATCGAAGGCACTTTTTGGAAGTTTGTTTGGGGGCTTGTCGAGTCACATCGAGTCGGGAGACCGGTTGATCATCGTGCCTGATGGCTTGCTGCATTACTTGCCGTTCGAAACGCTGGTTCAGAACAATCGCTATCTGATCGAAGATCATGAAATCGGCTACACCCCATCCGCGAGCGTGCTTGTGCAATTGCAGGATTCACGCGGTCACGTTGAGACCGGGGACAAAATGGAACTGCTTGCCGTTGGAGATCCGATCTTCGGCACAGAAATCAAACCCTCCGTAACGAGGAACGCCTCCCGTTTCAGGAAAGTCTCCGTTACAAGGAACGCCTCTCCCATGAGGAAAGTCGATACAACGAAAGCACGGCGACGCCCCGTGGATGTACTGCGTGACGCGCGAATCTCTCGCGGATTTCAACTGCCGCCGCTACCGAGGACCCGTGATGAGGTCGAGTACATTTCTACGCTTTTCCAGCCTGGCCGGACGCGACTATATCTCGGTAGAGACAGCACCGAAGGCGCCGTCAAACGTGAGTCGTTGCGTAGATACAGACGCCTGCATTTTGCTACACACAGCCTGGTGGACGAATCTTCGCCATCCCGATCGGCGGTGGTACTCACATTAGATAATGATCCTGAGGAAGACGGATTTCTCGAAGTGAATGAGATCGCTGACCTCGATCTGGATTGTGATCTTGTCGTCTTGAGCGCTTGTCAAACTGGGCGCGGGCAGTTGCTATCAGGAGAGGGGATCGTCGGGCTGAGCCGCGCTTTTCTGTCTGCCGGAGCGAGATCGGTAGTCGTGAGCCTGTGGAGCGTTAGCGATATTTCGACCGGACACTTGATGAAGAGTTTTTATCAGCAGCTGGCAGGTAATCTTAGTAACGCAGCCGCTCTTCGGTTGGCAAAGCTGGAGATGTTGCACGGCACAACTGAAACCCGCCACCCGTATTATTGGGCGCCCTTCATCGCTATCGGAAAGCCTTAATGGGTCCGGCACATTCGAATATCAACTGATTCATCTCAAACGGTCGAACCGAGGAATTGGGTGAGCGTAGTCAGCACAGCCACTGAAGAGCTAGTCGACATAGTAAGGCGGATCACCGCAGGGGATTCGACGGCGGAGGAGGAGATCATCCGACGCTACGAACGTGGAATCGCCGTCATAATCGACAATGTAGTTAGAAATCAGTCTGTTACTGAAGACCTTTCCCAGGAAACCTTCAGGATTGTTATCGAGAAGCTCAGGCGAGGAGATCTTCGGCAGCCCGAAAGTCTCTCCGGATTCGTTTGTGGTGTCGCCCGGAACGCCGCAATTGATTACATCCGCCGAGCGAAACGGTCTAATCTCAGGGACGAAATCGGCAACGCCGAACATATCTCCGATCCGGCCCCGAATCAGCTTGACCAGATGTTGGCGAGAGAGCGATCTGAGATCGTTCTGCAGGTCATCGCGGAATTGAAGAGCGAGCGCGACAGGGAGGTTCTCTTTCGTTACTACGTTTCCGAGGAGGACAAAAATGAGATCTGCTCCGCTCTCGGCATAACCAGAATTCAATTTAACAACATAATTTACAGAGCCCTTGCAAGATTTAAGGAGCTTTATTTGCGAAAAGTTGGTGACAAGGATCGACAAGGGTGCGATAAAACGACGGCTGGCGACACTTAAGATTTAGGGGATGCATTTCAGCAGAATTCTTATGGATCATAAGTACATCGATGAGTTCGATATAGTTGAACGCTACCTCTCGAGGAGGCTCGCGGAAGGAGAGGCCAATGAGTTCGAGGAGCATTTCGTCGATTGCTTGGAGTGTGTTGGTCGATTAGAGACAACCAAAGCCTTCGCCAATGGTCTGCGTCGTGTCGCAAGTGACCGGGCGGCGGCGGCCCCCGATAGATCCAACGAGATCCTCCGGAATGAGCGAAGCACAGTTTCTCGCAGGGCCTTCGCGGCAGCGGCGGGCGCTCTCTCGGTGATTATTATCGCAGCCGCGGTTCTTGCCTTTGCTCAAGTCCGGCGCTACCGCGCTGACGCCGATCAAGCGAGGAGCGCCTCGATTGAATGGGAACGCCGCTACCAGGAAGAGCGTCGGTTATCCGCTGCCGCGGAGAAACAACGTCAGGAATCGGAGAGCGAATTGACCGCGCAGACCGCTCAACTTAGAGCGAAGCTTGAGCGCAGGACGGAAGAAGAGCCTGCGAAGACGGCTGAAGTCAATGTGCCAATACTTGCATTAATCGCGACCAGAGGGAACGACGCATCGTCAGGCATGCTCAACACGATTATGCTTCCGCGTGCTTCCGGAAGCATTTTCCTCTCCGTCCAGCTTGAAGGAGAGAGTGGGTTCAAAACATATCGGATGACTATCGAGAGCAGCAAACGTCAAACGATTTGGAAAGCCGGCGGCTTCACGCCGAACGCTTACAATTCACTTTCGGCAAGCCTCAGTTCAACTCTGTTTCGCCCGGGTAATTATCTTCTCACTCTTGACGGTATTGCCTCGGACGGGAGCATGAGCATTGTCGGCCAATACCGGTTCCGCGTCAGGAAATAGAGACAGAACCGTCCTCCGGGCTGTTATTTTCGTTTGCCCTCGAGGATGCCCAGGCAGAAGCCGCGGTCATAACGGAAAGGTATGGTCGGGTCTTGAACACAATATCCGCGGACTTGCGCTTCGCCATTCAAGGCTCGGTAAGCACCAACGCCGCCCGTAACTGCCAACACCTCCGAGGGACCAGTGAAAGGCGCGCCCAGTGTTCCGGGGATAGCGGGAGTCGCGTCGCCCCCTGCGAGCGGAACGCCCGTCGTTCCCTGGACCTCGATCATCCCGCCTACGTTGTCAATCTTCAGACTCTGATTCATGACGAACTTTCCATCGTCGGCTATCTGGCCCCAGGCCCGCCACGTTCCGACTTGCCTCGGACTTGCACTACGAAAAGTACAATCGGCCATGTTGAGCGTTCTGAACGGGTAGACCTTTCCCTGAAGATAAAAGGTGGTGCCCGTCGGGAGGCTCGTGCTCAGCGCGGGAGTGTCGGGCAAAACGTCAAATATGAATTCGATACCGGAGCTCTGAGCGTTGCCGGTCGGAGCAGTTGAGGGGAAAACTGTTAAGGCGATAAGCATCACCAACATGGCTGCGGCTTGCGCGAGTCGCTTGCCCGGCGCGGTCGATTTCGTCGATTTCATTATTTGTAATTCTCCTTTCAATGGAATTCGGGAATCATGATTTGACAGGGCAGAATAATACCTCAAAGCGTATCTAACGTGTAAGGTGCCGCTATCGGGGAGAGAGGGTTCGCGCAAAGGCGCACAGGTGCGCAAATCTCGCTAAGGTTTTCCGGTTGCTTTCTTGATTTGCTTTTTCAGGTCACGCCCGGCGTCGTCCAGGGACTTCTCGGCATCGCGTTGAAGCTTCTTTGCCTTCTCGTCGGGAGTGATCTGATCCTCCGGCCATTCGAATCCGGGAATCGCAGGAAGCTCCGGATGCTCGCCCGAGTGCGCTTCGCACTGCTGCTCAGGCTGCGTGCCCTGTATGAAATACTCTGTGCGGCGGGTCGGACACAGGTCAGTGGCAAGCAGGGCTGTGGAGGGGTCGATCTCCGCTGTAACGATGCCGTCGGGTGGAGGCGGAAAACTCTCGCCGCCAAGTTCGGGTCTCAGAGCAAGCGCCGATTTCATGAACGAAGCCCAGATCGGAAGCGCCGATTTTGCGCCTTCGAGGCCAAGCTCAGAATTGTCGTCGAAACCGACCCAAACTACGCACACGATGTTTGGTGTGTAGCCCGCGAACCACCCGTCGCGCGATGTACCGGTTTTGCCTGCAGCCGCTTTCTCGGTGAACCCCATCGCTCGCGCGCGAGCCGCCGTGCCGCGATTCAGCACGTCTTGCATGATGTTGGTCATCAGCCAACTAACTTCGGGTCTGAGAGCTTGCTGCGTTTGCGGCCTGGATTCCGTTACGCCGACTCCATCGGAATTCGTTACACGTTTGATGGGCCGCGCTTCGGCAAGCACGCCATTGTTTGCGAAAGCGGTGTAAGCCTGCGCGACTTGAATGGGAGTCGCCTCGGCGGTTCCGAGCGCCAGGGCAGGGAAGGGTTGAGGCCGCGGCAACCCAAGCTTCTCAGCCATTCGAGCGATCTTGTTATAGCCGACTTTCTCGGCGATGCGCACCGTCACGACGTTCAGTGAGTGAACGAGTCCTTCACGCAGAGGAACATCGCGGTTTGAATAGGTCTTGCCGAAATTCTCCGGCGAATAAGTTTGACCGCGGCCGTACAGAAAAGTCTCCGGTGCGTCCATAAACAAAGATGCCGGGGTTAGTTTCTCTTCGGTCAGGTCATCGTAAACGCTGTTGAGAGCAGTGGCGTAAACGATCGGCTTGAACACGGATCCGGGTTGCCGGTTTGCATCAACCGCGCGATTGAGCTGGCTCTGCCCGTAGTCGCGCCCGCCGACCATCGCCATTATCTCTCCGGTCTTGGCGTTCAATGCGACGAGTGCAGCTTGCAGCGTGCCCGGTGGGATTGGGTTCTTTCTGCGCTTGGCGAAGATCTGATCGAGAGAAGTCAGCGTATCGTTCACCGCCTTGTCGGCCGCTCGCTGAAGATCCATATCGATGGTGGTGTACACCCGATACGACTGGCGCGCGGGATCGTGCGTAGGAAGGTCGGTGGTCAACTGCTGTTGAAGGTAATCGACAAAGTACGGAGCATCGCTGTTTTGCGCGCTGCGTTTTGCCTGGATCTTCAGCTCACTCGCCTTAGCCTGCTCGGCTTTCTCGCGCGTGATGAAGCCCGCCTCGAGCATCGAATCGAGCACCTGATTTCGCCGGGCCTTCGCGCGCTCGAGATCGCGATATGGCGAATAAAGGCTGGGTCCTCGGATAATGCCGGCAAGAAAAGCGCATTCAGGGAGAGTGAGGTTGACTACATCTTTGTTGAAGTAGGACGCCGCCGCTTCGCCGGCGCCGTTGATCGAGTAGCTTCCCGACTGGCCCATGTAAACGTCGTTTGAGTAGAGCTGAAAGATTCCTTCCTTCTTTAGCTTTGTTTCGAGCACGAGCGCGATCATCACCTCCTGGGCCTTGCGTTTCAATGTGCGCTCGGGAGTGAGAAAGAAGTTCTTCACCAGCTGTTGGGTGATCGAGGAACCGCCCTCCCTTGTCTGGCCTTCACTGGCGTCTCGAAGCAGCGCGCGCAGTATTCCACGGACGTTTATCCCCGGATGCTCGAAGAACTGGCGGTCCTCGATCGCGACTACCGCGTTGACGTAGTCCTTCGGCAGGTCTTTGAATGAGACGAGCTTTTGTTTCTGTCTTTGCTTCTCATTTGAGATTGCGGTTACCATCTCCGGCTCGAGGAGCGAGCTATCAAGATTTCTTTTTGAGTCGACGTCGGTGATTTTGCTGACACCCTTGCCGCTGGCCGCGAATGTTATGTTGAGGCTGGGAAACTGGCGGACGCCGTTGATGATCGCGTCGCTGCTGGTATGAATCTCAATCGAGTTGCCTTTGAGTTGATATCGCCCTCGGTTTGAGTCGGCATCCTTGGTGGAATCGACGTAGCCTATTCCGTCGAGGTAACTCTTCAGCGAAGCGAGGGTCATGCCCTGTCCTGCGCGAATCATTCGCGGAGCGGCGTAGATTCCCGTAGTTCTCACCACGACGTCGCCGCGCAACCTCGCATCGATCATCTTCGAGTATTTGAGATAGAAGAATACAAAAACTGACGCAAAGATGAGACTTAGGATGCCGAGTATGGCGAGCCGCACGGGAGAAAAGATGCGGCGAATCAGACCCGGTCGCGGCTGTTCTCTTTGTAGCACCCGGGTCTTAGGTTTTTGCGTGACGGTTACCAAGGCTCTACGAACTTACGTTCCTTTCAACTGCGTCGGGCGGTTAGATTCCTGCTTTTGCGATTTGGTTGTTGGCTAACCGCCGTAGGGCCAAGAAAGAATGTAGCACAAACACAAGCAAAGGGAAAAAGGCAAAGAAAACGAGTCTTGAGTGAGCTTTGCGTCTTTTGCGATCCTTGGCGTACTTGCGTGAAAATAATTTCTTCGAGCAAAGACGACGACGATTCGCGCAAAACTCGCCAGGTAGCAAAGCTTGCAAAGGAAGGCTCGTAGACCGGTAGACAGCGCAGTCCACACCGGCCTTTTTGCTGGAGTTTTTCTTTTGGCCTTTTCCTTTGAGCTAACTTGCCGCGGTGCTGCCGCGTTGTACAACGAGTTCGACCTGGCAGTCCACCATCACTTCCTTTATTGAGTTCGTAAGCGCCGGCGTCACCTTTACGCGGACATGTTGATTGGGCTGAACGCGAGCGATGCTGCCGTCGCCGAGTCTTACTTCAAAAACTATCCCGCAATCGCCTCGATTGTTGTCCAGAAGCGAATGAAGCCGCTCCAATTTCTTTTCGTCAACCGCATCGACGTCGAAGTGCAGCACTACCGTGCGAGCCGATCGCTCCCTTACGTCCGCAAGCGAGCCTACCTCTTCGGCGATGATCGTCATCGCGCCGCCATCGTCAATCTCCAATCGGCCTCGCACAAGCACAGACACGTCATTTTGCATCAATCCGTTTGATTTGTTGAACACGTCCGGCCACGCCACGATCTTCACCGATCCGTATTGATCTTCAAGCTGAAACAGGCCGAAACGATCGCCCTTCTTCGTAGTGCGCACGTTCAGATCGATAACGACTCCGCCGAGTGTGACAACTGTGCCGTGGCTGAGACCCGCCAGCCGGTCTACATCCGCATCAGCAAAATCTCGAAGCACATCTTCATAGCCTGAAAGTGGATGACCGGAGATGTAAAAGCCCAGCGTCTCCTTCTCGCCTTTGAGCATTTCGTGATTCTGCCACTCAGGAACGTTCGGAAGCGGGTGTTCGGCGACCGGCATCGCCGCACTTAGGACACCGAACAAATCGCTCTGGCCGCTGGCGCGGGAACGCTGCAATCGCTGTCCACTTTCCATCGCCGAGTCGATGATCGCAAACAACCCGGCTCGGCTCTTGTTCACCGAGTCGAACGCGCCGGCGCGAATCAGTCCTTCGAGCACGCGCTTGTTAACGGCGCGCGAGTCGACTCGGTCAGTGAAATCGAAAATCGACGAGAAAGGTCCGCCCTCGTTGCGAGCTTCGATGATTGAAGCGACGGCGGATTGGCCGATGCCTTTGATCGCGGCAAGTCCGAACCTGATCGTGTTTCCGCTCGCAGTAAAGTTGTCGAGACTGGCGTTGACATCGGGTGGAAGAATCTGAATCCCCTGGGAACGCGCTTCGTTGATATACCTCACGACTTTTGTTGTGTTGTTCAACTCGTTCGATAGAACGGCCGCCCAGAAATGCGTGCGATGGTGCGCCTTCAGGTAAGCAGTTTGATAGGCGAGATAGCCGTATGAAAACGAGTGGGCGCGATTGAATGCGTAGTCCGCAAATCCCTCGAAGCTCTGCCACAGTTTCTCGATCTTCCCGCGATCGTGTCCGCGCTCCATCGCCTGCTTGAGAAACTTTTCCTTGTGCTTATCCAGTTCCTCGCGTTTCTTCTTGCCCATCGCGCGGCGCACCAGGTCCGCTTCGCCGAGCGAATAGCCGGCAAGTTTTTGAAACACCGCCATGAGCTGCTCTTGATAGACGCAGATCCCAAGCGTGTTGCCCATGATCTCTTTGAGTTCTGGGAAATCGTAACGCACCTTCCGGCGTCCGTGGCGCCGTTCGATGAAATCGTCGACCATGCCGCTGTCGATCGGGCCCGGCCGGAAGAGAGCGTTGAGCGCGGAGAGATCTTCGAGGCTCTCCGGCTTGAGCCTCCTGCAGATGTCTTTCATGCCCCCCGATTCAAACTGGAAGATTGCTTCGGTCTTTCCTTCGCAGAATAGTTGCAGGGCGGCGGGATCGTCGAGCGGCATGTTCGTGAGGTCCAGCTGCGTGCCGGTCTCGCGCTCGACTGACTTTAGACAATCGTCGATGATCGTCAAAGTGGTCAGCGCGAGAAAATCCATCTTCAGCATCCCGGTCTTTTCCAGATCGTTCATCGGATACTGAGTCGTTATTTCATCGCGAGCAGTCTTGGAGATTGGAACCAACTCGTGCAGTGGTTTCGGCGAGATCACAACTCCCGCTGCGTGAACCGACGCGTGACGCGAGCAGCCCTCGAGCCTCTGCGCGATCTCGATGAGATCGCGAACGCGCTCATCGGTATTTATGGCGCGCTTGAGATCGGGATTCTGTTTGATCGCGTCTCCGATCGAGACATTGCGCCCTCGCACGGGAGGCGGGATCATCTTGGCTATTTTGTCGACATCGGCATAGGGCATCTCGAGCGCGCGTCCCACGTCCTTGATCGCCGCCTTCGAAGCCATTGTCCCGAACGTACTGATCTGCGCTACGTACTTTTCGCCGTCTTTCGAATAGTAGTCCGTGACGTAGTCAATCACTTTCTGCCGCCCACGCACGCAGAAGTCTATATCGATATCCGGCATCGAAACGCGCTCGGGATTCAGGAAACGCTCGAAGAACAGATCGTATTCAATCGGATCGATGTCGGTAATCCGCAGGCAGTAGGCGACGAGGGACCCTGCGGCCGAGCCGCGCCCGGGACCAACCGGAATTCCGTTCCTTCGTGCGTAAGCGATAAAGTCCCAAACGATAAGAAAGTAACTTGCATAACCCATCTTGATGATCACCGCGATCTCTTTTTCGAGCCGCGCGCGGTAATCATCGAGATCGAACTTTCGTGCAGGCCGGTCTTTTATCTGCGCCCATCTCTCCTCGAGCCCGGCGCGCGCGCGAGCAGTGAAGTAGCTGTCGGCGGTTTCGCCTTCGGGCACGCGGTACTCGGGCAAGTGGTTCTGGTTTTTTGGCAGCTCCAGCTCGCACATTTCCGCAATCGCGACCGTATTCAACAGGGACTGCGGCAAGTCGGCGCCGAATATCTGCCACATCTCTTCGGCCGATCTGAAATAGAATTCACCTTCCTTATACTTGAGACCGCGTTTCTCGTTGACCGTCTTGCCGGCGCCGATGCAAACAAGTATGTCGTGCGCACGCCAATCGTCCTGCATCAGGTAGTGACAATCGTTGGTGGCCGCCAGCGGAATGCCTGTCTTCTTCGACAGCGCAATCATGCCCGGAATTACGGTCTGGACTTCCTGCTCGAGGCCGTGGTTTTGAACTTCGAGATAATAGTTGCCTTTGCCGAGGATGTCTTCGAATTCCTTCGCCTGCCTGGCTGCTTCATCGAATCGGTCGCTGAGCAGTAACGACGACGGCACACCCGATAGGCATGCAGAGAGCGCAACCAGTCCTTCGCTGTGCGTCGCCAGCAGTTCCTTATCGATTCTCGGTTTGTAGTAGTAACCGTGCGTGAATGAGAAGGACGATAGTTTGGCGAGGTTATGATAGCCTGTCAGATTTTTTGCAAGCAGGATGATGTGATTGGTGCCTTTTTCGCCAGAGGCATCACCGCGATCGGTATGCTTGCCTTTCGCGATGTAGGCTTCCATGCCAATTATGGGTTTGACGCCCGATGACTTCATTTGATTGTAAAAAGAGATAGCGCCGTAGAGATTGCCGTGATCGGTCACTGCCACGGCCCGCGCGTTGAGCTGTTGCGCGCGCTGCGTAAGCGGCTTTATCTGGATTGCGCCGTCAAGCAGACTGAAGTCCGAATGGAGATGAAGGTGTACAAAATCTTTTTCGTTCATTGCCCGCCTTATGTGCAGTCTATGGAGTGCGTGGCGCTTTGACAACGCCGGTACAACCCTCTTACAAACGGGACGCGGCTAGATAAAGACTATCGTTTTTCGCTGCGGAACCGTTTCGGGATATTCTGCTCTACGGGTCCGCAGTCTAGCACAGTCGGCATGAGGTGTATACCGCAAGTTGTAGGGGACTAGCCTCGACGCACAAGATATTGACTTATTCGCTTGATCGCAGCTGAATATCGAGATAGGCTTTCCGTTGTTTGTGTTCGGCCCGACGATCGAGAGCAAGGCTGGAACTGTTGGCAGTGGCGAATGGCGATGACTTCGGCTCAAAGGCTGGGGTATGCTATAGAAACAACGTAGCGGTTAATCGATGGGCGCAACCGCTCCCAATGCTTTCCGAATAAACGTGGCCGTATTTTGGTTACAGTTGGTTACAGGAGGAGTGACGCAATGAAGACCAGCCCCCAATTACATCAACGCGCAGCATTGATTCTTGCATTCGCATCTTTATTTTCAGCGTTGGTTCCAAACACTCACTTTGTCACAGGGCCAGTAGCCGGACAAAACCGGTTGGAGAAGGCTACTTCAAGTGAGGCCCTGAAGTCTGTGCCGATGAACTTCGAGGCGAATCGCGGACAAGCCGGCGCTGATGTCAAATTCGTCGGGCGGGGAGATGGTTTTGGTGTGCTTCTGAAAGCGGATGAGGCTGTGCTTGCGCTGCAAAACCGAGAGCAAGCGCCCACGGATGCATCAACCGGTCGCAGCCGGGAATCATCCAATGACTCACTGCCTGCGCATCTGGTTACTATGAAGCTCGACGGCTCTAACTCAACAGCGTTCCTATCGGGCGTTCAAGAGCAAACAGCCCGGGCGAACTACTTCATTGGCGATGATCCCTCCAAGTGGATCCGCGGTGTCGAGACTTATTCCGGGGTTCTGTATTCGAGCGTGTATCGCGGCGTCGACCTGATCTTTCACAGCAATGAGCGACAGCTTGAATACGACTTCATGATTGCGCCAGGTGCAGATGCAAATGACATTAGGCTCCGGTTCGATGGAGTCGAACGCGTAACACTCGCGAACGAGGGCGCGCTGATTTTGAAAACACCTGCGGGCGAGCTGAGGCACGAGCGACCGATTGCTTATCAGGAAAAGACCGGCTCGCGGGTTCCCGTCACCGCCGACTTCAAGGAGTTGGGTGATGGGACGATCGGTTTTCAGGTTGGAAGCTACGATCAAGCCTTACCGCTCGTCATCGACCCTGTGCTTGTTTACTCGACATACGTCGGAGGGGGCGCATCCGATTTCGGAAGGGGTATAGCCGTCGATGCGGGGGGGAACGCGTACGTGGTTGGCGATTCGTTTTCATCGGACTTCTTGTTTCGCGCCTCAACCTCCAACTCCGATGTCTTCATTGGCATCCTGGCTTCAAATGGGTTACTGCTCACCTACGGCTTTTTTGGCGGATTGAAGAATGACACCGCCACCGGGCTGACAGTTGACGGTTCGGGCAACGTGTATCTGTGCGGATCAACTGAGTCGACGGATTTTCCGATAGTCAATTCGGTAGGCTCGGCCCTGCTCGGAGCCTCGGATGCGTTTGTGATCAAGATGACACCGAATTTACAACAGTTTTTCTATTCGAGTTTGATTGGCGGGAGCGGACAGGAAAGCGGGGTTAGCGTGGCGACCGACGCCGCGGGAAGCGCATACATTTCGGGGCGAACTACATCGCCGGACTTGCCGCTCGTCGGCGCTATTCAGGTGAGCTACGGCGGCGGCGCCTCGGATGCTTTTGTCTCGAAACTCGCGCCCGACGGCAAGACGCTGATTTACTCGACCTATCTGGGCGGCACCGGCGCTGAAGATTTGTTGAACCGATCGGGAATAAGTGTGGACACCGCCGGAAATGCTTATGTAACGGGCGATACGCAGTCGGCAAATTTTCCGCTCAAGAACGCCGTCCAGCCCGCGAAGAATGGTAATACATCTACTTCAGATGCCTTCGTCTCGGTGATCAATCCGAGCGGCTCAGATTTCGTGTATTCAACCTATCTCGGTGGACTCAACGACGACTTTGGTCTCGCAATCGCAACCGATTCGGCGAAGAACGCCTACGTCGCCGGCAAGACGAAGTCGACGGGTTTCCCCGGCTCGACCGCGACCCGAACCTCGACTACGACGAGCGACGCTTTCGTGGCCAAGCTCAATCCGACGGGATCGGCAATCTCCTACCTGACATTTGTGGGAGGCCCCAGTAGCGATGACGCGGCCAATGCGATCACGGTTGATTCCAACGGCAATGCGGTGATTGCCGGAAGCGCCGGGCCGGGGGTTCCGACGGTGAGCTCCATCCAATCGTTCCTCAAGGGCGGAGCAGACGATGCGCTCATCGCGAAGCTCTCAACAACCGGCGCCGTGTCATTCTCCACGTACCTCGGTGGCAGCGGTGATGAGGAAGCATTCGGAGTCGCCGTGGGTACCGACGGCGCAATATATGTTACCGGTTTTACTGACTCTTTGGATTTTCTGATTGTGGAACCGCTGCGATCTCATAACGCCGGTGTGAAGGACATTTTCATTGCGAAGATCGATCCAAATACGACGCCTAACAAGCCGGTTCTGATTCAGGCTGTGATCAGTGGCAAAAACCTCATTGTGTACGGGCAGAACTTCCAAATCGGAGCCGTGCTAAGGGTCAATGACGAGGCAACCAAGACCAGGAACGACGATCCCGATCCGGCCCAGGTGTTGTTCGCCAAGAAGGCCGCAAAGCGGATCGCGCCCGGTCAGACGGTTCAGGTGCAGGTTGAGAACCCGGACGGTAAGCGATCTAACTTTTTGTTCTTTACGAAACCGCTGTAAGAAACCGTTACGCTGGCTTGTGCCTGAACGCGCACTCAGCCCGAGCCGGCCAAAGCAGTCGAGCACCTTCGAAGAAACTTCAGGGTTGAGCCGTGCAGGGAAGCGGCTCAACCATCGAACCTGCCGGCAGACTTCACCGGCCGCGACGTGATGTAACTCAAGGCGCTTCGATTACTGTGATCTGCCATTCTTTATAGATCTCTTCCATACGAGACGAAATCTCATCTTGCCTGGCGCCAATCTCAGCATATTGCTCCGGACGCCAGTCGGACGAGGCGCTGGAGAGCTTTTCCGATAGATCCGCGAGTTCAGTTTCCAGCGCCTTGATCTCGCCTTCAATTTCTTCCGCTGATCGGCGTCGCTGTTTCGCGGATGAACCCGCGGACAGCTTTCGGGTCACCACAGGACGCTTCTTTTGCGGAGGCTCTTCCTTCGCGGACTGGTTGAGATGATGCACCGCATAAAAGTCCGTGTAGCTGCCGGTGTGATAAGTTGATGAGCCGTCTTCGAAATGCAGTATCTCCGTCGCAAGTTTGTCCAGAAAGTAGCGATCGTGAGATACAGTGATTATCGTTCCCGTAAACTCCGCAAGCGCCTGCTCGAGTGCTTCGCGTGACGGAATGTCCAGATGATTAGTCGGCTCGTCCATGAGTAATACATTTGCGCCAGTGTAGATCAGTTTTGCTAGCGCGAGCCTGCTCTGCTCACCGCCGGACAACGCGGCTACGGGTTTTGAAATATCATCGCCGGTGAACAGGAACTTCGCCAGGTAGCTTCTTAATTCTGCGATGCTTGCTTTGGGAGCTGCTGCGGCGATCTCTTCTATTACGGTTGATGCCAGGTCGAGGCTTGAAAGCTCCTGATCGAAGTACTCGATGTTGACGTTCGCGCCCCATGTCAGGCCGCCGTCGATCGGTTGAAGTTCGCCAAGGATCGTTTTCAAGAAGGTCGTCTTTCCTGAGCCGTTTGGACCAATGATACCGAGCCGCTCGCTTCGCCTGAGAAGGAAGGAAATTCCGTTGGCAAGAACGTGACTGCCATACCCGATCGAAAGCTCCGTCGCTGAAAGCACGTTGTCGCCTGCGCGGGCGACGCTCTTAAGACGAAAATCTCCGGTACGATCGTCTCGAACCGCCTCGATTCTATCCAGCTTCTCGAGCATCTTGCGGCGTGACTTAGCCTGCTTGGTTTTTTGGCCGGCGATGTTGCGACGAATGAAATCTTCCGTGCGCGCGATCAGCTCCTGCTGATCTTCGTATTCCCGCGACTGGGCGAGCCGTCGTTCCTCACGTTGTTTCACATAAGCGCTGTAGTTTCCTGGATAAGTGCTTGCGCGACCCGCGTCAATTTCAATGATCTTTCCCGCGGTGCGATCGAGCAGGAAGCGGTCGTGTGAAATGATCACAAAAGCGGACTTGTATTCCGATAAGAAATCTTCGAGCCACTCAACCGCGTTCACGTCAAGATGATTGGTCGGTTCGTCGAGCAGCAGAACGTCAGGCTCCGAGAGCAAAAGCATGGCAAGCGCCAGCCTCGCCTTTTGACCGCCGCTCAACGTTTCGGCGGGCTTCATCAAATCATCGACGCTAAAACCGAGGCCAGCCAACACTGCTTCGGCGCGCGCGTGATAACTGAATCCGCCGGCGATCTCATATGAATGGCGTATATCGCTATAAGAGTGCATCGCCTCATCGAGAGCTTCGCCGGTTACTTCCGCCATCTCATGCTCGAGCCGCGTTATCTCGTCTTCCATCGCGCGCAAGGAACTGAAAACTGAGTAGGCTTCATCCCGCACACTTAGATTGCCGGCGAATACAGGTTGTTGCTCGAGCAGGCCAGCGCGTAGTCCTCGAAGCAGTATGACTTCGCCGCGATCGGTTTCTTCCTGCCCGGTCAGAAGGCGAAAAATTGTAGTCTTGCCGGACCCGTTGCGCCCCACGAGCCCTACGTGCTCGCGCGGGTTTAGTTGGAAGGTTACGCCGCGCAGGACCTCAGTGCCGCCGTAAGATTTGTAAACCTGATCAAGCCTGAAGAGCATTGGTGAAACGGGGAAATGGGGCGGGGCCATCCGAAGAGGAGGGGAGAGAGCGAGACGCGGCAAATCCCTTTTCGCCGCGTCTCACAGTCGCCCGGTCTCGTGCCGGCCTACCGCGTGTTGCTGTTGGAAGCCGCCGCTTTGTTAGCGTTAGAAGGCAGCCGATTGGAGTTTGTGGCTGGCGACTGGTTCTCGTTCTCAATACGTGGTTGCGGCTGCTGTTGGGCAGCCTGCTGCAGCAACTGAGATGGACGCATTTCGACAATCGTCTGCGGATTCTGAATGATCCGCTCGGCCAGGTAGTTCTTTGTTGTGGTCTCAGACAGAGTCACGAGCACAAGCGCGTTCAACAGCACTTGCTGGCGTTGTTGGGTAATCGTATTGATGATGTCTGCGCGAACGTCGTTGAGCGTAAGATTCTGCGGCGCTTCGCGCTTGGTATTGAGCTTGAAGATGTACCAGTTACCGGTGTTGTCTTTTATCGGCTCAGTGTATTGGCCTTCGGTTAGCGGCATGATCCGCGTCGCGATATCAGGTATTCCGGCGAACGACTGCCTCATGCCTGGCTCAGATGCGAAACCGAGTCTGCCGCCGCGCATTGCTGAAGCCTGTTCTTCGGATTTCTGCGAGGCTACGGTTGCGAAGTCAGAGCCGCTTTTGAGCTGAGCGTAGACCGCCCTGATCTTCTGCTCGGCGCCCGCTTCGCCGCCATTATTAGCTGGTGAGATGGCTATTACGGAAATATCAGCGCCGCGCTCCGCCTTGAACTCCGATTTGTGATCTGCAAAGTGCCTCTCGATGTCCCCGTCGGTGGGCGCGCTGACTCGCGACTTCTGGCGCTCTCGAAGCTCGTTGATGGCAAGCTGTCGGCGAATCTGATCGCGAACTTCTTCCTCTGTAAATCCTGCCTGCTTGATCTGGTTTTGATACTGCTCTTCGGTCATCTGAGCGTCCTGCTTGCGCTTTTGCACTTCTTGATTGACCTTGCTGTCATCAGGAACCAGATTCTCCTTTTGCGCCTTTTGAAACATTGCCTCTTCCTGGATCAGGTTATCCAGTACACTGAGCCGGGCGGCGACAAGCTCGGCGGGCGACATGGTAGCGTTCCCGCCATTTGCGTCCAATTGCTGCTTTATGGTGCTATCGACCTGCTTGAGTTTTATCTCATGAGAGCCGACCTTGGCGGCAACCTCGAGCGTGGATGTGTCAGATCCGCTCTTGCACGCGACAAGTAGCGCTGATGCAAACAGGACTAGCGAAATTATTTTGATCGAACGAAACACGGTGTTGCTCCTTAGGGAGGAAGTCCGACAAACTCCTGTTTGTCGTTGATTCTTGAATGCGTTTGATTCGTCACCTTGCGGCAAACTGTCGTTTACCGGACGAAATGGTTTGACGGACGATGGCTCGCCCGTGCTAAACTGTCGTTTTGCTTTCATAGCGATATTCTCATCGGAGGTACACTACAATGTCTAAACGCTGTGAGGTCTGCGGCAAAGGGCCTCAGTTCGGTCACCGGGTGAGCCATGCCAACAACCGCACGAATCGCCGCTTCAATCCAAACCTTCAACCCGTTCGCGCGCTTATCAGTGGGCGTGCTGAGCGAATTCGCGTCTGCACCCGTTGCTTAAAAGCTGGGAAGGTCGTCAAAGCTGCCTAGTCACTGGTCATAGTCATTGGTTAGTTTTGCGCGAACCAACGACTAATGACCCTCCAGCGCAATCACATCTATCTCAACTCGTACATCACGCGGCAGTCTCGCAACTTCAACAGTGGAGCGGGCAGGGGGAGTCTGTTTGAAAAAACTCCCGTAGACTTCATTCATCTCGGTGAAATCAGTCAAATCCTTAAGGAATACGGTGGTCTTCACGACGCCCTCCAGCGAGCTGCCCGCGGCCTGAAGCACTGCCTCGAGATTGCTCATCACTCTCTCTGTTTGCTCACGTATTCCGCCTTCGACGATCTGCATTGTCGCCGGATCAAGCGGAATCTGACCTGACGCGAAGACGAATCCATTGGCCTTGATCGCCTGCGAGTAAGGCCCGATCGCTTTAGGAGCGTTGTCGGTGTGAACGCGGTCTTTCATCCCTGGCATGACCCCACAGTCGAGAATTATGTGCTTCGTTGAAACTTCGGATTATCTCAGATGAGGGTGCTGTTGTCTACCGGAGCCCCTTCGGCCAACATCGAAATCGCGCCGAGAATCAAGCCTGCACCGGCTCGCCGCTCGTGCGTTCTACGTCGATCACCCCACGAATTGACTTGAGAGCGCCAGTCATCTTTTCGAGGTGTTTCATGTCGAAGATCTCGGCAGTCAGCACCAGCTGACCGCGTCCTTCTTCGTCCAACGATGCGCGAATATCACGGATGTTGGTGCCGACGCCGGCTATCGCTTGTGTTACGTCGGCGACCATTCCAGGCCGGTCCTCAGTAACCAGCCGCACGGTGACGGGATAAGCCGAAGCGTGCTGCGCGTCCGACTTCATCCATTCAACTTCGATCAGCCGCTCGGGGTTGACCATCAAGCCCGGCATGTTTGGACATCGATTCGAATGCACAGCTACGCCTTTCCCTCTTGTGATGTAGCCCATGATCTCCTCGCCACGAATCGGATTGCAGCAGCGCGCGCGGTAAACCAGCAGGTCATCGACGCCCTTGACGACGATCCGGTCCTGCAGTCCAAGAGCGCGCTTGACTACTTGCTTGAGCGTGGGCCGCTTCTCTTGCTCCAACTCGCCAACCCGGTCAGGCGGCAACAGCTTGGACATCACGTTGCGGGGAAGGATCTTGCCATAGCCAATTGCCGCCAGCAGATCATCGGCTCGCGCTACGCCATAATCCGGAGCAATCCGGTCAAGGTCACCGTTTAAAAGCAGCTTCTTCGGATTCAGGCGAAATCGATCCGCTTCTTTCTCGAAGAGTTTCTTCCCGATCTCTATTGCGGTCACCCGTTCGCTCTCGGCAAGGTAATGTCGAATCTTCGATCTGGCGCGGGAGGTTTTCGCGAAGTTCATCCAGTCGCGCGACGGATGCGCGGAAGGTGACGTCATGATCTCGACCACGTCCCCGTTGCGAAGCTGATACCTCAGCGGCACTATTCGCCCATTTACCTTCGCTCCCGTGCAGGCCAGTCCCACCTGGGTATGAATCGTGAAAGCGAAGTCCACCGGTGTGGCGCCGCGTGGAAGCTCTATCACCTTTCCCTTCGGAGTAAAGCAGTAGACCTCCTTTGGATAGAGATCGAGCTTGAGCGAATCAAGGAACTCGCGCGAGTCCTTTACCTCCTGTTGCCACTCGACGAGCCGCTTAAGCCAGACGAAGGCCTCATCCTCTTCGGTGTGCGTGCCGCGACGCCCTTCCTTGTACTTCCAGTGCGCGGCGATGCCTTCTTCGGCTATCGACTGCATTTCCTGTGTGCGGATTTGCACTTCAAAAGGTTGGCCGCCCTCTCCAACAACCGACGTATGCAGTGATTGATAAAAGTTCTCACGAGGTATCGCGATCCAATCCTTGAAGCGCCCAGGGATCGGCTTCCACGCGGCATGAATAACTCCGAGGGCGGCGTAGCAGTCCCTAACCGACTCGGTGATGATTCTAATGGCCACGAGATCATAAACTTGATCGATGTTGATGTGCTGGCGATGCAGTTTTTGATAGATCGAATACAAACGCTTTATGCGTCCTTCGATGTGATCGATGTGAATACCTGACTCGGCCATCATCTCGAGTATGTGACGACTGACCTCGTCGAGAAACGCATCCAATCGTGAACGGCGGCTCTCGACCAGTTCTTTCAGTTTCTGGTATTCCTCGGGCTCGAGGTGCTTGAAGGCCAGATCTTCGAGTTCGCCTCGCACGCGAGCCATTCCGAGTCTGTGTGCGATCGGAGCATAGACATCGAGTGTCTCTTGAGAAATCCGGCGGCGCTTTTCGCCGGGCAAAAACTCCAACGTGCGCATGTTATGCAAGCGATCGGCAAGCTTGACCAGCACCACGCGCACGTCGTCCACCATCGCCAACAGCATCTTGCGCATGTTGAGCGCCTGGCGCTCCTCGGTGGATGCGTGGTCCAGCAGTGAGATTTTTGTGAGCCCGTCAACAAGGTGTGCGATTTCGGGACCGAAGTACTCTTCGATTTCTTCGACCGAAGTTTCGGTGTCCTCGACAATATCGTGAAGGAGTCCAGTTGTAACGCAAGTGGGATCGAGATTCAGGTCGGCCAGAATATTCGCCACTTCAAGCGGGTGGACCAGGTAGGGTTCCCCGGACTGTCGAGTCTGGCCGCGATGCTGGCGAGCGGAAAACAGATAAGCGCGGCGCAGAAGCTCCTCATCCACGCCCGGATGGTTCTCGCGCAGCTTTTCTATTATCGTCTCAATTCGAATCATTGCGGTGGCTCGCCTTTTGTGGCCTGAACAAAAAAAGGTGACCGCCCGTTTGAGCGGTCACCTAGATTCTAGCATAGGACGGAAACTACTTCACTTGGACGGCGCTGCTTCGGTTGCCGCCTGCTGTTGCTGTGTCTTCTGCATCGCGATGTATTTCTCCTGCATCGCAGTCGCCTTGGCCTTAAGCTCGTTCATCCGCGCAGGATCGTACTTCATCTCTTCGATGAAGACCAGCTTCTCATAGAACCAGGCGTTGGCATAATCAGGATCGACCGAAACCGCTTTCTGCAAGTACTCGTGAGCCTTCTGGACGAGAGGCTTCATCTTCTGAAGAATCTCGGGCGGAACGGCCCGGTTCTTTTGCAGATACCCGGCATTCATATCGTAGGATTCCTTCCAGTAGCCCACTCCGAGCGTATAGTAAACGTCAGCCTTGGTCTTGGGAGTTGCCGACGACAAGTTGGCTCTCTTCTCAAGCGTATCGCGTTGAAGCTGTTTGTACTCCGCGGCTTTTTCGGGATTAACGCGCGCTAGCTGATCGTAGATGTTCGCCTTGTATGCGAGAGCCTGGTCGATTGCAGTGTCGTTGCCCGGGTTCTTGGCCATCACGTTTTCGTAGGCTGCAATCGTCTTCTTTCCGAGATCTTCGCTAAGGGCTTGATCGAATTGCGCTTTGACTGCCTGAGCATAATAGAGCTGCGCGTTGGTCAATGTGGGGCTCAATTCGAGCGCACGTAAAAACTTCTTCTCCGCGGGTTCGTACTTGCCCTTGTTGAATTCGCGCACACCCTCGTTCAGACTATTCTTCGCGCGCAGTTTGTTGACAACTCCACATCCAGGCGTAGCAAGCGCAAGCGCCAACAACGCCGGAAGGAGGAAATACTTTTTCTTCGTGTTCAAGGCTGTTCCTCCGTTCCTCGTCGCATAAATCGGTGACCCTCTCCGCGCCGACGAGGCTATTACTGCAGGTAATCTATCTGAAGCCCGATAGGCTGTGCCCCGGCTCCCTTTACCGTGTCAATCACCGCGACAATGTCGCCATACTGTTTATCTTTCGGCGCTTTGATAAACACGGTCTTGTCCGGCCGCTGTTCGAGCAGATCCTTGAGGGTAGTCCCGAGCTCCTGGAGGGTCATGGCTTTGGTGTTGAGCTCGATCTGCTGGTCAAGTCCGCTGCCTGTCATCTTAACGTCGACCATCAGCAAATCCGATGGCGGGACCACTGAGTCCTTGGTGTCTTGCGGTTTCTGCGGAATCTGGGATTCGAACTTCGCCTCCTTCTGGGGCTGGATGACCATGAAAATGATCAGCAGCACCAGCAGGACGTCAATCAGCGGCGTGACGTTGATATTCGGGGGCGCAAGCCCCAGCTTTCTCGAACGTACTCCCTCTTCATCGTCTACATGTACCATTTTTATCAAGTTGCCTGAGATTCAGGCAACATCCTCCTTGGTGTTCGCCCATCTTCACCCAATGGCGGGCGGATGCCCGCTCCGGGCACCCGCGTTTTCATTAACAATGCGTCCAATGCTACTCTCGGCTACCGATCATCGATGGAGGAGCGCTTTACTTGCCTCCTCCGCCTCCACCGCCCTGGCCGGACTTTTCTTTCTCCGCTACAAGGCCGATACGGTCAAAGCCCGCATCGCGAATCGAATCGATGACCGACACGACGGTCCCATACTTCACTTCCTTGCCGCTCTTGATGTAAACGACCTGTTCATCGGCGCGCTTGTCCTTCAGGATGTTTCTGATCCTGGTAGGAATGTCCGCCTGCGCAATCTTGTCGCGGCCTATGAAGAACTCATTGTCTTTTGGGATCGCAACAACCGCCGACGTGTCTTTGATTATGTTCGGATCGGGCTCTGGGTACTTTGACTTCGGCAACGCGACGCTGACGCCGCTCTGTAACATAGGCGCGATGACCATGAATATGATCAATAGCACCAGCATCACGTCTACCATTGGTGTAACGTTAATATCGGCAACATAGCCTCCATCGCCGCCGCCTACTGCCATTCCCATAGTGTTACCTCACTTGAGCTCTCGGCGCTTGATGAAGTAGTCAATAAGCTCCGAAGACGAGTTATCCATCTCAATGGTGAAGGCTTCTACCTTGTTGGTGAAAATATTGAAGGCCCACACCGCGGGAATCGCCACCAGCAGTCCGAATGCCGTTTCGATCAGCGCTTCGGAGATGCCGCCAGCAACTGCCGCAATGCCCGTCCCTTCCGCCGCCTTCATGCCTTGAAACGCTCCGATGATGCCGATGACCGTTCCGAGCAATCCAACGAATGGGGCGGTCGACCCGATCGTTGCCAGGCCCGAAAGACCGCGTTTCAACTCGGCAGTCTTCAACGCCGTAGCCCGTTGAAGAGCGCGCCGCGCGGCATCCATCGTCGTCCCGGGTATATCAGATCCGGCCTGATGTGCCTGAAACTCCTGAAGGCCAGCATTCACCACCATCGCAAGATGAGACTTCTTGTGGCGATCGGAAATGGCTATCGCTTCGTCGATGCGATTGTCGCGCAGAGCCGCAGCAACCTTCGGCGCGAACTGGCGTGACTGATTGCGAGCCGCGTTGAATGTGAGCCATCGCTCGACCATCACTGCGATCGAGTACATGCTCATAATAGCCAGCACGAACGCGACGACCAGCGCGGGCCATTTCATTTTTTGGATCATGCCCCAAAGTGAGAAGTCTTCCGTTGCGCTGGCTGCGCCCTTTTCACCGCCGGCCGCCTCTTCGGCCGCCTGGAGCAAGAAGAAAGCGAGCTTGTTGCCCGCCAGCCAAATGTTCGATAGAAGAAGTAGCATTGGTAGAAACCCTCCAAAGTAGAATTAGCTAGTTGTACTGCGGGGCTGCGAGTACCAGCGTTCGCAACCCCGAAACCTTCGTCATTACAAGTTGAAATTGAACGTAATCGTGCCGATGACTTTCACAGGCACGCCGCTCAACTGGGTTGGACTGAATCTCCAACCTCTTGCCGCTGCAACCGCCGCGTCCTTGAGTAACGGATGGCCGGAAATCGCGCGAGCCGAAATCACGCCCCCACCCTCATCGACGGTTACTTCGACGACTACCGAACCGCTTACTCGAGCGGCCTTGGCGAGGGGTGGGTACGAAGGCTCAACCCGCTTTGTCGCGGATCCCTGAAGAACGCCTCCGGATTTGCGAATAATCTTGGGCGGCTCCGGTTTCTTCTCCTCCGGTGGCGGAGGGGGTGGCGGCTCTGCCGGACCAACGGGACCGATGCCGCCGGGAACACCTCCGGGCACTCCGCCGGGAACGCCTCCGGGCACTCCGCCCGGCTGACCTCCGGTCTCGCCGACCGAGCTGCTGACAAAGACAGGCGGCTTCGGTGATGGCGGCTTAATGTCCTTGGGTGGCTCCTTCGCCGAGACAAACCCGACCGGTGCTTCCACTTTCACAACTTTGGGTTGAGCTGCCGCGGGTGGAGGAGGAGGCGGCGGTGGAGGCGGTGGCGGGGGCGCAAGGAGCGTCAGAGCGTTGAGTTCCTCATTCAGCTTTGCGTCGTAGGCCATGATTCCCCACACGATCACAGCCGTTAGGACCGAAACCCAGATTGCCGCGGTTATGCCGAAATAAACCCACCGGTTTGATCGGGTTCTTACCGCCGACGACGTTACGAGATGCTCGAACATTGAACTTACCTCCGGTTTGTTCGATGGGTCGGAGAAGCGATTCCTAATCGGTATTCATAAGCTCGGATCCTCACTCGAAGGAATAAGGAGCCTGCCTCCTGGATCGCCTGATAGGAACTGCTACCGTCTCGCTGGAGAGACGGGTGTAATGTATGCAAACGTCGAAAGTCAAAACACTATTGTGCTGAAAGTCTGGCTGAAAACCGGCTGAGTCTACACTCGCCTACCCATCTAGTCAAGAAGTTTTCAAGCTTTCACGCAGTTAGACACCGGGTTGTCGACCTTTGTTCCCGTAACCGTGTGACAGAACGCGACCCGCGATGCGTCAGACCTTAGCCAGAGTGCGCTCGCTTGCGCGAGCCTTCATCTCTGCTGGTCTGTTGCGTCCACGTTTCCCGCCGGTTATGTATTCCCACCACAACATCATTGGGCTTGCAACCGCGATCGAAGAATAGGTGCCGATGATGATGCCAATCGTTAGCGCCAGCGCGAAACCGCGCAGGACTTCGCCGCCAAATAAGACGATCGCCACAACCGAAATGAAGGTCAGCCCCGCGGCGATGACCGTCCGAGAGAGTGTCTGGTTTATCGAGTCGTTTGCGATCTGAGCAAGGCTATCGCGCCGCCGCGTCCTGACGTTCTCGCGAATGCGATCAAAGACGACGATCGTGTCGTTCATCGAGTAACCGACCAGCGTCAGCAACGCCGCTATGACGGTCAAGCTGATTTCCCAGTGGAAGAGCGCGAAAATTCCGAGAGTGATCAATATGTCATGAAACACCGCCAGCACCGCGGCCACACCGTAGATCCACTCAAATCGGAATGCGATGTACACCAGCATCCCGGCAAGCGCCGCAAGGGTGACGTATATCGCCCGGTTGCGCAAATCTTGTCCGACGACCGCTCCGACCACGTCGGCCGAAATAACCGCGAAGTTCCCTTCGGTAAAATGCGCCTTCATCTTGTCCAGCAGCTCAGCAGAGACATCTTGCGTCTGAAGCAGGCTGATATCCGTTATTACTCCGCTGCTGTTTCTGCGGTAATCCGAGATTGCCTGGGCCGCTTTCGAATAGACATCGGAGTTGCTTCCAACGCTGAGGGGGTCGATGCGCCGTAACGCGTCTTCGATCTCGCTACGTCCGGCCAGGTTCAGGTCGATCTTGCCGGCACTGAAGCGGTCCTGTATGACCTGTTTTATCTTACCCTGATCGAAGTTTGGCAAATCCTTGACGTCGAGTGCCAAACCCTGAGTCGATGTGATGTCATTTATGAACCCTTTGTTAGGTCCGTCGCGAAACGCGACGATTTGATTGCCAATCTGACGATAGGGGTGTTCGGTGGGAAAATACTGAGCTTTGATGCCCAGCGGATCCACCTGGCGCAACTCCGCCTCGATGCCCGCGGCGTCAATGCTGTTTATGTTTACTTTTCCCGCTGAGGCGTCTCCATTCGCAGTGAGCCGCTGGAGTGCCGCTATGATTTCGCGCTTGTCCTGATCAACACGTCGCTCGGCTTCACTCCCCGTAGCAAGCTGCGGCGCATGTATGATCAATTCATTTGGCCGGCTGGTTACAGGTTGAAGCGTCACCTTCGTCGTGTCGATTCCAGCAGCGCCGAGCCCCGAGCGCACGGTGGCCAGTGACGGCATCTCCTTGAAGCGAACGTCCATCAGTGTGCCGCCGGTGAAGTCGACTCCCAGATTGAAGCCGCGAGTTTGAACCGCGATTGCGCCAACCAGCAGCAAGACAATTGTGATTCCGATGAAGAACTTCTTGGCGTTAATCCAATCTATCTTAGGATTTCTAAATAGCTCTACCATATTATGTCCAATGATGAATGCGGAACGCTGAATGATGAACTTGATTGATCACTCAGCATTCATCATTCAGCGTCAAATGCTGAGCGACTCCACCCGCGCGCTGCGGTTAAGATGCCACATGAAAATCGTTCTGGAGACGAACACCGCAGTGAACAGATTCGCCAACAAGCCAGCGACCAGCGTGACCGCGAACCCGCGAATCGGACCCGTGCCGAATACGAATAAGAAGATGGCGGACACGATCGTCGTAACGTGTGTGTCTATGATCGTCAGGAACGCTTTGTTAAACCCGGCCTCCACCGCCGAGGCAACGACTTTGCCGCTGCGAAGCTCTTCGCGTATTCGTTCGAAGATCAGCACGTTTGAGTCGACCGCCATGCCTATCGTCAAGATTACACCGGCGATACCCGGCAGCGTCAGTGTCGCATCGAACAAGATTAGTGCCGCCAGAAGCAGCACCAGGTTCAGAATCAGAGCGAGCACCGCATTGATGCCCGAACCGCGATAATAGAAAAGCATGAAAACGACTACCGCCAGCATTCCGGCAACCGAAGCCGTCACGCCCTGTCTTATCGAGTCTGCCCCGAGCGACGGACCCACGGTTCGTTCTTCAAGGTACACTGCCTTGGCTGGCAGCGCCCCGGACCTCAGCACCAGCGCCAGATCCTCGGCGGATTTCTTTGTGAAGCTACCCGATATTTGGCCCCGGTCATTGATCTGGCTATTGATGACCGGCGCGGATTTGACTTCGTTATTCAGAACAATCGCCAGATAATCCTTCACGTGCTTGCCGGTGGCGTCACCGAAACGTCGAGCCCCGTCCGGCGTGAGAGAGAAATCGATCTCATAAGACGATCCGCCGTATTGCGCCGATCTCGCGGAGGCATCACGCATGTCCAATCCGGTGATCACCGGGGTCTTACCGACCACTACCCATCCTTCCTGGGTCGAGCCGGAATCGGGCCGGTCGCGATAGAACATCACTTCGTTCTGACTCGTGTAAGGATCACTTCCCGGGGGCGTCGTCTTGGCAGCCGCCTCCGCCGTTTCCCTTGTGGGATAAGGGATCTGCGTGCCCTTCGCCACGAGTTTGAGTTCGAGATTCGAATCGGCGTTCAGAGTGTTCTTCACGCGCTCCGGATCATCGACGCCAGGCATCTGGATCACTATTTGATATGTGCCTTCGCCGCCCTGGCGCTGAATCGTTGGTTCGGTAACGCCGAATGCATTGACTCGATTCTCAATTATCGCCTTGGCCTGCTCTGTAGCCTTTTCACGAAATTGGTTTTGCGCGGTCTCTTCCATCGTCGCGGTTATTGCTCCGCCTCTTTCGTCGACCTTCCAATCCCCGCCAAAATCGGCTTCTAACTCTCTTACGATATCCGAGTTCTTTGAGCTATCCGGGACGTTGACCATAACCTTGCCGGGCGTATCTCCGTTGACCTCGGTAAAAGGCAGGTTCTTTTCCTGGAGCTTGGCGCGCGCAATGTCGGCGTTTTGCCTGGTTATCTTTTGGATGACTTCGTCGGTTTGCACCTGCATGACCAGATGGCTTCCGCCGCGAAGATCCAACCCGAGGTGGATGTTCTCCGAGAGATTCGTTTTGATCTGTGACCAGCTGGTGAAATCCCTTACGGTCGGCTTGTGGTGCGGCTTGAAGACTACCGCGAGTCCCGCGATGGTTACGATCAGAATTATGATGACTCTGTTTCTAATCTTACTTTGCATACCAGAAAAAATCCTTTACTTAATGGCTTCAACTTCTTTGTCAGAAGTCTGTAGACGAGCGATGGCGCTGCGTTCGGCTTCGACTGAAACCGATTGCGCGATCCTCAACAGCACGGTGTCGTCCTTTTCACGCACCGCGACGATCGTCCCGTAGATCCCGCCGGTGGTCACGATCTTGTCGCCGGCCTTGAGCGCTTTCAGCATTTCGTTGCGCTCCTGCGCTGCCTTCTTTTGCTTTTGCTGCTGCGGCCTTATGAGAAGGAAGTAAAAGATGACAAAGATCAGGATGAAAGGCAGAAGGCCGATTAGCCCTCCTCCGGCGCCTCCCTGAAGAAAAGCCAAAGAACCGAGGTTCGACATAGTGTTCATTAATTACTCGCCGGCACTTCAAATAGGAGGGTTCGCCCGCGGGGGCTGCGGTCCGATTTCCAGGTGAGGATCAGTCCTGTCCGCGTGCTAGTCCGCTCAGAAAAGAATCACGAAATTCAATAAAAGTGCCAAGCACGATAGATTGCCTCATCGACTTCATCATGTCAAGGTAGAAGCTGACGTTGTGCAGCGAACTCAACACCGACCCGAGTATCTCCCCGCTCATGTATAAATGCCGCACGTAAGCTCGCGAATACCTCGCGCATACGGCGCACCGACAAGCGTCATCAATCGGCTGAGCATCATCCTTGTAGCGAGAGTTCTTGATGTTGAGCTTGCCGCGGCTGGTGAATAACTGACCGTTTCGCGCGTTGCGAGTCGGCATCACACAGTCGAACATATCAACGCCTAACGCTACCGCTTCGACGATGTCTTCAGGAGTGCCGACTCCCATCAAATAGCGCGGCCTGGCTTCGGGCATCATCGGCGCTATGTGTGAAACGACTTCGAACATGGATCTCTTCTCTTCACCGACCGAGAGACCGCCAATCGCGTACCCGTCAAAGCCGATGTCGACCAACTCCGCGAGACTTTGCTCACGAAGCTCGAGAAACGTGCTTCCTTGAATGATCCCGAATAGAGCCTGCGTCTTGTTGACGATGCTGATTCCCACAGCTTCCGCGGCTGCAGAATTCTCATGCAGTTCAGCAAGGCGCTGCCTCGACCGCCGTGCCCAGCGATTAGTCAATTCGAGTGACGCGAGTGCCTCCTCACGAGAAGCCGGAAACGGTGTGCACTCGTCGAAGGCCATCACGATGTCCGACCCAAGCCCCGCTTGTATGTCCATCGACTTCTCTGGAGAAAGAAAGTGCGCCGAGCCGTCTATATGAGATTGAAACGCGACGCCCTCCTCGCTCAGTTTGCGCAGCTCGTTCAAGCTAAAGACCTGGAATCCTCCGCTGTCGGTCAGTATCGGACGCTCCCATGAAATGAAGCGATGCAGCCCGCCGAGTTGATTGATGGTAGGGTACCCCGGCCTCAAATAGAGATGATAGGTATTACCTAAGATGATCGACGCCCCCGCGTCTTCGAGCATTTGCTGAGTCAGCGCCTTGACCGTCCCCTGAGTGCCCACGGGCATGAAAGCTGGAGTGTCAAACGAGCCGTGTGAAGTCGTCACGCGTCCCGCTCGCGCGCGGGCGCCGGAGTTGATCGCAGTTACCTCGAATTGGAGCTTATCGTTCATTTCAAGTAGCGATCTTGCCCGCGTACTCGATGACCCGCAAGGCGGTTGTCGCGATGCAGTCTGTGGATGGGAGTGCATCAACCGCTTTCTCGCTCGTCCAGCAGCCTGAGCATTTCATCAAGCAAGTGTTCGGGCAGGTCATCATTCAATATTCTTCGTCTTATGTGGAGTGCTTTCTCTGGTTTGCTCATTGCTAACTCTGGCGAAGTCAGAAGCCGTCTGCTACGAGGGAACCGGACTACGTTGCTGACCGGCTCGCTCGCTCCTGCTCGGTTGTTATCTCGACTTTGGGACATCGACCGCTACTTATAGAGTGTAGACTCATAGAATGCAAGCCCGTATTTTGAGGGCGTGAAAGAGGACCCTCACAAGCTGCTCTCTGCAAATATGCGGCGCTTTCGAGAGCAGCGCGGATGGTCTCAAGAAAAGCTGGCTGAGGAATCGGGACTCCACAGAACCTACATCGGAGCCGTTGAACGTCTCGAAAGAAATCCGAGCCTGGCCAGTATGAAGAGAATTGCGGATGCGTTCGATCTTGAGACCTGGGAACTCTTGTGCCCGGTTAGACAGCAAAAGAACAGGCAGAGATAGCAAGACCTCCGTTAGGTTAGACGCAATGCCTCTTTCGTTCGCGGCTCACACAGATTAACCCACTATCGACCAGGGCACACATTGTAGCTGTTTGCGGCTTATGCTACCGTAGCAAGCGCTGCCGGATTCCTCATTCGCGCAAGATCACCCTCAGATGCCGAAGTTTCGATGAAAGACTTTTTCATCAGCTATACACGCGCCGACCGCCACTGGGCGGAGTGGATCGCCTGGCAGTTGCAAGAGGCTGGCTACTCAGTTGTCATTCAAGCGTGGCACTTCAGGGATGGTGAGAATTTCATAGCTAACATTGATCAGGCTTTGAAGGAAGCGAAGGTGACCCTCGCGGTGCTCACGCCCAAATACTTCGAGTCACGCTACACGAAGGCCGAATGGACGGCGGCATTCGATAAAGGAAACCTCTTGCCCGTGCGCGTCGCTGACTTCGCGGTTGAAGGTGTGTTGAGATCGCTTGGCTACATTGATCTTGCAAGTTTAAAAGAGCCGGCTGCGAAGGAAGCTCTCTTGTCGCGACTGAACTTGCCAGGGAAGCCACCGACAGCTCCGCCCTTCCCCTCGATCTCGCCCGTTGAGCGCTCGTTGCCAAAACAGCCGCGCTTTCCAGAAGCCCTGCCGCCGATATGGAACATTCCTCATCAACGCAATCCCAACTTCGTCGGGCGAGACGAATTGCTCGATCGAATCCGCGAGACCCTGACTTCAGAAAAAGCGGCGGCCCTGACCGCGATTCACGGACTCGGAGGCATGGGCAAGACTCAGGCTGCCGCTGAGTACGCTTATCGGCACAAGGCGGATTACGAAGTGGTCTGGTGGATCAAGTCCGAGAAGCCCGAGACGCTCGCTTCGGATTACTCGATGCTCGCGACCGCGCTCGATCTGCCGCAGAAAGAAAAGAGAGAGCAAGCGTTGATCGTCGACGCTGTGCGCGACTGGCTCAATCACAACGGCGCTTGGCTGTTGGTGTTCGACAATGCGCGCCACGCCGCCGACGTGCGCGACTACCTGCCCCAGAACCGCGCGGGTCACGTGCTGATCACGTCGCGAGACCCGAACTGGGGTTCGGTGGCTAAGCCCTTCGAAGTTGAAAAGCTGCCTCGCGAGGATTCGATCAAGTTTCTGCTTGAGCGCACCGGCCAGAAGGACAAGACCGCGGCTGACAAGCTCGCAGCGCAGCTCGGCGATTTGCCGCTGGCGCTTGAGCAGGCCGGGGCTTACATCGAGACCACCAGCAAACCGCTGGCTGAATACCTCGCGCTGTTTCAGAGAAGCAAGGCCGAGTTGCTCGGACGCAACCGCCCGGCGAATTATCCGGACACGGTGGCAACGACATGGGAGATTTCATTTCAAGAGGTCGAGAAAGAATCTGCCGCGGCTGCGGGACTGATGAACCTGTGCGCGTTTCTCGCGCCTGATGACATTCCGCTTTCGATGCTGCGCGAAGATGCGGAAGACTTGCCGGTGGAACTAAGCGAAGCAATCGCGGATGAATTGAAGCTCGACCATGCGATTGCGGTTCTTCGGCAATACTCACTGATGGAGAGAAACGAAGATGCGTTGTCGGTCCATCGGCTTGTGCAGTTGGTGGCTCGCGAGCGGCTCTCCGAAGACAAGCGAAAGAAGTGGGCCGGTTCAGCGGCGCGAGTTGTGAATGAGGCTTTCCCGCAGGAAAGCGGCGATGTGCGAACCTGGGCAGCGTGCGCGAGGCTGTTGCAGCACGCGCTGACGGCTGCTGAATTCGGCGAAGGCCTGGAGCTTGCTCCCGACGCTGCGGGGCGGCTCTTGAATCAGGCAGGGTTGTACTTTAGAGGCCGAGCACAGTTCGCCGACGCAAAAGAGGCGTTCGAACGCGCGCTGAAGATCGATGAAGCTGCCTTCGGCCCCGACCATCCCGAAGTAGCGACCGAGGTCAACAATCTGGGCCTTGTGCTGAAAAACCTCGGCGAACTGGCAGAGGCTCGTCAATGCTACGAGCGTGCGCTGCGGATTGATGAAGCTGTTTTTGGCGCTGACCATCCCCAGGTAGCGATCCACGTCAACAATCTGGGCCTTGTGCTGAGAGACGTCGGCGAGCTGCCGGAGGCTCGCCAATGCTTCGAGCGCGCACTGCGGATCGGCGAAGCAACCCTTGACCCCGACCATCCCCAGGTCGCGTCCTATGTCAACAATCTGGGCATTGTGCTGGAAGACAGCGGCGAGTTGACTGATGCTCGCCGGTGCTTCGAGCGAGCGCTGCGGATCGGTGAAGCGACCCTTGGCCCCGACGACCCCAGAGTAGCGATCCGAGTCAACAATTTGGGCCTTGTGCTGCAAGCTCTCGGCGAATTGGCGGAGGCTCGCCAATGCTACGAGCGCGCCTTGCGGATCAGTGAAGCAGTCCTTGGCCCCGACCATCCGACAGTAGCGATTAGAGTCCACAATCTCGGCAGTGTACTCCAAGCCCTTGGCGACTTAACCAGTGCTCGGCTTTACCTCGAACAATCGCTACGTATTAACGAGAGCGCTTTCGGCGTTGAACACCCCGCTGTCGCTATGAGTGTTTGGGCGCTGGGCACGTTGATGGAGGCTGCCGGTGACTTGGACGGCGCGCGCAAGCACTACGAGCGCGCGCTGCAAATCTTCTTGAAGTTTCTGGGCGAAACTCATCCAACCACCGTCCAGGTCCAGCGCTCTTTGACAGACTTGGAAACCAAGAAGCGCTGACGCGAAGAGGTCCCGTTCGGAAGGAGCTTCGAGGCTCAGCCTTTCAGGTTACTCCGGTAACAGTGACGAAGGTGATGGCCGGCCTTCCGCACCGTAAGGTTTCAGCGGTTCCGCAGGTCATTGCGGGAGGGCGGGCCCGACGGCGCTTCGGGCACCTACTCAGAAAAGACTATCCGGTCGTAGACTTCGCTCAACTTCAGCGTGCAGCCGATTGAATTGATTACTACACTCGCTGAAAGATCGGTAGCCGTAGCCGCAATCACCCACTGGCCGTTCTCGTCTTGAGCGAAGTGCTCGATCAGCGGTTGGCTTTGGGCCACTACGACGTAATCGGTCAGCGAGTCGAGGTGCTCGCGGTAGCGCGCGAATTTTTCACCTCGATCGAAGGCCTCAGTGGATGGCGATAAGACTTCGATTATTACTTTGGGATTGAGAAGCACGTCCCGGTGTTCGTCGAGATACCGCCGTTCACCGCACACTACCAGCAGATCGGGAAACGAATAGAAACCCTCCGCGGAGTAACGCGACTTTGGAAGTGGGCCACTGCGCACCTTGGTGTCTTTCGAAAAGGCCCGGCACGACGTGCCCTTCAACTGAGCGCCGATTTCAATGGTGAGATTAATACAGATCGTTCCGTGCGCCTCGCTCTCACCCGCCATCAAATAGATCTGTCCATCCAGGTACTCGCGACGTTCCTGTGATGCGCGCTCCAGCGCAAGGTACTCGTCTTCAGTGTAGAAGCTTTCTGGTTTTCGCACGCTTGCCATCGTTGACCTCCCATATGTTCATGTTTACCAGGAAGGTCGATTGCGATGATTATAGACCGGCCGCCGCCGTTGAACCAACTCGATGTCCGACTCGAGGTCCGACAAACTTCAGTTTGTCGCTCGAGTTTGGACATCTCCCGGCAACTCTGTAGGAGTTGCCTGTCTGTAGATCGAGGCGCGTGGTCGCTCCGAACTCCGCAGGAGTTACCTTCGCATCAGGAGACTCCTACGGAGTCAAGCGTCCGCACATTCGCTTATCTATAGACATGTCACTCCTACGGAGTGATCCGACAAACTTCGCAGTTTGTCATCACGTTAGCTGATTGACTATCGTGGCGCCGGCTTCGACAAACTTCAAAGTTTGTCGGACATGTTGGTCCTGAACAAATTGCGATGCGTCGCAGTTAGTCGTAGGATTGGTGCCGTTCGATTTCGAACTGCTTTTACGAGCGCTTACTCCAGATGAAGAAGATGACCAACGCATTGCAAGGCATTCGAGTGCTTGATCTCTCACGAATGCTGCCGGGTCCTTACTGCTCGATGATGCTTGCCGATCTCGGCGCCGAAGTAATCAAAGTCGAGGAACCGAAGATCGGTGATCCTACCAGGCACAGCCCGCCGATGATCGATGGCCGGAGCGCGGCTTTTCTTCAAGTCAATCGAAACAAGAAGTCGATCGCTCTCGACTTGAAGCAGCCCGAAGGACGAGACCTCTTCCTGAAACTGGCTTCCACAGCCGATTGCGTGTTGGAACAGTTCCGCCCGGGTGTTGTTGACCGATTGGGCGTCGATTATGCCACTGTCGCTGCGCTAAACCCGAAGGTCGTCTACTGCTCGCTTACCGGATTCGGACAGAACGGTCCGCATCGCGAGCGCAGCGGTCACGACCTGAACTATCTCGCCCTGTCCGGTGTACTCGGCTTGACCACCGATGAGCGTGGCAAGCCCGTGATTCCGGGAGTCCAGGTAGCCGACCTCGCGGGCGGGATGATCGCCGCTTTTGCCATGCTCGCCGCGCTGCTGGCTCGCGAGCGAACCGGCCGCGGTCAATACATCGACGTATCGATGTTCGACGTAATGCTCTCGATGCTGCCTGTTCCCGCTGCCCATAACTTTGCCGGCAAGCCAATCGAAGTCAGCGGAAAGTACGCGCTCTCAGGCGCATATCCTTTTTATAGTGTCTATGAAACCAGCGACTCGAAATTCATGACGCTCGGAGCGCTGGAGCCAAAGTTCTGGGCGAACTTCTGCCGGAAGGTTGGCCGCGATGATCTTATCGCGCGCCAGTTTGATGCCGAGGAGCTTCGGGAGAAACTCTTTGAGGAAGTGCGGGCAATCTTCAAGTCCCGGACAAGAGCCGAGTGGGTCGAGATTATGCGTGATGCTGACTGTTGCTGCGAACCCGTGCTCTCAATGTCCGAAGCTTTCGAGCATGCGCAGACCCGCGCTCGCGAAATGATTCGGGAGACGGCGAGTGCTAAGAGTGCGGAGCTTGGGTTTTCCTACAAGATGAGCGACACGCCGCCGCGTTCCGTTACACACGCTCCTGCGCTTGGCGAGCATACTGAGGAGCTGTTGCGCCAGGCCGGCGTCGATGACGGACAATTGGTAGAACTCCGCGCCGCGAAGGTGATCGGGGCGAAAGTAACTATTGAATGAAAAGCAGACCAAGTCTTCGGAGACTGCGGACTAACGCTCAGCCAGTCGTTGCCGCACTCGTCGAACGACTTTGTCGTGGGGAACCACATTACCGGCCTTGTAATCTGCAAGCCCGGCTTGGACGATTTCGACTATGCGTTTGCGGTCTATCTCTTTAAGTTCTTGTTCAATCTGCGAAAAGATCTCAGCGTCGATGATGACGGCAGCCCGGCGACCGCGCTGGCTGACCGCCACTGGACCCTTCTTAACGTCGCCGATAATCTTTGCTGCGTTATTTTGAAGATCGTTGACTGTGACTTGCTTGAACATTGGATTAACCGATCGTGGTTGTTCTGCAAATGCTAGTTTAGATTTGTATCGGCACACAAACCAAACCACAAGAGCACGGAGGAAACGATGGACTACACGCTGACTGAAGATCAGGAACAGCTGCGAAGACTCGTCGAGGACTTCGTCGCTCGCGATGTAAAGCCGTACTGGGAGAAGAGCGGGTACGAGGAATTTCCCTGGCCGCTGTTTCGCAAGTTGGGCGAGTTGGGGCTGGCCGCCATTCCGTTTCCCACGGATTACGGCGGCGGCGGGCTGGATTACTCGTCATACATCGTTGTGTTGGAGGAACTCTCGCGATTGGGAAGTCATCTCGGGAGCGTGCTTTCGGTGCACGGGCTCCCGCAACTGATCATCAATCATTTTGGCAGCGAGACACAGAAGCAAGAGTATCTGCCGGCGATGGCGCGCGCCGAACTTTTGGGTGCGTTCGCGCTGACCGAGCCGCACGCCGGATCGGATGCCGCGAACATCAACACTCGCGCCGAGCTTCGCGGCGACAAGTACATCCTTCGCGGCCAGAAGATCTGGATTACTCACGGCGGCGAAGCCGACTTGTACATAGTGATGGCTGTTACCGAGAAAGGAAAAGGCTCCAAAGGGGTCAGCTCGTTTATTGTCGAGAAGGGAACACAGGGTCTCGCGTTTGGGAAGCGCGAACGACCGATGGGCCTGCCCCACCACACTCGAGAGGTCTTTTTCGAAGACTGCGAACTTCCTAAGGGAAACCTGATCGGGCGAGAAGGTGAGGGATTCAAAGTCGCGATGACTGCGCTGGACTCCGGCCGAATCACTGTCGCGGCAACTTCGATCGGCACCGCCCAGGAAGCATTCGATCACGCCTTGCGCTATTCGACCGAGCGGCGCGCGTTCGGACAGGCGATATCAGAATTCCAGGGAATTCAGTTCATGCTGGCGGACATGGCTGCGGCGATCGAAGCCGCGCGCTGCGTGACTCGAAAGGCAGCGTGGTTGCGCGATCGCGGGTTGCCGTTCAACGCGATTGCCTCGATGGCGAAGCTGCTTGCGACGGATTCTGCGATGAAGGTTACGACGGATGCGGTTCAGATCTACGGCGGATACGGCACCAGCGAGGATTATCCGGTGCAGGCGCTCATGCGTCAGGCGAAGATTGGTCAGATCGTCGAGGGAACGAATCAGATTCAGCGAATGATAATCGCTCGGGAGCTGCTGAAGAAATTCAAACAGTAGTTCTCCGAACACGTGAACAATCCGGGAAAGAGTTGAAAGGCTAGTTCAGTATTAATTACACAGTCCTGGTTGCTCCCTCTGCGTCCTCTGCCGTTTTCTGGATCAGTGCGGGGAATTAACCGCAGAGGACACCGAGGACGCAGAGGTTACTGTTTGCCGGCAACACGCTAAACACCGTACCGAGGGCACGGGCTTCTATGCAATCGACCAGGACTTGTGTATGATGCGCCTTACTTTTGTTAACCGCGCGGATCTCCCAACGACAATGACGGGCTTGGCAGCCTGCTTAGCATTAAGGAATTGTTGCAGATGAATCTAGTGACACTATCCAAACGCCAGTCAATGACTGCGGGCGCATTGGTGTTTCTCGTGGGCCTCGTCGTGTTACTGAGCTGGGGATTCGGGATTGGCTCAATCAAGAGTGTCTTCCCAAGCACGACTGTAATGAAGGCCAACACTGCTGCGTGCTTTGTCCTGTCGGGCGCATCCCTCCTTATCGTACGAGACGAGTCGCGCAACCGGAAGCTTCGCTACATTGGAATCGCCTGCGCCACCGTGGTGATTCTGATTGCAATGTTGACGGTGATCGAATATCTGACGCGTTGGGATCTTCGCATTGATCAGTTGCTCTTCGAAGACCGCTCAGATCTCGCATCAGTGTTTCCACCGGGGCGAATGTCGCTTGGCACCGCAACAAACTTCCTGATGCTCGGCGTCGCGCTCGCACTCCTGGGCGCCCGACGGGCGTTTGGGCTCACGCAAGAGCTTGTTTTGCTTGCGCTTTTGTATTCATTGCTGACTCTGGTCGGCTATCTCTACGGCGCCAGCTCTCTTTACAACATCCTGCCTCACGTAGGGATTGCGCTGCACACAACGGTGACATTTATTGCGCTGTGTTTCGGAGTGCTGTGGGCACGGCCTGAGCAAGGTTTCATGGCGGTGCTTACGAGCCGGAGCGTTGCGGGACTCATGTTGAGGCGGTTGCTGCCGGCGGCGGTGTGTTTGCCGATCCTCGTCGGATGGGTAAGGTTGCTCGGACAGCGGGCCGGCTATTATGAAACAGAGTTTGGCGTTGCTCTCGCAGCGCTCTCGAACATCATCATCTTCGGCGCTCTTACTTTGCTGACAGCGAAACTCGTCCATCGGCTTGACAGCGAACGCACCGCGGTCGAGATTGCGCTCCGTGAGGCACACGAAGGATTGGAGTCGCGCGTCAGAGAGAGAACCGCCGAGTTGCAAGCCAGCAATGACCGGCTTTCTTTTGAGATGGCCGAGCGCGCGCGGGCCGAAGAAGCGCTGGGCAAGAGTGACGAGCGCATTCGCCAAACACAAAAGCTTGAAGCCGTCGGCCGCCTGGCCGGTGGAATCGCTCACCAGTTCAACAACCTGATGACCATCGTTATCGGTTTCAGCGAGCTGCTGCAAATGAGGAAAGCCGACACCGACCCAGATTACGATAAGCTTGGCGAGATAAGAAAGGCAGGGCAACGCTCCGCGGCTCTTACCAGCCAGTTGCTCGCCTTCAGTCGCAGGCAAATTCAGCAACCGTCAATGCTCGACCTGAATCGGGTGATCGTGGGCGTGGACGAAATGCTCAGGGGTTTACTCGGCGATCGCATGCGTCTGAAGACGGCGTTGGAACCCTCTCTGGGTAAAGTGATGGCCGACCGTGGCCAACTGGAACAGATCCTGATTAATCTGACGCTCAATGCTCGCGATGCCATGCAATCGGGCGGCTTGCTCACCATTGAAACCAGGAATGTCAACGTCGACGGCGAAGGCGCGGCCAGGGGACTCCATCCCGGCGACTATGTGGTGCTTTCAGCGGCCGATACCGGAAGCGGGATGGATGCTGAAACTCAGGCCAGAATATTCGAGCCCTTCTTTACAACCAGAGAACAAGGGCAGGGAACAGGGCTGGGACTCTCGGTCATTGATGGAATAGTGAAGCAGAGCGGCGGGCATGTGGAGGTCACGAGCGCGCTCAACGAAGGATCCACCTTCAACGTTTTTCTACCCCGCTGCGATGAGCATATGGATCAGGGCCCGACCGCAGGAGGCCAAACCACGCTCGGCCAATGAGAGGTCCGGTGTTTGCGGCACACGATCACACAAAATGCAGCTCGACCGGTCGAGGAATGATTCCGGCTTCGTGACCTCGCTCGAGTAACAACCTCACCGCTTCGCGACCACGGTCGCCATAATCAATCGTGTAGTCGTTCACGTACATTCCTACAAACTTATCGGTGAGCGTTTCTTCCATCCCCCGGCCGTACTTCATCGAGTGTCGAACCGCCGTTTCGCGATTGTCCAAACCGTATTCGATCGATTCGCGCAGAAGCCTTGACACCTTTTCGATCAATTCCGGACCGAGCGATTTCTTGATCGCGTTACCGCCAAGCGGAAGCGGCAGACCGGTCTGGGTCATCCACCACTCACCGAGGTCGATAACTTTGTTGAAGCCCCGAGCTGAGTAGGTCAACTGTCCTTCATGAATCAACAAGCCGGCGTCTACGTCGCCGCGCTCGACAGAGTCCATGATTTGATCGAATGGAACTACGATCGTTTTTGGATTGCCGATGCAAAGCCTTAACGCCAGATACGCCGTAGTCATCAAGCCCGGCACGGCTATCGTTGCGTGACTCAGATCACCGATACTCATCGGCGACCGCGAGATCACCAGCGGGCCGTAGTTGTCACCCATCGATGCTCCCGACGTCAACAACGCGTACTGGTCTAGGACGTAAGAGTAGGCGTGTATTGAAACGGCGGTGACGTCGAGTTCGGCGTTTATCGCCCGGCGATTGAGCGTTTCAATGTCCTGGATCACGTGCGTGAAACTCAATCCGCCGGTCTCGATCTTGTCGGCGGCCAGCGCGTAAAACATGAACGCGTCGTCGGGATCAGGGCTGTGCCCCAGCGTTATCTCTCTTTTTTCCATTGGCACCCTCGAACTTGCAAAGTTGTTTTAGAGTATAGCAACCTTTGAGGCTCAAGCAATCTGTGGAACAATGGAAGCACTATGACAACGATTGAACGTGTAAATGGGCGGGAGATTCTGGATTCTCGCGGCAATCCAACGGTCGAAGCCGAGGTCACGCTTGCCAGCGGGATAATCGGCCGCGCGGCGGTTCCCTTCGGCGCATCCACAGGCGAAAACGAAGCGCTCGAGATGCGCGACGCCGATAAAAAACGTTACTGCGGGAAGGGCGTGCTCAAAGCGGTAGCCAACGTCAACGGCCCTATCTCGAAAGCAATCATCGGACGCGATGCATTAATGCAATCCGATATCGATCAGGCAATGCTTGCCGCTGACGGGACCTCAAACAAACGCAAGCTCGGCGCAAACGCAATACTGGCGGTGTCGCTCGCAACCGCGCGCGCGGCTGCCGATGCCCTGGAGCTTCCGCTGTATTCGTATCTGGGCGGCGTTGGAGCTCGGACGCTGCCTGTTCCGATGATGAATGTGCTGAACGGCGGCGCTCACGCCGACAACAACGTAGACTTTCAGGAATTCATGATCGTGCCCGGCGGCTTGCCTACTTTCGCCGAAGCCCTGCGAGCGGGCGCCGAGGTGTTCCATTCGTTAAAAGCGGTTCTAAGAAAGCGAGGTCATTCAACGTCGGTCGGCGACGAGGGCGGTTTCGCTCCCAACCTGAAGTCAAACGACGAAGCCATCGAAGCAATACTCGAAGCCATCATTCAGGCGGGCTACAAAGTCGGAGATCAGATCGCGCTCGCGCTCGATCCCGCCTCGAGCGAGTTTTATGATCAGGGCCTTTATGTGTTCAAGAAGTCGACCGGCGCGCGGATGAACTCGGATGAGATGGCCGAGCTCTATTCCAGTTGGGTCGATCAGTATCCGATCATCTCGATTGAAGATGGGCTCGCCGAGTCGGACTGGACAGGCTGGGCCGCGCTTACGCGGGGACTGGGCGGACGGGTTCAACTAGTGGGCGACGATCTATTCGTAACCAATACCCAATACCTTGCGCGAGGCATTCGCGAAAAAGTGGCCAATTCGATTCTGATCAAGGTTAACCAAATCGGTTCGCTCAGTGAGACGTTGGATACAATCGAGATGGCGAAGACTCACGCGTACACGTGCGTGATTTCTCACCGCTCCGGGGAAACCGAAGACACGTTCATCGCCGATCTCGCAGTCGCCACCAATGCAGGGCAAATCAAGACCGGCTCAGCCAGCAGGACCGATCGCATCGCGAAATACAACCAACTGCTTCGAATCGAAGAAGAGCTGGGCACAGCCGCGCGATACCCGGGCTTCGCGGCGTTCGCCGGCTCGCGTCTTGGAGAGGCTGCCGCCAGGCGCGCTTCCAAGACCGCGTCTAAGAAGTGACTCCTATGCACGATCTGAAGTCACTCGGATGGAGCGAGTTCTTCGAGCGCGAGTTTCAAGCGTATCGCGAGCTAGGGCACTTTGCCGGAAGGGTCGTGCTCGAACAGCGTGGTGCTTACCGGCTTTACACCGAACAGGGCGAAATAAACGCTCGCGTGCGCGGCAAGCTGCGATACGACAGCCAAAGCGCAGCTGACTTTCCTGCTGTTGGAGATTGGGTTTCGGTCTCAACTCGCGAGCGAGACGGTCTCGCTCAAATTCACGCCGTCCTGCCGCGGCGAAGCAAGTTCTCACGCAAAGCCGCCGGCTCAAACAGCGAAGAGCAAGTCGTCGCCGCGAATGTCGACACCGTTTTTCTGGTTCAGGGTCTCGATCACGACTACAACCTTCGGCGGCTCGAGCGCTATCTCGTCGCGGCTTTTGAAAGCAACGCCGCGCCGGTGGTCATACTCAGCAAGGCTGATCTCTGCCCAGAAGTCGCGCAGAAAATCGCAGCGGCCGAGTCCGTGGCGCCGGGGACTCCGGTTCATGCGATCAGCTCGATTTCAAGTCACGGGTTGGACGCGCTCGATCAATACATCCTTCCCGGAGTCACGGTCGCGTTTCTGGGTTCCTCGGGCGCGGGCAAATCGACTCTGATCAATCGAATCGTCGGCGAGGAGATCCAGAAAACAGCTGAAGTTCGTGAGCACGATAGTCGCGGCCGGCACACGACTACGCATCGTGAGCTGCTCGTGTTGAAGACCGGCGGGTTGTTGATCGACACGCCGGGCATGCGCGAGTTGCAGATGTGGGATGCCAGCGGTTCGCTGGATCAGGCGTTCTCAGACATTCAATCGATTGCGGCGGCGTGCTACTTCACCGACTGCAGTCACCGGAACGAACCGGGGTGCGCTCTGCGCGAGGCGCTTGAGAATGGCACGCTGGACGCGGCTCGATACGAGAGCTATACGAAAATGGAAAAAGAGCTCGAGTATCTGGATTCGAGGATGGACACCCGGCTGAACCTGCAACGAAAGAGCCGGGAAAAAAAGATCCACCGGGCGTTCAGGACTATCAAGCCAAAGCGTTCGTGAGTAGGTAGTTGGTAAGCATGAATACTGACATTTCTCAGACTCAAACTTCGACTTCTGATCTCGCCGGTGTGTCGCGCACGCCGCGGGTGCTCGATGTTGGCTGTGGCGTTAACAAAGTCCCGGGCGCTGTCGGCATGGACATCAACCCGCGAACCGCGGCTGATGTGATTCATGATCTTGACGACTTGCCCTATCCGTTCCCCGATGACCGGTTCGACGAAGTGATTGGCCGCCATGTGATCGAACACGTTCGAGATCCTATGGCCGTTATGTGTGAGCTTCATCGCATCACGCGAAACGGCGGCGTGGTGAAGCTAGTGGCGCCTCACTGGACGAATCCCGATTTCGCGACTGACCTGACTCATCGCAATCACCTGAACAGCTATTCGTTTCGTAACCTGACCGATGAGCGAGCGGTGTTCCCGTTCTATACCGATGTTCGTTTCCGGCAACTCAGAACTCGCGTGACATTGTTGAATCTATGGAAGGTCACCGGGCTGGAGTTCCTGATCAACCTCGATCATCGCTTTCACTCGCTGAGATTTATTCGCAAGTTCTGGGAGCAGTATTTGAATGCTATTGTGCGCGGCAAAGAAATTCATTTTGAGCTTGAAGTTGTGAAGCAGTGAGCACAACGCAAGGCTGTTTACACAGGCTTACTTCCTGCGTTTGAGATAGAAGATGGGATCGCCAGGAGTTCCTGCGACCGTCACAAGTTCCCAACCCTTCGCTCCGAGCTTATCCAGGTTCCTCTCGAGAGGGAAGGACTCGCGGCTGAAGGCGCCAGGTTCCTTGCGCATGCTTCCGCCATCCATGCCTGACAGGTTCACGGTCCCGCCCTGCACCACAAGGTATTCCCATCCTCCTCCGCTTCCGTCCTGGCCATCGGCTCGCGCCCGCTCGCTGTAGACCGAATGCGCGGCCAGCGCTATGACCAAAACGCTCAGAATCACTGCCGCCGATATCAACAATGTGCGCTTCATGTCGTTACTCCTTTTGCTGGACTGAACTGATTCTTCGGTTAGTAACTGGTTGCGTGAATTTAATTCAGTTCCTGAGGAGTTTCAAGTCTTAGCGCCTTCATCAGCGACGACAGTCGAGCTGGAGAGGGTGCGCGTCAGATTTTCGCGCATACCCACCTCGTCAGAGGTGGGTCCGTGATGCTACGGCATACAGTTCGCAAAAAAGCGCCGGCATACCCACCTCGTTAGTGGTGGGTTCGTGATGTTTCGGCCTACGTGCTGGGATTGCGCGGACAATAGCTGAGCGCTCGCTAAGGCTTCAGCATCAATAACCCACCTCTAACGAGGTGGGTATGCAGGGCCGAGGCGTTCGTTTGTAGGCTTACCATCAGGCACCCACCTCTCACGAGGTGGGTATGAACTGCCAGCAAAGGTGAAGAGCAGAGACTTGACGGCGGTGATCATTATTCTGTCCTCGTTCTGCCTTCGCGATCCTGTTATCACAGATCGCGAAGCGTCGCGATCTTCTACTTGGCGTCCTTGTCTTCCTGATTGCCGGTGAGCGCTTGTTGGCGATAAGCAGCCGCGCCAAGGAGTCCTCCCATTCCCATTGATTCCACTGCCGAACTCGGCACCAGCATCAGCGCGCCCTTTTCCTTCAGGCCTTCATAGAGCATGTTCATCGCTCGTAGATGAAGCGCCGTCGGATTATTTTTATAAGACTGAGCGGCTTCATCAAATAGATGCGCGATCTCAACTTCAGCCTGGCCGAGGATGATGCGCGCCTGCTTCTCGCGAGACGCCTGCGCTTCGCGTGACATCGCGTCTTGCAGCGCATCGGGTATCACGACGTCTCGCATCTCGACTGATTGAACTGTCACTCCCCAGGGATTCGAGCGGTCATCGATCAGCTTCTGCAACTCTTCTTCGATCCTCTCTCGCCCTCGAAGCAGTTCCGTCAGCGCGGTCCGTCCGATTATGTCGCGGAGCGCAGTCTGCGCAGCCCAGCTCACTGCTTGCTGATAGTCCTGCACTTCGAGAGCAGCTTTTTCAGGATCGTAGACCATCCAGAACAGCACCGCGTCTACGTTGACCGGCACCGTGTCTGAGGTGAGCGTCTGCTCAGCGACGAAGTTTGTGGTGATTATTCGTTGATCGATCCACGATGAAACCGTGTCAATCAGAGGCACGATCCAAAAGAGTCCGGGTCCTCTGATGCCGACGTAGCGTCCGAGTCTCAATACGACCGCCTTCTCCCACTGCTTTGCGACCCTTGGCGATTGCGCAAGCAGAAGTCCGGCGATCAAACCAACGATCACAAAGAACGGATTCCTCGTCAGCACTGTGGGCCCGATGCCTAGAGCCAGCGGTAAGAGAAACACCAGAACCGAAATGATGTTGGCGCGCGGAACGTTTGGGGCAGTGAGCGCTGTTTTGCTCAGCGCGAGTTGATTGTCTCTGTCAGTCATTCCCATGATTCAGTCTCCTTTTCGAGATGGTCATTTCATTTTCTTGAGCCGATCCGAAAGATGGTCAACCGCATTCCCGGCAGAGAAGCCGAGGTGGGCTGCCTGCGCGAGGAAGTGATCTTCGATTTCGCGCAGCTCGCGCTCGCGGTCCTTTTCGCGAGCCGCCTCGAAGTGCCTTGCTCGGACGAAAGTTCCGACGCCACGCCGAGTCTCGACTATGCCAAGCCGTTCAAGCTCCGCGTAGACCTTGGCGACGGTGTTCGCGTTGATACGCAAGTCTACGGCGAGCTGTCGCACGGTCGGCAGCTGATCCCCTACGGCAAGTTTTCCCGTCGCGATTGAGAATCGAATTGCCCGCTCTAGCTGATGGTAGAGCGGCGTCGGATGCGAAGTGTCGATGTTGAACGAAAGAGCCATTGTCCTATTGTACTACGGCAATGGTACAACTTGAGTTCCGGAAAGGCAAATTGTCGTAAGGCTCGACAGGATTTCCAGGATTTTTCTATTCCTGTTTATCCTGTAAATCCTGTCTAATAATTCTTCAACCTCTTATCCCGGAACATCGTCGACAGGATTGACAGGATTTTCAGGAGTGTTTTTCTATTCCTGCTTATCCTGCGCGCCCATGTCCCGAAAGCGAGATGGAGAAAGACGCAACAAATAGCGCTTGCAAAGCTTTTTCGAAAGTTGTAGATTGCGCACATCACGCAATCATGTAACGGCTCTTTGGTTCATTGGAACGTATTGATTTTGCTGACACGCCCAGGCTTATAGAATTTGGGCTAAACAGTTTGCTTTGGCTTTCATCCTCGCGGTCATCATCTGAATAGTTTCGTCTCGGTCCTGGCGAATGACTTATTCGCAGACCCGATCTCGTCGGGATCTTTTTAGCAATCATCGATCTTTGCTGGGAGAAATCGCAGTAGCTCGCGGCTTTGACAAGCGAACCCTCGCATCGCGGGTAGTGCTCCTTCGATCCGCACGTCGAACCAGGGTATGCCTTACCTGTTTGAAAGTTGGTGTCTTTGACCACACGGCATCGCGCAAGCGTGCCTTGGCAATTAATCGAGAACGGCCGCGCTTAAAGTGGTCACTCTCATACAGGCCACCCGCATTGAAGAGGCGGCTGACAATAATGGAGGAGTCTCAATGAGGATGAATGGTATCCAAAAGCGTAGTGACGCGGCTGGGTCTCCGTTTTTCCTAGGGCTGCTGCTTATCTCTCTGGGGATAGTCTTCGGCCTTAGCGCGAGACCAGTCTTGGCGCAGACAACTTCAACAGGCACGGTCACCGGTCAGGTGATGGATCCGCAAGGCGCCGTGGTGCCTGGCGCGGACGTCACTCTGACTGACCGTGCCACCAGCACCGCGCAGAAAATAGCGACGAATGATACGGGCCGATACACGTTCGTCAACGTACCGCCTGGCATGTACGACGTGACCGTCAGCAAACCAGGATTTAGAGTGGCGAAGGTCGCTGGGCAGAAAGTGACAGTTGGCCTGCTGCGGACGATCGACATCACGATGGAGGTCGGCTCGGTGTCTGAGACCGTGCAGGTTTCGGCGTCGGTCGGCGCCGAGTTACAAACCATGAACTCTACGGTCGGGCAAACAATCAGCGGCAAGAATCTCGAGCTCATCACCAATCTGGGCCGCGATGCTAATGCGTTGTTTGTTCTTCAGCCTGCCGTGACGCCGAACGGTGAAGTGGCTGGCGCGGTTCGAGACCAGAACACCTACCAACTCGACGGCGGTAACAACAGCGACGACATGGCCGGCACTACCAGCACCTACACACAGGCTTCTGGGTTTATCGGCTCCGCTGCGACGGGCGGCACGCCCTCTGGTGTAATGCCGACTCCTGCGGAGACCGTCGAGGAGTTCAAAGTCGCGACCAACAACCAGGGCGCCGACTTTAATGGTTCTGCCGGCGGCCAGATTTCTCTGGTTACCAAGCGTGGGACGAATCAATGGCACGGCTCTGCTTACGAGCACTTCTTCGGGAGTAACTTCGGAGCCAACACTTGGCAGAACAATCACACACCGGTGAAAGACACGACGGGCAAGGTCTTATCCCCGTTTACTCCGCTTCCTCACACTCACCAGAATCGATATGGGTTCTCTGCGGGCGGGCCTATCGCGCCGGAATTCCTGGGTGGCAAGACTTACATCTTCGCCAACTATGAAGCCCGGCGGTTCCCACAGGCCACACCCTTTGAGAAAGCCGTGCCGACAGAGTTGTTGCGCGCGGGAGTGATTCAGGTCCAGGATGCCGCGGGGGTCTGGCAGAAGTACAATCTGAACACTACGCCGGTCACCGTGGCCGGAGTCACATACCAGCCGGCCCGTTGCGGAGCCGCACAAGTGCTTTGCGATCCGCGAGGGCTCGGGATGAACCCGTTGATATCGCAGCTCTGGTCGAAGTACATGCCGCTGCCCAACGATCCGTCATTTGCTTCGGGTGATCAACACAACACCCAGGGGTACCTAACCTCGGTATTGTTGCCTCAAAAGACCGACTCTATCGTGGCTCGAATCGATCATGACTTCGGCCCGAAGTGGAGGTTGATGGCAAGCTACCGTTACTACCGATTGGACCAGCTGGCAAACACGCAAATCGATATTGGCGGACTGCTCGGCGGAACTCTCGGCCAGGCAAAGTCAACCGCTCCACGACAACAGAGACCGTCGTACTATGTGGTTGGGCTAACCACGAATATCACCCCCAGCCTGACGAATGACTTTCATTACAATTACCTGCGGAACTTCTGGGAGTGGTCAACCGCTCAGGCGCCTCCGCAGCTTCCGGGACTTGGCGGCGCGCTCGAGCTCGGCGGTGAATCAGCAAACGCGTTGATCCCATATAACGTGAACACACAAAACGTCCGCCAGAGGTATTGGGACGGACAGGACCACACGATTCGTGACGACCTCAGTTGGATTCACGGAAGTCACCTGTTCCAGTTCGGAGGGTCCTATGAACGGAACTTCGACATCCACCAGAGGAACGACAACGGGCAAGGCGTGATGGCTGCGAATGTGTATCAGATAGGCACCGCAAATCCGGGCCTGGTGAACCTCAGCAGCGGGCCCTGGACGCCGATCGCCTGCACGACGGCAATCACGAGCAATTGTTTGCCTTCCTCTCAGCTAAGCACCTGGACGAACTTCTACACCGATGTCCTCGGCATAGTCGTTCAACCTCAGTCTCTCTATACACGCAAACTTCCCGACCTCAGCCTGCAGACGCTGGGGACGCCGGCGTTCGATAAGAGCGTCATTCCATCCTACAACGCTTACGTCAGTGACACGTGGCGCATCAAGCCCACATTCACACTGAGCTTCGGCATCGGCTACGCCGTTGAGATGCCGCCTTATGAGATAGAAGGCAAGCAAGTCATGCTCGTGGATGACACGGGTAAACCGGTTGTGACCCAAGACTACCTGGACAAGCGTAAGGCTGCGGCGTTGGCAGGACAGGTCTACAACCCGACGCTCGGATTTGCGACCATTAGAAATGTTGCCGGCGGGGGGCGCAAGTATCCGTATAATCCGTTCTACGGAGGCTTCAGCCCGCGCGTTGCCATCGCGTGGAATCCGAAGTTCGACGGTGGTGTTTTGGGCAAATTACTGGGTCCGGGCAACTCGGTCATTCGAGCCGGCTACAACCGAATCTTTGGCCGGTTGAATGGTGTCGATCTGGTATTGGTTCCACTCCTGGGCACCGGCTTGTTGCAACCAGTTCAGTGTCAAGGGGCGGTTAGAGCCGCGAATGCGGTCGCTGGCAGTCAATGCCTGGGTGTAAACGGGGCGAATCCAAACTCGGCCTTTCGCATCGGGGCGGACGGTTTGACCGCGCCGCTTCCGACGGCTTCCGCTACTTTGCCGCAGCCGTTCTATCCTGGAACGCTGGCCTCGGGAACCCGGCTCGCGTCCGCAGGCGGGGGGTCTACGCTTGATCCCAGCTTCAGACCCAACGTCTCCGATCAAGTCGACTTTACGTTGCAGCGGGAGCTGGTCTCGCACAAGCTTCTGCTCGAGGTTGGCTATATCGGACGCCGCATCCAGCACGAATATCAAGCGATCAACCTGGACGCTGTTCCATACATGACGACCTTAGGCGGCCAGACTTTCGCTGATGCTTTCAAGAACGTGTTTTTGTCAATCTGCGGACCGGTTCCTACCTGCACGGCAGCGGCGCCGGCAAGCTTACCCGCGCAGCCGTTTTTCGAAGCGGCGATGGGTGGGCCAACTTCGACCTATTGTGCCAACTCTGCGAACTGCACGACCGCGGTAGCCTCGAAGCAACTATCGAACATCCGATCCACGTTGGTCTACAGCCTGTGGAATGCACTCGCGGGCGATAAGGCGTGGACCCTCGGCCGAACGTTGCCCAGCTCGAATCCTCCCGGTGGGTGTGTTGCTACATCCCCGACTTGCAACCAACTGACGTCCATATTCATGGAGAATTCCAATGGGTATGGGAACTACAATGCAGTATTCGCTTCGCTCGCAGTGCGTGACTGGCACGGCGTGACCGCACAGTCCAACTTCACGTACAGCCATACGCTTGGAACGGGAGCCGTCACGCAGTCGACAAGCTCGTACACAGTCCTGGATCCGTGGGACATTGGGGCGATGTATGGGCCGCAGGGATTTGACGTTCGGTTCCTCTTCAACCAGTCGGTGCTTTGGGAGCCACGCTTCTTCAAGGATCAGCACAGCATCTTAGGAAAAGCACTTGATGGATGGGCGATCGCTCCGCTGTTCACCGCGCGCAGCGGGTTCCCGCTGTATGTTGCTAACCAAACGGGCACCAACGGTTCATGCCAGTCCTTCGGTGAGATGAACTGCAACGAGGGCAGCACGAACGAGCAAGCAGCTTTCCTGGTGCCATACACTGGCGGCAACGTCGCTCATAAGGGAACGGTCGTCACGGGCACAATCGGGACGAACACCAACCCGGCGAATGGCGGCCTTGGTATCAACATGTTTACTGATCCCGCCGCCGTATACAATGGGTTCCGGCGTTTGATCCTTGGCCTGGACCACAACGGTGGCGGCACGGGCAGGCTTCGAGGATTCCCAACCTGGAACCTGGACCTGACTGTCGCTAAGAAGTTCCAGTTCACGGAGCGGATTGGAATGACGTTCCTCGCCCAGTTCGCCAATGTGCTGAACAAGCTCCAACTCGCCAATCCGAGCTACTCTCTCGACAGCCCGGCGTCGTTTGGGAACATCACGACTCAACTCAACACGCCACGCCAGATCGAATTCGGTCTGCGGGTCCACTTCTAAAGCGAAACCCATTTCGACAATCTTGGGGGCCGGGGAAACTCGGCCCTTTTTTTTCACGCGACCGCGTTTGTTGCTCATTCATTGCCCTGAATGCCGTATTCAAGCCCTCGCCTACTTCTCTTTTCGGAGGATCGGTAAGTTTATTACGTTCGCGAACGATGGGGCCGGTTCTCTAGTAAAGCGTTCATTCACTATGTTCTCAACCGTTCTATGAGCGAGAAGCCTGCCCGGATTCTGAACCTCGATACGATCATCAAATCTATGGCAATCCCGAGCCCGACCGAATTTGCACAAGCCACGTGGAGCGTGGCAACCTAACAATGCGAATGCAGATCAGAAGGCTAACACGACTTACCCACTGCACCGGCGATGGAAGCCGGATTGACGAATCACAATTGGAGTTTTGACGAACTGGTTAGAGCTCAAATGGAATGTCCGACCGCCATGACGCTAGACTTATTTTTACGAATCGTCTCCGCAGCATCGACATTAGTCATAGGTATCGCGGCCTCATGGCTCGCCTATCGGCAGTTTAAGATTAGCAACGCAAAGCTAAGATTTGAACTGTATGAAAAGAGACTCGTGCTCTTCAGGATTGTGAGAGACTTTGCCTCTGCTATTTCTATGGAGCACAAGAGAGATTCCTTCCAGACCTTGGATGACGCTGGTAAGTTTTATCGCGATACGATTGAGCATCACTTTTTGTTTGATGCCGATGTGTCAGCCTACTTTGATGAGATGTATCAGAAAGCGAAAGATCTCTCGCACGTTGAACTAGAACTCTCACGGCCAAACCTTACGAGTGATGAGCGGACGGCGCTTAACAAACAGACCGTCGCACTGATGGCTTGGTTCTTCGAACAATCAGGGGTAATGCTGACTGTCTTTCGAAAGGACCTATCCATCCGAACCCTGCAGTGAGCACCCCACAAATCTAAGGCACTATCTGATTCTACCGGTCAGGAAATTTTGTTGCGGTCGAAATCCGTTCGATGAGGCATTTATTCCTTGCTGATCGGCGCTGTTTGCGCTTGCGGTCCGCCGTCGATTCATGCGCTGATTGCGGGCCCCGTACTATGTTGATCATTGGTTCGCCGGGTTGGACAGATACGCCGTCAGTAATCCTCAAGCAGCGAGAGAAGCGGCCCAAACACCGTGTTCTGGAGGGCGTTAAACAGCTTCCGGTCATCCGTGATCTTCTGGCAGCCGAACTGTACGGCAAGGGCAACATAAAGGCTGTCGTAGATTGTCCGCCGTGTGCTTGTGGCGATCTCGAAAGCCTCATTAACCAGGTCGAGCGAGGAGTAGTAATCAATCGGGAGCGTTTGAAATTCGGTAAGAATGCGTTGGCCTTCGCCGACGGTGATCTCGCCTCGCTGCGTAGATTTCTTCCAAAGAATGTTCGCAAACTCCGAGGGTAACAAGTCAGGCGCAATTAACTCATGATTATCCGCAAAGAACCTCGCGGCCAAGTCGGAATGGACTTCGGGCACATAGAGTTTGACGGCGACGCTAGCGTCCAGAACATAGCGGCTCATCGCTCGCGGTCCTCCGCCATCAGTTCGGTGCTATCGCTGTGAGCGCGGCCCGCGAGTTGAACGCGAATCTGCTCCGCGATCTTCAAAGCGTCTTCCAAACTCTTGGGCGTCTGACTTGAGACGGCAGAACTCGAAACCTTGCGAGCGATGTGCTCTTGCCTTTCATTCAACGCCTCACCAATCTGTTTAGTCATATCGGAATCTCCTGCCGTGATTGCCGGCTCGACGAGTCGTCGCCTTCGCTCGTAGTCATTATATCCCGAGTAAGCGTGCACGGCCGAACAAAATCTACCTACTCACACTTGTTGGCTGATTGTCCAATCCTGCGTGACTCAACGTTCAGCAGAAAGCTATAATAGAGAACGGCAGTTACGGCTAGCTGTTTCAGGCTGCGAAAGTCCAGGTAATAGGTCAAGTCAAGGGGGAGGTTTTATGCGATTCAGAAATGTGATGATTGCGGCGATAGTGATTACGCTTTCCTGCGCGGCGCTTGCCGCGGCACGAGTTTCAGAAAAGCCGCAGATCACTGCGGCACAACTAAAAGAGCGGCTCGACCAGGGTGAGAAAATAACAATAATCGATGCGCGGCACGATGTCGGTGGACAGATTGTTAAGGGAGCGATTCACGTCCCAATGGACGACCTGGAAGTCTGGGCAAAGGACATCGATAAGAACGCGATGATCGTTACCTACTGTACTTGCCCTCACGACGAAGCCGCGGATGCCGAGGTCGTGAAACTCCGGCAGATGGGGTTCAAGAATTCATTTGCGCTTAGTGGCGGCCTTGAGGCCGCGCGAATTGCCGGGCTCGAAGTTGTTGCTCCGGCAGATAAGTAAATTCCTGCACTCCGGGTTCGAAAACAAAACCGGAGTCCAAATCGGAGGAAAAGATGAAAGCAAAGCTCGCTTCAGCATTCGTGGCAATACTTGTTTGCTCAACTGTATTCGCGATCTCGCTCTCCAGCCGCGCAAGCAACGCTGCCGATAGCGGAGAAAAGATGAACTCGATATACGACTTCACTCTCAAGGACATTGATCACAAGGAAGTTAATCTGGCCCAGTATCGCCGCAAGGTTGTGTTGGTAGTCAACGTAGCCAGCAGATGTGGATTCACTCCGCAATACGAAGGGCTCCAGAAGCTATATGCGAAGTACAAGGATCGCGGGTTTGTAATCCTCGGATTCCCGGCGAACAACTTCATGGCGCAGGAACCGGGCACTGATGAGGAGATCAAGACCTTCTGCTCGGCGAAGTACAACGTGACCTTCCCGATCTTCTCCAAGATTTCGGTGAAGGGCGACGACATCCATCCGCTTTATAAGTTTCTTACGAGCAAGGAAACCAATCCTGATTTTGGCGGCGACATCAAATGGAACTTCAGCAAGTTCCTGTTTGATAAGAACGGTAAGGTCGTCGCGCGATTCGAGCCCGCGGTTAAGCCTGAGAGCGATCCGATGATTCAAGCCATCGAGAAGGCGCTCGAGTAACCACGATCCAAATCATCGACACACGCAAAAAGGGGGCAGCGCGCCCCCTTTTTGCTGTCTCACTGGTGAGGCGCTCAATAGGCCGCCAACTTGTATGCCTGCTCCGCGCGCTTGTAATCTGTAGCTTCTCTGCGAGGAGACGAATCCGGGTTGAGGAAACGTAATAACACGCCTCTTGTTCTGATTGTTCTCGATGGGTTTGGGTATTCAGCTCAGCGAGAGGGCAACGCGATCGCTCTTGCTCGCTTGCCCCATTTTGATGAGTGGTACAAGACCTATCCAAACACGCTGGTCGAAGCCTCCGGCCAGTACGTCGGTCTTAAAGCCGGTCAGATGGGTAATAGCGAAGTCGGGCACCTAAACATAGGCGCGGGCCGCGTAGTGCGAATGGATACGTCACGCATCGACTACGAGATAGAGACCGGCGATTTCTTCGTCAACGACGCGCTGATTCAGGCGATGGAGAATGCTAAGGCTCGCAACTCGGCTTTGCACTTGATCGGACTGGTTTCCGACGGCGGCGTGCACTCTTCCCAGGAGCACCTGTATGCGCTGCTTCGAATGGCCAAAGAGCGAACCGTCGAGCGCGTGTTTGTCCACGCCTTCCTGGATGGCCGCGACACCGCGCCAGACTCGGGAGCGGGATACGTCACCGAGCTGATTCAAAAGATGAGAGAGTGCGGCGTCGGGCGCGTGGCGTCGGTTGTGGGCCGCTACTATGCGATGGATCGAGATAAACGATGGGAGAGAACCGAGCAGGCTTTTCGGCTTATGCGCTACGGAGAAGGCCGCCCGCGGCATGACGCGGGTGACGCGATTCGAATAGCGATCCTTGACGACGGCGACAAACCGACAGGGACGATTCAGGACGGGGACAGCGTTATCTTTTTCAACTTCCGGTCGGATCGAGCAAGACAAATTACCAGGGCTTTCACCGAAGACGACTTCACCTTTTTCGATCGAGGCCCGAAACCTGACATTCGATTCACTTGTATGACTCATTACGACCGGCTGTTTCATTTGCCGGTGGCGTTTGGTCCGGAGCATCACGAGCAGATACTCGCGGATGTAATGGCGGAAGTCGGACTTAACAACCTTCGGATTGCCGAGACCGAAAAGTACGCGCACGTGACTTTCTTTTTCAACGGCGGTGTCGAGCCGGTCTTTCCCGGCGAGACCCGAATACTGATTCCCTCGCCCAAAGTTGCGACCTATGATTTGCAGCCCGAGATGAGTGCCTTTGGAATCACCGATGAAGTGGTCAGTCAGATTGGAAGCGAACAATTCGATGTTGTGATCATGAACTACGCGAACGCCGATATGGTCGGGCACACCGGCAACCTGGAAGCGACGATTAAAGCGGCCGAGGTGATCGACGAATGCCTCGGCGGCGTCGTCGAAGCGGCGCGAGCCAAAGGCGGAACGGTGATCATCACTGCCGACCATGGCAACGCCGAACAGATGATCGATCCGGTGACCGGGCGCATATTCACCGCGCATACGGCGAACCCGGTGCCGGTGATACTTATTGGCGAAGCGCAATGCGAGCTTCGCGCCGGCGGTTCCTTGAGAGACATCGCGCCGACGATGCTTGGCTTGCTCGGGTTGAAGAAGCCGGCGCAAATGACGGGGGAGGATTTGAGGATCGAGGATTGAGAATAGAGGTTGGTAGGCTCAAATTTTCCATTTGTCATTTTCCATTTGTCAGTTGTCATTGGCGAGCTTTCTTCAATGACAACTGACAGATGGAAAATGACAGATGGAAAATGACAGATGGAAAATGAAAGACGACCGTCAACCCTCTGCGCTCGATAACACGTAAAGGCAAAACAATGAAAGTTGGACTAGTAGGATTCGCGGGATCAGGTAAAACGACAATCTTCAATACGCTCACCGGGCTCACCGCTGAAGTCGGCGGCTACGGTGCACGCGAAAAGGCTAATATCGGCGTCATCAAAGTTCCCGATCAACGCGTCGATAGGCTGGCAGATATCTACAATCCGAAGAAGAAGACTTATGCGGAGATCAGCTTTGTTGACGTAGCAGGTCCGCAAGCCGATGACGCCGAACAAACCCAATCAGGCCTGGACCCGAAGCTCGTTCAGCACATGCGCGAGGCAGACGCGCTGGTTCACGTCGTGCGCTCGTTCGACAACCCAATGCTCTCGCAATCGGCCGACGCGGCGCGCGACATACGTTCATTTGACGATGAGCTGATGCTGACCGATCTCGTGCAGATCGAGAATCGAATAACACGTTTGAAGAAGGAGAAAGACTCGGCTCGCGAAAATGACCTGATGCTGCGGCTGAAGTCGGCGCTTGAAGAAGAACATCCGCTCCGCGATCTCGATCTCACACATGAGGACATCGGGCTAATTGCCGGCTTTCGATTTCTGAGTTTGAAGCCGTTGCTGCTTCTGTTGAACCAGTCAGAGGAAGCGGTGGGAGATGGAGTGCCCGCGGACGTCCAGACACTGGCCGAGTCAAAGAAGCTGAGCGCCATTGCGATGTCGGGCAAGGCAGAAATGGATATCGCGCAACTCGCGCCCGAAGAGCAGGGCGAGTTTCTCCAGGAGCTTGGCATCACGGAACCTGCGCGCGACCGGTTCATCCGTGCGGCGTATTCGCTGCTCGACCTGATCAGCTTCCTAACCTCGGGTGAAGACGAATGCCGCGCGTGGTCAATCAAGCGCGGAACTACCGCGCACAAAGCGGCGGGCGTAATTCACTCGGACATCGAACGCGGTTTCATTCGTGCCGAGGTTACAAAATTCGAAGAACTGGTGGAACTGGGCAGCGAGGCCCGCTGCCGCGAGCACGGCAAACTCCGGCTGGAAGGGAAAGAGTATGTCGTACAAGACGGTGACGTAGCTCATTTCAGGTTTAATGTTTGATTGGTCATTGGTCATTGGTCATTGGTCATTAGTCATTAGTCCTTCGCTATCGACCAACGACCGCTAAGCAATGACCAAATGTCTAAGGACCAGTGACCAATGACCAATGACCAATGACCAATGACTAATGACCAATGACCAATGACTTCCTCCGCGTTGTGTTATTCGACGTCGACGGCACGCTGATAACGACGCTTCGACGGCGCGAATATCGCAAGCTCATCCACGAAATGCTAATGGATGTCTTCGGAACTTGCGGGCGAATTAATGAAGTGGACTTCGCCGGCAAGACCGATTTGGCGATCTACCGCGAAGCGCTCGAGTGCGAGGGCATCACTCCCGCGCGCATACGGGAGCGACTATCGATGATCGAAGCGGCGACCGTAGATATTCTCAATCATCTCTCTTCAACCGGCGACGTGTTTCGAGTCTGTCCCGGAGTGCGAGAACTTCTTGATGCGCTTTCAAGTGAGTCGCGATTCCTGCCCAGCTTGCTGACCGGCAATGTCGAGAAGCTTGCAGAAGCCAAGCTGCGCGTTGCGGGGATCTGGCATTACTTCGGGCGGCGCGGCGCCTTCGGAAGCGATGATGAAGAACGCAATCACCTGCCGGCGATTGCCGCTGAAAGAATCAGCGCACAATTGGGTCACGCGCTCGCGCCGGAACAGTTCATTATCGTTGGCGACACGCCTCGGGATGTTTCGTGCGCGCGGCATTTCGGCGCGCGAGTACTTGCGGTAGCCTCCGGCCAGCACACCCTCGAGCAGTTACGCGAGTGTTCGCCCGATATTCTCCTTCCCGATCTTAGCGATACGGCGAGTGTCATCGAATTGCTCGCTGAAATATGAAAGGCCCGGGTCCTCAGCGTCTTCCGCGTAGCAAGTCGGCACCTTCTTGGTTTTTCCGGCAAGAATTCTCGCCGTTGTCGGCTTGAACTCGGCGCAATGATAGGTCAGGAAGGGTGGCTTGCCCCCGCGGTTTCCTTGCAACTAATCAAGCGGGGCAAGCCACCCTTCCCGACCTATCATTCTTATGATCGCTCCTGTCCTTCGCGATCCCTCTCTCACGAGTGGCCTGTTCCTCGGGGAGGCTTCCGATGAGTCAGCGAAAACTTGGTTGCGGCCTCGATAGGCTGCGCTGTGTCCCCCGCGGTTGTTCTTGATCTGTCGCTATCCAACATCGACATATAGTATCCTTCAACAAACAAATTTCAGGAGGGCACCAGGTGAAAAGCATCAAGGTTCTGGTCGCAGTGACTTTTATCGCGTCGGCGATCGCCGCGCTTTCTACTCAGACGTTCGGATATCCGCCGTTCCTCATAAAGGCCAAGAAATTTGGCGCCAAGGATTGTACGTTTTGTCACGTCGATCCCGAAGGCGGACCGCCCTGGAACGATAGAGGCAAATGGTTGATCAGCGAGAAAGAGCGGCGAGGCGCGGAGACCGTCGACGTCGAATGGCTCGCGGACTACAAGCCGGGCAAGGTCGCGGATCAAAAACCAGCCGACGCGGCAAAGCCGCCCGATAAGGACGACAAGAAAACTCCGGCGCCTGCTCCCAATGCCGGGAAAGCAGATCCGAAGACCTTTGACGACTTCGTTGGGGAGTATCAGTTGGATCCTCTGGGAGTGCTCATCATCACACGCGAGGGCGACAAGCTGTTCGGGAAGCCTCAGGAGGGCGGAGAAAAGGAAGAGTTGCAGCCGCAGCCGGACGGTAGCTTTTTGGTGACGAACGTCAATGCGAAAGTCAATTTCGTGCGGGATGATAAGGGCAAAGTTGTCGAGGTCCAGATAAACTTGAACGGCCAGGACCTGAAGGGCAAAAAGGTCAAATGAAGGTTAAGTGAAGGTCAAGTGAGGGTTGTTGTATGCCGGAACAAGCCCATTGGCGTTGGCACGCGTCGACCGCGGGAGTCCTGTTGTTGATCTTCTCAGCCGGTTGTCTTGGGCGAGGCCAGCGATATAGCGACTTCACGACGCGAACGCCGCTCGAGCAAGATGGAATTCTGATTCTGGGGTTCATGGGCGGGCGTGAACCCTGGAACGACGACAAGCACTGTGTGCGCAGGCTTGCGCTCAAGCTGCGATCGATGAACCTTCCTGATGTTCACATAGAGACGGTCGAGAACGAGAAACGATCGCTCGCAATCGAACTGGTCAAGAACGCGTTTGATCGAAATCACGACGGGAAGCTTGACCCCACGGAGTGCGCTTCGGCAAAGCTGATTCTCTACGGTCAGAGTTTCGGCGGCGCAGCAGTGGTCAAGTTCGCACGACAACTAAAACAGATCGGCGTGCCGGTTCTACTCAGTGTGCAAGTAGACAGCGTCGGACTTGGTGACTCGATCATTCCTTCGAATGTCGTGCGTGCGGCGAATCTGTTTCAGCGAAATGGATGGTTCATTCGAGGCGAGCGGGAGATCCTTGCTGAAGATCCAACGAAGACGAACATCATCGGCAACTTCAAGTACGACTACAGCCACAGCAAGATCGATATCTCAACGGTTTCCTGGATGAAGAAGTCATTCAGGATTGCTCACACTCGAATGGAACATGATGGCGAAGCCTGGGGGAAGGTGGAGGAGTTGGTATTGGCTTCAATAAACGGAGGTGGGCGGCGGGCCTAATGAAGCCCGATTCGCCGAACAAGATCCACGAAGCCTGGGTGCGAGTGTAAGCTGTCGAAAGTCGGAATCACGTTGATAAAGATCAGCAGGCTATTGTGTTCCTCGTATCCTTTTTCAAGCCATTCCACTGCGTGGTCATTATCGCCAAGCTCGGTGTAGATGGTGGCCATTCTCTGAGTACCAACCGGCGACACCTTTTGTTGTTCCTTCGCCAACTCGAGTTCTTTCTGCCAGTAACCCTTGATCCCCGATGAGGCGAAGGCCTGTTTGAGCGCTCCCATCGTTTGCTCGTTCGCTCCCGTCAGAGATTTAGCCCTCAGGAACGCATCGACGGCCTCCGAGTGCATACCCTTCAGTTCATAAGCAGTAGCAAGGCCGTTGTGAGCGACGACGAAGTTCGGGTCGAGCTCGAGCGCCTTCTTGTACCATTCGATAGCATCCTCGTATCGCCGCGCGTAAAAATACGACCATCCCACCGACGTGTTGCCCAGCGGCGAAAGCGGATCCAGTTCAAGGGCTCGCTTGCGCTCGGCGATGGACTCGTTGAATCTGCCGATCGCCAGAAGATAGGTGCCGTACATGCCGTGGGCATCGGCGTAGTTTGAATCGAGATCGAGTGAGCGTTTCACTTCACTTTCAAATCCAGGCCCGTCCCAATCATAAAACAGCTTGACCTTTGCAAGTGACAGGTGAGCCTCGCTGAGCGAGTCATCTAGCTCGAGCGCCTTCACAGCTGCCGCTTCGGATCTGGGAAACGCTTCCTTCGGCGGGGCTATGCCAAGGTATCCAAGCAAATTGTGCGAGTCCGACAGTCCCGCATAAGCAAGCGCATAGTGCGGGTCTTTCTCGATAGACTGTTCGAAGTATTCGATTGACTTCCTCAAGGCCTGGCCGTTCCATTTGTTCCAGTAATAACGGCCCTTGAGATACCGTAGAGTTCTTCGATAACGATGGTAACTTTCTTTTCGGCGGGGATGCTTCAGGGACAGGCGAGCGAATCAAACTCGACTAGTAAGCCGCTCGGAGCGAGCGTTCAGCAGCTGAACGCTCGCTTCCAGGATTCTTTTCAACGAACCCTATTTGCCGTCGATCGAGAAGGCGTACAGTTTGTTGTTTGCCTTACCGAGTCGGAGCATCTGATAACCCGAGCCGACATACACTACGCCGTCGGCGATCGTTGGTCCTCCGCCGACCGCGCCCCCGGTGTCGAACTCCCAGACAATTTTTCCGGTCTTTGCGTCGTAAGCGCGAATAAAATTGCCTGAAGAACCCGCGAACACCAGTCGGTTGTCGCCTGCGCCGGTTACGGTCAGTGGCCCGAAGTTCGAGCGCCCGTCGGGGTTCATCGTCTGCCACAGGATCTTGCCGGTTGCGCCATCAAGCGCCGAAACGGAGCCTTGCCTGGGGTGATTAGAGATGCCGACATAGACGCGTTCGCCATCAGTTGCGTCGCCGAATTCGATGCCGCCGAGCATGCCACCCGGGCCCACTTCAGTCTTCCACACCAGCTTGCCATCCTTCGGATCAACCGCGTGGAACCAGCCGCTCTTTTGTCCCGCGCCGATCAGCTTCTTTCCGCCCGCGCCTTTGAATGAAATAGCGATCGACCCGAAGTCGAAGTCCGGCCCGCACTCTTTCGGGTTCTGCACACAGTTCATGTTCCATACGTCGCCGTGCTGGGCCTGGTAGGACCACAGCATTTTTCCCGAAGCCAAATCGAGCGCCACAATCGCGTCGGACATCATCGATTCGGGTTTGGTGTAGTCATCGCCGGTCGTAAAGTAGAGGCGCTTTTCTTCAGGATGAATCGATACGGTTGACCACACGCCGACGCCTGAAGGCCCGAAGATCTTGCGGCCCTTCTTATCCGTACCCTGTTCTTTCGGTTCGTCAGTCACCGTGTAGAAGCGCCAGACTTGTGTGCCGGTCTTTGCATCGAACGCCGCGACTCCTCCGCGAAACGTGCAGCACTCATACTTTGAATTCCCGGCCATCACTACTTCTTCACGCGATGAAATGCCGATGTACACTCGACCGTTGTAATAGATCGGCGCGCTTGTGGCGATGGTCATCGGGTGGGCGTCGGTCTTGACTTTCCAGATTTGCGCGCCGGTCTTTGCGTCGAGCGCGAACAATCGCGCGTTCACGTCGGCGAAGTAGATAACGCCGTCGGCGTAAGCCGCTCCGCTTCGAGAGGGAGCGCCTGATTCAAACTCCCAGATCTTTTTGCCGGTCTTCGCGTCAACCGCGTACTCCTTGCCGTCCCACGATCCGAAGTAGATCACACCGCCCACGACTGTCGGCTGGCTCGAGACGTCGGCGCCCACTTCAAAAATCCATTTTGGTTTAAGGCGGCTGACCGTCGCCGGCGTGATTTGTTTCTCATTAGGGTTGTAGTGCGAGCCGGCGAGGTCTCGGCCATACATAGGCCAATCGGAGTTTGCCTGGCCGTTGCCGGCGCTCGCTGCGCTGGCTCGCGTACCGCGTGCCGCCGATGTTTGACCGGCAACGATCGTCGCCATCGCGAACAGCGCAAGCGCGCAGGTGATCAGGGGAGTTCTCGTACGCATTGGTGCTCCTTTCATTTCGCCTGAGGGTGTGGGTTCAAAAGAGAAGTGATTCTATGCGAATGATGTGGGTCTTTCAAGAAAAGGTCGGGGATGGTGTCGGGGATAGTATTGCCGCCGGGTCTGATTAGAAGTGAGACCTATGGTAAACGGATCGCTTGACTGAAGTCGATGATCGGTCTGGCCCTCCTTACGGAGGGCGAAAGCCCGAACTGCCGAGCCAATGCGGAACTCACACGTCTGAAAGCTACAAGTCCCACGGACTTTAATCACACCATTGCCGGCGTGCTTTTGCGGGAATTTGGCCGTGCTATACTCAGCCTCGGAAACCTAAATGTCTCAAACGTTGCCAATCCCACCGCCTGGTTTTGAAGCTCTATCTCTGGAGGAACAAATCGACTACGTCCAGTCTCTCTGGGACGATATCGCGGCGCAACCGGAAAAAGGTTCCCGTTCCTGACTGGCATCACCAGGTTCTCGCGGAGCGGTTGGCTAACTATGAAGCAAGTCCAAATGAGGGAAAGACTGGGAGCAACTCGAACAGGAACTCAACGAAGACACCAAGCGTTAGGACTCCGTTATTCCGCCTTCCACGTTTGAGCCGCAATAGCCTAGAATCTCTACCATGCGACAGAAGACTGCGGCCATCGTCGTCATCGGCAACGAGATACTGACCGGCAAATCCGAAGACAAGAACGCCATCTTTCTGATCACTGAACTCCACTCGCTCGGAGTCGCGCTCCGCCGCGTAGTGATTATTCCCGATGAAGTCGAAGTGATTGCCGCGGCCGTCCGCGAATGCGCTGACGGATTCGATTACGTGTTCACCTCTGGTGGCGTCGGCCCGACGCACGATGATGTAACCATTGAGGGGGTAGCCAGAGCGTTTGGCCGCGAAGTGGTGCGGCATCCCGATCTCGAAGCGATGTTGCGCGGCTACTTTGGCGATGGCATCGATGCAGCGCGATTGCGGATGGCGGATACGCCGGAAGGTTCGGAGCTGATAACAGATGAAGCGATGCGCTGGCCAGTGCTGGCAACGAATAATGTCTATGTGCTTCCAGGTGTGCCCGAGTTGTTTCGAAAGAAGTTCGATGCGATTCGAGAGCGCTTTCGTGCCGAGCCCTTTCACGTTCAGATGATCTACACTCGGCAGGATGAGTTCGACATCGCCCCGGTTCTGGACGCGATCGCCGCCAATCATTCGGACGTCGAGATCGGCTCTTACCCTACTTTTACGCGTGAAGACTACAGGGTGAAGATCACGATCGAGTCGAAGGAGTTGGTGGCAGTCGAACGCGCGCGTGGTGAATTGCTCGCTCTGCTGGACCCCGCGTTGCTTGCTCAGGTTGACTAATCTCTTTTGCGGTCCTTGCGTCTTTGCGAGGAACGATACTCAGCGCAAGTACGCAAAGGACCGCAAAGACCGCCAGGGAACCGAAAGACGCAAAGTCAAAGAGGGGGACTACGATGATAATCACTCTGCTCCTGTTGCTGCTTGCACCGGCGCAAGCTCAAGCACAGCTCACTCCCGAACAAGCGATTTCAAGAAGAGGCCTGGCCGATGTTCACATTTCACCGAATGGCGAGCGTGTGTGCTTTGTCGTGAGCGAACCGCCGAAGGGCTCGGTTAGGAGCCGGCACATCTGGATGCTTAATGTCCGATCGCGCGAGGTGACGCAATTCACCAGTTCCGGGAAATCGGAGTATTCGCCGCGCTGGTCCGCCGACGGAAAACAGCTGGCCTTTATTTCCGATAGAGAAGACTCCCCGCAGATTTACCTGATGCCCATTGATGGCGGTGAAGCTGCCCGATTGACCCAGGGCAAGAACGGAGTGCGCTCGTTCGATTGGTCTCCCGACGGTAAGCAGATCGCCTTTATCGCGCCCGATGCCAAGACTGAAGCCGAAGAGAAAAAAGAAAAGGACAAAGATGACGCTCGAGTTGTCGATCGAGATGAAAAACACGCTCGCCTTTGGTTGATCGACGTCGAGTCTAAGAAGACGCGGCAACTGAGCGCCGTTGCCTGGCAGATTTCAGAAGCCCAATGGATACCGCAAGGCGGCAGGTTGATTGTTTCGGCGACAGACCGTCCGGAGTCTGATCAAAACACTAATCGCATCTTTGCCATTTCGATAGCCGGCGGACAGATGAAAGAGATAGGGGCGCCGCGCGGTCCATTCGGCGCCCTTCGCATATCGCCCGATGGTAAGAGCCTGACCTATCAGGCGGCGCGGTTGGACGGGCCTACGCCTCACGATCTGTTTCTGCAACCGATCGAGGGAGGCCCGCCTCGAAACCTGACGGGCGCTAGCATAGACCGGCCAATCTTTAACGCGGTCTGGAAACCCGATGGCGGGATTCTGGCGGTCGTTGCAAACGGCTCCAGGAGCCAGTTCTGTGCCATCGACAAAGACGGCAAGCCCTCGCTGTTGCAAGGCGGAGAAATTCGCGCGGCTTCGTTTGATGTGAGAGGAAGCTTGCTGGCGTTCGTCGGAGAAGGCTCGATCGAAGCGCCGGAGTTATGGTTGTCCAGCGGCGAATCTCCGGCGGAAAAGGTGACGCGAATCAACGAGAGCTGGAAAGATGTTTCGCTGATCAAGGCTGAGACTCTGCGGTACAAAAGCTTCGACGGAACCGAAATCGAAGCATTGCTCCTGAAGCCGCGCGGCTACGTCGATGGTAATAAGGTTCCACTGGTTGTTCTGGTTCACGGTGGACCGACCGGCGTATGGACGGATTCGTTCGAGCCGTGGGGACAACTGCTGGCCGCGCGTGGATATGCGGTATTCTATCCGAACATTCGAGGCTCTCTAGGCTATGGGCATCGTTTCGTCGAGATGAATCGCGGGGATTGGGGCGGAGCGGACTTCAAAGACGTTATGGCTGGAGTCGACTTCCTGATCGCTCGCGGTATCGCGGATGCGAATAAGTTAGGAATCGGCGGCTGGTCGTATGGCGGATACATGGCTGCGTGGGCGGTGACTCAAACTAATCGATTCAAAGCCGCGGTTGCAGGCGCAGGAATGAGCGATCTGGCAACCGAGTTCGGCACCGAAGACGGCCCGGCTTATGATGAGTGGTTTTACGGACTGCCTTATGAGAAGCCCGAAGGATTCGCGAAGAGTTCTCCGATGACTAATGTCAGGAACGTTCGTACTCCGACGCTCCTGTTGCATGGTGAGAACGACCGCACCGATCCGCTGGCTCAGAGCCAAATGTTCTATCGAGCGCTAAAGCGATATGGCGTCGAGAGTGAGTTTGTTGTTTATCCGCGTGAGCCGCACGGCCTGCAGGAAGAGAAGCACCTGATAGACCGGCTCAATCGAGTAGTTCGTTGGTTCGACTCGCATTTGAAAACAGCGAGCAGTGGTCAGTAGGTGGTGGCCGGTGGCCACCGACCACTAACCACTGACCACTGCTTTTTTGGCAAAGCGTAGCCGCCCGAGTTAAAATGAAACTTGATAACGAGAGCCTTTTCCCCGAAGCTGCCTTGTCTTACATTCTATCGAGGAGTCATGAATGATCGAAAGCCTATTGAATCGCAAGGTTGAGAAGCGCCCCTCACAAGTACAGCTAAGCGGACGCATTCTTTTCCTCGCGGAAGATCCCTCGCTGGTTCGCTCGCAACTCGAGGGCGATGATCTGGACATCAGCAATATTCCCGCTCTCAGAAACGACATCTCTACCGACGAGATCACTCCCGCTTACATCTGTTATCACTTTGACGAAACACTGGGCGAGTTCGTCTACCTTGGCTTGAAGTGCGGCGATGAGTTTCCGATCAAGCGTGGAGAGGTCAAGAAAGGCGGCTTCGTGGTTTCGGTTTCCGGCAAGCGACGAGGCAAGGGTTCAAGCCGCGAACAGTCGCCCTATGCGGAACTGGCAGCCGGAATCAGGCTTGTCATCGCAGAGAACATCGAACGCATTTATAAACAGAATTGCCAGAACCTGGGACTGCTTGCGTCGACGAACTTTGATTTGATCGCGCGCGTCGCAAGAGGCGAGGAGATCCCGCTTGAGGAATTCACTCGCGACGAAGATGAGATCACTCGCCAGATAATCGAATACGGCGGGCTGTTTACATTCAACGTCGCAAGGCTCCAGGGCAAAACATCGCTTCCCGCGATCAACACCTCCGCTCGCTCGATGACGTTAGCTGAAAAGATTTTCGCTCGGCACTTCGTAACCGATCTCTCACAAGATCGAGTCGGCGTTGAAGCCGTGAAACCCGGCGATGCAGGCTTCGTTCGCACCGACATCAGATTCAGCCACGAGTATGTGACGCCAATGGCAGCGATCTTCTACGAACAGCTTGTAGGGGATGAGCCGATCAACGATCCGTCGTCGGTGTATTTGTTTCAGGACCATCTGACTTTTCTCGACGACGTAATGCCTCCCGAAAGAAAGGCGATGGGGTTGCTCGATCTTGCGCATCAACTCGTGCGCAAGCAGGAAGACTTCGCGCACAAGCAGGGAATTCGGCTTCACGGAAAACAAGTGGATCGCAAAGGTTCCGAAGCGATCTGCCATAGCCTGATCCTCCAGGACTACGCGCTCCCGGGGCAGATCATCATTGGCTCAGACTCGCACACGCCGCACGCGGGGGCCGTCGGGTGCGTTGCTTTTGGAGTGGGCACCACCGACGTCTTCAATTCGTGGATCACCAAAGACGTGCGCGTTCGGGTGCCCGAACAAGTGCGCATTCGCGTGTCCGGGCGCAAACCTGAGAATGTTACCGCGAAGGATTTCATGCTCGCGATACTGCGAACGCCGCTTGTTCGCGACGGCGATGCGATCGGCCGTCTGGTCGAATACACCGGCGAGGCGGTTGCCGATCTCAACATCGACGAACGCGCTACTATGACAAACATGGCAGCGGAAGTTGGGGCGTTCACCGGCATCGTCGCGGCAGACTCAAAGACGGTCGAGTTTTTAGTCGAGCGCGGAATCGCTCGCGAGGAAGCCGAACGACTGTGTGACGGATTGAAAAGTGATGAGGACGCCGAATATGCGACAACCGTCGACATCAACGCGAGCGACCTGCGGCCGATGATCGCTACGCCGGGTGATCCCGGCAACGGAATCTTTATTGATGAGCTTCCCGAGCCGGTGAAGATCGACATCGCGTACGGAGGCTCGTGCACCGCGGGCAAGAAAGAAGACCTTGATATGTACGTGCGCGTATTCCGGGAAGCTCTCGCTCGCGGGCTCCGAGTTCATCCTGACGTGCAATGTTTCATTCAGTTCGGTTCAGTTGAAGTTCGCCAATACTGCGAAGAGCGCGGCTACATCGACGTGCTCCGCGACGTCGGCGCAAATATCGTCGAGCCGAGTTGCGGCGCTTGTATTAATGCCGGTCCCGGGGTAAGCACTTCCAAGCAGCAGGTTGTGATCAGCGCGCAGAATCGAAACTTTCCCGGACGCAGCGGACCCGGTCAAATGTATCTTGCTTCGCCCTACACGGTGGCCGCCTCGGCAATCGCCGGAAGTATAGTTGAATATCGGCCTGCTTCAGCAGCAACGATGAAATGATTTTGGATTTTAGATTTTGGATTGGTTTCGCGCGGGCGAATGAAATAGATTTTGGATCTTAGATTGGATTCGTTGCGCTCAGGCGAGTGAATTCAGGAATCCAAAATCCGAAATCCAAAATCTAAAATCCAAAATGGAGACCTGATGGCTGCACAACCGGAAGTTGAAAGTCATAACGAGCTTGGTAACGAGACCATGCTGAAGATCTATCGATTGATGCTGATGTCTCGCCGCATCGACGACAAAGAGCTTCAGCTCAAGGCACAGAACAAAATCTTTTTTCAGATTTCCGGCGCAGGTCACGAAGCCGTACTGGTAGCCGCGGCGCTTTCCATGAAGCCCGGCCACGACTGGTTTTATCCTTACTATCGTGATCGAGCGCTCTGCCTCGCGCTCGGCGTCAGCGCTACGGACATGTTTTTGCAAGCCGTCGGCGCCGACAGCGATCCCGCGTCCGGCGGACGCCAGATGCCAAGCCACTGGGCAAGCAAGCCGCTTAACATCGTCTCTCAATCTTCGCCGACCGGCACTCAATTTCTTCAAGCCGTCGGCTGCGCCGAAGCAACGTATCGGGCCGAGCTGATCGGCGATCCCAGCAAACGGGTTGACGGTTACCAGCACGACTCGATCGTTTATGTGTCCGCCGGCGACGGTACCACAAGCGAAGGCGAGTTCTTTGAATCGCTGAACACCGCGTGTAACTTGAAGCTGCCGGTGCTCTACCTAATCGAAGACAACGGCTACGCGATTTCGGTTCCGGTTGAAGTTCAAACCGCAGGCGGCAGCGTTTCTAAACTGGTCGCCGGATTTCCCAACCTGTTTATCGAAGAAGTCGACGGCTGTGACACCATTGCGAGCTATGAAACGTTGCAGCGCGCGGTCGCTCATTGCCGCGAGCTCCGCGGGCCCGCGCTTGTGCACGCGCACGTCGTGCGACCCTACTCACATTCGCAATCCGACGACGAGAAACAATATCGTTGCGCCGAAGAGCTCGATGATGAAACCCACAATGATCCGATTCTCAGGTTCCGCGCGCTGCTGCTCGGTGAGGGAATCGCCACCGAAGATGACATCAAACGCACCACCGAGGAAGTTGATGATGAGGTGAGTCGAGCCGCCGACGAAGCTATCTCCGCGGCGAAGCCTTCGGTAGACAGCGCGAGCTTGTTTCTCTATTCGCCCGATGTTGATCCGACTTCTCAGGAGTTCGACAACCGCGGGAGCGCGGGCGCGCAGCCTGCGGAGGGTTCCGAGCAAGACACTCGCTCTCCAAAGACGATGCTCGATTTGATCAATGCCTGCCTGCACGACGAGATGGCTCGCGACGAGCGCGTACTGGTTTTCGGCGAAGACGTTGCCGATTGCAGCCGCGAAGAACACCTCGAAGAAGTGAAAGGAAAAGGCGGAGTATTCAAAGTCACCTACAATCTGCAGCGCCGATTCGGAAGCGCTCGCGTGTTCAACACGCCTCTTGCCGAAGCGAACATCATCGGGCGCGCGATTGGTCTCGCGACGCGCGGCTTGAAGCCGGTGCCCGAGATTCAATTCTTCGATTACATCTGGCCCGCTTATCATCAGCTTCGCAACGAAGTGACGACGTTGCGATGGCGCTCGAACAACACCTTCAAATGCCCGATGGTAATCCGCGTAGCGATCGGCGGATACCTCAAGGGGGGTGCGATTTATCACAGCCAGTGCAGCGAAGTGCTGTTCACTCACACGCCGGGCATGCGGGTGGTGATGCCGTCAAACGCGCTCGACGCGAACGGGCTGCTTCGCACTGCGATTCGCTGCGATGATCCGGTGATGTTCCTCGAGCACAAACATCTGTATCGCCAGACGCACAACAAAGGCGAGTACCCGGGGCCGGATTACATGATTCCATTCGGGAAAGCCAACGTAGTGCGCGAAGGTTCTGACGTTACGGTGATCACTTATGGCGCGACGGTATATCGCTCGATGGTAGCGGCGAAGAAACTCGAAGAAGAGCAGGGTATCAGCGTCGAAGTGATCGACCTTCGCAGCTTGGCGCCTTACGATTGGGAGACGATCTCTCGCTCGATTCAAAAAACAAGCAAGGCGCTGGTGGTTTATGAAGACGTCCAGTCGTGGGGCTACGGCGCGGAGATCGCTGCACGCATCGCGGACGAGTTGTTCGAGTATCTTGACGCTCCGGTTCGAAGAGTAGCTTCGCTTGATACTTTTGTGGCTTACGCCCCGGAGCTCGAGGATGAGATTCTCCCGCAGGTTGATGATATAGCTTCCGCCATCCTAAGCTTGGCTCAGTACTGATGTCGGGTAGATGTCACCGTAGGATTCGCACTTTCAATGAAATCCTCTTTACAATTGCTCTAGCAGGCGATAAGGTCGCCTCCGCAATCAACGGTTTAGGGAATCGAGGTTTTCGTCCAACAAGCGATGCACTGAACGCAATGCGTTGAACAATCAGTGACGCTATCTGGAAGGAAATGACAAGAGCAAAGCCAACAAGAGTGAAGGGGGATTTGAAGCGCAGAGTGTGGGAGCTATTGGAAGTTGCGAAACCTGGTGATGTCCCTGGGCGGATCTTCGACATATTCATTCTCACTCTAATCTTTCTCAATGTTGTTGCGGTCGTTATCGGCACGGTGAAAGTAGTTGAAGAACACTATGAGATGATCTTGCATCGCTTCGAGTTATTCTCTGTAGTCGTCTTTTCTATCGAGTATCTTGCAAGAATCTGGTCGTGTGTTTCTCGTGAAGAATATTCAAAACCGATTTCCGGGAGACTGCGTTTCATGGCCAAGCCGATGACCATAATTGATTTGGTTGCGGTGCTCCCCTTTTTCCTATCGTTTGTCCACACGGATCTCCGGTTTCTGCGCGCCCTGAGGCTTTTTCGCATCTTTCGAGTCGCGAAACTTGGCCGATACTCGACTTCAGTTCGACTGTTCGGCCGTGTGTTTAAAGAGAGCAAGCATGAGTTGGTAATAACCTTCGTGGTGATGATTCTTCTTATCGTGATGTCCTCGTCATTCATGTACTTTGCTGAGCACGAGGCTCAACCAGACAGGTTCCCAGACATACCGTCAACAATGTGGTGGTCCGTCGTAACACTTACAACGGTTGGCTACGGTGATGTCTATCCAGTTACGGCGCTAGGAAAACTCGTCGCCTCTTTGATATCAATCGCGGGAATCGGAATGTTCGCACTGCCGACAGGAATTCTCGGAGCGAACTTTGTGGGTCAGATTCAGAAAGTAAAACGCGAGAAGAGAATCTGCCCGCACTGCGGCAAGGGAACAGAATAGCGATTTAGAGGTTGATTGTTCTTCTTGAAAGGACGGCATGGCATATCGTTTTCGCAAATCGTTCAAGCTAGCTCCCGGAGTTCGCATGAATTTGAGCGGAAGCGGAATAGGTTGGACGCTTGGACCGCGAGGGGCCTCCGTTGGTATTGGGAGGCGCGGGACGTTTCTCAATACTGGTGTTCCTGGGACCGGTCTTCACTCCCGGCAGCGGATAGGCGGTTCGACCTCAGCAAGAAGCACAAGTTCATCGCTTTCAAGAATGAATTTTGCAGCCACGATTCAGGTTGGCGCAGATGGATCGCTGAATTTTTTCGACGCAGGAGGCAATCCGCTTGCCGATTCTTTGATAAAGGCGGCCAAGAGACAGCAAGGCCATGCGATTCACGATTTGATTCAGCAAAAGTGCGATGAGATAAACAAACAAATCGAAGCTCTCGGCGAGATTCATCTCTATACACCAGACCCAAGTGTTAAGCGGGCCTACACGGTACAAGGATTCGAGCCACCGTTTCCACTGCGACCGACCCCTAAGCGGCTCGGTATACTTGCCGCTGTGTTTAAGAAGTGGCGTGAGCGAATTGAAGAAAAGAATGCCAACGCCCAGGAAAGATATGAGCGTGAGATTTCGACGTGGGAAGCCGCGAAGCACCAGTTCGAGCAGGAGCAAGATCGGCGGAAGAAGTTCATCGAATACGATATCTATACAGAGGTGTCGGCAATGGAGGCTTTCTTGGAAGAGAACTTGCTCGCTATCGTGTGGCCTCGGGAGACGATCGTGTCTGCAGAAATGTGCGATGGCGGCAAGCTAGTTTTCATAGATGTCGACTTGCCCGAAATAGAAGATTTGCCCAACAAGACTGCGTCAGCGCCGCAGCGCGGCTACAAGCTCTCTGTGAAGGAGATGTCCGCTGGTCAGTCACAGCGCTTGTACATGAAACACATACACGGTATCGGATTTCGAATTATCGGCGAAGCTCTTTCGGCTCTACCTAATGCTCAACTAGTCGTCCTGTCAGCCTTCTCGCAGCGCCCGAATCCCGCCACGGGCCAAGTCGGCGATGAATACCTCTATTCCGTGCGAGTAGATCGCGACTCGTGGTCTCGCATTGCGTTTGACGGGCTGCAGAACCTGGACGTGGTTGAAGCGCTCGCGCAGTTTGACCTGCGCCGAAACATGACGAAGACCGGCCGATTCAAAGCGATTGAGCCCTTCGCACCGAACTCGTGACCAAGCTTCCATGATACGGAATGGTATACTCTGACCGAGGACTGGGAGTATGTTTGACGCTGGCACATTAACATTCAGAGAGTTTGCAATGAGTGAACCTCTCCCCCTCGCGTGCATTCAGAATGCGGTGTTGGAGTTCCTGCGCGATCGCGACGATGGAGTTGTGTTCGGCGCTCAAGCGGTCAACGCGTACGTCTCGGAGCCTCGAATGACTCAGGACGTGGATGTTCTTTCGACGCGTGCCAGAGAGCTGGCAGAAGAGTTGCGCGAGCATCTCGGTGAGCTCTTTCACATTGCGGTGCGTGTTCGAGATATCCGCGAAGGTCGTGGGTATCGTTTGTTTCAGATTCAGAAGTCAGGCAATCGACATCTCGTCGATGTCAGGCCCGTAGATGCGTTGCCATCCACGCAGCGAGTGGCAGGAGTGCTTGTGATGGCGCCTCCCGAGTTGATTGCAAGTAAAGTCATTTCTTATCACCGCCGTAAGGGGCAGCCAAAATCATTTACAGATAGGCGAGACATCGCGGCGTTGCTTTTGCAGTTCCCGGAACTCAAGGTCTCCAGCGGGCCTGTCGCTGATGCCATAACCGCGGCTGGAGTGAAGCCAGAAATACTGACAACCTGGCACGAGCTGGCAGCTCAAGAGATTACACCGCCTGAAGCTGACGATGAATTCTGAGACGCGAGCATCTTGTTCGCATGACGAGTTTGTGAAATGGACAAGCCGATTGAGTATGAGAAATTGCTTAAGCGCATTCTATCCAAGTACGTCGAACTGTGTAATCGCCGGCCAGATCGCGAGGTTGAGACTTTCCTTGTCATTGACCCGGAGCGTCACGATTACATTTGGATGAACCTCGGCTGGCAAAACGGAGAACGCGTGGCCGGGATGACCGTCTATGTGCGCATTCGTGATGGCAAGTTCTGGGTGGAAGAAGATTGGACCGAAGATGGAATAGCTACTGATCTTGTGCGAGAAGGCGTTCCGAAGGAAGACATCGTACTTGCATTTCATGACCCTGAAACGCGTAAAGAAACCGAGTTCGCCGCCGCTTGACTCTTACGTAAGAGCCAAGCCCGAGCGGATTTCGGATTAGAGAAGATCCCTCGGCTACGCGGTGCCGACCTTTGCTCCGATTCGCGACGTGAGTGCTCGATCGACCTGCTCCTCGACTTCCTGCTTGCTCTCGCCGGTCACTTCCGCGATCTCGCAAACCAGCAAACGCTTCGCTCTCTCGAGAGTGCCACGCTCGCCGAATGATAAGGGCTTCGTTTCAATTAACTCGGTTAGTGATTCGACGATCTCGGCGAGATCGAAAGCCGATCCCGACAGAAGCAGTTTCAGGTTGTCGCGCACGCGTTGCTTGCGATCAGTCGAAGCGGTCGACGGTCTCTTGAGCTGATCCAGAAGCGCCGCGATTTCAGGCATCTTCACCAGCGGACGCAACCCTACCAGCTTGGCCTTGTCCACCGGCACGAGCAATTGCCCGCGGCGATCATTGAGCACCAGCAATTGATAGAACGACATCGGTTGCTCATTAACCGTCTTGTTGACTATAGAGCTGACCAGGCAAGGACCGTGGCTCGGATAAATGACTTTGTTACCAATAGCAAGCATCACAGAAATTTCTCCGTTGTATGTCAAACGCGGTTGATGTTCGGCAGCCGTATCGGTGCTGATCGCGAGTTTGGTTTGTTAGAGAGGAACCTAAAGACCAATCTAGGTTCGGGGTTTTGCGTCATTGACCTTGAGCGGTTTGCCGTGAAGGTCCTGGCCGTTGAACTTTGTCTTGGCGGTGTTCGCATTGTCGAGGGTGTTCATCTCGATGAACGCGAATCCTTTCGAACGCCCCGAGTCGCGGTCGGTTATCAACTGACAAGAATCCACAGGGCCCACTTCGCTGAAGAGGTCTCGGAGTTCATCGCCGGTGGTATCCGGAGAGAGATTTCCAATAAATAGTTTGGCTGACATGATCGTAGTCCTTTCTGGTGAGCTGTAAGGTTCAGATGATCTGGGTGATTCCAGAAAGGCTGAGAAGAGAGTGAGCTGAACTCCGTTCGCATTTACCGTAGCGTGATGGATACGTATTGTCAAACCAACGGGTTATCGGGAGCGTTGATTTGGAGGCAAGTCCGACAAGGTCACTCCGTAGGAGTGACCTATCGATAGATTAGGTGATTGTGTGAAGGCTTGACTCCGTAGGAGTCACCTGACTCCAAGGTAACTACGGAGTTCGGAACGACTGCGCGCCTCGATCTATAGACAGGTCACTCCTACGGAGTTGCTCTGGAAATGTCCAAACTCAAGTGAGCGCCTTCGGCGCTCATTACGAGTTTCTCACGGCAACACAGATCAGGACATTGCCGGCAGCTTGTCGAGAGTCTGGTCCACAGAGTCTTGTCGACAAGCTGGCAGACTGTCGGACTTGCTCGGTAAGTCAATGGACACTTCGGGCCGCCGTCACTATGCTTCTTGAGTTCAACAAACCAAATCCGATCTGGAGGAACATATGGCAATCAGTCAGGCACTTCTACCCGAGTTCGATCACGAAATGGCAAACACACGAAAGACTCTCGAGCGTGTCCCTTTCGATAAGTACAGTTGGAAGCCCCACGAGAAATCCTTTGCGATGGGACCGCTGGCGACGCACCTCGCGACCCTGCCGAGCTGGGCCGCAATTACCATACAGCGCGATTCAATAGACATCGCTCCCGAAGGTGAGAAGCCGATAACGAATGACCCGGTCAATTCGCTGGAGGAGCTGCTGCAGAAGTTTGACGACAACGTCGCCGCAGCTCGAGCGGCTATCGCCGGCGCGAGCGATGAGGAGCTGTTCAAGACGTGGACACTCTTATCGGGCGGGAAGACCATCTTCGCCATTCCTCGAGTAGCCGCCCTGCGGAGCTTCGTGATGAACCACAATGTCCACCACCGGGCGCAGCTCGGCGTTTATTTGCGGCTGAACGATATTCCAGTGCCTTCGATTTACGGCCCATCGGCTGACGAAGGTGCGTTCTAGCCACAAAAGAACATTAAGCTTGAGCGAAACTCCGATAACGCTTGAGCGAAACTCGATAACGCTTGAGCGAAACTCGATTTTGCTTAAGGCGAATTCGACATTGCTCAAGCCAAACTCGATAATGCTCGAGCGAAACTCTATATCGCTTGAGCCGAACTCGATATCGCGGACGCCCATGCCTGGCGACTTTACCCAACTGCCGATCATTGATGTCGAACCGTTGCTTATCGGGACTGGCGACAGGAATACTGCGGCTCAAATCGCGCAGGCGTGCCGTGAGTCAGGCTTCTTTTACATCGTCGGACATCACGTCGATGAGCAGCTTCAAGTGGAGCTCGAAGACGTGAGTAGAAGTTTCTTTTCTGAGGATCTCGAAAAGAAACTCGACATAGGTATGGAGAAAGGAGGTCGAGCCTGGCGCGGTTATTTCCCGATCGGAGGAGAGCTGACTTCTGGTAAGCCTGATCTCAAAGAGGGCCTTTACTTCGGCGAAGAACTCGATGCGAATCACCCCCTTGTTACCGCGGGAACTCCAATGCATGGACCGAATCTCTTTCCGGACATTCCACTGTTTCGAGAAACGGTCCTCGCGTACATCAGTGCGATGACATCACTCGGTCACGCCTTGATGAAGGGCATCGCGCTCAGTCTCGGGTTGAACGAATTCTATTTCGCTGAGCGCTACACGCACGATCCTCTTATTCTGTTCCGCGTCTTCAACTATCCGGCAGACCCCACAACCGCAGAGGGACAAGGCTGGGGAGTCGGAGAGCATACGGACTATGGGCTGCTGACGATTCTCAAGCAGGATCGAACCGGCGGTTTACAAGTGAGGTCGAAGTCAGGCTGGATCGATGCGCCTCCGATACAAGGCTCCTTTGTGTGTAACATCGGGGACATGCTCGATCGAATGACCGGAGGGTTGTATCGTTCGACGCCTCATCGCGTAAAGAGTCCGATTGAACACGACCGATTGTCGTTTCCATTTTTCTTTGATCCGAACTTCAACGCTGAAGTGACGGCAATCGATTTAGAAAGATCGATCGAAGACGACAAAGATAAACGTTGGGATCGAGCGAGCGTTCACGATTTCGGCGGCACGTATGGCGAGTACTTGTTGAACAAAGTGTCGAAGGTATTTCCTCAGCTTCGGCGCGAGGTGTTGTGATTGCAGGTTGGTTCTCGCGTAGCACAAAGTCGCTCAGCATGTCCGACAAGCTGCCAGCTCGTCTAGGCTCGGATAAGCAAGGACCGGTTTAGCGATAACTGCGTCGACAAGCTGGCAGCTTGTCGGACGGAACTCACTTATCTGAGTTGTATCTCGCAAAACGCGTCAGGCATTCGGTTCCGCAAACGCCTCATCCATTCGCTCAAACGCGCGACGCAAATGCGGGATCGTTATCGACCCGCCGACGACTAACGCTACGTTGAAGGTATCCAGGAACTCCTCGCGGGACACTCCCTGCTCGGCGCATTGAAGCACGTGATAGGTGATGCAGTCGTCACATCTGAGCACTAGCGACGCAACTAGTCCGAGCAGCTCTTTAGTTTTGGAATCGAGCGCGCCGCCTTCGTAAGCCTGGTGATCGAGCGCGAAAAACCGCTTGATCCCGAGATGATCGCTGCCGAGTATGCGCTCGTTAATTTGCTTGCGATACTCGTTGAATTCGTCAATTGATTTGGTCACCATTCCTCCGTTTTAAACCGCTCCAGCGAGCGAGAGCCCTGGTCCGAATACTTGAGGCTCGGCCTGCGCCTCGGAGCAGAATAGCAACATAGCTGATAAACGAACAATTCGAAGGCCAATGGTTACATCGGCGACTTTGGCTACGCCGGGTGTGTTTGGTAGACTAGGCGCGGCCGGAGCTTGAAGCAAATCACGAATCTTATTAGTATGCGAGTACAAACGAGGATTACACCGCTCGCTCAGCGGTTTGAAAAACTGATCGTTGCGTCTTCGCCCTGGAAGGGCAACGTTACGGTGTGAGGCGCAGAGGAGAGGGACTATGGCATCGGCGGCTGTTGCTGTAGAAGAGAGCAGAAGGAATCCGGTCACCTTCGGCTGGATCATCAACAAGAAAGACGACCTCATCTGGTTCATCGGGAGCGTCGTCACAAGTTATGCCTTTCTCGCGGCAAACCTGGTACTCGTCAAGCTAGGCTTGTCGGTAATGATAATGACCTGGATTTGGGCATTAGGGTTCGACGGACCGCACGTCTTCGGCACGATCTCTAGAACTTACGCCGACAACGAAGAAAGGAAGAAGCGCGCGAAGCTTTATTATGGGACCCTGTCGTTGTTCCTGCTCGGACCCGCGATGGTGCTTGCCGGTCGATTGAAGCTTCTTGGCACCGAAGCGTGGGGGCCGATCTTCTTTTTCTTCGCGTCATTGTGGGCCTATTACCACCTGGTGAAACAGCACTACGGTTTCATGATTTTGTACAAGAAGAAGAACAACGATCTCGCTGAGATCGACAACCTGATTGACCGCGCCTTTATCTTGCTTGGTATGACTTATCCGTTTGTCAGGTTTCTTACGCATAGCTACGCCGCCAAGGAAAGGCTCGAGACGATGGGCCTTTCAGCGCATTCAGAAACGGTGTGGTGGTTTGAGACGCTTGTCTTCTCGGCCTTTGTCGTATCGTTGATTCTGTTCGCCGGGCGTCAGGCTCAAAGACTCTACATGAAGCAGCCGGTGAATGCGCCCAAGCTGTTATTGCTGGCGGCAGCGTTGCCGATGCATTGGATCGTGCTGAGACTGCTTGAGCCGGTGCAGCCGGCAACGGCTGGGGCTTTAGCCGCGGTGGCGACGCTGACGATCTATCACAACATTCAGTACCATCGCATAATCTGGTTTCACAATCAGAACAAGTACGCGCGGGAGGGCTCCAGGAACTATGGCGCGGCGTCGGTAATAAGCAAGAGCGTCTGGAGCTACATCGGTTTCGCGCTGTTGTTTGGCGCGCTCTATCACATACCTCACTACACGATCGTTCAGCCTGACAGTTTCCTGATGGCGTTCATCTGGGGCGGCGCGTTTACTCATTACTACCTGGACAGCAAAATATGGCGCGTTCGCCGCGACGCTCAACTCAATGAGAATCTGAGGATGGCCGGAGCGAATGCGAGGGCGTAGCACAGACTTTAGTCTGTCTGCGGTCTCATTTGAATTGCCGGTCACAGACTAAAGTCTGTGCTACCTCTATGAAGTGCTTCAATCACGACGCCTCCGACGCGGTAGCGATTTGTAAGAACTGCAACAAGGCCCTTTGCCATACCTGTGCGGTCGACGTCGGTAACGGAGTCGCTTGCGTTGGCGACTGCGAACAGGAAGTTCGGGCGATCAACGAGTTGATTCGCCGGAATCAAACCGCATCTCAGAAAACCGGTTATGCTTATCAAAGAAACGCAATCGTATGCGCGTTGATAGCATTGGTCTTTGCCTATCTGACCTTCGACGCTTTTCAGTCCGGCCGTACTCCGATGCTGGTAGTCGCAGGCGGATCGACGGTGATCTTTGCGATGGCATCTTTCTTCAATTATTCGGCGGCTCGCAAGTTCATGAAAGGCAGCGGCTGAAGGCGCAAAACGCTATGGGGCTCATATTCGCGATATTAGTTGTCGGTGCGGCGCTCACGGCTTATGCCGTCGTCGAGCGCCGGATCAATCAGCGACGATGTCCCGAATGCGGTTTTGGCGTGTCAAAGGACGGGCTTGATGAGGATTGTCCGCGCTGCGACTCGATCATCCCGCGCTATGATAGGAGTTGAGCGCCTCAAAAACATGCGATCACCCATTAGCTGGCCAAAGATTGTGTTCATTGTGTTGCCGCTGCTGATTGTGTGCGCCGACGCATTCGTACTCGTGCGCGAGCGCCATCAGCCTCAGACTGAAAAGGCCATCCGCCTCGTAAAGGAAAGCAACTCGCGCAAAGAGAACTTCACCGTGCAGCAGTACCTATACAGCACAGTCTACTATCGCCGCGATCAAGGCGAGGAAATAAGCATAGGCGGCTGGCGAGCACTGCCGGCCCAGCCCGATGAACCAACACATGTTGAATTCAGTTATACGGATTCCAGTGGAAACCACATTGCTATTTGGGAAGCGAGTCTAAAGGATGCGACGGTGGGAGCGAGGAACGAAGCCGCGCTGGACCTGTCTTGGCATTGACGGTCGCCGCTATATCGACGCGCTATCGACTTCCTTGGCTTGTAAGATGCATTTCTGCGCCGGCGATAAGAATCGGTGGGAACCCGTCAAATCCGTTTCATCCGTGGTCTATTGCTCCAGAGCTGCATAGGCCACAGATGACGCTGATTCGACCGGTTTGCGCGGATACTACAGAAGATTATCGATCGGTGTGTATTCGAGCCCCTGATCGTCGGCGACCGCTTTGTAAGTAACCTTGCCCTTGAATGTATTCACGCCGCGTTTCAAATGCGGGTCTCTCTTGAACGCTTCGACCGCTCCGTACCTGGCAAGCTGCAACGCAAAAGGCATTGTCGCATTGGTCAATCCGAATGTAGATGTGCGAGGCACCGCGCCCGGCATGTTAGTCACTCCGTAATGAAGGACGTTCTCGACGTAATAGGTGGGCTCGCTATGCGTAGTCGCCTTTGTTGTTTCGATGCAGCCGCCCTGATCGACCGCTACGTCGACGATCACCGATCCGCGAGGCATATCGCGAAGCATCTCGCGCGTCACTAGTTTAGGCGCCGCCGCTCCGGGCACCAGCACCGCGCCTACGACCAGATCGGAGGCTGCCACAGATTCGGCGATCGTATATGGGTTTGAGGACAGTGTGCGAATGCGGCTCCCGAAGATGTCGTCCAGATAACGCAGCCGTTCCAGGTCACGGTCGATAATAATCACCGAAGCGCCAAAGCCAACGGCGATTTTCGCGGCGTTGGTTCCAACGACTCCGCCGCCGATGATCGTAACCCGGCCGGGCGCAACACCGGGAACTCCTCCCAATAGCACGCCGCGTCCGCCATTGATCTTTTCGAGGTAAGTGGCGCCGACCTGTATGGACATTCGGCCGGCCACTTCGCTCATAGGCGTGAGCAGCGGAAGATGACCCTGATCGTTGGTGATTGTTTCGTAAGCGACGCCGGTGACGCCGCCATCAAGCAGCGCTCGTGTCAGCTCACGCGCGGGCGCGAGATGCAAATAAGTGAATAGGATGAGTCCCTCGCGCAGGAATCCGTATTCGGAGGCGATGGGTTCTTTGACTTTGACTACCATCTCGGCTTGGGACCAGACCTCTTCGGCGGAACCCACTATCTCAGCACCGGCGGTCACATACTCTTGATCTGTAATACCGGAGCCGTCGCCGGCCTTGGTTTGCACCAGAACCGTGCTGCCGCCATCGGTCAACGCCTTAACAGTCGCGGGCACAAGTCCAACTCGGTACTCGTTGTCTTTCACTTCCTTTGGTAGTCCAACAATCATGATAGTCCTTGGTCAGTAGTCCGTAGTCCGTAGTCCGTAGTCAGTAGTTAGTAGCGCGTAGCCTCGTCGATCGAGCTACGGACTACTGACCACGGACTATTCAGTTATCAATCTGCGCGCGTTGAAGCTTGCCGGAATAGTCAACGTAAACAGCCTTCCACTCCGAGAAGATATCGAGCACCTGCGTGCCGCCTTCTCGATGACCATTACCCGTCGATTTCGTTCCACCGAACGGCAGGTGTACTTCCGCGCCGATCGTGGACGCATTTACGTAAAAGATCCCGGTCTGCACGTCTTCCATTGCGTGGAAGGCCCGGTTGGTGTCCTGTGTGTAGATCGAAGCGGACAGCCCGTACTTGACGCCGTTGACGATATCAATTGCGTGATCAAGATCACGGCATTCGATCACGGATACCACCGGCCCGAAAATTTCTTCCTGGGCAATTCTCATCTTATCGGCGACGTCTGAGAATACGGTTGGCTCGATGAAGAACCCGTGTTTCAAGTCGCCTTTCTCGGCGCGACGCCCGCCGCACAGTAGTTTGGCCTTGTCTTCACGGCGGCCGATCTCGATGTACTCCAGAATCTTCTCGACCGCATCTTCATTGATAACCGGACCGACGTCGCTCTTCTCGTTCAGACCCGGACCCAGCTTCAGGTGTTTTGCACGATCGGCGAGCATGCCTGCAAACTTCTTTGCGACCTTCTTATGAACCACCACTCGCGAGGTAGCGGTGCATCTCTGCCCGGTGGTACCGAAGGCGCCCCACAAGACTCCTTCAAGGGCGAGCTCGAGATCTGCGTCATCCATGATCATAATCGCGTTCTTGCCGCCCATTTCCAGCGAGCAGATCTTGTCGGTAGCCGCACAACTCTGGCCGATTATCCTTCCAACTTCCGTCGACCCTGTGAAAGAAACTAGTCTGACCTTCGGATGCTCGAGGATAGCCTTGCCGACTTCAACACCGCGGCCGGCTACTATGTTGAGCACCCCGGGAGGTACCCCGGCTTCTGTCAATGCTGAAACAAAATTGTAAGTCGACAGCGGTGTGTCCTCAGCAGGCTTGATCACGACCGTGTTCCCGCACACAAGCGCGGGCAGGATCTTCCACGAAGGAATCGCCATTGGGAAGTTCCACGGTGTTATCAATCCGCAAACTCCGATTGGTTCACGCGAGCACATCGCGTACTTATTCGGCAGCTCGGCCTTTGTGGTGTACCCATGAAGCCTTCGACCCTCACCCGCGATGAAGTAAGTCATGTCGATTGCTTCCTGCACATCGCCGCGCGCTTCCTTCAGCACCTTACCCATTTCACGGGTCATATCGCGAGCGCATTCTTCCTTGCGTTGTATAAGGATCTCTCCCGCTTTGAAAAGAATCTCAGCGCGACGAGGCGCGGGAACTTTGCGCCACGACTTAAAGGCTTCGGCTGCGATATCGACCGCGCGGTTGACGTCTTCGGAGCTCGACGCGGGAAAGCGGCCGACCAGTTCGCGCGAGTCTGCCGGGTTGTAGTTGTCGAGATAATTGCCGGATGTCGGCGCGACCCATTCTCCGCCGATGTAGTTGAGATATTGCTCGGGTCTTATTTTAGTCGCCGGTTTTACCATATGAGTTCAACCCCCTTCTTAGGACTTGAAGAAAAACGCGGCGACCTGCGAGTCCGGGAATTTGTGACACGCGGCGCAGGGCGTCGTCTTATCCGGCGGCTTACCCTTTTTTGGATGATGCAGCCAGTCTTTCGATTCAGGCGTGTGGCAGCTCCAGCAGGTTTCGCGCGGCGTGGTATGAGATAGCCCCGCATGCTCGGCCCTTGTCGTCAACGGGGGAGGCTTGCGGCCGATCATCCAGAGGACAGTGAAAAGGGCTATTATGCCGACGGCGACTGCGAGAAAATAAAGGTCTTTTCTATTCATAAAGCCGTGCGGTTTGTGGCCCCGCAAGGTGAGTTGCCTTAAGAGCCGAATCTAGCAAAGCAGATATGGGGTGTCAAGAAAGTGAGGTCCAGCTGTGGGTCCGATAGTGAGGTCCGACATTGAGGTCCGACAAACTGAAGTTTGTCGACAAAAGCAGGCGCCACGACAAACGGAAGTTTATTGACCGTCACTCCGTAGGAGTGTCATGTCTATAGATTAGGCGATTGTGTGGAGTCTTGACTCCGTAGGAGTCACCTGACGCCAAGGTAACTCCTACGGAGTTGGGAACGACCACGCGCCTCGATCTCTAGACATGTCATCCTACGGAGTTGCTCAATGTCCAAACCCAACGACAAACTGAAGTTTGTCGAACATCGCCTCTGTGATAACGTTCGGAAATCCAGTTTGCGATTGACCGCGTAGACTGGGCATCACTGACAAGTAAACGGAGGAACTCGATGATGATGAAGCCGCTGGTTCGAACGGTATTAATGACCGCTGCTGTGCTTGTGATTGGTATATGTGCGTCGGCCCAAAGGAAGCCGGCTCACACGAAGCTCGCTATCGAAACTGAATTCAAGATGATGATCGATCAGTACTACACGGCGTGGAGCACGCTCGATCCGGACAAGGCGGCGAAGTATTATGCCAAAGACGCCGATCTGCCGTTCTTTGATGTTGCTCCGTTGAAATACAAAAACTGGGCGGATTATCGCGCCGGCGTCATCAAGGCTTTCACGGAGACGATGTCCAGCGGAAAGCTCACTCCGAACGATGATCTCAAGGTCACTCAGCGCGGAGCGGTGGTGTGGACTACGCTGACATTTCATCTTTCAGCGACACCGAAGACCGGCGGAGCGTCGATGGAGCTCGAATGCCGCCACACCGCGATATGGGAGAAACGCGGCGGCAAGTGGCTAATCGTCCACGAGCACGTGTCCGCCCCGCTCCCGGGATAGCTGTTCCTCGCATTTGTTTGCACCATCCGGCTCGTGATCGATTGTAAAATCGATCACGAGCCAGAGGCATTGTGTGAAACTTTAATCACGGAAGACTGGATAGTAACCCGCCTGCTGAATACCTAGTTCGCAAACTTAGTTTCCAGTGAAACGTAGAGTCGCGTTGGCATAAATACATCAAACCTCCGCGACTATCTAGTTTACAAATCCTAGCGCAGCAGCGATGAGTATCGGACGGCCGGTGGCACGTCGAATGCTCTAGCTGTGTGTTGAGCATTACCAAACGCGGTAATCGCGGCAAAGATCGTTACTAAAACTTCCAACTCTGGTTCGTGTCATTGTTCACAAGCATGCCTTGTCGGAACGGATTGCCTGCACCTGCTTGAGCATGTAGCCAAACGGATCTCGCGTCGAGAGGTTGTGTTCTTGGCACAACCGACTAGTAATCAAACTGGGGGAGATTTCTCATGCGAAACGACATTCTCCGATCCATTAGGCGTGGCAACTCTGTGTCACGATCATCAATCAAGCTTCTTACTATCGTCCTTGGGGTCTTCCTTCTATTTGGATTCTTACCTGTCCGCGCAAAGCCCGTTGAACGCCCTGCAATTCCTCCTCCAGACGATGGCTTCCCGCCGCCACAACCACCTCTGGCCGTGATTGTTCCCCTCTACATATATCCTAAGGATTCTTCTGATAAGGACACGTGGAAACCGTTAGTCGATGCTAAGGATGCCTCTCCAAATCTGGAAGTATGGGCAATCATCGACCCACCAATGAACACGTCCGCTTGTATACCCCGACCAAGGCACAGGGCCTGTCTATCTGAGCCGCCTCCCTTCGAAACGTGTACGTGTAGCACTCTCGATCCTAACTATATGGGTGGCTTGAAACTCTTGAAGGAGCATGGGATCAGGATGCTAGGATATGTAGACACGGCGTACGGTCTGGTAAGAGACTGTGATTTCAGAGAATGTATCACTCGGAGGATAGATACGTGGAAGAAACTCGTCATCGATTACGCTAATACTCACGGATCGGACGAGGCGATTATCGAAGGTATATTTTTTGATCAGATGGATAACAACGACACCTCGGCCGTTTATCATGCGATGTTAAGTAATTACGCGAGAGATGGGAACCATCCATTCAAATATACTGTGGGAAATCCAGGCAATATGCCGACGCAGGCAGTCGCCGATTCTGTAACCACAATCGTCATATATGAAAACTCTGGGTTTCCTGCAACGTGTTTTTTAAGAGGTACAGCGTCGTGCGCGCCTAATCCCTTACCCGCAGCTAGCTCCATGGGAAAGTTTGCAATATTGCCTCATGACGTAACATCGCTTCCCACTCCCTGTGAACTGCGAGACGCAGGGCGATTCGTTAGATATATATATGTTACTGATGAGGTGGGTTCTAAGTGGAATGAATTCCCATCTTATCTAAAAGAACTCTTCGCCACATTGCAGGGTCTGAATGACGGAACTATCGTGTGCTTGTCTCCGATTACCGTTCCTACCCTTTCCGAATGGGGGATGATCATTATGGCGCTCCTGCTTCTGACTGTGGGAGTGATTTTCATTCTGAGACGTCGGCAAGATCTGGCAGTGGCTGCGACTGGCGGCGTTGCTCAATTCAACGATGAGATGAACCAGACCCTGTTTGTGCCTGCTGTTTTCGGCAAGGCCCTAGCCGGAACGCTAGCACTTTCACTAGCAGGGTTCGCACTAGTCACTTGGCTGTCTAGTTCAATTAGAACGGCGGATATTTGCGGTACATTAGTCTGCGCACTGATTTTAGCCTATGTGATTCACCTATTAATACTTGCAGTCAGGGATTTCTAAGCCAATCTCGAATAGTGGCGATTCGGGTAGTGGCCAGGACAAGACACCGGCCAATTGAAAACTGACCAGAAAGGCGTAACTAGCCTCGCATACGGTAACGCTAGTAGTAGCTGTCGAGTAGAAAATATTATGGTCTCCCTCGTAACAACACTTCGGCCGCAAAGCGTTCGCGCATAGATGGAAGAGGAGGGATGGTGACCGACCAAAGAGAGCCTCTTCAAAGCTAAACAGTGTGTAGAGTTGGAATGACGACTCAGGGTAGTACTTAGGTGCATGAAAGTTCAAGAACAGGTAATTGCCTTCGGGAGCGTGAATCGCAAGGCGCTGAGGTCTGTTCCTGTTCGGTTTGATATTAGGTGTCAGTTACTTCTTTTTCGGACTTGCACCGAGAGTTCGGCTCGGAATCAGCAAGCCCTTTACTGGTTTTTGGCGAGGGCTCTTCATCTTTTGGCTCGAACGATTTGCTGTTGAGCACGGGCGGGCATAATTAGATTCGGGCAGTACAACAAACCCAAAACGCAGCCAGTCTCAGCTTCCGGAACGCTCCGAGTCCTTGTGCAAGCGGCCGAACATACAAACGCCGCTGTTGTCGGTGAAGATGACCGGGGGCTCGTTTCTCAACTCTAAGCGCGCTGTATCAGCTCTCCAGACGCACGTGAATCCCTTGCTGCAATCGGAGGCGGGGCAAGAAACTCCGCCAACTCCTCATTGCTGTGGCGCAAGCAAAACTCTTGAAACGTCTCAGTGTCAACTCGATCGTCTTTGTAGCGAGTGAACAATCGCGCCATTGATTCGGCCAACTCATCCGATGGAAGCCGCACGCCGATTCTTCGACCGAATGTTTCGTGCGCGCCCACGCCGCCTCCGAGAAAAACCTGAAAGGTTTCTTTTTTCACGCCGTCGATCGTCGTCAGCGAGCCTTCAAGTCCAACGTCGCAAATGTGATGCTGCCCACAAGCGTTCGGACATCCAGTCACGCTGATCCGGGGACGGTCCTCCAGATCAACTTGCTCGGCGAGAAACTGGTCCAGCTCACGCGCGCGGTTTTTCGTTTCGGCTATCGCAAGCTTGCAAAACTGAATGCCGGTGCAAGCTATCAAACCGCGCCTGGCCCACGACGGTTCGTAATCAAAGCCCGCGGACTTGAGGTCGCGCTTCAACGTCTCGAGATTCTCACCGTCGATGTCGAGAAGAATGATGTTCTGAGTGTTTGTCGTGCGAAGCCGCCCGGAGCCGTGTTTCTCCGCAAGCTCGGCCAGAAGTCTCAACTCTTCGCTGGATGTACGGCCGCCGACCAGCCCTACTCCGACGTAATAAAGAGAGTCGTCTTGCTGAGGATGAATTCCCAGATGGGAGCGGTCGCGGCCGGTGATGGGCGGGGCTTCGGGTTGCTCAGCGCGTCGCAGCGTCCAACCAAGACGCGCTTCCATTTCATCGCGAAAGCGAGGTATTTCCCATTGCTCGATCAGGAATTTCAGCCGCGCGCGCTTTCGATTCTCTCGGTTTCCATTGTCTCGAAACACCGCGGCGACAGCGGCGCATAAATCGACTACTTCATCAGGCTCAATCAGCACGCCCAGGTCCTTTGAGAATCGCGGAGTGGTCGAAAGCCCGCCTCCAATTCGCGCGCGAAACGCAACTCTTCCATTGTCCTTCACCGCGAAGAGGCCGATGTCGTTAATCTCGGGATAGACGCATCGAAGCGCGCAACCGGTGATTGCGATCTTGAATTTGCGAGGCAGATTAGAGAAGTCCCGATTGCCCACGAAGAACTCGTTGACTTGTTGGATCAAGGGAGTCGTGTCGTAAAGCTCATGCGCGTCGACTCCCGTTACCGGACAACTGATGATGTTGCGAACCGTGTCTCCGCAGGCTTCGGTTGTGGTCAAACCGGCGCGTTCGAGGGTCCTAAAAATCTCCGGAATGTTTTCGATCCTCACCCAATGAAGCTGGATGTTCTGCCGGACGGTTATGTCCGCCAGCCCCTTGCCAAACTTGCTCGAGAGCTCTGCGACAGCGAGGAGTTGCTTTGCGTTCAACTGCCCGCCGGGGATTCGAAGGCGCACCATGAAGTAGCCGTCATCAGCCGGACGCTGTGTGTAAACTCCGTACCATTTGAAAAGCGCTTCGTCTTCCGGAGTTATTCGATGTTCGCCTTGCTCGGCGTATCGCTCGATGTCCGAGAGCGCGTCCAATCCATCCTTGCGACTCTTGATTTGTTCGATACTGCTCATAGATTACCTCTCTCTAAGGCGAGGCCAGCGCCGCCGCGTTGAGCTGAGTGAGCGCTGGAACTCTGTTTTCCAAAAGATGGCACAAGATCTTTCTGGTGCTGTCGTCGACGGATTCGATTGATGTATCGACAATGATCTCGGGCGAGAGCGGCTCTTCGTAGGGATCGCTGACCCCGGTGAAGTGTTTGATCTCGCCGGCCAATGCCTTTTTGTAGAGACCCTTCACGTCGCGCTGTATGAGCCCGTGAAGTGGACAGCGTACAAATACTTCAACAAAGCGGATGTCATCGGCTTCGATCGAACGTCTAACATCGTCGCGCGACTGCTGGTATGGTGAGATAGCAGCGCCGAGTACTGCTACCCCGTTGCGCGCCAGCAGTCGCGCGACGAAACCGATGCGGCGGATGTTTGTCTCGCGATCTTCTTTCGAAAAGCCCAGACCGCGGCTCAGATTTTCGCGCACCTCGTCTCCGTCGAGCACTTCAACCCGAAGCCCCGCCGCTTTCAAACGCCGGGATACCGATCTCGCGAGCGTAGTCTTGCCCGCGCCTGAAAGCCCCGTAAGCCAAATCACTAAACCAGTGTCGGCGTCATTTAATCTTATGTCCGGTGTGTTTATGTCCACGCTGTTTCGTCTCCCGTAGAATCAGTTGTGATCAACGCAGCGGGCTGCGCGCGCGCGTGCATGCCGCACTCTCGTTTCTCGTGCCCCGGCCAGCGGCCATCGCGTTCGTGCTGGTCTTTTCCAATCGCTCGAGTGCAGTGCGTGCAGCCGATGCTCGGATAGCCCCGATCGTGAAGCGGATTGAAGGGGACATTGTTTTTGGCTATATAAGCTCGCACATCCTGTGTAGTCCATCGCACTAATGGATTGATTTTGACGAGGCGCCACTGATAATCCCACTCGACTACGCGCGCGCGTGAACGTTCGAGCGTCTGCGCCTGGCGAATAGCCGTTATCCAGGCGCGGCGATTTCGCAACGCATCCTTCAGGGGTTCCAGCTTTCTCAAGCGGCAGCAAAGGTCGGGATCTGTAGTCCATAGTTCCGCGCCGAAGCGGAGTTCCTGATCTTCTGGTGTGATGTCCGTTTCATAAGCCCGGATTTGAATATGATAGCGATCTTCCAGGCGGCGACGCAGTTCATACGTTTCGCGAAAGAGAAAGGCTGTGTCGAGGAAGAACACATCGATGCGTGGATTGATTCTCACGGCCATGTCGATCAATGCACAGCCTTCCAGGCCAAACCCCGTAGCGATAGTTACACTGTTGTCGAACTCGTCGATTGCCCAACGCAGCGTTTGCTCGGGCGCGGCGTCCGCGAGTTGCGCCGCGAGATTCTCGAGACGCTCGATCTCGCGCGGCGTCGGACCCACTGAAATGAATTCACTCACAGCTTGCGACATAAGATTCTCCTGACACAGACTCGAAATCGCCCGTCGTAACAACGGCACCGGCTGATAGGGTGCTGAGCGCGACCGCGTTGGGGCCAAACCAGTTGAGTTTTCCGCTGAGCTCGACGACCTCACCGACGATCGCTATCACTGGAGGTTCGACGCTCAGGCCGCCGGCTTCATCGATGCCGATCAGATCATCCAAAGTTCCGGTGTGAACCTCTTGATGCTGGTAGGTGCCCCAGCGAATGATCGCGACCGGCGTTGACGGACGCCGTCCGTTCTCGACAAGTTCTCGAGCGATCGACGCGATAGTCCCGGCACACATAAAGATCACAAGAGTGTCCGCGGCATGCGCGGCGACATGCCAATCGACGCTCTGGCACTTACCAACACGAGCGCCGTGACCTGTAATAAACGCCACGCTCGAAGAATAGCCCCGGTGTGTGAGCGGGATGCCGGCGTATGCGGCAGCGGCGACGCCTGATGAAAGACCCGGGATGACTTCCCAGTCGATGCCGGCTTCGACAAGCGCTTCGGCTTCTTCACCGCCGCGTCCAAAGACGAATGGATCTCCGCCCTTGAGCCGGGCGACCAACTGGCCCAACTGGGCTCGTGTGATGAGGAGCTTGTTAATCTCGTCCTGGGTCATCGAATGCTGGCCCGCGCGCTTGCCCGCGTAGATCAACTCAGCCCCTCGCCGCGAGTGGGCAAGCACCTCCGGGTTCACAAGATAATCGTAGACGATCACGTCGGCGGCCGCGATCGCTTTGGCCGCGTTGAGCGTCAGGAGGCCGGGATCGCCCGGCCCCGCGCCGATCAAGAGAACCTTGCCTGTTGATTTGCCGTCGTTCATTGGCCGATCTGCTACTGCGCACAAAAGAAAAACCCACCACCGGCGGAGCCGATAGTGGGTTTTTGAAACTCTGTTGAGCTTGAAGCTCGCTTTGAGCTTACATCTCTGGTCGCATTACAAATGGACCTCCACTAAAGGCTCTACGCGTGCGCGCCTCTGGCGCGCAACAACAGATGCAATAGCAATCGTGTATCGTACTCGTCATAAGCCTTTAGAGATCCAACGTCAGGTCTATACGTATACTCCTGGTCGGTAGTTCGGTCAAGCATTTTTCCTGTTCAGAGTTTCAAGGTAACCGCGAGGACCAACTGAACCACTAAGTTTCTATCCCACTTCTTGCCGCCGAACGCATTTCCCAGCACAATAGGTGGACGTTCCAGCCGAGCTTGCGCTGTGAACGTAGGATCGCAGGCACCATATGATCGTGATGAAATTCGGCGGAACGTCTGTTCAGGACGCGGCCGCGATTGGCAACGCAGTTGAGATTGTATCGAGCCGGCTGGATCGCGCTCCGATTGTTGTAGTGTCGGCAATGGCTCGCGTGACTGACACGCTGGTTCGCGTCTCTCGGGCGGCAAAGGAAAGGCAATTCGACGACGCATCGGCACTGATCGAACAGATTCGAGATCGCCATCGGGCGACTGCTCGTGAACTTCTAGAAGGATTGGATTCTCTCGAAGCCGTCGAGCGCGAAATCGGAAAACAGATCGAAGAATTGATGGCCCTCGCGCGTTCAGTCTCGACGTTGGGCGAGCTGACTCCGCGCACACAGGACGCGGTCGTCTCGTTTGGCGAACGACTTTCGTCGGTGATTGTCGCAGCGGCATTGCGCGCGCGCGCGATAAGCGCCGAGCTGGTAGACTCACGCGGCTTCATCGTAACCGACGATCGGTTTACAAAAGCAGCGCCTTTGATGGAGGCGACTGCTAAGCGCACACGCGAAGGGATCCTGCCGTTAATCGAAGCTGGTCGCGTTCCGGTCGCCCAGGGTTTCATCGGCTCAACCGCGGACGGAGTTACGACGACGATTGGGCGCGGAGGATCCGACTATACCGCGGCGCTGATAGGAGCGGTTCTCGGCGCCGAAGCAATTGAGATATGGACCGATGTGGATGGGTTGATGACCGCCGACCCGCGAATCGTTCCGGGTGCTCACCGTATCCGTGTGATCTCTTTTGCTGAAGCGTCCGAGCTTTCGTACTTCGGGGCAAAAGTTCTGCACCCCAGCACCGTTTTGCCGGCCGTCGAGAGAGGAATACCTGTTCACATCTACAATACGCTCAACCCGGCGTGTGAAGGCACCCTGATCGTTGAAGAGCCGCGCGCGTCCGAGAATGTCATAAAATCAATCGCCTTCAAGCGCGGTGTCACTATCGTCAACGTCAACTCGACGCGAATGCTGTTGGCGTTCGGTTTTTTGCGCACAATCTTCGAAGTATTCGATCGCCATCAGACTTCGGTGGATGTAGTGACTACCTCAGAAGTGTCCGTTTCGATGACGCTCGACAACACCGAACAGCTTGACGCGATCAGGAGTGACTTGAGCGGCATCGGCGATGTCACCGTCGAACGAAACAAAGCAATCGTGTGCGTGGTCGGCGACAATCTGAAGTTCACGGCCGGCGTCGCGGCCCGGTTGTTCCAGGCAATCGAGAACACCAACGTGAACATGATCAGCCAGGGCGCATCCGAGATTAATCTCACTTTTGTAATTGACGATGCCGATGTTGATCGAGTAGTACGGCTGCTCCACGATCAGTTTCTCCGCGAAGTCGACTCCAGCGTTTTTGATTAAGCATCGTCAGTCCTGGTTTCTCGCCACCAGGACATAAAGACACGAAGCAGCACCAGGTCAATGAATGCAATATGCTGTCTGCTTTGTGCTCCTTCGTGCCCACGTGTCTTAGTGGCGATTGATCCGGGTATTCATTGCCTGCTAGGGTACTGAAGGAGTAAGACCGGATACTCAGCGCAAAGTCGCAAAGGACCGCAAAGCACGCGAAGGGCTGCAAAGCACGCGAAGGGCTGACCAGGCGTCACATGTCAGCAACCCAATAACCGAACATCACTACCGGAGCGTCCTCGATAAACATCGCCAAGCATGACAGAATACCAGTTGCCGTCCTCCCCCACTGTATGCGGAAGTTATGCACGTGGGTCCAGCCAAAAGAATCTGCAACCTTAAGATCGCTCTACTGTTCAGCGCGCTGCTCGGCTTGTTAAGCATCGTCTACGCAGAGCAGTTGCCAATCAAGTCCTACACCACCGCCGATGGGCTTGCGCGCGACACCATTGGCCGCATCGTGCGCGACTCGCGCGGCTTTCTCTGGTTTTGTACTGCGGAAGGACTTTCCCGCTTCGACGGTTATCAATTTGTAAGCTACACGACACATCAGGGCTTGCCCGACCGGCGCGTCAACGATCTCCTGGAAACCAGACAGGGCGTTTATTGGATCGCTACCGGTAACGGTCTCGTGCGGTTCAATCCGACCGGCGCGATGCTCACGAAAGACACACCTGATGCCCGACAAGCCGCCAGCTTGTCGAAGCTACACGCAGATTCGCCGTGAACCTTGATTTCTTTGCCCTCGGGTTTGGGACGGGCGAGGTTCTGCGTTATCAATACAAGCTCGAGGGGGCCGATCAGGACTGGAGTGCTCCGACCGATCAGCGGAGCGTCAACTACGCCAACCTCTCGCCGGGCAAGTACCGCTTCGTCGTTCGCGCGGTCAACGCAGACGGACTCCAAAGTTCATCTCCGGCGATCGTAGCGTTCAAAATCCTTCCGCCTATCTGGCAGCGATGGTGGTTCTTGAGCATCGCGGCGATCGCCGGCTCACTAGCCATCTACGGCGGGCACCGTTATCGCGTTGGACGATTGATCGAACTCGAGCGAGTGCGCACTCGCATTGCGACGGACCTTCACGACGACATCGGATCGAGCCTTTCCCGGATGGCAATCCTAAGCGAAGTGGTCAAACAACAGCTCGGTGGAAAATCGAGGCAATCAGCTCCGTTGCTGACAGAGATCGCCGACTCGGCGCGCGGCCTGGTCGATTCGATGAGCGACATTGTGTGGGCCATCGATCCGCGGCGGGACAATTTGAGCAACGTGGTTACGCGTGTTCGCCAGTTCGCTTCAGACGTCCTGGAAGCTAAAAAGATCAAATGGGATTTCCAGGTACCGCCGGAGATCGACGACCTCAAGCTCGATGCCGAGCAGCGTCGCCACGTCTTTCTGATTTTCAAGGAAGCGCTCAACAACATCGCGCGCCACGCAGACTGCAAATCTGTTTTGCTTAAGATCAATCTCACTCATCATCAGCTTGTCGCCGAAGTTCAGGACGATGGAAGCGGGTTTGTAGTTCAACAGAATGTTCAGGACGCTTCGACCAACGGGCGCGGCGGTCACGGTCTGAAAAACATGGAAAGGCGAGCATCTCAACTGGGAGGACGATTCACCATTCAATCCTCGCCAGGACTGGGAACTCACTTGAAGCTTACGGTCCCACTCAGAAAGCCTCTGGCATAGATATGCTCTTGTATGAGTGGGGCATGTCCGACAAACTTCAGTTTGTCGAATGGGTATCAGGGGACGACAAACTGAAGTTTGTCGGACGGAGCGAATAAGTGCCATTGACTTCACAGGAAGCTGCGGTTGAATCGGGCGAGTCCGTACGTGTCGCCATTGGCGAAGACGACCGCGCGACGCGAGAAGGACTTGGCTTGCTCATTGGCGGCACGCCCGGCTATCAATGCGTCGGCACTTTTCGATCGGTTGAGGACGCGCTGCGATCTTTGAGCAACGCCTTACCCGATGTTTTGCTCCTCGACATTCATCTGCCTGGAATGCTCGGCTCGGATGGAGGCTACAACGACCAGTCATTTTCTGATCCGCCGTACAAGCCGGTTCCGCTCCAGGCGGACGCTCAACCTAACAGCAGCGCCGCAAGGGTCGATCAACTCAAGGCTGATTTCAACGCTTTGCTTGGCAAGTTGAGAGCTTCGGGGGCGCTCAAGCAATGAGCTCGAGACGCGAATTCGACGGTGCATGCTTTGGCGCAGAGCACCTGAGTGGAACGCAACTTTGGTTGAAACAAAAGGAGCATGCCGCGATGTCCATTGACGAAAACAAAGCACTCGTTCGCCGCTTCTTCCAGGAAATTGATAACGGCAATTTGAACGCGATGGACGAACTGGTTGCCGAGGACTACATCGACCATAGTCCTCCGCCATTCCCTGGATTAGCTTCCGGCCGGGAAGGAATCAAACAAGCCTTCAAGTTATTCTGGGTAGCGACACCCGGCTATCACTACATTGAAGAACAGATTGCCGAAGCGGACAAAGTGGTGACGCGCCTCACATGTTATGGAAAACACGAAGGCGACCTCCCGGGCGCCCCGCGAACCGGCCGCGACTTGAAGATGACCTCCATCACGATTCACCGAATCGCGAACGGGAAGCTTGTGGAGAAGTGGTCAGAGAAAGATGTGCTCGGTTTCTTGATTCAGATCGGCGTGATTCCCTCACCCGGCCAGCAACGGGGTTGAGCGTAGATGGATTGAGAAGTTTCTCGGCGAAGGCGGATGGGCCCGTGCTAATCGACAGGATCACGACCTGTGTGTCAGCCAGTATTCTCGAAAAGCTCTCAATCGGGGAAGCGACTCACGATCGCGTTGACGGTTAGCCGCTGCCTTGCTGGCGATGATGTCGTCGGGATGGCAAACGGGGAAACCTTCGACGTCGATGTGACGCCTCCACGCGTCGTCGAACCGCTCGATTCCATCGGGAGCAAAGATCAAGTCGAGATCAAACGGTCCGTTCTTTAACTGAACAAAATCTTTTCCGCGTTCGATCTCCGCCGCTTGCTCGCCGGTTAATTCAAACTCTAACTCACGGAGAGCAGCTACCAACGCGCGGCCATTCTCGGGTGAGCGCTCCGGGAAAACATCCGCATCCTGCGTGGTGTCTGCAAACCCCAACAGGATCGCGCCGGACTTTCCGATGAACAGGTATCGCACGCCGTGACGGAAAAAGGCGTCTCGTATTTCTTGAGCCTGTCGATATTCAAACGCGGCCATAGCCTAACCATGAGGGAAGGTTTTCTTCACACCAGCGGCGGTAGTCTTCCATACTGTCGAAGGAGCGGTAGCTTGCATCATCCATCACAGGTTTGTAGGTGTGAATGAAACTGTAGCGCATTCTGACTTCGAGCGGACGGCGAGCCGCCGCCTCGAACTCCGCAAGCCAATCGGATGGGATTTCAGCGGCTGCCTCGTCACTGCCGGTCAAAGACTGATTGGTCGATTCCTGTTCATTATCTTTGGTTTCAGTACTCATTGGGCAAGGCTGAATCTAGCATGTGGAGGACCGCTACAAAAGCACTGAGTTGTTGGCCCAAGGCAGATTGACTCAAATGAACAACTCGGGCGATACAGAGAAAAACTTCGCGAGCGCCTTCGCCTGAGCCTTACTTGGTTTGCGCTTTCCCCTTACGACTTCGGATGTCGCGCCTCTCGAACGCAACACTGGCAAAAGATCGCGCTGTCGCAGCCCTCTTTCCTGCATCAACGTTTGAATGATTGAGTGCGGCGGCGCTTCAGGAATTGGATAAGACTCTCCCATCGCGCTTGCTTTGTTCTGTGGTACCACGACTGTAACGGAGTCTCAGCGTCCGGATGCTTCTCCCAGAATTCCCTCAAAACCTTGCGACTGACTATGTGCAACCTGTCTCCTCGGTCGCATGCTCACAAAATGAGAGCGCGCCGTCAAGAGATGGGGGCTGGAGATCGACGGTTAGGACTACCTGCATGCCAGACCCCGACATTGACGACGATTGACTCTCGCGAGCACGAAGGTGTATTCTAAGCCTCGTTGATAATTCGATCGTGGCGATTTAAGCAAATTGCTCCACGTAAAAAACTGCTAAACACACCGGATTCGACCCCGCGCAGTTTAGCGCGGGGTCTTTGCTTTGTGCGCCCGGCAGGGCGCACTCACTTGGGGGTGGAAGTCCCCTACTAGCCCGACAGGGGGAATAGTTAGCCGGACGGCAAGGGTGTCCATCGCGAGGTGGAATCTGAAGGAAGCCGCAGGCAAAACGCTGGCCCGA